>Ga0272447_1001436_pt1 | contig 14955 bp, 11 predicted proteins | sample YNPCB0133_FD_194589 | JGI IMG/M metagenome (GOLD analysis project Ga0272447, IMG submission 194589) | Hot spring microbial mat communities from Yellowstone National Park, WY, United States - YNP-CB-013-3 | ecosystem: Environmental > Aquatic > Thermal springs > Hot (42-90C) > Sediment | place... | reverse complement strand
AGATTATGTTGGTGCATAATAACGCCTTAAAGCTTAAACCGTTTCTGGAATCACCACTTAAAACCCAATACCAACATCCTTTCACAAACGAGTATCATCTCAAGCATTTATTGATGTAAAACAACGTAACGCTACGGCAAAATTATCGTACGAAAAATGTCCAAATGTTTATTAGTTTCCCTGCAGATAGTGAGTTGTGGCGAATTACACGGTAATAATCACTGAAACATATAGCGCAAGTGATAAAATCACTATTGATGTAGCACGGATAGCCTTCCAGAAGCTTGTACTATCCACTATACTAACCATATTAGTTTCGACTTTTTTTACACCTTCTACACAAAACGTTGGACAACTACATAATGAGAAACAACAAAACCGATCCAACAATGAGATACTGTATATTCACAATTTTGTTATTAGCGATATTAATTGTCTTTTTTAATTTTATACCAGATCAGCCCGACACTCATTTCATCGTAATAAAAAAGTAGGGAGGGTTAGGGACTTAGTTGTCTTGTGTTATATGTTCCACGGTAGTTGTAGTAGGGGTATCAGGGTTCTGAACCTTGCTTTGGAGCCTATAAGCAAGTCAATGGTACACTACCTTGCCAGGAAGGGGCCTAGGTATAGAAGGATGTATATCTGTTATTGGGACTAAGCTACGTGTTAAGAAATCTTATGTAGTTAATTCTAGGGAATTATTGGCTTTGGAGGCATCTTATGGTAGGAGAAGCCTAAACATCCTATATTTCCCCAAGAAAGCATCAAGGATATGTAATAACAAACCATAGGTCACAACTGATAAGGGTCTATGGTATCCATAAGTCTTGGAATGGTGTGTAAACATGAAAAATCTTCAAACATCTAAAGAAGAGTACAGAAGTATCCCTACCATAAGATGAGTGCTAGGAACCACATATAGGAAGTCACAAACCTAAAGCTATTCCTAAGCCTATTCACGCTATACTATCAAAACGTGAGAGCAGGGAGGTGAACTAAAATGCTTATTTGGACACTATCATTAAATGTACAAAAGATTTAAATAATATTTTTCAGATAAATAGACTGGACAACTGGAGATATGGTGTTGGTTGTTGATGGGTTAAGGACTTATTTTTTTACTAGTGGTGGTGTCGTTAAGGCCGTGGATGGTGTTAGTTTCTCGGTTGGGAATGGCGAGATCTTTGGGCTTGTTGGCGAGTCGGGTTCAGGTAAGAGTGTGACAGCTCTTTCTATAATGAGGCTTGTTCCACCGCCCGGCAGGATAGTTGGGGGTAGAGTACTGTTTGATGGCAAAGACATATTGTTGATGAACGAGCGGGAGATTTCTAAGATTAGGGGCAGGAAGATTTCCATGATATTTCAAGATCCCATGACATCGCTTAATCCTGTACTAAAGATTGGTGATCAACTTGTCGAGACAATAATGCTTCACAGTGGTATGGGCCCTACTGAGGCGCGTAAAAAAGCCATAGAGTTGTTGACAGATGTCGGTATATCGGATGCAGAAGTTAGGCTTGAGCAGTATCCATTTCATCTAAGCGGGGGTATGAAGCAACGTGTTATGATAGCCATGGCCCTCGCCGCAACGCCTCGTCTCTTGATAGCCGACGAACCTACCACAAACCTTGATGTAACGACGCAGGCTCAAATACTTGATCTGATAAGGCATGTCCGTGATGTGTACGGCATGGCAGTTATGCTGCTAACACATAACCTCGGTATAGTTGCTTGGCTCTGCGACAAGGTGGCCGTGATGTACGCAGGTAGGATAGTCGAGTATACAGACACTGTTACACTCTTTAACAATCCTCTCCATCCATACACACAGCTATTAATAAAAGCTATACCCAGAATAGATGTTAGGAAAGAAAGGCTCGAATCTATAGAGGGCGAGGTGCCAGACATGATAACCCTACCCCCTGGCTGTAGGTTCCACCCGCGCTGTCCCTACGCTAAACAGATATGCAAAATGATGACACCCCAGCTTGTTGAGGTTGAGAGGGGACACTATGTAGAGTGTTTGATATACGATAGCGGGTAGTGTGAGCTAGAACATGAGCGGCAATAATTTACTAACCCTCCATAATGTGAGAAAGTATTTTCCAATAATGAAGGGTATTGTCGTCAGGAAGACGATAGGTTACGTTAAAGCAGTCGATGGTGTATCATTCTCGTTGGGACGTGGTGAGACACTTGGACTCGTTGGAGAGTCCGGCTCTGGAAAGAGCACAATAGGCAGACTCGTTCTCCGGCTACTTGAGCCCACCTCTGGTCGAATATCATTTAATGGTGAGGATTTGTCGCAACTTAAAGGTGAGAAGCTTAAGACTTTTCGCCGACGCGTTGGTGTAGTTTTTCAAGATCCTTTCTCTTCCCTTGACCCGCGGAAGAACATCTTGAACATTGTAGCGGAACCGCTAAGGGTTCATGGTTTTGAGGGCAACCACGAGGAGCGTGTATTCGAACTCCTCGAAAAGGTTGGACTCAGGCCAGAGGATGCCTACAAACATCCACACCAATTCAGTGGTGGCCAGAGACAGCGAATAGCAATAGCCAGAGCCCTAGCACTATCACCCGACCTTGTTGTTGCAGACGAAGCCCTCTCATCACTTGATGTATCAGTTCAGGCTAAGATAATCAATCTACTACAGGACTTGAAGCGCGAGCTAGGCCTATCATATCTGTTCATATCACATGACGTGAGCGTTGTGAGACAGATCAGCGAAGTCATTTGCGTCCTCTATTTGGGCAAGGTTATGGAGTTAGGCGATGTTGAAGAGGTGCTGAATCTCCCGCTTCATCCTTACACACAAGCCCTACTCGCTTCCATACCTGTCCCAGACCCAAGAGTCATGCGTACAAGGCCCCCAAAACCGTTATATGGTGAGATACCGTCACCCATAAACCCGCCACAGGGGTGCAGGTTCCATCCCCGCTGTCCCTACGCCAAGCAGGTGTGCAGGAGAACCGAACCTTTGTTGGAGAAGGTTGGAAAGAATCACTACGTCGCATGCCATCTATGGCGTGAACTCGAAACATCCCGATAGGACAAACAACATCTACCCCTTCACATTATGTTATACCTGTAGGTTCTAGTGTGTACTCGATGAGTCTAACCTCCTTCAGTCATGCTGAAGCGAAGGCTAAAGTTTATATTTCTAAACGAGGTGAACCAAAAAAGTAAGGGCACCATATTTACAAGGTATTCGTAGTACTAACATACAGGAACTCACATTTAACATTTTTTGCTAACGGTCAGCAAAAGACCTTGTTTTGATTACGTTATAGATAGCGCGGCTGTCATCCTATTTACAGCGGGATGCCCCACTTAGGGGTTTACCGTGAAATTGACCTTAATAACGCATTAATTTCAGCGTGTTATTATGAGTAAAGTTAGACCGATCCACGTTTGTGTTTATGACTCGCTTTTTATATCCTCATTCTTGGGTCAAGTGCATCCCTTATGGCGTCGCCTACTAGGTTAAATGCGAGTATTGTCAAGGCTAGGATTAAACCACTGATGGTTGCTATATGAGGTGCTTGTATTAGATATGTTCTTCCGGAGGATATAATCGCACCCCAGCTTGGTGTTGGTGGCTTTACCCCAAGCCCCAAGAAGCTTAGCCCCGCCTCGGCCAGTATGGCCCAGCCCATTCCTATGGTAGCCAAAACTATTAGTGGAGACATGGTATTAGGGAGTACATGGCCTAGCATTATTGAGCGATGAGATGCGCCTATAGCCTTCGCCGCTTCCACATACTCTATATTCCTGATGCGAAGAACTTGACCCCTGACTACGCGGGCGTAACCTGGCCAATTGACTAGGACAAGCGACACTATGACATTCGTTATGCTTTGTCCTAGGACTGCCACGAATCCAATAGCAATGATTAAACCTGGAAATGCTAAGAAGATATCAGCAACCCTCATAACGAGCATATCTACTTTGCCTCCGAAGTATCCTGACAAAACACCCAATAGCATTCCTACAACTAATGCCAGAGTTGTGACTGTTACGCCGACTAGCATGGATACTCTCGCTCCATGGATTATCCTCGACAGCATATCTCGTCCGAATTCATCGAGACCAAAAGGATGTTCAAAACTCGGTGGCTGAAGTCGCTTTGTGAGATCTTGAACCGATGGGTCATATGGCGCCATAAAGTCTGCAAACAAGGCCATAGAGACTACTAGTGCTACTATTGCTAATCCGAATAATGCCGGCTTGTCACGTCGCATATGGCGGGCTATCACACGTAAATCTGTTGTCCCATCTAGAAAAATGTGCTTTATCATACCCAGCCTAAGCTGTCCGCCACTACTCATACTGAACCCTCGGGTCTATGTATGCGTATATTATATCCACGATGAGGTTTATCAAAACATATGCTGAGGATGTGACCAACAGAGTCCCTAACACAACTGGGTAATCACGCTGGGTTATTGCTTGAACTGTAAGTCTCCCTATCCCTGGCCATCCGAAGATCCATTCAACGAAGAATGCTCCAGCTATTAGAAAGCCTAACTGTAGACCGAGAACAGTGACTATTGGTATCAGGGCGTTCCTTAAAGCGTGCCTCCATATAACCTTGGTTCTGCTGAGTCCTCTCGCGTAAGCTGCTGTAATAAAGTCCTGTCTCATTATTTCCAGCAGGTTTGACCGAGTAAGTCTGACGATCACGCCTGACATACCTATACCAAGAGTTGACGAAGGGAGGATTAGATGCAGTACTGTACCATGTCCTGCGATTGGTGTAAGCCCAAGATAGTATGAGAAAACCAACATGAGTACAAGGGCGAGCCAGAAGTCGGGCATAGAGACTGCAAATATCGAGGCTACACGTATTGTATGATCTATCCTAGTTCCCTGTCTGACGGCCGAGATTACCCCTATTGGTATACCCATTAATGCAGCTATGGCGACCGCACTCAATATAAGGACTAGCGTATTAGGTAGGGCCTCACTTATTAGGGATAAGACGGGTTTGTTGGAAGCTATGCTTCTTCCTAAGTCACCCTGTATCAACCTCCATAGGAATTTGCTATATTGTACATATATCGGGTCGTCTAGGCCTAGTTTGTCCCTGAGTTCAGCTATGTATGATTGGTCTCCAGTCGGCTGTATCCCATAAACGTTGAGTATTGGATCGCCTGGAGTGAGCTTCATAATAACGAAAATAATCAGTGTTACACCCAGAACGACGGGGACAAGCATCAAACAACGTCTCAAGATATACTTTAACATCGACTACGGCACTATTATATAATTACTTGCTAATCCTGTTCCAACCATACAAAAGCTTCTATCACGGGCATCCATAAGACAAACCCATACCACGGGTGTGGGTGGACTCGGTAATTTTTGACGACTTGGGTTGAAGCATGTATCTTATACGGATAAAAGAGTATGACGCCGTAGCCTTCCTCTATCACACGTCGTTGCAATGCATCAGATACTCCCTTCTGCGCATTAAAGTCGGGCTGCCTCACGAGCTCCTTAACCAACCATCCTAGGATTGGGTCTTTGACGTTCTGTAGATTCCACTGCCATTCCCCACCTTTAGTCGGATCGAAGAATTCGCCTACCACGCCGAAGGGTGTTGGAGCACCTGTGCCGGCCCAGTCATGCAGGGCCATGTCATATTTCCTCTTGACGAGCAACTGCTCCGCACCAGCTCCAAACTCCATATTGTTTATTTCGACTTTTATGCCTACCTTAGCCAGCTGAGCCTGTATAACGGTTGCGACTGGGAGGCCCCATGGGAAGAAGTTCAGTAATGTTGTCTCAAAGCCATCAGGGTATCCTGCCTCAGCGAGCAATTGCTTCGCTCTCTCAATGTCGGCTGTCTCGGGGTACATCCTCAGAGCTTCGGACCAGAATTGCTTCAGCGCGGGCGGTATAGGACCAATTCCAGCAATAGCAAATCCTTCTTGTATGGCCTCGACCAACCCTCTTCGATCTATTGCATAATTTATCGCCTGCCTAACTCGCTTGTCAAGAAGTGCCTTTGTGCCCTGTGTTTCTGGGTTCTGGTTTATTGAAATCATTATCATTCTAGTCGGTTCTCCTAGATAGAGGTTTATGGCTTTGCTCCCCTGAAGCCGTTTTGCGTCTACAGGCTCCAGCTGGGCCAGCTGAACCTCACCCCTCTCCAGAGACAATGCTCTAACCGATGCCTCAGGTATGACTCTTAGTATTATTCTATCTATGTAGGGCTTCGGCCCCCAGTAGTCATTATACCTCTCGAGAACAGCTTGATCCCCTTTCACCCATCTGACCAACTTATAGGGCCCTGTACCGATGGCTGCAACCGTCCCGTAATCACTGCCATACTTCTCAACAGCCGCCTTAGAAACGATTCCTGTCCCCCACGTAAGCGCTGGCAGGAACTCGGAGGTTGGAAACTTCAAGATAAATCTGACTGTATACTTGTCAATTGTCTCTACCCTATCAACCATGCTAAGTTGTCCCTGCCTTGGAGACGGAGTAGTTAATATTCTTTCGATGTTCCACTTAACGACCTCTCCGTCGAGTTCAGTGCCATCATGGAACTTCACACCTTTCCTAATACTGAATTCAAAAGTTATGGGGTCAACTTGCCTAAAAGACTCTGCGAGTCGTGGGACGAGGCTCATATTGTAGTCATAAGCAATTAGCGTTTCATAAACATGGTTCAGAATCGTGTCGGTAAAGACTCCTGCTTGAGAAAATATAGGGTCGAGCGAGGTCTCATCTTTCTCGACAGCTATTGTTATCGTGCCCCCGGGCTTGCCCTCTAGCTTTGGCTTTTCTGACGGTGGTGCAGGTGTTGTGACCTGAGTTGTTGTGATAAACATTGTTACAGTTGTTGTCCGGGCCTGCTCGGTAATAGTTTGTGTAACGGTAGTAGTTTTCGTGTATGGCTGAGGCTGGACGAGCATCTGAAAATATGCTGATGTACCGATGACACTGATAAGCGCCGTTAAAACTACAGCTAAGACTAAATACCTACTAAAACCCTTTACTGTTGAACTACTCATAATTAATTTTACCCCCTGTGAGGGGGTGATTAATTCTTATTAATATATCTTTCGCTCTTACAGGGTGAGACCCGTCGACTTGGATAGCTGGGCTGTTTAGGTTTAATAACTATTCTTTGGTTTAGAAGGCTTACTCTGTTTTGTTTCATGTTGTTGGTTTAAGCCTTTAGGGATGTTTCGAGAGGTACTAATGCTTCTAGGGAGAGTGTTAGGAGATGGTTCCATAGATTCTCCAAGATATTCTCTGTAGGGAAGAAGTTTAGGAATACTATAGCTGTTGATGGGACTGTGGTTAAGATGCATGGTATTAGGGCGTATGTATGGTCTGCTGTAGACGTAGATTCAGGCGAAAATACTGGCAATATACGCCTCACGGAGCAGGACATGCTAATCGCTTTGAAGTTCTTAGAATGGTTTTAGATAGATGCCTTAACAAGCCATTGATAATAGTCGATAGAGGCCCATGGTATAGGTGGGCTCTGGAAAGGCTTGGACTAAAGTACGTGTATCAGAGGTTCGGTATATGGAATGCTGTTGAAAGATTCTTCGGATACCTAAAGCATAGAACAGGAAGATTCTGCAACAACATAAACACATGAAGTCAATAGAAGACTATGCAACAGCAATCATCAGAAACATACTGACAATAATGAAAACCCATTGAGGCGTATTACTTGGTTGACAGGATCCAAGCTGAGAACAGAAGAGCAAAAAACCTGCCCACCATAATCCTACTTAAGAGCGTAGGCTATTTATGTTAGTGACCGGTTTCTCCTAACTGTGGTTCTAAAGTTTAGTCTCCGATTGAATAGTGATTTATGTGGTGTTAGACGTGCCGTGGAGTTGGCTGAGAAGTCTGAAAAGGCTGGGTTTGATATCTTCTGGTACTGTCAAGATCTTTTCAAGCGGGATGCTTGGATAGTTTTGACGGCCGCCGCTATGTCCACTGAAAGGATTGGACTGGGCACCGCCATCGTTAATCCCTACACATCCCATGTATCCGAGATAGCGATGAGGGCCGCTACACTCCAAGAATTATCCGGCGGACGGTTCCACCTAGGCATAGGTGTTGGTGCTCCCGAAACCTTAGAGTGGGCGGGTATACATGTGAGCAGGCCGGTGGCCGGACTAGTGCAAGCCGTTAAAGAGCTCAAACGATTGTTCTCAAATGAATTAGACGTCACAAGGGAAAAAGCCTTTCTAAGGTTTGACTATGGCCGATACAATATACCCATATACATTGGAGGCCAAGGTAAAAGGCTCGCCCACCTCATGGGGGAGTTGGGTGACGGCGGCCTACCACTCCTCGTCCCCCCTGAAGCCGCGGGCAGGTTTCTTCACTGGATCCGTGAAGGGGCCGAAAAGGTTTCAAGAGATGTTTCAAGTCTAGACATATCAGGTTGTATCTGGTATTGTATAGGTGAGACGTATGATGACATAATTGACAATCACGGGCTTAGAAAACTGACCGCCTATTATGGGCCGATGCTTTCCGAAGAACTACTAGCCACAGCTGGTCTCAGCAGAGAGGTTTTCAAGGAGCTGGCCGTAAACTCCTTAGACATGCCTGAAAAGCTAGTTGAAGGGATGATGAAACTGGCTGTAACAGGCACGTTCGATGATGTCGATGGCGTTGTGAGAAGGCTGCGTACCCTGCAATCCCTTGGGCTTACACATTTTAACATAGGACCTCCACTCGGTGACGATCCGGCCAAAGTTCTGGAGTTTACGGCTGAGGTTATAAAACGAATAAAGAGTGAATAAACCATCAACATGTCAGTCATCCAATAACCCATAGGCGGTACCAGTGTGTTATGGATTCCTCCTAGATTGATGGGAAGGAAGGTGGTATGGGGCTTAGACATGTCGCCAAACTGAAGGACACGGGACTACTAGCGGCACTAAAGAGATTGAGGAACCTTCGGACTCGAGGACTGTGGGTTGACGTTATTTGCACTGGTAAGATCATATATGGAGGGGACATAGTGAAGGTATTGGGCGCTCGGCGCCTCGGCTGCTGGATTGGGGAGACCGGCCGTCCAAGCATTATATAGCTGTGAGAAACGTGGCCTGGAGAGATACCTTGAGACACTTAAGATCGAGATTCAGATACCTATCTTAGCCCTTGGAAAACACGATGTGAGAGAACCTCCTGACGATGACATAAGGACCGTTGACAGATATCTGGCTAAGGCAACTGTATATCAAGCATGTATGAAAAGATTCTGCCTAGGTTTTCTTTCTCAATTTTTTAGTTTCTTCCCAGTCTATATTTCCTTCAGAGATAACTACGCCATATATTTCACGTGCGGCCTGCTTTGACACGTAGCCCTCTAGCACATCCTCTAATACGAGATATGGATCACGTTCCATAGGATTACCATATCCTCCACCGCCTGCTGTGACAAGCCTGCATTTATCACCTTTCTTAACAGTGACTCTATAAGTTCCTACGCGCATCTCCCTATCTGTTCCTACGAAAAGGTACATACCGTTGGGCTCGGCGTCACAGCCACCAGCTAGGCCCCATGGCCTAGTCTTAGTCTTCTTCATTACAGTTATTAGCTCGCCGGTGTCCGTAAACGTTATTTCACGCACCACCCCGAGACCGCCTCTATATTTTCCAGCCCCTCCCGAGTCTGTGCGGAGCTCCATACGTTCGATTAACATGGCTGTTCTTAGTTCTAATACCTCAATAGGTGTGTTTCTAACGACACTTGAAGATCTGTGTTGTAGTGCGTTTGCTCCGTCATGAGTTGCACAGGCACCCCAGCCTACAGGTTCGTTATTGCTTAACGCATAGAAACGCCTCGTTTCAGGGTGTATGCCAACCATCATGAAGCCAGGAACCTCGCCACCAGAAGATGCTGATACGCTATCAACGAGTCCTTGTGCAAGGGCCTTAAAGATCAGCTCTAACTCGGCCATCCCAGTCCATAACGTAAAAGTAGCAACTGGGTAAGTCGCATGGAAAATTGTCCCTGGAGGGGCTTTGACCCGTAATGGTCTGAAGTGACCTGCATTGGACGGCTCGTTGGGCGTAGTCAATGATTTGAAAACCATCCTGCATATGGATTGGGTTGCGCCGAAGGGCATGTTAACCGGCCCCTTCACAGCGTTTGAGGATCCAGTAAAGTCTACTGAAAACTCATTGCTAGTTATAGTTACCGTCGCCTTTAATTCTATTAGTTCATCATTTATTCCGTCGTCGTCTATATAGTCTGTTGCTGTCCAAGTACCGTGCGGAAGCTCGGCGAGAACATCAAGGGCGGCTTGTTCACCGTTGTCGAGAATTAGACGTATCGACTCTCTTATTACTTCAAAATCAAATTTATCAAATAGTTGATTAAATCTTCTTTCACCTGTTCGCACAGCAGCTATCTGCGCGTTCAGATCACCCAAAACTATGTCAGGCATTCTAGAGTTGAAGCGAATTAAGTCTATAATTTCCTTGTCCAACACACCCCTTTTGCATACTTTCGTACCTGGAAATATTATACCCTCTTGGTGCATGTCAGTAGAGTCTAACACATAACCCGCGTCCTTGGCTCCCAAGTCCATCCAGTGGGCTCTTATGCACTCATATGCAATCGGTTCTTTACATGATCTGTGGAAAATAGGTGCGAATAGTGTAACATCTAGTGTGTGGGCTGCGTTCCAATATGGGTAGTTCATAATTAGCACATCTCCAGGCTCAAGGTTCTCTACTCCGACATACTCAACAGCCTTTTTGATTGCATAGTCATTGGCTCCTATGAAGAACGGTATACCTACAGCTTCGGCTATCAAATCCAGCTTTTCATCATAAATAGATATCCCAAAGTCTAGCACATCATATATTACTGGATTGAACGCAGTGCGTATTAGAGTACGCCGCATCTCCTCTGCGATTGAGTTTAGGTAGCTCCTCAGCATCGCGGCGGTTATTCCGTAGGCACCCGTATCTTTTTTACTTAACATGCAGTATCACGTTTGAATTATCATGTTTCCCCACATATCAATTTTTAAACTCTGCCCAGTATGTATAACTGTAGTGGATGTGCCTTCCTCTACAATAGCTGGTCCGTCAAGTCTGTCGCCAGGATGTAGCTTATCCCTACGGTAGATATCAAACTTGGTCATCTTATCGCTGATTAAGCAATACGCCAATCGTTCAGCAATCTTTCCCGCAGCGCCACTAGTACTTAATGGTTGCATTGCTTGAAGCCGTGGTTTCCTTAGCAGCCCCAATCCCCTAACACGCAGATTAACGACCTCCACTGGATTGTCCATTTTATGCCCATATTTCTTCAAATGTAACGCTTGAAAGCTTTCTTTTACGATTTCCGCTGTTAACGGGCCATTTAGCTGCACCTCTAGCGTATGTTCTTGCCCGAGATACCTAAGCTCCAAGCTTCTGTTAATAGTTATATCAATGTATGGAGCCTTCTGCTCTACTAGAGCTGACTTTACCTTACGTTCTAGCACTAGGAACTGCTTCTCGATCTCAGGAATAGTCTCTGAGTTGAGCAGTGTAATGTGTGTCTGTGATGCCTCATACCTTATATCGCTCATGAGCATGCCCCATGCAGAGAAGGCTGCTGGAGCTACAGGAACTATCACCTCCGGTATTTTCATCTCTCGAGCTAGAATCGGAGCCAGCATAGGTCCTGCACCCCCAAACGCTAAGAGGGAAAACTCGGCTGGATCTAGCCCTTCCTCAACCGTGATCTGTCTTATGGCGCCGATACTGTTGGCTAGCGTAACCTTTAATATACCCGCAGCGGCAGTCTCGATATCTATACCAAGTGGTCTGGCTATATTCTCCCTGATACCATGTTCTGCTAGGTCTTTCCTCAGTGGTATGACGCCCGATAGGAACGCTTCAGGGTCTATGTAGCCAAGACAAACTGCTGCATCAGTTACCGTGGGCAAAGTCCCTCCTCGGCCATAGCACATGGGACCCGGCTCGGCCCCGGCGCTCTCGGGCCCAACGTTGAGTATTCCTGACCTGACCGTAGCTATGGATCCTCCTCCAGCGCCGACTGACCTTACATCATATGTTGTTATCAGCAAGGGGTAGTGCTCGATCGTTGTCTGATGTATTATATTGGCCGCGCCTTCATTTATGACACATACGTCTAGGCTAGTCCCGCCCATGTCCATACTTATGATTTTGTCCTTACCCAAATGGCGTGAATAATATGTCGCTCCGACCACGCCTCCAGCCGGACCTGACTGAACTGTATGGATAGGCGTCTTCGCCGCTGCTGAAACTGTCATTACCCCGCCGTCTGAGCGCATTATGAGTAGCACGCCTCTAAAGCCCCTATCGTACAACGCTTTTTCAAGCTTGCTTAGATATCTACTGATGACAGGCTTCAAGTATGCATCAAGGACCGTCGTTGACATGCGCTCATATTCTCTGTACTCCCGGACGACCTCCGATGATATAGATATAGATATATCAGGGTAAATGCTGGATATTATCTGCGCTGCCCGAAGCTCATGAATTGGATTTTTATAGGAGTGGAGAAAAACGATAGCTATAGACTCCACATTCTCCAGACCTACTAGTTGAGCGGCCGCTGCTCTAACTGCCTCTTCATCGAGTTCCTTAATGACCTCACCCTTATAGTTAATCCTGCATGGTGCGCCTCTAACATGACGTCTTCTCACCAATGGCTTTGGCTTATCATAATTAAAATCATACATATATTTAGGAGGGACATCGCCCCTGCCGATTTCGAAGATGTCTCTGAAACCTTCGTTAGTTATTATGCCTGTCTTAGCTCCTCTTCGTTGTATTATAGCGTTCACACCCAATGTAGTGCCATGAATTATCATATACGTCTCGTCAAGCGGGGTATCGAGTGTTTTGAGTGCATTAACCACACCTTCAGAAGGGTCTGACGGAGTAGTTCTTGCCTTAGCGATCCTAAACCTACCAGTCTCCTCATCGAACTCGACAGCATCAACGAATGTTCCACCCGTGTCTATGGCAATTCTATATCTCTTTCGTTCGAATATCATTTCTTATAATCTCACCGCCCTTCATCACAAATTTTATTCTTTCTATCTGCCGGATATCCTTCAACGGATTGCGTGGTACCGCTATAAGGTCGGCTTTATAGCCAGGCTTGACTAATCCCACTTTATTTTCCATTCGACACAATTTGGCTGCGTTAATTGTGGCAGTACGTATAGCTTCGAGCTCGTTCAGACCCGCCTCCTTTATAAACTCTATTTCACGAACAGTTGCATTTATACCCTCATTAAGGTCCCCAGGAGGTATGTCGGTGCCACACACCAGAGTTACCCCCTCGCTTATAGCAAGTTTTATACTCTCCATATGTCTGTCTTTAATGGAGAGCGCTTTATAAATTGTCCACTCCTCAAAGTTGTTGGCCCTCATCCACTCTTCAGACCTAGTCACACTTAGCGTCGGAACTAGATATCCAGACACCTCTTTAATCGCTTTCGCGGCCTCCCTGTTAATAATATAGCCGTGCTCGAAGCTTGTGACACCAGCCTCAGCAGCCTCGATTATTGCTGTAGACCCTCCAATGTGAGCTGCGACATATGTTCCCCTAGACCTTGCAACTGAGGTCACGGCCGCGATCTCATCCTTAGTCATCTGCATCTCTCCAAACTCCTCTTCAAGTTTCGCTATACCTCCCGTTATGAATATCTTCAGATGGTCTGCTCCTAATGCCAGCTCTCTCCTCGCAGCTTTACGGAACTCTTCTGCCCCATCAGCTTCGACTTGACCGAATGATGAACCATGACCCCCAGTAACGCCAAGCCCCTTACCGCCTGCTATTATTCTCGGGCCTTCAATCCATCCAGCGTTAATCATGTTACGTAAGTGGATGTCAACACGATGAATCTCACCTACTGTCCGCAGACACGTCACACCAGCAAGCAGCGCATCATAAGCACGTCTGTAGCAGCGTAGAACTGTTACGGACTCAGGTTCGTTTGGATTGGTTAGCTTAAATGGGAATACAAGAGATAGGTTGTTGTGAACGTTAATCAAACCGGGCATAATGTAAAAACCGTCCAAGTCAATTACACGAGAGCCTGAGAGATCCCTATCTGTGACTTCAGCAATCGTGTCATCTCTTACTGCTATGGTTACGTTTTCTACGACTTTCCCCGTCTCCAAGTCTACAAGGCCGCAGTTTTTGATGATCGTTATAATACTGTTGGACATTCTCCATTCTTGAGCATCAGTTGATTATTGCGGTCTAAAAGTTTTTCGTTCTTAATCCACATAGTGTCCCATAGTGTCCAAATAACGGGTTTATACAGCTGAAGTCCTCATATAAAAGCCTCGCGAGTCGAAATAGGCACCCCTAGAGGGTATTTAAAGCCTTATTTGGACACTATCTTAATCCACTTTTGTGTTGGTGTTTATAGGTTTCCCTCATCTGTTGATGTATAGTAATTCTGATCGCTGGTTATGCTGATAAATAGCCTTCTATAGTGGGTGGGAAGCCTTACCGGAGAAGATATTCAAACTCGACGTAGTGGGTGTTGAGGGATGCATCAAGACTATTGAAGAGCTGCAGGCAATGGGATATGGGAGGGTGAAGGTAGGCTCACCGCTTGGACAGGATAAGGAGGAGGCAATACGTCTCTTCGCCACAGAGGTAATGCCTCACTTTAGCGAGTAAGCATCTCAGCGGTGTTATGTGAAGCGGTCTATCGTCTGCTGCACCCTTTCCAGGAGATCAAGCCCTGCTGGAGGGTTTGTTGTGAGGACGATAACCCAGCCGTCCAACGGTTTTACAAGAACGTTAACCCTCTCCATCTCCACGTACATATACTTCATCCCGCCGTAGTATCTGCGCTGACGCATTAGCAGGAGAGCATACCTAGCTGTCTCAACATCTATCTTGGCAGCTGTCCTAGGAGGATCCACCGACTTGACACCGGGCCTCATAC
>Ga0272447_1001435_pt1 | contig 14960 bp, 13 predicted proteins | sample YNPCB0133_FD_194589 | JGI IMG/M metagenome (GOLD analysis project Ga0272447, IMG submission 194589) | Hot spring microbial mat communities from Yellowstone National Park, WY, United States - YNP-CB-013-3 | ecosystem: Environmental > Aquatic > Thermal springs > Hot (42-90C) > Sediment | place... | reverse complement strand
TGGCTGTCAGCTGAGGCGCTGTTGCGCATTCGGCAGTCCGGTGATTGCAGGAGGGCCATCCGTAATCCGGCTTCATTCATCACATTGTGCTCAACTACCAGGACTTTTCAGACAAGCTCTAACAGGCGCAGGGTATAGGTGAGCACATCCCCGGTGCGGGCAGTGGAGCGGTTCACCTGCTTCTCCGCCCCGGGCGCAGGTTCTCCCCATACCACGGTCAGCGTGGGTTTCCCCTCTGGTCGCCAGTCACTGCTGGCGTCAGAAGAGACGTAATACTTGCTGCTGTCAAAGTTCGTGTCCGATGTGTAGAGGGCGATGTTCAGCGGCCGGCCCGCCGCGTATGCCTCGGCCACCGCCTGCGTCGCGTCCCAGGTATAGGGGATGCCGGGAAAAAGAGAATCGCCGCAATTACCTACGTGCCGACTAAAGTCGCCCGCCATAGGCCTTTGGCCTGCGGTCGGCCTTCGCCGACCAGGGGCATCGGCGCAGGCCGACGCCCGGCACAGCGTGCCCAGGAAGGCTGATTTCCAATCAGCGCATAGAGGAACGCAGGTCGGATGGTCAATCCGACCCACATTATTGGTGGTGGTCCCGGCGGGGACGGACGGGGATGGTGCGGAATTCCCGCACGAAGCGGATGAAGTTCTCCACCGTCGTCTCAAAGAGCGCCTGACCGAACTCGGCGGTGGCGACGGTCGGGTCGCCGCAGACGCCGCTCTCGCTCATCCGGGACCACCAGTCCTGCCAGGCCAGCGCGCTGGGCTCCGGGTGGTCCCAGTTGAAGTAGGTCAGTTTGACCTGCCCCACCTCCCGCACCGCCTTATCCATTTGCACCAGGTCGGGCCGCAGGTAGAGCATCATCGCCGTCTCGTACTCGCCCGCATGGGCGACGCCACCGGGGCCGGAGCGGCGCATCCGGGAGAACGTCGGCTCCGCCAGGGTGGGGTCAATGGCCGCGTTGGGACTGACGGCCCCACAGATGGCGCCCGTCTCCAGCACCACCCGCCGGGCCGCCAGGTCGGCAATGGCGGCGTTGGAGCCGTGGCCGTTCACAATCAGGATGTGGGTGAACCCGTGGCGGGCCGGGCTCATCGCCACGTCGGAGACGTAGGCGATGAGCGTCTGCATGTCCACCGAGACGGTGCCGGGGAAGTCCATGTGGTGCTCGTCCAGGCCGTAGGCCACCAGGGGCATCACCAGCATCTCCTCCGGCGCCCGCCGGGCCGCCTCCAGGCAGATGGCCTCCACGATGATGTTGTCGGTGTTGAGCGGGAGATGCGGCCCGTGGTCCTCCACTGTGCCGAACGGGAGCAGAACCACGGGCTGCCGGGCGATGGCCTCCCGCATCTCGGGCCAGGTCAGTTCGTCGTAGCGATACTTCACGGGGACCTCCAGGGGATGACCACAGACCGCGGACCACGGACCACAGACCACTGACCACTGACCACAGACCACAGACCACGGACCACGGACCACGGACTTCTGTAGCGCAGGCCGCCAGGCCTGTGGGCAGGCTGACAGCCTGCGCTACCTTTGGTCGTCCGTCGTCCGTCGTCGGTGGTCGGTCGTCCGTCGTCTGCGGTCAGTCGTCCGATTTCAGCCGCCGGGCCAGGGCCAGTGCCTCCTCCCGCGTGGTGACCTCACCGGCGGCCTGCGCCTCCCGAATGGCCTCCAGCAACCGCCCCACTTCCGGACCCTCCAACAGGTTCAATTCCCGCATCAGGTCCCGCCCGTTGACCAGCGGCGGGGGCGCGACCGCCCCCTGGGTTCGGGTAAAGAAGTACTCCAGGAGCGCGCGGGCCGCCGCCCGCCGACGGGCCCACCGCTGGGGCTCCAGGTTCGGGCCCCAGATGGCCAGATGGTCAGCCAGGGCCAGCAGGACGACCTCCACGCCAGCCTCGCCGGTCGCCCGGAAGAAGCGGTAAGCGGCGCGCCCCGTCACGCCGCCGGGAGTTTCGGCCAGATGGGCGGGCCGCAGGTGAGCGCGCACCATCGCGGCGACGGACTCCGTCTCGGCCCGGCTGAAGCGGAACCGGTGCATCCAGTCCGCCGCCAGTCGGGCGCCGACGGCCTCGTGGCCGTAGAAATGGAGGACGGGGTGGGTCTGCCCCGGCTTCATTTCTTCCGTGACGGTGAGGGGTTTGCCGATGTCGTGGAGCAGCGCGGCCAGGAGGAAGAGCGTCCGTCGGTAGCGGGGGGCGGTCATCGGCCTGCGGAGATGCCGGACCAGCGCGGAGGCGAAGGAGGACAGCGTCTCCCGGACCTCATCCCACGCCGGGTCGGGCGCGTCCGCGTAGAGCGTTTCCCGTTCTCCGCCAACCACACCGGTCAGGCGCAGGATGTTCTCCGCCGCGTCCACCGTCATCAGCGTGTGCCACCAGACGTTGTGGCGGTGGGGCGGGGTCTGGCGTTGTTCCCGGAGGGCCTCCACATCGGGGAGGATGGGCCTCATCAGGCCCAGTTCGTCCAGCAGTTGCAGGTGGTAGGCGACGGAGCGGGCGTTCAGCAGGCGGACGAACTCGTCCCGAATGCGCTCCGGGGAGACGCGAGGGAGTTGCCCGGCGCGCTCTATGATCCACTGGGCGGTCCGCACCTCCAGCCGCAGGCCCAGTTCCGCCACGATGCGGATGGCGCGCAGCATGCGGAGGGGATCGTGGTCAAAAGCCTGAGGCCCCACCGCCCGCACCCGGCGGGCCTCCAGGTCGGTCAGGCCACCGGTGGGGTCTATCAGTTCCCCGTCCGGCCCGACGGCCAGCGCGTTGATGGTGAAATCCCGGTTGCGCAGGTCGCTTTCCAGGTCGGGGCCCCGAAGGCGGGCAAAATCCAGGTCCACCCGCCGACCCTCGTGCCGGGCCACCACCCGTCCGGTGTCCCGTTCTTCGTCCAGGGGGTAGAAGGCCCCTCCCAGCGCGTCGGCGACGGCGCGGGCCAGCCCCAGCGCGTCCCGGTCCACGGCGAAGTCCCAGTCGTGGCGGGGCCGGCCCAGGAGCAGGTCCCGCACACACCCGCCGACCGGCCAGACCTGGACGCCCCGTTCAGCCGCGACCTGGCGTACCACGTTCCAGGGCCACGGGGGGAGCGAGACGGCGCACATCGTCAGGGGAGGTGACAGTCACCTGAAAGGTGACTGTCACCTTGCCTTGACTTCAGGCAACGATATGTTTCTGGTCGTACTGCTGGATGCCCCAGATAGCGGTCCGTCGGAGCCACTGGTAGGCGCTGAGGACCTGCTGGGGGAGCAACCCGCCGTCGTAGGGCAGGGCATAGTCCAGGACGATGCCTTCGGGGAATGCCCACGCCCGAAGAAAGACCACGTTCTGGTTCAGCGTGTTGGTCAGTTCCAGTTGGTCCTCAGGGCGGGTTCCCCTCCGCCAGCCGAAGAGCAGGAAGAACGTCAGCAGTTGCTTGTCCTCTTCCACCGAGATGAAGACCTTGATCCCCTCCTCGTTCACGCAGACCTTGTCGTCGGCGGTCAGCGTGGCACTGATCAGCGCGTCGTCAAAAACGGCCTTGATGCTCTGAGGGGAGACCTCTTCCGGGGATAATACGTACTCGTTCATCTTACTCCTTCCAGACAGGGGGTCACACGGGCGCTTTCGGGAAGGACGACTGTTGCCGGAAGAGGGGAGCGGGGACAGACGTCTTTCCTCAAAAGAGGGTGTGCCGCTCTCATTATACCGGTTTGTCCCGTATTGTCAAACGCACCGTTTGCCCTAAATTTGTAGGACAACTGCTCGCAGTTGTCCTACAGTAGACTACGATGGCGTGACCACCGGCAGGGTCAGCAGCGCGTGGGGGACGATGAGGACGTCCAGGTCGGGCCCCAGGTCCCGGGTGACGATTTCCAGCGCTTCGTCCATTGTGGCGGCGGGGATCATTTTACAGGCCGCCACGATGTCCGGATGTTCGCTTCCCACAATGATAATCCGCGTCTCCTCCAGCACTTTCGCGACCACAAAGGCCCGCTGCTGGCCGGGCGGGTAGCCGTGGCGACGGGCATCGTCCAGGACGAACTGGACATCCGGGGCGTCCCGCAGAGCGGCGAAGAAGCGCTGTTCGCCCACGCCCTCTCCGGCCCCCTCCTCGCAGCGGGCAGGGATGATGTAGTAGCCTCCCCGCCGGACGACGGGGGTCGGGGCGAAGTGCAGGTACGACGGCGCCCGGCTGGCCTGGTAGAGGTTGGTGTCTTTGGGGTACCCCACGCCGCCGATGGCGACGTCGTACTGATGGGGGATGGGGACCTCGTACACGGTGCGGGCGAAGGCCACCAGTTCCACGAAGGCCGCCTCCGGGTCCCCGGCGGCCACCTGGAGGATGCGATGTTCGTCGTCCATGACCGCGTTGAGGATGAAGCGCAGACCGGCCCGGCGGGCCGCTTCGGTGACCGCTTCGTGGAAGGGGTTGCCCTCAATGCGGCCCAGGCGGGTGCCGGGGTGGTCTACGAAGGCCGGGCCGTGGGTGTGGGCGATGAGTGCCTCTCCGGCCGCCCCGACCGCCACCGTCTTGCGGCCGCCGGAGTAGCCCGCGTACTGGTGGGGCTCCACGATGCCGGTGGCGACCAGCAGGTCCGCCTCCACCGCCGCGCGATGGACCTGCACCGGCACCCCGCCGGGGGTGACGCCCAGGTCTACCAGCGCCTGGGGGTTACGGGGCTCGTTGTCTATGACCCGGTAGCGGGCGACGACGTCCGCGCCCAGTTTGGCGACCTTCTCTTCCGGGGTGGACGGTCGGTGCATCCCGATGCCGCACAGCAGCGTGATGTCCTCATCCCGGACGCCGGCCGCCTCCAGTTCCCGCAGGAGGGCCGGGACCAGGATGTGGTCCGGGCTGGCACGGGTGATGTCGGTGAAGACGATGCAGACCCGGTCGCCGGGCCGGGCCAGTTCCCGCAGGGGCGGCGAACCGATGGGGCGGGCCAGCGCCTCGGCCACGGCCGCCTCCGGGTCGCTCAGCGGCGGCACCGGGCGGGATTCCACCACCGTCGCCCGCATCCCGGCGGGCAGCGTGAATTCCAGGTAGGTTTTACTGTAGGGAATCCGGTACATGTCGGCCTCGCGAAGGGAGATTGGACTGGTTATGATGGGATCCTGGTGTCTTCTGCAATTATAAGCGCGGATGGTGGAAGGGGCAAATGTTCCCTAATAGGACACGGGTTGACGCGGGTGATACGGATTTTCACGGATTTTTTATCCGTGTCTATCCGTACAAATCCGAGTTGATCCGTGTCCTATTTCCACCTGCTGGCGTGTTGCCTCAGGCCCGCATCGGTGTTATTATTAGTGTCACCATCTATCCTTTGCACGGAGGAGGCCGCAATGAGCAAAAGCGAACTGGCGGGTCGGTGGGTGCTCATCCTGGGCGCTTCCAGCGGATTCGGCGCGGCAACGGCCCGGGCTCTGGCGCGGGCAGGAATGAACATCTTCGGCGTCCATCTGGATACCCGGGCCACGCTGGACCGGGCCCAGCAGGTCATCGCGGATATTGAGGCGGCCGGCCGGCGGGCCGTTTTCTTCAACACCAACGCCGCCGATGCCCGGAAACGAGAGCAGGTCCTGGACCGCATCCAGGAAGTCCTCTCCCAGGATGCGGAGAAGAGCATCCACTTTGTCCTGCACTCCCTGGCCTTCGGCTCCCTTCTCCCCTTTATCGCCGATGACCCGCAGGGGGCGATCACGGAAGAACAGATGGACATGACTCTGCGGGTAATGGCCCACAGTCTGGTCTACTGGGTGCAGGGGCTGGTCCGGCGGAATTTGCTGCAGAGGGGCAGCCGGGTCTATGCCCTCTCCAGCGCGGGAGCGGAGCGGGTGGTCGTGCCCTACGGCGCGGTCTCCGCGGCCAAGGCCGCGCTGGAGAGCCACGTGCGGCAACTGGCCCTGGAACTGGGGCCGCGCGGGATCGCCGTCAACTGCCTGCGGCCGGGGGTAGCGGATACCCCGGCCCTGCGGGCGATTCCCGGGCACGAACACTGGATGCAGGAGGCCTTGCAGCGGAATCCCGGGGGACGGCTGACCACTCCGGAGGACGTGGCGGCGGTCCTGGTTGCCCTGGCCGACCCGGCGGTCACCTGGATCAGCGGTGCGGTCATCCCGGTGGACGGCGGGGAGATCATCGTCGGATAATCCCTAATCCACGAAGAACACGAAGGGTAACTATTCAGCCTCACCCCTCCCCCAGCGGCTTCGCCGCTACCCCCTCCCCTCTCCTGAACTTCGTTCAGGAGAGGGGAGGGGGTGCCGCCGTAGACGGCAGGGGTGGGGTGAGGAAGCCTGAATAGTTACCACGAAGGGCACGAATCGCTGTTTATTTTCTTCGTGACGCTTCGTGTCCTTCGTGGATCAAACCTCTGCGTTCTGCGGTGAGTCTGGAAAATAACCGGCGGTCGGTATCTGGGGCCGCCGGTCATTTTTGCCTCCGGCGCGCAAGCGCTTCGCCTTGTCAAAATATTTCGTTCCGCCTCATCGTCTAATTTTGATCCCCACATATACCCCAACCGGTCCGATCATCCCCTACCCCTGGGGGAAATGAACGGTCCCCCGTTCTGAACACGTGTTCTTGCCCCGAAACCTTAAATTTGAGAAGGTTTTAAGGTGGAGGTGGGGGCGGCGGATTGCCCGCCGGAATCTTTTTGGTACAATCAGGGCGAATCCTCTGGCAGACGACGGACCCTTCATCACGCCTCAATGCTCAGGAGGGGATTCCTCCCCCCTCCGTTTTTCTCCTGTCACCACAGACCGATCACAGACCGAAGTGTGTATCGCGTGTTTTTAGCCCTTTTCCCATGGCTCGCTTATGGATGCCAACCGTATCTGGCAGGCGGCATTAGGTGAACTTCAACTGGAACTGACGCGCGCGACCTTTGAGACCTGGCTGCGGAATTCCCGCCTGGTGGCGTGCGAGGACGGCGTCTTCGTTATCGGGGTCGCCAATACGTACGCGCGCGACTGGCTGGAGAGTCGGCTCCGGTCCGTTGTGGCGCGCGTCCTCACCCGCCTGACCGGACGGACCGCATCGGTTCGGTTTGTCGTCTGGGAAGGCCAGCGGGAGGAGCCGGAGACCCATTCCACACTCCCGTTGTTGAACGGAAAGACGACCGAGTCCTCGCGCAGGAACGAACGGTCCAACGACACTTTGAATCCTCGCTACACCTTTGACTCCTTCATCGTCGGGCCAGGCAATCGGTTGGCTCACGCGGCCTGCATGGCGGTGGCGGAGCGCCCGGCGCGCGCCTTCAACCCCCTCTTCATTCACGGGGGCGTCGGTCTGGGCAAGACGCATCTCCTGCACGCGATCGGGCACGTCTGCCGGGCCAGCGGCCTGCAGACCCTCTACGTCTCCGCCGAGACTTTCACCAACGACCTCATTGAGGCCATCCGCCACCAGGCCACCGACGCCTTCCGGGAAACCTACCGCACGGTGGACGTCCTGCTGGTGGACGATGTCCAGTTCATCGCCGGAAAGGAATCCACCCAGGAGGAGTTCTTCCACACCTTCAACGCGCTGCACGGGAACGGGGCGCAGATTGTCATCTCGTCCGACCGTCCCCCCCGGGCAATGGCCACACTGGAGGAACGGCTGCGCTCCCGGTTTGAGTGGGGGCTCATCGTGGACATCCAGCCTCCGGAACTGGAGACGCGCGTCGCCATTCTGCGCCGGAAGGCCGCCGAACTGGGCATCCCGGTCCCCGATGAGATTTGTTTCCTGATCGCCGAACGGTTTCAGAACAACATCCGGGAACTGGAGGGGGCACTGAACCGGGTCGTGGCGGTGGCGACGCTGACCCAGCAGCCCCTGACGCCCGAATTGGCCGCACAGGCGCTGAAGGACATGGTCGCCCGCGCCCGTCCCCAGGTCACCCCCGAGTCCATCCTGCAGGCTGTGGCGGATTTCTACAACCTGAGCGTGGAGGAACTGACGGGGACCAGTCGGCGCCAGAGCGTGGCCCGCCCGCGCCAGGTGGCCTGTTATCTGCTGCGCCAGGAGGCCGGCGCGTCCCTGCCACAGATTGGACAGTGGCTGGGCGGGCGGGACCACACGACGGTCCTGCACGCCTGCGAGCGGATCGCGGCGCTGCTGGAGGAAGACGGCGCCCTTCGGCGGGAGATTCAGGCCATTCGGGAGCAGTTGTATCGGGAGCCTGTAGCGCCGGGGAAAACCCGCATCGGGAACCGGACGCGGGTGAATGCGAACGGACGCGGGTGAACGCGCCGATTTGCCGCAGAGATGCAGAGGGCGCAGAGCCTCATGGATTCTCCACGTTCTCTGCGCCTCTGCAGTGCATCTAAAAAATCCTCTACAGAATCCTGACTGTGGACAGCGCCTGCACCACCTCTTCATCCCCCTCCGGGAAGGGCACATCCCGGAAGAGCCACCAGTCCTCTATGTGCTCCACGGTCGCTCCCGGCGGCAGGAGGGTCAGCGGGCCCAGCGTCTCCAGTTCCAGCATCTCCGCGTTGGTGAAGACTTCGGCGCAGGCGCCCAGATCGGGATAGCGGCCCCCGGGCATAGGGGAGAACGTCTTCACAAAGAGATGGCCGTCTCGCCAGTAGGCCAGCCAGTCCTCCGCCGGGGCCGTGACTCCAATCTTCTGCGGCGTGGGGCGGGTCGGGTCCTGCCGCAGCCGCAGGTAGCGGCGGCCCCAGGTCCAGCGGGGGTCGCTCAGGTCGGTGTACGCCCAGAGGACCAGGGCGCCGGTGGGGAGCAGGTGCTCCTCGTGCCGCCCGCGCGGGGGCAGGGGCAGAATCGCCACCCCGCCGGGCGCCATCACCGAGAGGGCCCAGGGGGCCAACTCCACCGGCCACAGGAGAGCGTTGCGCAGCCGGTGGACGACCCGAACGTGCGGACGGTCCCCCGTCAGCAAAATATCCATTTCCTTCTGGATGCCCGTGGTGGATTCCACCGGCTGGACCAGCCGGAGGAAGGTGGGATGGACCTGTACCTCCACCGGGCCGTTATCGGGGAAATAGGTGCGGGGCATCGCCTCCGGCGCGTGCCAGAGCCGATGCCCGCCGTAAATCCGCCACTCGTCGCCTCCGACCTGCCCCAGCATTTCCGGGTACTCTTTGAACTCGTTGGCCTGGCCGACGAAGCCGAACCGGATGACGCGCGGGCCTACATCGGTGGTCACCACCAGGTCCACCAGTCCGTTGGACCACCGGTAGCAGTTGGGCCACCCACCGTACTCTACTTTCTGGATGTCCATGTTGCCTTTCTGTCCTTCGTGGTAATTACCTGCCATGGTTCTGTTGGGCGGGGCGAGCCGTCCACGAATGTTTCACGAATGCACGAATAGCGCCTTCATTCGTGTATTCGTGGCTCCTTCGTGGATGGCCCCCGCGCCTGACGATCAACGCAACAGAGGGTGGTAGGTAGTTACCCTTCGTGGTAAAATCTCTATGCACTCAAGCAGAGATTATACAGTAGAACTCTGCGCTCTCGGCGTCTCTGCGGTGAGTTTTTGCAGTGAAGTCATTCTTTATGTTACGCTCCAGAGGAGGCTCCTGTGGTCCGACGGCCGTTCGCGCTGGCCAACTGGAAAATGGCGATGACGATTCCCCAGAGTCTGGCCTTTGTGCGGGAGTTTCTGGCCCGCGCCGGGCCCTATCTGGGGGCCGTGGAGGTGGTACTCTGCCCGCCATATACCGCGCTGGCAGCGGTCGCCGCCGCCGTCAGAGGAACCCCCATCGCCGTGGGCGGTCAGGACCTGTGGCCCGACCCCGGTCAGGCCCATACCGGCGCCATCTCGGCGGAACTTCTGGCCGATGCCGGTGCCCGGTGGGTGATGGTCGGCCACTGGGAAGTGCGCCGTCGCCTGCAGGAGGACGACGGGGCGGTGAATCGGAAAGTCCGGGCCGCGCTGGAGGGCGGCCTGTGCCCTATCCTTATGTTCGGCGAGGCCGCGGGAGAGCCCTTTGACCCCGGAAGGCTCTCCGTCCTGCTGGACGGTTGCGACGGCGAGGCGGTGGCCCGGATGGTCTTCGTCTACGAGCCGGAGGGGGCCATCGGGCAGCAGGAGCCGGTGCCGCCGGCCCACGCAGCGGCGGGCTGCCGGGCCATCCGCCGCTGGCTGGCGGAGCGGTTCGGCGAAGGGGCCGCCGGGCGGGCCCGCATCATCTATGGCGGAAGCGTATCGCCGGAGCACGCGGCGGCGCTGCTGGCGGACCCCGATGTGGACGGCCTGGGGGCCACCCGGCGGGGCCGGGACCCGGCGGCGTTCGCCGAAATCGTCGCCCGGATCGCGGAGAGAGGTCTGAGAGCGTGAAAAATGCTTGTAGTGAGCCACGAAGCGAAGCGGAGTGGCATCTAAATCGCCTCAAACGGCACTCCGCTGTGCTCCGTGCCTGACTACGAACGAATTTTAGACACGCTCTGACGTGCCAGGCACTTCTGAAGTGCCTGGCACGTTCTTTATAGAATGAGCATCGCGTCCCCGAAACTGTAGAACCGGTAGCGGAGACGGATCGCCTCGGCGTAGGCCCGGTCCATCAATTCCTTGCCGCAGAAGGCCGCCACCAGCAGGAGCAGGGTGGACCGGGGCAGGTGAAAATTGGTGATAAGCGCGTCCACCACCCGGAAGCGGAAGCCCGGGTAGATGAAGAGGTCGGTCAATCCCTCGTAGGGGACGACGGTCCGCCAGGGGCAGGAGTCGGCGTCGGCGCAACCGCCCACCGCCGCCAGCGCGGCCGTCTCCAGGACCCGCACCGAGGTGGTGCCGACGGCGATCACCCGCCGCCCTTCCATTTTGGCCCGGTTGATCCGTTCCGCCGTCTCCGGCGGGAGACGGCAGAACTCGGTATGCATCCGGTGCTCCTCCGGCCGTTCCTCCTCTACCGGGCGGAAAGTGTCCAGCCCTACGTGCAGGGTGACGAAGACGGATTCCACCCCCATCTCCCGCAGGCGGAGGAGCAGTTCGGGGGTGAAATGGAGGCCCGCCGTCGGCGCGGCCGCCGAACCGGGCGTGCGGGCGTAGACGGTCTGGTACCGCTCGGGGTCTGCGAGAGGCCGGTGGATGTACGGCGGCAGGGGGGTCTGCCCGACCATCTCCGCCAGGGCCAGCGCCGGGCGGTCAAAGGCCAGCACTCGCAGACCCCGTTCCCCTTCCTCCAGGACCTGTGCCCCGGCCCCCGTCGGAGCGCCGTCCGGGCCGTCCAGCACTTCCAGAAGGCCGCCGACACGCACCGCTCGCCCCCGCACCAGTGCCTCCCAGACCGTCTCGGAGCGGGGGCGCAGGAGGAGAATTTCCACCCGTCCGCCGGTTATCTTGCGGGCAAACAGCCGCGCCGGGATGACCCGGCTCTCGTTGTAGACCAGCAAGTCCCCACGGCGGAGGAGTTGGGGCAGGTCCCGGAAGATATGGTGGGCAATCGTCCCGGTGGCGCGGTCCACCACCATCAGCCGGGACGCGTCCCGGGGCTCCACCGGTTCCTGCGCGATCAGTTCCGGCGGCAGGTCGTAATCAAAATCACTCATCCGAAGCAAGCGGCCACTCATCTTCTTTCATCTCACGTTTCACGTTTTACGTTTTACGTTTCACGTTTCACTTTCTCCCTTTACCTCCCCTCCCAGTCCCACCCAGATGGCGGCGATGAGACAACCCCAGGCGACCAGGTCCAGGAGGCCGCAGCAGCAGGTCATACTGCCTCCGATCCAGGGCAGGACGCGCGGGGCACGAATCTGGCGGGCGATGGCGGGCAGGAGGGCCGTCTGCACAATCTGGGCGGCGTCCAGCAGGACCAGCAGCCCGAAGGCCGCCGTCGCCAGGATGGGCGCCGTCCCCTTGCGGCGCACCAGCAGGATGACGGCGACCACCAACCCGGCCAGGTGGGCCAGGATCAGAGCGACGCGGACCCCGTTTTGAACCCAGACGGGAACCATGGGCACCTCCCTTTGACAGACAAATGGCCCTTGACAATTTTAGCCAGCAAGGCTAAAATTACCAACACCGGAATTCGGAGAAGCAATGTTTTCACTATTAAAGATCACTGTCCACATGCAGGAGTGACCTATGCCCATCGCGCGATTTACCAGCGAGTACGAATTGCAAAAAGTTGTACAGCGGTGTCACAACATCCTCTGGGAACGGCACGGTTTTGACCCCGCGCAGGCCTTTGACGAGTTCAGCAAATTGTTATTTGTGCGGCTCTATGACGAGATCACAATAGCCGGAGCACAGACAACCATTCGTCGGGGAGAGTCTCCCCACCAGTTTTCTACGCGGGTGCGGTGGCTATTTGAGCATGCTAACCAAAGTCCCGGCTTTAGTGGAATCTTCTCAGGGCAAACGATTATTGCGGACGACATTGCCATCTATGAAGTTTTCCGACAACTTCAGAATTATAGTCTGTTGGAAACGACGTCCTCAGTGGATGGAGCCGAAATCAAAGGCACCATCTACGAGCAGATGATCGGAAATACCTTTCGGGGGGAACTGGGACAGTTCTTTACGCACCGAAACATCGTGGATTTTATGGTCAGGATGGTTGGTATTCACGAAGATATGGTGGTATACGATCCCGCGTGCGGCTCCGGGGGGTTTCTGGTCATGTGTGCCCGGATCCTTCGGGAACAGATGCATGCTTTCTATCCCCCACTCTCTTGCGAAACGATCGGTCAACGGTTAAAGCATTACAGCCAGCGCTGTCTGATCGGCACCGAAATTAACGAACGGACATCTCGCGTTGCTCGCCTGAACTTATTGATGCATGGTCTGGATTATTCCAACATCTTTACCGTCAACGCACTCAAGATAGAGGAGGCAGGTGATGAGCGCCTCTTGTCCTTGCTTCGCGAAGGCACCATTGATGTTATTTTTGCGAACCCACCTTTTGCCGGTTATGAAAAAGATCCCGCCGTGTTGACCCGATTTGAATTAGGTCGTAACGGACAGGGAAGGCCGGTATCGGTTACGCGAGAGGTCTTATTCATTGAGCGAATCATTCGTCTGTTACGGCCAGGGGGAAAAGCAGGTATTGTGATCCCTCAGGGCATCTTTACCAACCGTAGCCTTTCTTTTGTGCGGGATTACATTATGCGTCACGCGCAGATTCTGGCTGTGATTGAACTACCCGATTGGGCTTTCATCCCTTCCGGAACCAGCGTTCGGGGCAGTCTGTTATTTATACGTAAAACAGATTCTCCGCCAACCGATTATGAGGTCTTTATGAAACGGGTAGCCCATATCGGGTTCACGTCCACTGGACGTCCCGATGAGCAGAACGATTTCCTGGAAACCCTGGAAGAATTTCATCGTGGGGAATCCCGATATATGATCCCCGTCAGGGACATCCGGGGCCGCATAGATGCGAAATTTTACCTGCCGGAGCACCGGGAGATCATTCGCCTCTTTCGCCATAACCCGAAGTATCGCCTGGTCAAACTTTCGGAAATTGGCACATTTTGCACCGAGAAAGTGAACCCCCGCCGTTTTCCCGACCAGGAGATTCAACTGGTGGAAACCAGTTGTGTAGACCCTCTCCGACTGGTTATTACTCCCCGGCGGATCGCAGCGCGGGACTGCAATTACACCTCCCTGAAGGTCCTCCGGGCTGGCGATATTCTGATCAGCCGGCGACGGGCCTACCGGGGGGCTGTCGTGATCGTCCCTCCGGAACTGGACGGTGCTCTGGCGATTCCGGAATTCTCGGTACTCCGGTTGCAGGAGGGCATTGACCGCAATTATGTGGTGGAGATTCTCCGTTCGCCACAGTTTCTTCAGTTAATGACGATTTATTCTACCGGTGAAATGTCCGGGCGCATCGCCGAAAAAGATCTTCGTCAGTTACAAATCCCGCTGCCCGATGACCATGCCCGGATTGGTGCCGAATTGGTGGCTTGCCGAACACGGATCCGGGAATTGGAAGAGCGCATGCAGGTAGAACTGGATAGGATTCGGGACCTTACCAGCCAGATCATCTTGGGCAAGTAGAATCTGTTACCGAGTGACTTCAAACCCTTCGGGTCTGTAGCGAATCTCGCGCCACCGCCACGGTTCATGAAAAGCCAGGGCGGGCAGATTTACCCGGTAACGATGTCCCGCTCGGCCATCCTTCCCGGGCTGAAACACATCGCGATAATCCCAGACTTTCCGCAGAATACCGTTTGGGACCGTAAATAGTTGTAATCGGGTCAGATACTGATACCCCTCAACGTCATCAAACCGATATACACAGATGATAAAAGACGTGATGGTTACCTTCAGGAGATTGGGCCCAAATTCATAGTACGGGGGTAATCTCGGGGGACAATCTCCCAGTTCTCCTTGTATGTCTTGCACATAACTCTCTTCCTCATCTGTACTGATTTGCTCCGGACGAACATCCTGCGTCCGATCCAGGTCGGAGTTTCCCTCTTTATGCGTCTTGATGTCCACGTGGATCACAGCCTCGTGAGTGCTCAGACGGGTCTCTGATCCCACAGGAAGACCAATAGGGAACCATTCCGGGAAACTGCGATTCAAGAGCCCGGTGATCACAATCTCGCCCACCTGCTCCCAGGGAGCAGAAGGCTCCTTGGGGCTGACCTTCATCTTGCCTCTCCAGGCCCCCCGTACTTTATTGGCCTCATTATACCAGGCTTGAAGATTTCCGGCATTACTGTATAATACGTAGAAGAGCCGGTCCGTATATGCCTGCTCCATCTGGAGAATGTACCTGGCCATCTCCTCCGGGGTCTTGAAGTCTTCTTTACGCATCCGGCTTCTCCTTCCTGCAACTTTCCTCAATTATACCGGTTTTCCTTTCAAACGCAAAAATCCGCAGGCCTGCAGTGCTTATGAAGACAGGTGTGCAATGCTGCATCTCAACGGGGGGATGGTTCAATTTTCCGGGGAAATATATTGGCACTTTTTACGGGCGCTAAAATTCCGCCTGGCCCTCACCCCACCCCTTGCCCCCTCTCCCGCTCGCCTTCGGCGGCGGGCGAGGAGTGGGGGAGAAATTGGGGTTTTGCGGCGGGCGGCGGAG
>Ga0272447_1001432_pt1 | contig 14972 bp, 14 predicted proteins | sample YNPCB0133_FD_194589 | JGI IMG/M metagenome (GOLD analysis project Ga0272447, IMG submission 194589) | Hot spring microbial mat communities from Yellowstone National Park, WY, United States - YNP-CB-013-3 | ecosystem: Environmental > Aquatic > Thermal springs > Hot (42-90C) > Sediment | place... | reverse complement strand
CTCTCAGACACGGCATAACAAGAGTTGTTCCTCGCCGACAGCAGACAGTCATATTCTACTTGGAGTAGTTTAGCAGTTCACGCTGCCACTGAGAATATCCAGAAACTGCTGAACCGATACCACCCGAACGCCTCTACTTTCCATTTGGGTTCAACAGCGCGGAGACCCAAACATTCGTATCGACTACGACGAGCATCCGCGACGATACTCTTCGAAGGCGGCTGTAATATCCGCCTCGATCTCCTCAGGCGTGATGCCCACGTCTTGTATCAGCCTGTCCATGAGCGATTGCCACTGGTCTACAAGTTGCGGTGTCAGGACAAGGCGTTGTTGTGAGACCGTTTGGCGCGCTCGCGAGCCTGTCATCTCATTCAAGAGGCGGCGCACCTCGCCCCATAGCGGCTCGGTCTGTGCGCGTTCCTGCTGCAGCGAGTCTGCCAGCAGGCTTTGCGCCAACGCCTCCGCGTCGCAACCGAGCTGCTGTGCTTTCTCGCACAGTCGCTCCCACACTGCGTCGTCGATCTCTATGGTTCTGGACATGTTCTGACCCCTAAAAGTATACCTACTCCCAGCCCGCCCAGCGCACGCGGCAACGAGGCAATTGCCTGTATCTCCCACGCCGTGCCTACCGTGCGCTGCAGAGCGGACACTGCTTTCGCGAACGCTGCGCCTGGCGCCGCTGCGGGGTCGCCCACGTCCAGTCTGCCTCCAACAATGGACAAGCCCGCAGCAGATACTGGAGGCACGTGAGCGGTTACAGGATATGACATCCCTTGTGGATGTGTCAAGGGTTTTCGGAGGGTGCTTGTGAAGGATAGGTAAGGGGTTCGCCGTTCGTGGCGTAGCGCGGCGGAAGGGGGTTTGCTCGTCGGGGCGAGGATATCTGCCAAGCAACGTACATTATGCCATTCCGACCGCCGCAGGATACGGTTACTTTTTGTTCATCATCCCCGCTCCTCGGCTTGTTTTACCTGCTCAAGGCGGGACAGGAACGGCTCGCCCAGCGCGTCTTCGAACTGCTGTAGCCACCAGCGGATGTAGGCTTCGTCCAGCTGGGGGTTCTTCAGCCAGATTCGTTAGCAATCCTCGATGTCGCGCGGACGCCCGCCGATGACCTTGTGGATGAACACGTCCTCGGGCAAGGCGAAGCAGACCTCTGCCGAGCCAATCGGCACGCGCCGCACGCGCTGAAGTGCATCCTGCTCATAAGCGGAATGCGAAAAGACGATATCGATACGTATCCCGCTAGCTTGCTCGCGGCAGGGCAACACCATCGTGCGTCTCACAAAGGCTTCGGCATCTTCCACCAGCACCTGCCAGCCCATTGCGCGCACCGCTTCCAGCACCACCAGCAGACCCTCCGTGGCAATCCCGACGGTGACATCGACACCAGCAGTCAGGCGCAGCTCTCCACACAGCAACACCGCCTGTCCGCCAATCACCATGTAGGCAATGGAGCGGGCTTCGAACTCCCTCGCCATCTTCTCCAGCAGGTTGCGAAACACGAAGCACCTCGCCAGTCGAGTTTTCCGCGAGACGCCCTCCAGCGGGTCTGTCGGAGGATATGCTGCCATTTGCCGCGCGTGCTGGTATAACGCCTCGTAGAGGCGCAGGTTTCGGTCAATGTCCACCCACTCCTGGCGGATATACTCCGTTTCCCAGCGGCGCCAGTGCGCACGGTCGGCAATCATCGGCGCTCTCTACCTATTCGTCGACCTTCACGCCGAGCGCGTCGGCAATCAGGCGGCGCACCTCGTTGGGGTTGGCGCGCCCTCGGCTCAGCTTCATTACCTGCCCCACGAGGAACTGCAGCGTTTGCAGTTTGCCGTTGCGCACTTTCTCGGCAGCGTCTGGGTTCTCGTCGATGGCTTGCTGTACCCACGCAGCAATTTGGTCGGTGTCGCTGACCTGCGTTAACCCCTTCGCCTGCACTACCTGCGACGGCTCCGCCCCTGTCTGGAACACCTCCTCCAGCACCTGCTTGGCGACGCTGCCTGTGATAGTTCCCTTCTGCACCAGCCCGATGAGGTCGCGCAGGTGTTTGGGCTGCACCTTGCAGTCGCGGATGTTCTCGATGCCGGCGGCGTTCATCAGGCGGGCGAGGTCGCCGTTCATCCAGTTCGCCACCGCCTTCGGCTCCGCGCCCAGCTGCACCACCTCCTCGAAGTAGTCCGCTGTGGCGCGGTCTTCTGCCAGCAGAGCGGCGTCGTACTCTGGCAGGGCGTACTGCTCCATGAAGCGCTGTCGCTTCGCCAGCGGCAGCTCTGGCAGGGAAGCACGCACCTGCTCGATCCACTCCTCGCTGAACTGCACTGGCACGAGGTCGGGTTCGGGGAAGTAGCGGTAATCCTGCTCGTACTCCTTGCTGCGCATGGGGAAGCTCTCGCCGCGCTCGTCGTTCCAGCCGCGCGTCTCCTGCACCACCTTGCCCCCTGATTCCAGCACGCGGATGTGTCGCTGAATCTCGTATTCGATGCCCCGCTGCACCGCGCGGAAGGAGTTTAGGTTCTTCAGCTCGGTCTTGACGCCGAAGGTGTCGCTGCCTTTGGGGCGCACGGATAGGTTGGGTTCACAGCGCAGACTGCCCTGCTCCATCCGCCCGTCGCACACCCCCAGATACAACAGCACACTGCGCAGTGTCTGCAAATACGCGCGCGCTTCCTCCGCGCTGTGCATGTCGGGCGGGAACTCGGTGACAATCTCCATCAGCGGCACGCCACTGCGGTTATAGTCCACTGCGCTTTCGCCGGTGGGCAGGTGGAACAGTTTGCCCGTGTCCTCCTCCAGATGCACGCGCCGAATGCGTACTCGCACGATGCGTCCGCCCACCGGCACATCCAGCCATCCCCGCTTGCCGATGGGGGTGTCGCCGTACTGCGAAATCTGGTAGTTCTTGGGCAGGTCGGGATAGAAGTAGCTCTTGCGGTGGAATACAGAGGTCATGGAGATTTCGCAGTTCAGCGCCAGCGCGGTGCACAACACCATCTCTACCGCCCTTTTGTTCATCACTGGCAGGGAGCCAGGCATCCCCGTGCAGACCGGGCAGCAACGGGTATTCGGCTCGCCCCCGAAAGCGTTAGCACAGGAACAGAACATCTTGCTCTCGGTTAAAAGCTCGGCGTGTACCTCCATGCCGATGCAGGCTTCCCACTCCGCCATGCACAAAACCTCCACTGTCTGCTAATCGCAGGATATTTACTAGACGCATATGAACCGCAAATGATGCATTATAGCACCCTTACTGGCAGCAGTTCGTCGCTGCTGGGATACCTTCAAAAAAGAGAGTAGCATATCGGTTGCGCTTCGTCAAGGCGTTGCGTTTGCCGTATCGCCGTTGAATGGGTTGCTGAATGCAGAGCCCCTGCATCGTGGCACTTATCGGCTGACGAGGCTCAGCTGCAGCTGTAGCTGCCGCTGCTGGGAACTCCACAGGATGCGCGGCTGGACGCAATGCATCGGCGGGCTAAGCGCTACCTGCCAGTCGCGCCAGCGGTAGTTTTCCGCATCCCACACCCCTAGCACATCCACGCCCCACTCGCCTGTCCACCGGATGCGGAATCGCGCTTCGCGGCGTGTTTCTAGCTGGTCGGATGCGAAGGGCGTGTCGCCAACGGTAGCCGCAAGGGATAGCCCTGCGCCGAGCTGTAAACGCTCGGTTGCCTCCCAGTAGATGTCCCACTGGGCGCGTGCCCAGCGATAGCTCTGCGCACGTGAATAGATTCCCGCTCTGGCATCTACCACCACATCGGTAGCCAAATGCTTGCCTAATCGCACTGGCGGAGACTGCCAACGCAGGAGGGCCACCGCACGAGCCGACGTCCTTCGGGTGGGCGTTTCCCGCAGCCGTCCCAACTTCCATTCGGTCTCCAGCAACCCGCCTATCCACGGTGCTACCGTCTGGTAACCGAGCTCGAGCCCATCGATGTAGAGGTCAGTGCGCTGCAAGTTCTCCACCGGTGAGTTCCACCGGAGAGAGATGAACACTGCCTGCTTGGCTTTCGCGTCTGCTGAGACTTTCCAACGCGGCATTTGCACCGTTTCTAGGAAAGAGCTGGCAGGGCGCTCGGTGGGTTCTAGATGGCGCAGCGGCTCCTGGTCACCCAGTGCATCCAGCCGACGGAGCAGGTCTACTCGAAACTCAGGGTCATGCTGGGTGAAAACCCGTATCAGATAGCGCGCCTGTCCCCACCGCTGCGGCAACAGGTCTCCATAGGACAGCATGACGCCCCTTTGGGGCGAGAAGCCAATTTCTGGTAGCAATGATTCTCCGGGCGCCCGCCTCCCAATCTGGCGGCTCAGATAGGGCAAGGTCACCCATCGGCGTCCCCACGCTACTAGCGATACCCTTCGCGCGCGTATCCGCAGCGCGCTACTTAGGCTCAATTGGCTGGCAGAAAGCAGCAAGTGGGGAGAGGTGCTATCGCAGGTCGTCAGGGTCACTTCCTGCATGGTCAGCGAGTTTCCGTCGGACTGAAGTTTGATTGCAGTGACGTAAAGACCCTCTATTTCGCCGCGGGCATCGGCGAGCTCGCCTTGGCGAGTCTTCAGATTAAAACGCAAGTGCGATGCATGCAGCGTGCCCCGCTCATCGCAGAGCGTCACGCCGCCTGTTGCTGTCACCCAACCGGTCTGCAAGTCTGCCTCCACCCGCTGTGCCCGCACACGCCGGTTCCCCCAACCGATTTCGGCATCGCCTTCCGCAACGAAACGTTGAAAGCCGAGCGCTTCTACCCGCTGGGCAAGCAACTGCCATGTCTCCTGCTCTGCCGAAGTGGGGGCAGACATGACACGACAAAACGGCATCCCCACCAAAAGGAGCAAGGTGAAACAGCCAGCACGCACTATTCGCAGTCGTTTACTTGGAGCAGAATCCACTCTGCTGCCCCCTGCAGGTCTGCGGCGATATGGTCGGGAGGGTGCTGCCTCATCTCGGCGCACTGGAGCATTTCGGGCTTCACATGCCCGCTCAGCACCAGCACCGTTTTCACGCCCGCTGCACGCCCTGCGATGATGTCGCGCCACGAATCACCTACAAACACCGAACTTGGTAGCACAATACCATGTTCCTGTGCCGCCCGCAACAGCAACCCCGGGCGAGGCTTTCGGCAGTCGCACTGGTCGGCATCGTCGTGAGGGCAGTAATAGAAAGCGTCAATGTGCGCCCCATACTCACCAAGCAACTCCTGCAGCCGCTGACTTATCTGCTCGAGCGTTTGCAGGGTATACAGCCCGCGAGCCACGCCCGATTGGTTCGAGCAGACAATAACTGGCACTCCTGCCGCGTTGAAACGGGCAATCGCCTCTGCGGAGCTCGGAATCAATTGCAAGTCGTCTGGGCGCGTCACAAACTCTACCGGATCGACGTTGATCACCCCGTCTCTATCTAGAAACACGGCAGGGCGCGCCTTTTTTTCGTTCAACCCCTTACCTCCTTTTGCCGCTTTCCAAAAGGACTATATCGGAGCTAGAGGCGAATCGTCAAGAGGCTACCGCAGGAACGGGCGCGTGCTATTCGGCATGTCCAAGCGCAGGAGCCTGCAACAAGAAGGCGAATAGCCATATCAACGTTCAGTAAGGGAGGGTCGGAAAGGTTGAGAGCAGATTGGTTGATGGCACTGGCGCTTTTGTTCTTGCTCTTGTTGCCCGTCGAATCGAGGCGTCGGGTTTGCGTGGTCAATCCACTCACAGAATGGTTGGAGAACCCGCTGGGGATTGATACCCCCCAACCCCATTTCAGCTGGCAAATGCAGCATTTGTATCGAGACGCTCGCCAGAGCGCCTATCAGATTCAGGTAGCAAGCCGCCCCGAGCTGCTCAAAGACGGCAAAGCCGATATGTGGGACACAGGAAAAGTGGCATCTGCGCAGAGCTTATATGTGCGCTACGCAGGCAAGCCGCTGCGTAGCCGAACCACCTACTACTGGCGCGTGCGGGTGTGGGACCAGAACGGCGTAGTCAGCGCATACACTCCGCCCGCCACCTTCGAAACCGCCTTCCTGTCCCCTAACGAGTGGCAGGCGCAATGGATTATGGTGCCGCGAGGCGGAGGAAACGGCTGGCACTCACAGTTTGCCGATAGTGTAGACGTCACCAAGTGGGTGCAGGTAGACCTGCGGCAGCAGGTGGAGTTTCAGCAAGTGGTGCTATACCCTGCGCGTCCGCACAACTGGATACGTGATGAGCCTGGCTTCGGCTTTCCGGTGCGGTTCCGCCTCGAAGCTAGTGATGAGCCCGAATTTGGCCAGCCGCGCGTGCTAGCCGATTACACCCAGGCGGATGTGCCAAACCCTCACTCGAAGCCGTTCTCTGTGGACGTCGGTAACCAACGGGCGCGCTATGTGCGATTGGTCATCACTAAGCTGCACCACCCAGCAGACACACGCCCGCTAGCAGCTCTGGCGGAACTCGAGGTGCTTGACGCAGGGGGTAGGAACCTCGCGCTTCATGCCCCAGTCACCACCGATAACCAAAACGGAGATAGCATCGAAGAACACGACTGGGGTCGGATGATGCTGACAGATGGCGTGCGCGAGTCGGTGCCGTCGTCCAGCTTCGCTCCTCTGTTGCGGCGCGAGTTTCGAGTCGACGGTCGAGTCAAACGGAGCCGCGTCTACGTGACTGGCTTAGGATACTATGAGCTCTACCTCAACGGACAGAAAGTAGGCGACCGCGTGCTTGACCCGCCTTACACCAATTTCCACAAAAGAGTCTACTATAGTACCTATGACGTTACCTCGTTGCTGAAGCAGGGCGATAACTGCGTGGGTGCCCTTCTTGGCAACGGCTGGTGGAAAGGCAGACCACATTTCCTACTGCACATGCACATCGAATATTACGACGGCAGGGAGCAAATCATCACTAGCGACGGAGAATGGCGCTGGACGAGAAGCCACATTCTGGAAAACAGCCTTTACAACGGTGAGACCGTCGATGCCCGACTAGAACAGCCCCGCTGGTGCGCGCCCGGATTCGCAATGCAAGAAGGAGTCTGGCAGCCAGTGATACCAACCGCGCTGTCAGGTGTTACCCTCTCTGCCCAAATGATGCCACCCATGAAAGTTGTCCAAACCCTCAAGCCGAAGTGGATTAGCGAGCCGCGCCCTGGCGTGTTTGTAGTGGACTTCGGGCAGAACTTCTCTGGCTGGTGCCGGTTACGGGTGAAGGGTCCAGCAGGAACCACTGTCACGCTGAAACATGCGGAGGTCCTGTTCGAGAACGGTTTAGTCAACCAGCAGAACCTGCGCACTGCACGCGCCACCGATACCTACATTCTGAAAGGGAACGGTGTGGAGGTCTACGAACCGCGCTTCACTTACCATGGCTTCCGGTACGTGCAGGTAGAGGGCTATCCTGGCACTTTGACCCGCGACGATATCGAAGGGCGAGTGGTACACACCAGCTTCGCGCAGCGGGGACAGTTCGAGTGTTCCAACGAGCTGCTTAACCAAATCCAGCGGAACGCGCAGTGGGGTTATCGCACCAACTGGCACAGCATTCCCACCGATTGCCCCCAGCGCGACGAGCGACAAGGCTGGATGGGCGATGCGCACATGACCGCCAACATGGGGCTGTTTAACTTCAGCACCGAGTCCGCCTACGCGAAGTTCTTACGCGACATTGCCGACGCACAAGGCGAAGACGGGCGCATCCCAGACACGGTGCCGCACGTCTGGGGAACCAACCCTGGCGACCCGCAGTGGGCAGGAGCTTACCTGTTTATAGCGTGGGATATGTACCGCCACACGGGGGCAAAGCACCTTCTGGAGCAACACTACGAGGGCATGAAACGCTACGTAGAGATGCTGCGGCGCGAGGCAGGCGACAGCCACATCCTTACCCGCAACAACTACGGCGACTGGGTGGCGGTCGTGGAAACCCCCAAAGACCTTATCTCTGCAGGCACCTATTACCTGAGCGTCAAGACGCTGGCGGATATCGCACAGGTGCTGGGAAAGCGGTCAGACGAGCGCGAATACCGCGCCCTATGCGAACGGATTGCCGATGCCTTCAACAGGCGTTTCTGGAACGCCGAAACCGAACAATACGGCAACGGCAGCCAATTCTCGAACATCTTCCCCCTGTACTTGGGCATCGTGCCCAAAGAACACCAACAGAAAGTGCTTGAGAAGGTGGTACACGACATTACCGTAAACCACAAAGGGCATCTCAGCACGGGGTTCATCGGCACGCGCTATCTGCTGGACGCGTTAACCATGTACGGACGCGCGGACATCGCCTATCTGGTCGCTTCGAAAGACACCTACCCCAGCTGGGGATACATGGTGCGCATGGGTGCCACTACCATTTGGGAGCTGTGGAAATACGAAGTGGGACCAGGCATGAACTCCCATAACCATCCTGCCTTCGGGCTGATTAGCGGTTGGTTCTACCAGACACTGGCAGGGCTTCAGCCTGACCCTTCGCGAGGAGACTGGGAGCATTTCACCGTGCGTCCCCACCCCGTCGGCGACCTGCGCTGGGTGCGAGCGTCGGTGGACACGGTGCGCGGAAGGCTCGGAGTGCGCTGGGAAAAGCGGGAGGATGCCTTCCTACTTGGGGTGTTAGTGCCCGCCAACAGCTCAGCAACGGTCTACGTTCCCAAAATGGGGATCGCCCGCCCCGTGCTGACGGAAGCGGAAGGCAGGGTGTGGCGCAACGGTGTTTTCAATCCCAAAGTGCCTGGCATCCGCTCCGTACGCGACGAAGGGGAATGGCTGGTGCTAGAAATCGGCTCCGGCGACTACTACTTTAAGGTACAGGCAGACAGATGAATAGTTGCCGTCTTCCAAAAGGTGTGATATAATCCGTGAAACTGCTGGAGGTGCGGTCATGGAAGAGCAACAGCAGTCTGAACCGCAAGAAACAACTCCTCGGCAACCAGTGGATGTACAAACTGTGGCGTTGTGGATGATTGACGAGCTGCAGGCGCAGGCATGGATAAAGATGGGGCTCTGGAAAGATCCGATCACGGGGGAATTGCAGACTGACCTGCCACAAGCCAAAATCGCCATCGATTGCGTCGCGGCGCTCGCGGAAGTACTCAAACCACATATTTCCGACGCGCAGCGTCGCGATGTAGAACGATTGCTCACCGATTTGCGGCTCAATTTTGTGCAACGCAGTGCAGCGGGGGAGTAACCACTGTAGCCTTGCCGGAGCAAGGCTTTTGCCGAGCCCCACTACTAAGTAACGGGTAGGTGAAAAAGCACCCCGCGTTACAAGGTGAAAACACGGAGAGGAGGCGACCATGCATCGTTCACAGGAAAGCACTCAGGTTCGCTGGCTACGGGCGCAATGGACCCGCTATTATCTGTTGAGACGATGTTATCTGTGGGCATTTCGTGGTGCGCGTGTCCTTGCCGCATGGGCGCGGGAAGGTGCCGCGCGTGTTGCGCACTGGGTACTGGAGCGCACCGACCCGCTGACGCAATACCAGCGCCAGCGCGAGCAGTTTGTGGCGTTCTACGAGCAGTATGAGCAGCTAATCGATGTGTTATGTTGGGCAGCACGCGACACCGTACACGACGGCTGCGACGAGCGATATCAGCAGGTACGAGAGTGGATGATGCAACATTACGCGCCAGTGCGTCGCGCCCTAAAGCCTTTTATACAACAGGTGCTTGCTGAGCAAGAAGGCAATCCCCACGAGGACCCCTTCGAGAAAATGTTCGCTCCGCCGCACGTGATGCAAGTCATCGAGCAGGACGCAGGCGACCTGCTGGCGCGGATTATCTGCACGCGCGAAATCGTGGCACGTTACGATGCGCACCTTCGCGCGCAGATAGAGAAGCACAGCAAACGGGTTTGCTCCTGAGATGCGGATACGCCTGTTTCGTGCGGAAGACGAGCTGGCAGTCATAGAACTGTGGAATCGGTGTATGGGCGAGTCGTTTCCGCTCGACGCGCCCCTTTACCGACAGAATGTGCTGCAGGATGCGCACTTCGACCCACAAGCGGTTTGGGTCGCCGAAGACCTCGCGGGCAACCTGCTGGCTTACGCGCACGCCAAAGTGTGCAAGGAGCCGCTTGGCGCGGCAGGCATGCTGCCCGAGCAAGGCTGGATTGGTGCGCTGGCGTTTGTGCCCAACGAGCAGGGCGTGCAAGCGGCGCGCCAGCTGCTGCACACCGCGCTGGACTGGTTAGCGAGGCAGGGCAAGAAGCGGGTGAGCTACGGCTCCGACCCAGCGCACTTCTTCCCTGGTGTGCTAGCTGAGCAGACGCTGCATCAGCAGCTGTTGCAGCAATCAGGCTTCACCATCAGCGAGCAGGTGGTGGTGGACTTGGTGCGCGACCTCGAAGACTATCGCGTGCCAGACGCCGTAGAGGAAAACCTGCATCGCTGGCGCAGCGAATACACTATTCGCAATTGCACTCAGGAAGACGTGCCCACCCTGCTCCATTTCCTGCGGCAGGAGTTTCCTGACAGGTGGTACTACGAGACCGTCAAGCGATTAGAAGTGGAGGACACCCCACGCGACATCCTCATCCTCACACAAGGCGACGCTGTGGTCGGTTTCTGCCATACCTTCCATCGTGGCTCCAAACGCATCGGGCCTTCCATCTATTGGCGCAAACTGCTGGGTGAAGCATATGGGGGACTGGGACCTATCGGTCTGGCGGAGAGCGCGCGGGGCAAAGGTTTGGGGCAGGCTTTGCTGTGCAAGGGCGTGGAATACGTGCAGCAGCAGGGGGCGCAACGCGTGGCGATTGACTGGACGGATTTGGTGGACTTCTACGGCAAAATCGGCTTCCGCGTCTGGAAGCGATACCACCCCTCCTCCCGAAACCTATAGGGGCGACCGATAGGGTCGCCCCCGTTTCTCTCCTGTAGCTACCGCACCTTTCGCGGGCGCAGCATGCCTCCTGCGCCGAGCAGCCCCAACGCCATCAGCGACAGCGTGCTGGACTCGGGCACAACCAAAGGAACAAAGCCGCTGTCTGGAGTGAGCAGGAAGTCCTGCGAACGCTTGCCACTGCCTGGTAAGGGCGCGTCAAACACAATGCCGTTCAGTACGCTCAGCCCCGCCCACGCCGTCAGGTAGCTCTATGCGACGGTCAGCGTCAAACTGTCCAGCGAACTGCGGTTCGTACCGTTAAACACCTTGTCCACCCGGAACCGCCCCGAACTGAACGGATTTGCTCCGAATCCATCATACAACGCTTCCCAGATGGCGAGTTGCAACGCGGCACGACCGCGAGCATCAGTGGCCGAGGCACGATTCGTCCACAACGCCCCCATCGCCCAGTCGGCGCGCCTGCCGTCATCCAGAGCAGTGGGCGTGCTGAGCTTCTGTACCGCACTCCAGCTGCCGCTGGCAACCGTCTGCTTCAAGTCCACACACCACGCCTCTTTCGGCTGCGAATGGCCTGATATATTTAGTCGCATCGCGCCGATGTACACCCAGTGCGTGCTGCCGTCAATGACCGCGTCGGCGGTGAAACTGGTGGCGTAACTGTGTAGGCTAATGGTAACCGCCTGCGCACTACCGGCGAGCCACACCCAAAACATCAGAAAAACCATCAGTCGCTTCATCAGACACTCCTCCTTAAGAAATCTATCTTACACCTCCTTTTTATACTGCAAGGGGAGTGCCTGGGGGGATGTGCAAAATACCAGAAGCACGCGAATGGTGCGGAAAACAGGCATTGTCACCGGTCTTCGGCGTCCTCTCGCTCGATCCACACCAAGCGCGGCACCTTCGCCTCCGCAAAGTTCAGCTCCACCAATCGTCGGAACAACTGCTCTTCCATCACCTGCTCCGCCAAATCGCGGCGCAGGGCGCGAAAATAGAGCTGCATCACCCGATAATGCACCCTGCCCAGCGCGAGCGACCCTGTGCGCATCCCTTCGTCAGTTGCTAGAGTTTGCCCAAGAATGGCGCGGGCGATTTCGCGGTTGTGGAACTGAACCGCCTGCAGGTACGATGCCCCAATAGGCGACCTGCCTTCCATGAGCTCCACCTGCACGTCCTGCGGTAGCACCACCGCCGTCTCCTGCTGGATGCGGTCTAACACCCGCAGCAGCTCGCGCCGCTCCTCTTCGGGCACGTGTCGCGGCACCACGCCCTTCACCGTCGGCGAGCCGAACTTCTCCAGCGACAGCAACCAGAACTTTAGCAACAGCTGCTTCGCCCACCAGTGTTTGTACGCCGCTCGCAGGTCGCTGCGCCCGTATGGCGACTCGTAGCGGCTGTTGTATGCATACAGTACGAACTTCTCGGCGGGAAGCGGCTGCTCTTGCCCTCCTGGCATCCGCAAATACAGCGCCTTCAGGTTGCGGTATTCGTCGGTCTCCAGCCGAAACAGGCGCGGGGGTTTGCTCTTGATACTTTGCCAAATCACCGTGCCTCGCCAGGGCTGCTGCTCGCACAGCGCGTAGTTAATCTCCTGCACCGAGTAGCCGTGCGCCAGCGCGTCGAGCGCGTTCAGCAGGATGCGTGTTACCGAGCCGCGCAGCTGCCCCAGCGCAAAGCGCACCAGCTCTGCCGCCTGCCGCGACGGCTCGTCCTCGCCGCCTGGAACAATCTGCCAGTCCGCATCCAGAATGCCGAACTTCTTGGTGGTCAGCGCGGACTGCACCTGTGCGTCGGTGAGCATCTCGTCATACACCTGCTCGCCGCGCAAACGTAACAGGTCATCCTCATCCGCAGCGGTGCCCGAACGAAAAGCGGCGGTGATTTCCACCGCCGCCCGCTCTTTATCCAGCCCGCGCCGCCGCACGCGACGCCACCATGATGCGATATCCAATGTCTTCACCTCCAGTCCCTCACAGCAGCTGTGCCACCGCCTCCTCGGGCGAATCTACCCGCCGCGCACCGTTCGCCTCCAGCTGCCTAATCAGCCGCAATGCCTGTCCACCAGTGAAATCGCGCTCTTGCCACCCGCAGTCCGCCAGTAGCACCCGCTTCCCAGCCTGTTGCGCCTCCGCGACCGCCTGAAGGTTTGCCAGATTGCCGTGCCCAAACGCTACGGGAGCCACCACAATCGCCTCCACCTTCGCCAGCGCATCGCGCAGCAACTGCAGGCTGTCTTCCGAAATCGGGGTGAATGGCGCCTCACTGATTACCTCTACACCCAGCTCCTGCGCCACCTCCTCATCGCTGTCCAGCAGGTGTACCACTCCGACCGACACATGCCAGCCTGCCCGCACCAGCGCGCCCATCCACGCCGCTCCCATGCCACCGCCGCACACGACATGCACCCGTCTGCCGTTGCCTACTCCTGCCTCCACATGTTGGCGCGTGCGGGGCAGCACGTGCGGACGCCCTGTTACTGGATTCACTCGTACCCACGCCTCCAGCCCAAACACCCGCGCCAGCAGCGACGGCGTGATGACCTCCGACGGCGTGCCCTCCGCCACCAGTTGCCCTTGACGCAACACCAGCAACCGGTCGCAAAACTCCGACGCCAGGTTAATGTCGTGCAGCGCGGCAAGTACTGTCAAGCCTTCCTCACGGTTCAACTGACGCAGTAACGACAACGTGCCTACCTGATGCGCAACATCCAGATGCGTCAGCGGCTCGTCTAGCAACAGCAGGGAAGTTTCCTGTGCCAATCCCCGCGCCAGCACCACGCGCTGCCGCTCTCCGCCGCTTAAAGAACTGAACACCCGTGCTGAAAGTGAGGCACAGTCGGTCCGCTCCATTGCCCGCTGTGCCGCCTGCACATCACGCGCCCGCTCCCTGCCCCACCAGCCGATGTAGGGCGCACGCCCCAACAAAACCACCTCCCATGCGCTGAAACCAAACGCCACCTCCTCCCGCTGCGGCACAAACGCTAACCGACGTGCCACCTCCTTCGCCCGAAGGCGCGACAACGGCTGCCCCTCCAGCCACACCTCCCCCCGCGTGGGTTTTAACACCCCACTTAGCACGCGCAACAGCGTGGACTTGCCGCTGCCGTTCGGTCCTAAAAGTCCCACGAATTCCCCGCGCTGCAGGCACAGCCCAACGCCTTTCAGCACGATGTTCGCGCCATAACCTGCCCAAATGTCTTGCGCCCAGATAACCGCGTCGCCCATCATCGCCTCGTTGCACCACGTTCGCGCTCTATCTCGCTCCCGTTCAACCACCAGTATACCATCCACTTGCCTCCTCCGTGAATGGTTGGATAGCGGGCGGTAGCGGGAACGATTTTGCAGTAGCCCCGCCATGCGGAGAAACCGCCTCGCTCATTGACTCCACACCGCCAGCTTCACTGCAGGCGCATTGCCGATTTTCAGCACCACCACGCGCCGTACGATATAGGTTATCCCATCCCGCGTGACGCTATCACCGGCGTTCAGGTTTTCCTCTGGCGCCATTACTGCCGCCCACATCGGTCGGTCGTAGTTTAGCAGGTCTTCATCCGTGAAGAAGGTGCGCAGCAGTCCACTCGTCGCCACAAACGCCACCATCCGCACTGGGCGCGTGCCGTTCACCACTATCTCCTCGCCGTGCCGCCGCACCAGCGACCTCATCCGCTCCGCACGCTTCGCCATCTGCCTCACCTACCAGCCCCTCATTGCCTGCTCGGTGACCTGCCGCTCGCGGTGGCGCGTGCTGGATTCGGTGTAGACCGGTTTCAGGAAGGGCGTCAGCCGCTCCCACCCTCGCCGGATAAGTCCGTAGGGGTCGCCCAAATCGGCGCGAGATTGCGGGCTTTCTCCAACCCGCACGCCACCCGCCTCGAACGACTCTGTGGCTCCTTCCTCGCGCAGCCGCTGTGCCAGAAACTCCCCAGCGATAATCTCCGTCGCCCCGCGACTAATCACCGCCTCCGCGGTGCTGTCCGCCAGCGCGTCCGCCGACAGAGTGTATTCGATCACGGGAACCATTTCGGCAATCAACGCATCGATCTGCGCGTCATACGACCCTGTGGAAACCGCCGCGGTCCGCTTCACTGCCTCACGTGTGACCACTATCGCCATGGCTGCCGCTCCTTTCTATGCTTGGACAACCCGCTTAGCTACTCACATAATGTGCCCCTACGCT
>Ga0272447_1001429_pt1 | contig 14980 bp, 12 predicted proteins | sample YNPCB0133_FD_194589 | JGI IMG/M metagenome (GOLD analysis project Ga0272447, IMG submission 194589) | Hot spring microbial mat communities from Yellowstone National Park, WY, United States - YNP-CB-013-3 | ecosystem: Environmental > Aquatic > Thermal springs > Hot (42-90C) > Sediment | place... | reverse complement strand
GGACGGCCGCCGCACCGCATGTTGTGGGTATCTCCCTTGCCTGCTATAGAGGGCGTGCCTCTGCCCGCTCTCCCCTGGAGTCCAGAACCCCGATCCCCATCTCCCGGGCCAGGTCCTCTGCATCCGGGTAGACCCGCAGGCCGAAGGCATAGGGGAGGTAGGGGGGCTCTATCCGCACCCCGGCCAGGCGACGAAGGAACTCTGGATCGCGCAGCCGTTTGCCCCACCGCTCCACATCCCCTTTCCGCAGGCGCGCTTTCACCTCTATGAGGGCCCAAATGGGCGTCCCCTCCGGGCTTTCCAGCAGCACGGCCACATCTATCTCCCCGTCCACTTCCATCGGGTAGGGCGGCCCCACGGGGCGATACCCTTTCTGGCGCATCACGTGGGCCAGCACTTCCTCGGCATCTACCTCCAGGTCGGCGCCCAGGAGATTGGAGAGAGCCCCCAACTGACGGGCCATCTGTTCCTGCGCAGCGGCCAGCCGTTCCACAGCCATCTCCAACTTAGCCAACCGCTCCTCCGTCCGGGCCTGGGCCTCGGTCAGTCGGGCTATGGCTTCTTCCAGCCGGGTTACCCGCTCCTCCGTCCGGGCCTGGGCCTCGGTCAGTCGGGCTATGGCTTCTTCCAGCCGGGTTACCCGCTCCTCCGTCCGGGCCTGGGCCTCGGTCAGCCGGTCCAGCGCTGCCTCTATGCGGGCAAACCGTGCCTCCGACGCCTCCCGATACTGCCGGAACTCCTCCTCCGTCCGGGCCTGGGCCTCGGCCAGCCGGTCCAGCGCTGCCTCTATGCGGGCAAACCGCGCCTCCGAGGCCTCCCGATACCGCCGGAACTCCTCCTCCGTCCGGACCTGGGCTCGGGCCAATGTTTCCAGGGCGGCCTCCACCCCGGCCAGTCGCCCCTCAGCGCGCGCGTGAGACTGGGCCAGTTCGCGCAGGATAGCCCCCACTTGCTCCATTCCAGGGCCGTAGGCAGCCTGCTCCCGCATCTCCCGGAGAACCTCCCGGCGCAGCCCCTCCATCTCTTCGGCCACAATCCGCCGGGCGATTTCCTCTATCTGGACAACTGTTATTGTCTCCTGGGCCATTTTCCACCCCCAATGCCATCATCTCATATTGTAGCGCAGAATGGGGATTTGTCAAAGCCCGCAGCGGTGATCAAAAACCACAAAGGACACAAAGGTTACAAAAGGAAGGGGGCGGGATTTCAATTTGTGGCCCCAAAAGGACCGTGCGAGCGCGCCTGGGCTTTGAGATTCCCGACGTCTGGGTGGTGGGCTACGGCCTGGACTACGCCGACCTGTTCCGCGCCCTCCCCTACATCGCGGCGCTGAAGCGGGAAGTGTACGAATCCCGGTAGGGCGAGCCTGAGGGGAAAACACATGCGGTGCAGCAGCCGAAGGCTGCTGCACCGCATGTGTTTCCGGGGAGTCTACTCCCTCCATCGGGCCAGCGCCTGTTCCCAGAAATCCGCCCTTCCGTCCCGAATCAGCAGGACGCCCTGCCCATAAGCGACCTCCTCTGCAACGGATGTGACCTCCTGTCCGGCCACGGCGGGGATCGCGGCGTATCCCGCCTTGCGGAGCATCGCTGCCCGCTCCACGACCCGTTCTATATCCTCCGTATTCCACTGAAGCGGGAGGGCATACAAATCCCGATGAGGCGATGCTGGGGGAGAAATATATGCAGTACGGCGACAGATGCCGCCGTACCGTATAGCGTTTGCTCTCTTGGAGACGACAAAAACGGAATATAGGAGATACAGTAAAATCGCTATGGTAAATTCACTCTTATTTGCCCGATGTCCAAAATTTTACCTTCCTCTATAGAAAAAATCTTGGCTGTTCCGTCTGGATTCGAAATAACAGCGTAATGGCCATAAACATCTCCAACCACTATAACATAATCCGCAGGCTCAACGTTCGTAAAAGCGAAAAATCCCTCTCTATCTGTTACATACGAAGGACTTCTTGCGCCCTCCAAAACGTAAACACCCTCTGTATGATCCTGATTCCAAAACACCCTGGCCAAGTGTATAGCGGTATTTTCCAACGGAGCACTGTTAGAAGCAGATAAGAGCCGCCCCATTAAACCTGTGCCTGATACCTCAGTAGGCATGGGACTCATGAAGATAGGGGTAGCCAGGGGAGTTGTATTGCCAGTTTCCCGGCTCTTATAGGGAGATTCACAGGCTACCAGCAGCCAAGCAAAAACTAACAGCAGGCCAGTAATAATACAATTACCGAAATGGCATCTGTATAATCGCATGGTTTCACCACTTTCACCCAAAGGTGGTATTGATTTAAGAGGTGCGCATTGTATTATATAAGCAACAGGTTATTTGTCAAGACCGTTGAACCTCGTACAACACTAACCCATTAAATCCAAAAAGGAGGTGCAAAATGAAAAGTATCAAGTCTCTGCTGTCCATATTAGTTATTGTTTCTTTAGTAATGATAGGGCTCCCCAAGAGTGTATACGCTCAATCAGCTAAAGATGCCCCTTGGCTGGTTTCCGTTACATATCAAAATGTGGGAACCGGTCCAGCAACAATCATAGTCAACTTTTACGGTGAGGGCAGCGCCACCCCAATTACTTTTAACCCGCTGCAGGGCATAGGGGATGGTACGCTTGCTGCTGGCGCAGGGGCGTCTTTCTTCATCGGGTCAGTGAGCGGCATACCTGAGGGATGGAGAGGCAACGCAGTAATTTCATCTGACCAGCCCCTCGTGGCTACTGTAGTCCAATTCTCTAACGCCTCAGGATTTAAGATGCGCCTTTTGTCCAATGGGTTCCAGGCCTCTGACGCATCGGAGCAATATCTGATTGCTACAACACTTTTGAACAAATTTAATAGGACTACAGTATTTTCTATACAGAATGTGGAGAATGCCCCTATAAGAGCGACGGTCAGGTTCTACGATGCTGATAATAACGGGAACTTGGCCAGCACGATCACCCATGTTATCCCTGCCAATTCGTCTAAATATATTGATATGTCCAATCCTGCTGATACAGGGCTGCCTGCAAGTACGACCTCTTTTAACGGATCAGCGATTGTGACAGCAGTATTGGACAGCGACGGGGTAACTCCTGCCAAGGTGGTTGCAGCTGCCAGTGAATATTACATCAATCGTCCTGTAGCAGCTAACTTTGAGGGATTGCCTCTTAGCCGCGCATCCACCACTATATATATGGCAACTGCGTTGTGTGAGAGGTTTGGTCTTGACACCTTCTATGCTGTTCAAAACGCCAGCCTGACGCAAACTGCGTTTATAGAAGTCGTGTACCGCGATACTAATGGCAATGTCGTAGCAAGAGACGGGCGTTACCAGATAGGGCCGGGACAGAAAAAGAGCATCGCAACCTGTGCGCCGAATGATGGTACTAATATGAGCAATTTCACTGGTTCGGCGGTCATTTACAGTTATAATGCCAACACTGGTACCACGCCCGGCGCTCCTATTGTTGCTATTGGCAAAGCACAGACTTCACTACGAGCTCCTACCCCAACTACTGCAGATGCCTTTACCGCTTTCATGGGTGAGCCAGCTGGCGTTTCTAAAATCGCCTGCCCGTTCATCCGGTGGGCCAATAATGAAAACTTTGTCCCGAGTAAGCCGGGGAAGCAGCGCACGTATATCGCTATACAGAATCTTGAAAGCGCGACGATCAAAGTGACCGTAACTTATAAGGACAGAAATGGTAACACTGTAGGTACTCCCCAGGTATTAACTATCCCGCCTTACTCGAAGGGTAACTCTGATCCCTACTCTGCTGGGGCAGTAGCGGCAGGGGGGACTTTCGGTATGATATCGGGTGAGTTTGGTTATTACACAGATGGCGGCTTTGGGGCAGGGGCCATTATTGAAGCCCATCCTGATAACCCAACGGCCAAGTTTATTGCCATCGTCCGTGCAAATAATGCAGGAGCCAGCGAAGACTACAACGGGCCTCCTGCCCCCTGACGCATCTAACTACCAACAAAAAAGACCTCCTGAGTTCTCAGGAGGTCTTTTTTGTTTGATCGTTCTGACCTAAGAACTATGCTTCAACACCTGATGGTACAGTTTAGCATAACATACAGCAGCATTTTGAATGGTATAATCGCGAGCCACATTGTAGGCCCGGTCCGCCATTTTACGAGCTTCGGCCGGGTTATCTAATATCGCCAATATAGCCTCGGCAAGGGAAACGGGATCTTTAGGCGGAACCAGCAACCCTGTTTCCTTATGGTGAATGATTTCACGACTACCAGATACATCAGTTGCTATTACGGGCACACGTAATGCCATTGCCTCCAACAACACCGTTGACAACCCCTCCCACAAAGAGGATGAAACAATGGCATCCAAGTGTGGCAAAATCTGTATCACATCCAAGCGTTTGCCCAAAAAGTAAACCTTATCAGTCAATCCCAATTCCTGTACTTGACTTCGTAAATCGGACTCTAGAGGACCAGAACCTATAACCAGCAGATACACATCACGGCGTTGGTTTACTCTATATACAGCATTTAGAAGATAAGAAATCCCTTTCTGTTTAACAAGCCGACCGACAACTCCTATGCAAGGATGAACTTCTGGGATATCGGGAGGCAAACAGAGTTTGCATCTTAGAAACCTCTTATCAAAGAAAGCCGAGTCAATACCATTATAGCAGAGTTTTGCTTCTTTGCCGAAAACCCGCGCTACCAAACGCTTGTTTAGCTTGCTTTGAATAACCCCCGATACGGCCACCTCCGCATCAAACATCAAAGGGAATAGCAGTTTGTTAAACACAAAATCAGCCCATAACCGATTTAACCACGGCTGATCAATGTGAACTGTGCGAATAACATAAACGTACGGACGAAGCAATTTTATGGCAAGGGCTATTAGATCGCCGCGCTGAGAATGGGTATGTATAATATCTGGCTTAAATTCGCTGACAAACACCTGTAGTTTTTTGTATATTGGAAACAAATCGAGGAAAACAGAGCGACCAGGCTTATTCAGACCAGCGACCTGTATTCCTTCACCCAAAAGAGTATTTAACCATTTCTTTTCAACATCGGAATCATTATACCACATAATAAAAACTGCGGGTTCAAACTCTTGTCTGTTGAGAAAGCGGGCCAGCTGAACACCGAAGTATTCGGCCCCTCCATCCCGAGCTCCAACATCCAAGCCTGCTACCAATTGGACGATTCGTATTTGGCCAATTTTATTACTATTGCGCAATTTCATATATCCATCTTTGCGACCAAATCTGTATTTCCGAGTACATTTTTAAAATAGCCCGCCTAAACTCCTCTCTATTCTCTAAAAGTTCAGCAAGGCCAGCAACCAACCGCTCTTCATCAACTGCCTCAATCTCGTAGCAAAATTGGCTTAGACCAAAGAGTTCCATTACTCCGGCTGCTTTGGGTTGATAACCGATCAATATCACTGGAATCCCGAGGCTAAGTGCGAATATAGCCGTATGCATTCTTGACCCTATTATGCAGTCCATACATGCATAGGCAGCTTTTAACTCTAAATAATCGTCAAAGGCGTCAAATAAAACGGCTGGCACTCCCCTTTCATAAAGGCCAAGATAAATACGGTTGAGCACCTGTCGGTCATCATGAGCAAGATCAGGCCCAGTGCATTGTGAAAAAAGATATACCATCGCGCCATACTTTTGGCTAATTTTTACCAAGGCCGATATTAGAGATCTCTCATATGCTTCCTGCTTCGTTGTTGTAAAGGCCTTTTTTCTCGTTTGAGATGCGCGATCAATAACAGTAACACCTATTTTCAAGCATGGTTGCAGATCTTTTAGGGAGGCGGAAAAGTCCTGTGGTAAAGGAGCGAAAGCCAAGTCTGGTATCAATATAGGTGGTCTCTCAAGCCTCAAAACTTTCTGAACAAATTCCAAAGAACGCGGCTCTCTCACCATAATTTTATCGACCCGATTCAGAATATTGCGGGCCAACCACTTTTGTGGCCCTCCTCTAATAGGCCCTATTGACTGCGGCAGCAAAATGACCCGTTTACCTAGGGCAACAGCAATTCCCAAAGCCATAAGTGACAGCAAAAAGAAAGGACTTATCCAGAAATGTGCGTAAAGATTTCCACCGCCACAACCAAGCACCAAATCAGCATTATAGTAAGCAGACAAAAGGCGACGTTTCTCTTGTGAACCAAACAGGAACTCTATCTGCAAAAATCGGTACAGCAGCGCGGCTAGAAAAAGCAAAGGAAAGTAAATAAACACCGCGCTCAAACGTATATGCCAACGCCCGTTTTTCAGATATACTGCCCAAGCGCTCAGTGAATCTACAACTTCTATACTCTGGTCCTTACAATACTTAAGCCAGCTCTCCGAATCAGTAGCAGACAGCGTTATATGCGCAGAAGGGAAAGCCTTCTTAAGTCCAGCCATTGTTTCATACATTATAGCATCGTCGCCCAAATTGCGTGCAGAATGCAAATTAATGATCAGGATATTCATAGTGTCTAAAGAAGCGAAGGAAAACTGGCAGTGTGTATCCGCAAAGCAGAATAGTCTCACTTAACAGATAAACTAATGCTACGCCAGGAATGCCGAAAGGACCGATTACAATCAAATTGGCCACAACATTGAATAGGGCAGATACAATCTGAGCTGTTGTGCGCCATAATTGTAAGTTGCTGGATGTCAATATAGCGGCAAGCCCAAAGTTAAGCGCTTTTAGCAGCATCAGCGGGCTCATCATACGCAAAATGATAAGTGAGCTTGTATACGCCATGCCCAAAAGATTTATCAGGAAAGGGGCCACCAAAAACAGCGCTGCTGTCATCAGAATACCAGTTAGGAATTGCAATCCAAGCTGTAGTTTACTAATCTTTAAAAAAACCTCCTGGTCTATTTCAAACTTCTGAGCAAGTGTAGGCAAAGCGAGAACATAAAGCGCATTGGGTATCAAGAACAACACATTAACAATATTTAGTGCCGGACCATATATGCTTGCACCATATGCTCCCCGAAATAACGAAACAATAGTCAGATCGGCCTTAAGGTATAAGGCTACTGCTAAATCAGCTAAGAAAAACGGAACCAATTTCTTGATCAAATCTCCAAGTGTTTCAAGACTATCTGTGCTGAAACTATTATTACTCACCCAGGCCGTTTGTGTAGGACGTATTCTTAGAAGAACAAGTACCGCAAAAGCACCAGATATACAAAATCGGGCTACACTAAATTTAAGAACCTGCCCCGGTCCCGAAGGCCAAACAGATACTACTATTATCGTTGTTAATGCTGTGAATATTTGTAATCGTGCTACTTCTCTGTGACGATTTAAAGTGCGCATAGCTGAATAGGAGATCTGTGTTAAGAGGTCAAGAGCCAGCCCGAGCGAAACAAAACCCACAAGAGATGGCGGATAAGTGTCATATGGTAAGTACACAGCAAATATACCTAAGATGATCAGCCAAGCTGCTAACAAGAATAACCTTAAAAGAAAGGCACGTTTCCAAACCAGGTAAACACATTTAGGATCATCGCTGCTACGAGACAACAAAAAAGTATCTAATCCTGCACCAGGAAGTACAAGTGTTAAACTAACAAGCCCATAGGTAGCCAGATACTGACCGTATTCCAATGGAGGGACTTTATTGGCAATAATGACGAGGAGGAGAGCACTAGCCCCTTGGCTAAAGGCCAGTCCTGCTAAGACAATGCCCCATTCTGTAAACGAAAAATGTCTACGCACTCCCGGTTCTGATTTTTTGACAAAACCTGCAGAATCTATGAGAGAGCTCCTTTCACTTGGTTTATAAAAGAGCAACCCAATACCTCAATAGTATAATTGGATCGATACCACCTGTAACCATCTTCGGCCAAACGCATACGTAGCCCCGGGCTATTTTTTAGGTTCTTTATGGCCTCCGCCAGAGAGAGAGGATTCGCTCTTTTACATAAATAGATTTTATCTGTCATTTGCCTATATAGAACACTGCTCTCTCCCGTAATCACCGGTTTCCCCATCGCCAGCCCTTCATAGATTTTATTCTGCACCGTCATCAAGGATTGTGGTGTGGTACCAAAGGCGCCCAAGATCACATCGGCGTTGGCGGCCCGACGTACCAGTTCTTCTTGATCCATCCAGTCCTCAAAGGTCACGTTGGTAAGATTGTACTGGCGAGCCAGGGCTACTGCCATTGGCTTTTCCGGACCATCACCGATTAGTTCAAAGTGGATATCAGGCTCATCGCGCAGAAGCCTTGCGGCTTCAATGATATATTGTACCCCGTGGTTCGGGATGAAGGAACCATAATAGAGCACCCGAAAGAGGCCGTCACTTCCTTCCGAAGTGATCGGCCGAAATATTCGGTCATCAGCGCCTGTGGGTACCAAACGAAAACGGGAAGCGGGTATTTTATATACGTCCTGAAACCAAGCGACATATTCCTCTGTATCCAGAATCAACAAGTCCGGCAGAAGGCAAGCTATTTTCTCTATGAGGTAGATCAAACGGGCCGTAAACGGGCTGTGTCGGGTCAGTCCGCGCTCCTGAGCAATCAAGTAAATGGACATGAACATATCCAGCACCAGAGGCTTGCCCTTTAGCCAGGTCAACACTCTGGCCAAAGGCACATCTAATTGCCCTGGATAGCCCAATACCATCACGTCGTAATCCCCAATACCCCAATACTTGCGTAATAAATGGGAATAAACCCTTATAACTCGTAACCAAAAGGAAGGCCGTATCCAACCTCCAATGGCCGCCTGGACCCGGTCCTCAATTCCCAGCCACAAGGGCTCGTGGCATTCAACGACCTCTACCCCATTACGCCGCAGCCCCTCTATCATGATCCGGTTCCGTGAATATTCGGCCCGGTATGTCCCAAAATAACAAACCCGCACGTTGCCTCCAGGAGGTTTATTGCTGTGGTAGAGAGAGATTTACGGCTCTGCTATCAACTCGCATCAGTTCCAGCCTCTTAGCATCCTTCACTGCCACCTCCGCCCCCACCCACGGCCCGCATAGAAATACCGTCGCGGCGCGGAAATGGGATGTGCCGGAATACGCCACATCCAGACCAGACAGGCTCCCCGCGCGCTCCAGGACCTCTGCCTGGCCACTGTCATCCAGAGGGAGCAGGAGAACCTCCGCCGACCCACCGCTCTCACCCAGGCGGTAACGGTGCGTTTCCACCGCTTCTCCGCCGGCCAGGTGCCAGGTGACCGCCCCTCCGGTCCCCGCTGGCCCCCGGGCCTCATCCACCACCACCACCGGCCCGCCGTTGTGGTAGAAGTAAATCCACCGGTCCTGATGCCAGCCCCGCCAGCCGGTCAGCCGGATGTGGGCCCGGTCCATCTCCTCGCCGGTCTCAAAGGCCACCACTTCGGCATAGTACGGTGGGTCCTGCGCCCAGGGGCCCCCAACGCCGGTCAGGGTATAGAGAACGGCCGCCATTCCGGTCTTCGCGACTACCAGGCCGTTCAGGTTCTCCCGCGGGATGCGCTTATCCCGGAACAGACTCCGGCCCACCGGCAGCCAGGAGAACGGCTGGCCGTCCAGCACGTCGGCGGCCAGGGCCTCACCCTGATAGACCAGCGTCACCGTGCCCGTCGCTTTGTAGCGATGCCAGCCGGTGAAGCGCAGGTTGACCAAAAGATACGTCGCCTCCGGGCCCCAGCCGTCCCGAAAGACGATTTTGTCCGGTGCCAGCGGACCCTTCTGGTTGGGCAGGCCCGAATCGCCATAGAGCAGACACGAACCCTCGGTGGGAGAGCGACCCTCCAGCGGGACCGGTTCCTCCACGCCTGGCTGGGCAAAGAGATACCCACCCCTTTGCTCCAGCGCCTCCACCGCCCGACCGGCCAGCCAGATGTACCGGGGGTCACCAAAGAGTTTCGCACCCAGATAGGCGATCCCGGCCAGATTCGCCCATCCAGGATGATTATACCGCAAAGGTGCCCCGTCTGGCAAGGCCTGAAGGAGCAGCCACTCAAACGAGAGCCGGGCGTTCGTGCCCAGAGGCTCGCCAGTGTACAGTGACTGGAAATAGGCATTGTCTATCCATACCAGCTGGTAGCCGAAGGCATCGTCGGTCACCCGGAAGCGGGCGGTCCAGCCCCGCCGGTTGCGGGCCAGGTAGGCGCGATTCGCCGCCGAGAGGGCCGGGTCGGTCAGCCCCTCCGCCTCCAGCAGGGCCAACAGCCCCGCACCGTTCTCCTGGTTCTCGTACGGCCCCTCCGGCCATTTGGAGAAGGCCAGCGCGTACATCAGGTCCACCCACTCCACCGTCAGCGCCCGGCGGTTGATCGCCGCAAACCAGGCCCGGACCGCCCTGTCCTCTTCCTCCGAGAACAGGCCGGGGAAGCGATCCCGCACGCGGGGGTAGTAGTAGGCCCTGAGCGCGGCCTCAAACTGGACCGACTTGACGCTGTGAGCCGGGCCGGTGTAGCGCCGCTCTTCCACCTCCTTCAGAAGCGACTCCCGGAACAACTCCGCCCAGCGGCGCTCGCCCGTCCCCAGCGCCAGCATCCCGTACTCCGGCGGCCCCTTGCGGGGATTTGCCTCCACCCGCGCCAGGATGCGCCGAAACACGTCCCGGCCATCGTAGACCTGAGGGTCCGGCGGGACCCGGCCGCAGAGGAAAGGGGACTGCTCCGAAATCCCCGGGTACGTATGGGCAACGGGTGGGTAGAAATTGTAGCGGTAGGCCCAAACCACGCCGTTTAATCCCCCGAAGGCCAGCAGGTAGAACGCCAGGCCGACAAGGCGCCGGTCTACCTCACCCCACCCCCAGCGGCTGGGGCGGCCCCTCCTTCCAGGGAGAGTACTGAAGAAGCCTCTGCCCGGGCCTGCAACGCGGGATTTGTCGCAGGATAAATCCTGCGCCACATCTCCCATAACCGGAAAAGGGGTGAAGTAGATCACTCCTGCCAGCAGGAGCCAGAAAGCGGCCAGGGCCAGCGCCTCCAGGGCGACAAAGAACTCTTCGTCTGCAAAATGGGATTCCAGTTGTGAAAGGGCTACCGGGAACGCGCCGGCCGTCAGAGCCAGCAGGCCCCGCCAGGCCCAGCGCCGCAGCCGGGACCGGCTACTGGTGAGTATGGTCTCCAGGCTGAGGAGCAGAATGTATACCGTCCCGACCAGCAGCCAGGCGGCCCAGGTGGCCCCGGTCCGACCGTAGACCAGCCCGGCCACCGCGCCGGGGCCCAGCCAGAGAAGCCCCGGCCAGCGCCAGCGCGTCCCCTCCAGAGAGTGCGGACGGGTCAGGGCGGCAGCGATTAGCACTCCGGCGACGAACCCCCACCGGGTCGCCAGCCCGCCCCACGTGAAGGGAGCACCCACCATCAGGCGGATGCCTTCCAGAAAGAGAAGCGGGGCGAGTCCCAGGAGCAGAAATTTTGCCCACGCCTCTCTCACGGACCCCGCTCCTCACAGGCCTCAGGGTTCAGCGCGAAAATCCAGACCCGGTCCTGGTGATAGACGGGGCGGAAGGCAGGGGAGTCGGCCAGAACTTCAGGGGGAAAAAGTTGGACCGCACCGGCCCCCACTTTCCCCTGTCCCTGCCCGATGTAAACGTGCGTGATCCCCCACTCGCACAACCGGGCCAGGCCTTCGGGAGAGGCGGGCGAGTGTTCCTCCAGATGCGCCACCAGGTCAACCACCCGCTGCGAGTAGCCCGGCTCGGCGGGCGCCTCGTTCATGAGCGCGTACTGCGGCGGCATCGTGTTCTCCCGTCGGGCCAGGAGTGGGATCCACCACCCGGCGTCGGCGCCGACGGCAGAACGGCCCCCATAGATACGGAATCCCTCCACCAGAAACCGTGCGTCGGCGGGGATGTTTTCCCGAATCCACGCCATCGCCCGTATGTCCGGCCGGGTGACCAGGGCGAAACGGGTGTCCACGACGCCCATCTGCCCGCGGGCGGACCACAGGGCCAGGGCCAGAAGGACGACCGTCGCGCCTAACCGGCCCAGCGACCCGGCAATCTCGCCGATCAGCCAGCCCGCCATCAGCCCAACCGGGATGTACAGGGCGATCAGGACGGCGAAGTTCTGCATCATATTGGCCCCAGGTAGCCGGATCAACCGCCCCGCGACCATCCCCGCCAGTCCGGCCACCCAGAGGGCGACGGCAGCGACAGCCCACCGTCTCCGGGCCAGTGCCCAGACCAGTGCCAGCGAGGTGGCACCGAGAAGGGGCCACGGGACGTACCACGCCACGTCCCGCCAGACCTGGTAGTCCGCCAGCACCCGCTCCCACTCCGAAGCGGTCGGGGCGGAGGTTCCGGCCTCCAGCGCACCCGCCAGCCGTCCTCCCGCGATATACGAACTCCACGGGATCACCAGCAACAGGGCGACCCCGGCCACCAGGGCCATCCGGCCCAGCGCGCCCAGCCAGCGGCGCCCGTCGGCCTTCCACTCCGGAAGTCCCCAGCCCACAAGCCATGCCAGGACGAAGGTGGCGTAGTAGAACGGCATCCGGTAGTAGTGCAGGATCATCCCGCCCAGCGCCAGTCCCGCCAGAAGGAGCGGCCTCCAGGCGACCCGTTCCCGGTCTACGCCCTCCCACAGAAGCCAGAGGGCTACTGGCAACACCGCCTGCCCGGCCAGTTGTGCGAAGCGTCCCCAGTTGACGTAGTAGGCCGGCATCGGGGAGAGCAGCCCGGCGACCAGCACCGCCCCAACACCGGCCCAGCGGTTGCCCCGCGCCAGACGCACGGCCAGGGGGTAGAGGGTGAGAACGGCCAGCCCGTTGACCAGTTGACCGGTCAGCAGGGTGGCTCGGGGAATTTCCAGGCCAGTCATCCAGGAAAGAAGGGCAACTGCGGCGGGAAAACCGAAGTGGACCGTCAGGCCCCGGTAGGGGGTATACGGCTCCCACGAATCAAACAAGCCGCTGTTGTCCACCAGTAACTGGGCGATGACGGCGTGCTGGTAGGAATCCCCCCACATCGGGGCGTCCAGCGTGCGCACCACCAGGAGCCGCACGCCGAAGACCAGGGCCAGGATGAACACCAGGGCCAGGTCGGGCCAGAGGGCATCGGAGCGGGCCCAGGCCCGCAGCACCTCCCACCCCTGGCGGGGCCGCCAGCGCCGGTAGCGCCAGGCCAGCGCGGCCAGCCCCAGAAGTACCGGCCCCCAGGCATACAGCGGCCCTAAGTGCAGGCCCACCAGGTCCGTCCAGAGGAGGAGCAGAGGATAGAGGGCCAGGCTGAGGCCAACCGCCAGGGCCATTCGGGCAGGCCAGACCTCACCCCACCCCCTGCCCCCTCCCCTCTCCTGACCTGTGGTCAGGAGAGGGGAGGGGGTGGCGGCGTAGCCGCCGGGGGAGGGGTGAGGTCTCCATAACCACGCCACCAACGCATACCCCGGCACCAGATACAGAAGCGCCGCTACCGCCAATAGCCCTACCCCCTCCAGCACTGCCCGTCCCAGTTCCAGCGCCATCCCCCTGGGGTCGTAGACCAACCGGAAGGCCAACTGGGCATCCAGCGGCTCGTGGTCCCGGTAGGCGGCGCCGTCTATGTAGGCCTCGCCCGGTGCGGCCCCCACCCGCACCATGCCCGCGCCGTCCAATTCCAGAAAGGCATAGCGGTACGCGCTGTGTGATTGGTTGTCTGCAGGGAAGGAGAAGCGATAGAAACCCGGAGACCCGACGGCCTCCAGCGGCAACTCCGCAACGGCCAGATCGGTGGATGATTGGGGTTCAGGTCGGATGTGAAGGCGGAGGACGCCCACACTCCCCGGCGGCACTTCCAGCCAGAATTCCACCCCATTCAATCCCCCGTGCCGGGCCACGAAGGTCTGGCCGACGGCGTGGCCGGGCTCCAGGATGACCGCCCGTTCAGGCGCGAGGGCCGTCTGGTCGCGGTCCACAAAGTCGGAGCAGCCGGTAAGGAGAATCAGCGCTCCCAGCAAGCCCAGCACAAAACCCCACCGACCTCGCTTACCTGGAGTACAGGACAATTCCTCCCTCCACCATCCGGGTGATGTGCTGTTCCGCCTGCCGGTATTCTCTCTCCGTATAGACGTGGGGCTCCAGGCCAGGGACGTTCAGCACTCTTTTCACCACCGCGAACGCGTCCTCCCGGGCCGGGCCCTGGTATACCACCAGCAGGTCCACGTCGCTGGCGACCGTATAATTGCCCCGAGCGTAGGAGCCAAACAACACGACCCGCAACAACGGAAGCGCCTCATTCAGCGCATCCATCTGCTCCTTCAACCGCCGGATCAATTCGGCCCGGTCAAACCTCGGATAAAAGACGCGCACAGAACTCAACAATTCCTTTCAAGCCATAGCCGTCTCAAACGCTACTTGCAGAGGCGCATGCTCCGGAACGACAAAGTTCAACTTCTCAAAACCGATCACACGCCCGAATTTATCTTTCATCAAGATCACTTCATCGCCCGTCTCCTCACAGACATACTCATCCTGTGGATCCCCGAACCAGACCGTGAGGGTATTTCCTACCTGGTCATAATACACTTTTACCTGGGCCATACTTGCACCCCTTCCTTAATCGCATCCGTTGGATAGGTTGTGATCAGGAAACCCCCGTGATTTAGCCGTTTTGCTACTGCACACACCCATCTTCCACTCCGCTCGGGCCTGTAAAACAGATATACGCTGGGGTCACTCCGGCTTAACCGAATCTCCACCGGATTTTCCAGCGTTTCCCGTACATCCGCTTCACGTCCGCCATCACCGGATGCTTGACTGTGACGATCAATGCCCAATAACCCCGTGTCACCCGCACCCAAAAGCCAAGGGGCGTTAAAGCCTCAAAGAGAATCTCTTCTTCATTCACCTTGTCTCCCGCGTACATCAGCCTATATCCGTCAGGGACGGCCAACATTCTACTACGACCCTGCGCCCCTGTCAAATTCCGTCGGGCGTGCGGTCTCGCCCGACGCTGATGAACTTTAAAAAATTAACCCAGACATAAACCGGCATACTGACCACCTGACCCTTTGGGCTCACCCCTCCCCCCGGCCCCCTCCCCGCTGCC
>Ga0272447_1001428_pt1 | contig 14993 bp, 11 predicted proteins | sample YNPCB0133_FD_194589 | JGI IMG/M metagenome (GOLD analysis project Ga0272447, IMG submission 194589) | Hot spring microbial mat communities from Yellowstone National Park, WY, United States - YNP-CB-013-3 | ecosystem: Environmental > Aquatic > Thermal springs > Hot (42-90C) > Sediment | place... | reverse complement strand
GCGTCGCAGTCACAAACCTAACCCTCGGACTATTCCACACATCAGGTCTCGCAGCGGTCTCCCCTGTAACTACAGCCACCTCACCTTCTCCGAGCTTAAGATGCTTTAACACCGATTCTCTATGCTGCAAAGCTAGGGGCTTTGTAGGAGCCATAAAGAGTATTCTACACCCCGGATGTCTGTGTAGTAGCTCTGCGGCCACAAGCTCAGCTATAACGGTCTTCCCCAGAGCTGTAGGTAGGACTGCCAACGTATTAGCCTCTAAAGCCTTCTCAACAAACCTCCTCTGATAATCCCTATCCTCAATAACACCATCAATAACCATAGGATGAACTACATACTTTGGTTTCGGTGTTGATAGCTCAGTTTGAACCATTACTATGTGCTTGCATATTGTATGTCTGTATGTGTAATGTGGGCATGTACAGCTCCACACACCACCATCATCCACAGAAACAGTATATTCTACGCCTAGCCTAGACTGGCTTGGAACCCTCCAGCTCCTCAAGACCTATCAACATATATCTGAAGCGTCTAAATAACGTTTTAAGCGGAATATTTGTCTTGTTTTGTGTGAGTTATCGCAGGGGTAGGAGGTTGGAGTATGTTGTTAGGGATATGTTTAGGAGGAGGGGGTGGTTTGTCGTCAGGGCCGCAGCCTCAAAGCCAGTAGACCTAGTATGCCTAAAAGGTGGTGAAACAGTTCTCGTGGAATGTAAATATGGTGTCAGGGGTGTTAGGTGGGCTGAGCTAGCACCACTACTTGAGGCCGCAGAAAAGGCAGATGCAAGGCCTATACTAGCCATCACAGAGAGGAGAGGAAGAGTAAAGATGATAGATTTGGGGAGGTGGACAGACTTCAAACCCTAAACCCTCAAACCAACAACCTTATCACAAAATCTCCGGAAAACACTTGCTATAATGTAGAAGCTAAGCTGACAAGCAAGCCTCGAAAAAATTTTCCAACTATGGATGAAAATAGTGATGGAGCAGATTGTTAGGGGTCTTGACTACACTATGTGATGGTCTCAAACGTATTAAGATACTGTGCAGCCTTAGATGACAAGGAGCCGGCTAATTTGCTATGAGAGAGGGTCGGTAACGCCGACGAAGCTGAAACATAACTGCCGATATGAGCAAGGGTTATCCTGCCAGTGGGTTTGAGGGGCCCTACTAAGTTATAAATAGCTGAGGGCATGGTCTTGGCATGGTAAACTAAAAACAGCCATAGCTCATATTATTCTTAATAAGTATTCAACTTCTAAAGGATGAAAGGAATAACGCAACCGATAGAACATGGACTCTACTAGTTTAAGCTGAATGTATAAACAGCTTTAACAAACTCCTACCATAACATATGTGTTAATACCGTTTACTGATCAAGTGAAACTCTATCTCATACACGTAATCGTCTAAGTTGCGCAGCGTTGCTGGAGTACTAAGAGTCTTCCTAAGCCTCTCGGACAAATAGTCCCATTCGACATCTTTAAACCACTCAACCCGTCTCCTATGGAGGTGGCCGCAAGAATCATCCCAACTATTGCTATATACGTAAGGGCCTACGATATTACCCACATATACTACTCGCTCGCCTAGGTGTGGAAGCAATACTATATCTCCAATGTTTATTCCATTGACAAAGTTCCATATCGTATTGATAGAGGAAGCATCAATTGTTGAGTATGCTTCTTGATATGCATTTTTTAATTCTTCCTCATTTCTGAATCGTGACAGGTCACCTAAATCGTTCCACCCAATAGATATGAATCCAAGTCTTCGAGCTGTTGTAACAAAAAGATCAGGTTCTCCTGGAATACCGACCCGAATTCCCCAATACCTCATCTACAGAGCAAACCAACTAAATAATATAAAAGCTTTTGGTAATATGGTCCAGTTTCTTTTATACCTCCTTCGACAGGAGGTATTCGGGCAGGCTTGAGAGCGACCTCTACGAGGACATATCAACCCTAGTCGAGCACTCCTACGATATGAGTCCCCTGCTAAAGAACCTGAGAACTAAGAGCATTTTAGAGGAGGACCTGTCGGGCGAATACGACGACAGGCGCCTAACCCGACTATCCATACTATACGCCTACAACAGGGCAAAAGACTGGGGCGACAAATCCGTAAACCAAGGTCGACGACATACCCGACGATGAAATATCCATACACCACATATTCCCCGAAGCCGTGTTGAAGAAGAGCGGATACGACGAGGAGCTTGGGAACGATGTGGGAAACATCACGCTAATATCTAAAACCGCGAACGAAAGCTGGAAGGACGAGCCTTCAACCTATCTGAGGAAACTGTATAGGATCGACCCGGCTTTCCTTGAGCTGCATTTCGTGCCCACCGACGAAAACCTATGGCGCCTAGAAAACTACCCGGAGTTCCTGAGGCAAAGGAGGCAGCTAATCTTACAGGAGTGCATGGAACTATTCACTGCTACAACCGATTAACTATCAAACGCGGCGTTAAGCTACAACATAGAAGAGTCGCGGAGGCCCTAAGCTTAGGACAGGGTGTAGTACTGGCTTAACATGCTTCTTATATATTGTGTCAGCCAGTTTAGGATCCAATCCTTTTCGATAGACTCCCGGAGGTAGTGGCAGATGTCTGTACCGGTTCTCTCAGATTTATGGCGGGCAAGTTCGACGGTATAGCTTATGCCTCCATTGATGAGGTCTAGTTTAAAGGGAATAGGAAATAGGCTATGGCTATAAAAACACGTCCCAGAATCGAGTGGTCAAATTTGGGCGTACTCAGATAGTGTCCGAATAACGGTTTAAACAGGATAGGGAGGTCCCTATATTGCGTGGAACCTGAATGTAGACACCATCTGATGGTATTTAAAAACTTATCCTGACACTACCCGAACTCAAAGAGATAAGCTTAAGTTGATAGGCTCCTTTTAAAAACCTTATATGCAGCATTTATCAAAATAGGGTAATTGTGGATTGGCAGGACGGTTACAGTACCTCTAATCCTGAAGAGTCCAGCAAAGGTGGTATTGAGACACATATGGATAATGTAATTAAAGGTTATCGTAATATATGGATTGGCTACAAGAATCGACTACTTCAAGTTCTTACAATACTAGAAGAGTTAAAAAAACAAACAAGCATAACAGTAGATAAAGGCGACTCATTCATCAGATTTAAATCCACTAGTAATTATTCTAGCTTTAACTCCCTTTTCTTCGTTTACGAGATTGGAACGGTTTTTCCCACATTAATGTGGCGTCATCTAATTGGCTCTGAAGGAAGTTATAGTTATATTCTCTTAAATAGGTCTGTTTCATTTCTACCAGCTTTCAGTTTTTCGCTTGACCAGCAAGTAACTTTATTATACTGGGGGGAGCAAATTCCTTATCTCTCGGTTGAACGCCTTAGAAACTTCAAATTGACAAATTTCATTCTCAAGTCGAACAACCCATCCTCCGTTGCAATATCAGCTTCAAATATATGTTGGCCTAAGTCTGCTTATCAATTTTCGAAGGGTCAAGAGCTTGAGCGATTAGCGACTAGCTATCTTTTTAACTCATTCATGCCCCCTATTTTTGACAATGTAAGTGAAGTTTGGTTTGAAAGCCCATTTATACTTATTGGTGACAAGAAAGTTAGGTTCTTGACAATACATAAAACTCTTTGCTCAATCAACAAAAAGACTCTCAGATCGATTCCAGGAAGGGAGGTTGTTAACGCTAAGGCTTTTGTGATTGACCGTAACTTTAATTTGAGGCATATTTTTGTTGATGTACCTGAGGAAAGCATTGAGCATTTGGTCAGTGAAGAATCTTTGTACGAAGTGGTCTTTGTGAAGGACATGAGGTTAAAACAGGATCCTGAAAGTAGTGAACATAGACCTTATATTCGATATATGGTCTATCCATTTGAATCCATCAAAGTGTTCGGGAGTGAATGTTATGGGTCCCTACTGAGTGTAGCATCTATAGTGCTACGTGAACGCTACCTTAAATCAAGCGACCCTTTCTATTTCACCATTAGCCCAGACGAGTTTAAAAAGCATATAGCTAAAATACTCAACCAGTTCCCTTACATTCGTGCAAACGAGCTCGGTTTAAAACTCGTCCAGAGTAGAAACGGACTAAATACACTGTTATCTCTCTTAGAAGTTTATGACTCAGATGGTCAGTCTTTTTTATATCTTCACCCCGCTTTATTAGAATGCCTACTCTACAACCTAGATGTTACCGTTAGCAAAAACAATCTGCTTCGGCTACAAAGAATCGTTCACAGATATTATCGAGACACCGACTCCTTGACACCACTCCAAAATGTATTCCTGATTCAAAATCTGTTCGAAAAGGAATTCGGTTTCGTTCCAAATCATAGCGAAGCAAAAAAATTAGCACAATCCCTTTACAATGTTTCAAAGTTATGTATTCCTCTTTCGAAACTTTCTTGTGCAAGCCTGTCAAGTAGGTGATATAATTCTCTAGTTTTAAAGTCGTTTCATATAGATATTTTCATTAACAAGGAAATTATGTCTATTAAACGACGATGAATAGACCGCAAAAAAGTGTTAGGAAAGATTATAAGAGTTTATCTCCAAAACGATTCGCTCTTAATCCATTTTGTTGTAAGTTTGTTTGTGTTTCTCTGTAGCTAAAATAGACTCAGGTACGTTTTCAGTTTGTCTTTAGATATACCTCTATTGGCTGATAGCCATTGTCTTAGTATAGATGTCCTGTTCTCGCAGTTATTTATATGGACATATCCCCTAGCATATTCTCCTATAGAGCGGTTTACGTAATCATGCTTGTATCCCATGCTTTGCAGTATGCTGTATGATGGGAAGTTGTCCGTGTATATATTTGATCTCGTCTCTACATGCCTTAATGCTACCATAGCTACTGTCTCTCCACTAACATCCATAGAAGGTATGTATACCTCATCCCCATCACGGCCTATGACGGGGAATACCGGGATAACTTCCTTAAACAGCCCTTACACATATACCTCCTATACATACTCCTACACCAACTATAACAGACAGGAACCACAGTAGATACGCCAAACCTCCCTAAGAAGCCCAGCAGCATAAGTCTCAGAGATAAATATGGAGAGAAGGTCAGACAGCCTCCACAACCGTCATAAAACCAGAAAATAAACCCTACAACCACCAACACAAAATGGATTAAGAGCAAATCGATTAAAATTGGGGCATTATCAAGAAGAAAATCTTAAGTAAAAGTTAGCGGTTCTTTGGTTGGTGGTCAGGGGTTAAGCACTATGGATGATTCATGGGTAGCCGCATATCAGGAACTTCTAATGTTGGAGAAGGAAAAAGTCGATAAATATGGCCATGTCGATCCACCAGTCGAAACATCTTTTCTTTCTAGGGAAGAAGTCGACAGGATTTGTATAAGAAACGGAGTTGATCCTCAACAGTTCCTCTCTTCTGATCTGGTTGTACAGTACCCAGGCTATGGGTGGCGAACGATGCATTTTGACCTGATCTATAGAATAATTCATATAAGAAACCTAGAGTGGCAGACGCCTATACCTCTTGAGTACAAGATTGAAATGAATTCCGAACCAGTTCCAGATTTCGGCAGTTACAAGTTTGGTAATATACTGCCAGAACTGATCCCAAAAGAGTCGGTGCTGAAAGTCATATTATCGATTCTTGGCAAGACTAAGTATGAGGGGCTCTCAAGCTATCAGTTACCAATTGTTAAAGAGCTTCTTTCTGATAAGCCAAGATATACAACGGTTGCTATCGTAGCCCCGACAGCATCTGGCAAGACGCTTACCTTCTTTTTGCCTGTAATCATCAGAGCCGTCGAAAGAAGCATAGAAGGAAAGACAGGAGTATCCTCCATTCTTGTATACCCTCGCAAGGCTCTCGAGCGTGATCAGTTACAATCATTTCTCACAATTGTGGATTCAGTTAACCAAGTGACGGCACATAAAGTTACTGTAGGAATTGACGATGGAGACACGAAGAGGCTTGGCGAAATCCGACATGGGGATACATATCGAGAAATGAAGTGTATAGAATGCTCAAACGCTCTAGTCATAGATAAAAAAGAAAATATAACTACGGTAAAATGTAGTAGATGTTCAAAAGAATATCCTTATCTCCTAGCTTCTAAAGACGAGATTTGGCAAAAGAAGCCTACGATTCTAATAACGAATATCCATACAATATACAGAAGACTTCTCACACCCTCAACTGTAGAAATGTTTGCTGGAATAGACTACATTGTCTTTGACGAGGCTCATGTGTACACCGACTATCTAGGAGGACATGTTTTTCATATCGTTAAGCTCCTCAGACATGCAGCACGTTCTAACAGGTCAGATCCCTATTTTGTATTCTCATCAGCGACCATACCCAACCCACTCAATTTTATCTCAAGGCTGACAAGCGTCGAAACTGATGAGATATTCTATGTTGACTATAGGAGTACGCTAGAAAGGGCCCCTGGAATAGGACGTAGGTTGATGTTATATCTATACCTTCTACCCCATCCAAGCTCAAGTGTAGAAACCCTCACTGAAGCCTTGATCTTAGCGGTCACGCTCTGGTGTCATAAACATAATTTAAAAGCTATAACCTTCGTAGACAGTGTGGCTGAAATATCCACAATCTCAGACTATATCTACACCACTATCCTAGGCAGGAGGGAAGGGCGGGAAGTCACAGACCATATTTATAACACAAATAGCAAACCCGAAAATAGCTATAGTTGGTTACCCTTGGCTCCGCTTAACATAACGGCAGATCCGAAAACGTTCAGGAGTTTCGTATTGAATCAATACAAAGAGAGCATTGGCATGCACTATGGACAGCTCTCCCTCATCCAACGGGCAAGAGTCGAATATGATTTTTCTAAAGGAAATCTAAAGCATTTACTCGCAACATCTACCCTAGAGCTCGGAATAGATCTGTCAGATGTAGCTTTAATAATTCAACACAAGCTACCTATAACACCTGAGGGTGTAGTGCAGAGAGTAGGGCGATCTGGGCGAAGCTCCACTTGTCTAAAAGTGGCTTTAGGAGTAATTGTCCTCCCATCGACACCACTAGGCACCCTGTACATGTTTGATGAGAGACTTCGAGCCAGGCTGGGAGATCCTAACTTGCTTCCACCAGCACTGGTAGGCCAAGCCAGCGCAAGTATCAAACTTCAGCACATCCTGTCACTGTTGCTCTACAAGCGGGCTTTGCAAAGCAGGCCAACGTTCATAGCTAGAGAAGAATATTTGAAGAACAAACAAGAGGTAGCTAATGCGCTTAAGCAGATCGTTAATGAACTTGACGAGGAGTTACTTGCTTTCAATTCCAAAGTTGGACTATTTAGCGTCAATGAGGCCAAAAGCCAAACTACCGAGCTCAAATCTCTTCTTACTACTGTCTTGGATGCTCTAGAAAAAGTTGGAGAGAATGACTTTTCTCAAGTGAAGAAGAGATGGGAAGAAATGCTTGTCAATGTTGAGGAAAAGTTGAAAATTATTCGACAGACAATTCAGCAGATAGAAGTAGTGAGGATCATGTTCGAAAAAATCACAGCTATTGATAGTAAAGTCTTAAACGAGCTAGATTCTCTAAGGAACACGCTTCGTCGGGTGTATAGTTTATGTAGCACATTACTTAGCACAGCAAGGTCATCTTATCGTGCCGGGGATGGAGGGCCCATCCAAAGTTGGTATAAAGCAAATTCCAGCGATATAGAAATGGTGGCCAAGGAAACTCTCGATTCTGACGAGCTCCTTTCTCGATTACACACACCACTTTATACTTACTTCAACACCAAGATGAAGGGCAACTACAAGGAATTTAGAATGAAATACGGATTCGGCTTCGACGAGGTTATCAATTCATTAACGGATATCACCAAATCCTTTGGGAGTCTAACAGTGAATGGTCTTGCGAGTTTCCTTCGAGAATTTCCAAACACAGCCAGGTTCTTAAGTTCAGTTAATCTTCCAGGACTCACCGCATACGAGGCATTTAAGCGGATAGAAAATGAACTAAAGGTCAAAACTGAGGGAATCGATATCTTTGATGCTATTAACCTATTGTTATTTAATAGAACAAGATTCTCCTTAATGCTCGAGCCCCCCTCTCCTGAACTGGAGCTGTCAGGTGTTGAAGAAGCATGAGTTTACATCGAGCTCAGAATTTCATGCAGAGAGTTAGCAGGCATGGCATACAGGCTTTATACACTTTTACACCTTTCAAACTTCTTCGGGCGCATCGAGGGGAAACATATGTGCTCATCCTTGCAGAAACGGCTCATCACCAAGCGGAAAATCTAAGAACTTGGCGTTCGAGAAGTGTGAAGGACGAATTCTTCTTTAATTTGCCTGCAGGGTTTCCCAAGAGGATTGTCCAACCTCATGATCTCTATCCTACACAGTTAAGTAAGAGACATACGGAAAGATATGTATTCGAACCACAAAAACGTGCGTGGAGTTGGAAATATTTCCCTGAACACATGGAGTTCAGCTGGGAAGCACTTCGTGAAGCTCATTACTGTGCCTTCGGATGGGTTCTGCTTTCTTCAAAAAGAGACAATTGTCCCATTGCAAAAGATTGCCCAGCCCGCAAAGGAACTCCATGCAAATACTACTTTGGTCCAACGCCGTACAACGAGCTTTACAACGTTTACCCACTTATACGGAAAAAATACGAGTTACCCCCAGACAAGAAAGGAAACGAGCCGTTAGTTGCAATACGATACGAAAGCATGCCATTAGTTACTGTTACCTACGTTCCCAGCGGCAGCTATATTGCATTCATAGATGGTATTCAGTTCTCGCCTAAGCGTGCAAAAATATTTAGGTACCCACTTCTATACCTCAAGGATGGTCTGGGCTTCAGAATATCACAATCACCCGCCATTCAGTTTGAATTCAATAAGGATACGCTAAGAGAACTTATACGGAATAGACTTAATAGCAGACCAGAACTTGCTCGCTGGATAAGGCTCAAACAACAACTGTATTTGGATACAAGCGATGGCGACGGTCTGGTCAGAGAGGCAAAGGGATTCGCCGCCTTCAACCGCTTGGATGATTTAGTTGCATTTGCGTTGTCGGTAAGGAAAGATGGCTCTACGCGTGCTAAGACTATTGCAAGGGCTGTAAACGAAGCAAAGGTTGACGACGATCTGATTGATTTTGCAAGTGTTTTATTTATCCATAGTTTCTCGCATCTATTCCTTAACTGGATAAGCGCTAGATATGGATATAGTAAAGGGGACTTTGGATACTATTTAGAACATGATAGAATCCCGCCGATTGGGCCTCAAAAAGAGGGCGCTAGAGCCTTTGTCTTTGAAGTGGCCGTCGGGGGACTCGGTTATCTGAAAAGCTTCGCTCAAGACCTTGCAGACCCAAGCAAGAATATAATTACAGAGTTCCTGGGTTTTGAGAATCAAGGAATTCAAGCGGTGTTAGATTTCTGTGAAAAAAGATCGAATCAGGCTATGAAGAACCTCCCTAAGGAGCTAAACCATTTCAGAAAAAATGAACAGGACGTCAACAATCTTGTCGACGCAATCTTAGCGGCATACACAAGAAGCTTCAACGACCCACATGTTTATCCGCATGTTAACTCGATTAGGCGGGTCCTTGTCGACTCTCTCACGATGAGTTCAAAGACTCGTGATCTAATGGATGATCTCCTTAGCAGAGCCCCTCATTGTTGGGACGGCTGCCAGCTGTGCGTTATGCTTGAGCGTGGTTGTAACTATCCTCCCTTCGATCAACCGTTCCTGGTAACAAGCAGACTTACGGCAGATATCGTAAGAATTATAGAACAAATGGTCGGCTCACCCACGCAAGTATTCCCGTTAAAAGTAGGAGTTGACAAGGAATTCCAAAGGTTCTTGTCAGCAGCAAGATACACTGTTGACCTGATTAGCCCCTGGCTTTCACCTGAAATTGTAAGGGTGCTTACAGATAAATCTAAAGAAAACGATTTATATATCCGTATTATCACCACTAGGGACATGACCAATAAAGTTCATGAAGAGAGTATTAGAATTTTGAGAGAAGCCCATAACCTCATTGACACAAGGATCTCTCAGCAGTTTCACGCCAAAGGAATGCTAGTAGATAGTGTGATGCTCCTAACAGGATCTTTCAATTTCACAACCTCAGGGATAAATTCAAACGTGGAGAACCTAACGGTAGATTTTAGCCTTCAGGGTACAAAGAATTTTAGAAGAAAATTCGATGCTATATGGGCTGAAAGCATACCTCTTGATAAGCTTTGAGACCAATAATTCGATACTGGGGCAGGAAGACAGGAAGTATAGCTGAGCCTTACGTAAACGAGTACTCCCATTTAGGAGAGGTTGTCCTCGACCCATTTGGTGGTTCGGGTAGCATTGTAAAGGCAGCACTTCGCTTAGGCAGAAGATGCATATACTCCGACCTCAATCCGTTAGCAGCCCTCATAGCCAGAGTAGAGGTTGAAGGTGTTGATGTCCGGGCTTTAGAGGCGGCCTCAAATAAGCTGCTTGAAGGAAGTTGGACACGTTACTCCTCACTTTATGAAATAAAGTGTAAATGCGGAACCAAAAGCCAGGTCTCATATTTCATATGGAAAGACGACAAGATTAAGGCCGCTAAACTCAACTGCGTTTGTGGGGGACGTTTAATCAGTTTAAACGGAAAGAACCTCAGAGCTATAAACCCTGTAGACAGGTTTCCAAATGGAAGCTTTAGATATCCAAATGGATCACTCTTCATGAAAAGAAGACAGGTTAATACAATTGCAGATCTCTTTACCAAAAGAAACCTCACAGTTCTCGCTGCACTTCTCAGGGATATAAGAAATCTCTGCATAGATGAGCGAACTAGACGAGGGCTGCTAGTTGCTTTCGCATCAACAGTCTACCAAGCTAGTAAGATGAGTCGTCAAAGTGGTGGGACGTGGGGGGTGAACTGCTATTGGATACCGCGTGTACACGTGGAACGTAATCCATATTTTCTCTTCACAAAAATGCTGAAAAGATTAAGTCATATTAAAGGGCTTGTGACACCAGTTACCTCAGTTGAGCCTGTTATCAGGGGTGATGCACATCTAGCAATTCTTAACTGTGATGCTAAAGAGTTGCCGTTGCCTGACAGCTCAGTTCACATGATTATCACAGACCCGCCCTTCACGGATGAGATTCAATACTTCGAGTTAAGCTACCTTGCGGCGTCATGGCTTGGATTACCTATGCCTTTTGACAAAGAAATCGTAGTAAACCCTAAACAAGGCAAGGGGTTTGATGATTACTGCCGCCTACTTTCAAAGGCATTTGGCGAAATGCATAGAGTCCTCATGCCTGGACGAGTAGCTGTCATTATGCTTCATGATGAGAACAAAGAAACTCTTAATCAATTAGTAGAACTCGTTAAAGGAGCGGGATTCATAATAGAAAAAAGAGCAAAAAAACGAATAACCCAGCGCCAGGTTGGGAACCGTGATAGCTGTCGGGGCAAGGAATTGCTTGTTTTGAGTTGCCGCAAACCCTAATCGGGATATGATAGTGACTGCTAGGCTATAATGCCAAATAATCATTGTAACAAACATCTTTATCTTATGTTTTAGTTGCCTAGCATTACAATAACCATCTCAAAAGCTCGTATCTCAATTTGGGTTGTCTTTGTAGTAGGGATGTTTATTTTTGGCATGTTTGTGCTCGCCATTATGCTGTCATACGGCCCCTTTCATATCTAGCTGTAGACTTTGATGGGCTGTTGCCGATTTTAACATTTCTTGGCTCTTTATGTTCTGTAAGCGGTGCTGGGTTAGTTGTCTCGCTACAATGTTGTAGGAAAAACCTTAGCATGTCGCAATATGAGCATAGGAACATTTATAAGCGTCCAATAGCGAGTTTTCTCGTTGGTGTTTACAGGGTTCGTTAGAGAGGATTTTAAAGCATTTGCCAAATATAAGATTGGGTTTGAAAAATATAATGATGAGAGAAAAAAGGTATGGAATAAAATGAAGGTTTTGATGAATGAAATAAATCATAGTCTATACCAAAATAGGGATATTTATGTCCGACCATATAGGGTATCGCCTTATTGGCCTAGTGTTAGAAAAAAGGAAGTTCATTGTATTTGGCTTCCTTATGGACCTCCAAATCGGGTTGGGAAACACGGCTACACGTACCAAATATATCCACATATAAGTTTAGCAATATTTCATGATAGATTCGAGATCGACTTTTTAATACCTGACATGGCTGAAAAATATGGTGGAAGATATCAGTCTAAGTTCCTAACCCTTACTTTAGAGAATCGTCATATGATTAGAGAGTCATTGCTTCAATTATTAAAAAGTACTCATAGTAAAATGTTATATTTCGGATTTAACAATGAGTCAGCTGAATTAAGATATAGAACATTTGTGACAGACTTTGAACGGGCAGTCAAAAATATTGATCCAGCTCGCATTGGTAAAGACTGGATTATCATCAGTTGCGTGTTAGAGCGCGACCACGTCATAAAGCTAAAAGATGAAATCATTGAACTTGCAGTTTTTTCAATAAGGATTCTTTCGCCGCTGGTGTGTGCTGTGGTCGACTGTGAACCTTTTGACAGACAGTTAATAAGATTGCTTTTTCCGAAAAGCCAATCACATCCGAAAAACTCATCAAAAAGGGTACATAAGGCTCCAAGTAAGAAAGAAGTCAAATATGTTGAAGAGCTGATACCCAGGTTGTCTGAATACGGATTTAGTCTTCTACGGAGAGAGTATGAGTTTCCAACAGGTGATAGGGTGGACTTAATTCTGTCGTATAATAAAAATGGAATAGCTGTTGCCGAGGTAGAGACCGAAGTAGGGAAAAATGACATAAAAGGTTTTCTTCAATCGCTAAAGTACAGAGCGTTAATGAGTGGAATATTAGGAAAGCCGCTTCATAAGATTAAAGCTCTACTTATATCAAAGAGGATACATAAAACAATAAAAACATTATGTAAAAAATTTGATGTTGTTTGTATGGAGATCAAAGTCTAAGCCTATCACTAGCCGTCCCTTGATTAGTTTGTTATTGTAGAAGAATGAAAAGAGTATTCTGAGCGCTAACTAAGACAAGAAATACTCCTGTGAGGTGGGCCTATGTATAGCTGTATAAACCCTAGAGAGGAATAATTCTTATAAGTCTGGGAGGTGTAGTTTCTTTATGGTCTTCTGTCCGTCTTGTGGTTGATTACCATTTGTAAACGAATATTGTAGTTTTTGCGGACATAACACCCTATTTTCTAGGTCGGGGTTGATCATGAAAGAAGGAGAACAGATTTTAGTTATATTCAGAGTTTTATCAGGTACTGCTCAGATTTCTTCAACAAATGATAATGTACATCTGGATTTGGTTGGTGCCAACGTTCTCAGACTATTTACGTACGTTAGTGGAGAAATTTCTAAAAGTATCATAACGTTATATCTATTTTGGGAGGTGGTAGTTACCACTAAGAGGGTGGTCTTCATACAAGAGATGGGATTTCTCGCCTCTAAACCTGTTGTCGTTTTCGCTATACCGATAGAGACTATAACCGCAATAGGAACTAGCTCCCCCTATTTCCAGTTTGAAAGGAAATCACTCATAATAACTTATGGGAAAGATGAAGAATTTTACACGTTAGATTTAAAAACAGATGTTAATCCAGAAAAACTAAAAAAATATTTAGCTACACGGCTTGAAGTAAGCAAACCGACGAAATGATAATTCGTTGGTGAAACACTTAATTTTACAAAGATTTAATGAATTAGCCTAGCAATCCTTCAATAAAAGCCGTAAGAGACCTTAAACCTCCGTCTCATCCACTGTTTTCCCATTGAGTCAGCCTTATCCTGTATTCTGTCGGCCCGCCGTCGCCTACTGTGAAGGGATTGGGCGTTATGCTTGGGCCTAGTAGGGGGTTGTTGCGGACGCTGCATCCGAGGGCTTGGAGGATGGCGGCAATGTCCTTCATGAATAGGAATGACCGCATGATGACCAACACGGATTCTGTAGGCCCTCTTGAAGGCGTCCATGTTGACTGGATGCTTTCACCCGGTTTAGCTTCCGCCAGCCTCTGCTTAACGGTAATTCTCTCAAGCCCGTGGGTAAGCGAGGTCCCTGTGTTTATGCGTTTGATAAGCTCTAACCCGGCCCTTCTAAACCCGGAGCCATAGGCGTTCAAGCTGAATCCGAGTCCTTCTTCGCCCGCTGAGAGAGATGCGCTGACGGAGGCTTCCCCAGCAACCAGCAAGGGCTTCGAGACCTCTATCCTCGGGTTTACGTCTATTGATGTAAACAGCATAAGCCAGACGTCCCTGCCTCGCGGTATGTCTATTTTGGCGGCTGGGGCGCATAATAAGCCGTTAAAGTATCTGACCAAGGCCACCGATTCCCTTAAAGGGAGGGCTATGTTGGGGTGGCAGACGTCGGCCGGGGTTTTACCATCAACTGTGAGCTGCTTTAACCTCGCTGAAAGCCTTTTCCCGTACCTGAAGAACAGCCTTCCGTAGCCTGTCTCCACATGTCTTGCGTTCATGTTTTTACCAAGCCCTATGCGGGCTTTGCCCCCCTCCAGCTCACACCTGACGACTCCTACACCGACTCTATCTACGACCCTGACCTCGGTCACCATGGCTGTGTTCTGGCTTGTCGAAATGGATTTAAGTCATTGGTTTGGGGAGGCGCATTTTCACGCTACTCTCTCAACATATATCCCTCCAAGACGCTGTAATAGACATGGGTAGGAACAGCCTAACATATAGGCAAAGGCTTGAGGAAGAGGTTAACAGATGGTCTCCCTTCAGGAAAGCCCTTCTACGTGATGAGAGGGAGGTCTTCGACAGGCTGGTAGACCAGGCTTTCAGGTATGTCCATGCGGGGACTATGTATCCTCTACGTGATGCTTTCGATGTCTTCCTTATGTCTAGCCTCCTGTCCCATGAAGAGAGGCTTGATGTTTTGGAGAAGATGCTGAAGGCTTTGATGAAAGTTGATGGATGGATTGACGAC
>Ga0272447_1001427_pt1 | contig 14996 bp, 14 predicted proteins | sample YNPCB0133_FD_194589 | JGI IMG/M metagenome (GOLD analysis project Ga0272447, IMG submission 194589) | Hot spring microbial mat communities from Yellowstone National Park, WY, United States - YNP-CB-013-3 | ecosystem: Environmental > Aquatic > Thermal springs > Hot (42-90C) > Sediment | place... | reverse complement strand
GGCGGCTTCGCCGCCGCCCCCAAACCCCCTTCTTCCCCCTTCTCTCCCCGCTGCGGGGAGAGAAGGGGAGGCAGGGGGGATGAGAGGGGTTAGATGGAAAATCAGCGGGAACGCTTTCCGCCCAACTGTCAGGGGGGTCAGACCCGCATCGTGTTATGTCCGAACTAATTTTTTAAAGTTCATAAGCGTAGCCGGGTCCCCGGTGTCACGCTAACGGTCTGTATCACCCCGCCGTGCCAGGGCCCATTTGGGCTCCTATAGCCTGAGAAGATGGATAACTCCGATAGAGGCCATATTCGTTGAAATCCCGCTCTACTGCCGGTGCTGGAGGGAGGTATCGGCGGCCCTGGATTCCCCGGACGCGCCCCCAGACCCAGTTCCCGTAGGTGTAAAAGACCAGCACCACTCCCGATGCCACCAGCCCGGACATCCAGTAGCGGCTGACCGTCGGCGGATCAAAGGGGCCTGCTCCCAGTTCATACAGAAAGACGATATACCGGTTGGCAACCCCGAACCAGTACACAAAGAGCGAAAGGATCATCCCGGAGGAGATCAGCGCGTGCAGAAGTATCCGCCGCTGACCCGGCCCTTGCTGCCAGCGGAAGGCCCCCGATGATTCTTTCTGACCTTCCTTCGGCAACTCTTTAGAGACTCTCTGGCTTCCCTTCAAATTGGAACTCCTGAAGGGTCTCGCTCTGCGGAACTTCTGCGGGGAAAACATTCCCCAGGCAGGTCATCACCTGACTCGCCAGCAGAGAGACCAGCAGTTCCTCCCGGAATGGCCAGGCATAGTGAATCGCGATGGTCGGATGCCGTCGGCGCGCATGGAGAATGGTCTCGTAGATTTCGGCCTCGGTATGAACGTTGCCCTGGAGCAACATGGTGGGCACGACGACCACTGTATGGGCTCCGCTGGCAATTACCTGCTCTATCGCTTCCCCTATGGTGGGAGCGCAGAACTCGTTGTATGCAGCGACCGTCGGACAACCCAGGCGGGCCGACAATTGCGCAGCCAGGCTTTCTACTGCCATCTTGTAGGGGTCATTCTCCGGGGTGCGCGGCCACCAGCGGCACTCGTTCTCCAGTTGGTCCCGCCACCTCCGGAGGAACCAGGTGCGCTCTGTGATTGCCCCGGCAAAATGCATCAACATCAACAGGCCCACCCGCAGAGGTGGGTAATCCCTCGCCGGCACTCCGTGCGCGGCGATCACGATGGCAATGCCCTCCAGAGAAGGGCCTGTTTCTACTGAACCGGGTCGGCTGGATACAGCCCTGCGTTCCGAAAAAGGGGTGATTTTCGCCGTCATCGCTCTTACTGCTTCCGGATGGTTCAGAATGGGTTGACACTTTCTGCATCTTCATCCTCAAATCGGCCTGCGGCCAGGGGGAGGGGGGATTGAAAAGGGATTTTGCGGCGAGCGACGAAGCTGCCCGCGGCAGAACTCCATCTCTCCCCACCCCTCGCCCGCCGCCGAAGGCAAGCGGGAGAGGGGTGGGGGCAGGGGGAGGGGTGAGGTTTCTTGAGACCCTGGCCCGGTACGATTTTAAAGGACTCAACAGAAGTATAGCACATTCTCCGCGAGAGACAAGAAAGAAACAGGTCGGATGTCACTTGACCAAACAGGCATTTTGAAGTATCCTTCCATACCGGCCATACATCCTGCATCCTGCATCTACCCGAGGAGGTTAACAGTGTATCGGATTCTGGAGAAACAGGTTCTCAGTGACGTTACCAAACTTATCGTGGTGGAGGCTCCCCATGTGGCGCGCAAGGCCAGGGCGGGGCAGTTCGTCATCGTCCGTATTGACGAGCACGGCGAGCGCATCCCCCTGACCATCGCCGACTACGACCGGGAGGCCGGCACCATCACCCTCATCTTCCAGGAGGTCGGCAAGTCCACCATGCACCTGGGCACGCTGAAGGTGGGGGACGCGCTGGCCACGCTGGCCGGACCCCTGGGCCATCCCACCGAAATCGCCAACTACGGGACGGTGGTCTGCGTGGGCGGCGGGGTGGGCATCGCCCCCATTTTCCCTATCACCCGCTCCCTGAAGGAGGCCGGCAACCACGTCGTCTCCATCATCGGCGCCCGCACCCGGGATCTGCTCTTCTGGGAAGACCGGATGCGCGCCGTCTCGGACGAACTGATCGTCTGTACCGACGACGGCTCCTACGGGCGCAAGGCGCTGGTCACCGAGCCCCTGAAGGAACTGCTGGAGGCGCGCGGCAAGGAAATCGCCCGCGTCTGGGCCATCGGCCCCGCCATCATGATGAAGTTCGTCTCGCTGACGACGAAACCCTTCGGCATCCCCACCATCGTCAGCCTGAACACCATCATGATTGACGGGACGGGGATGTGCGGTGGCTGCCGCGTCCTGCTGGAAGAGGGAGCCCAGTTTGTCTGCGTGGACGGCCCCGAATTTGACGGCCACAAGGTGGACTGGGACAACCTGCTGGCCCGCCTCGCCTTCTACCGGGACGAGGAGCGGCTGGCCATAGAACGCTGGGAACACGAATGCCGTCTGGAAGGCGTACTGAAGGAACAGGAGGCAACCCGATGACTCCTCTCACCCAACGAGAACGGACCAAAATCCCCCGCCAGAAGATGCCCGAACAGGACCCGGTCGTCCGGCGGGGGAACTTCAACGAGGTCGCGCTGGGCCTGACGGAGGAACTGATGCTGGCGGAGGCGAACCGCTGCCTGCAGTGCGAACGGCCCCACTGTGTGGAGGGATGCCCTGTGGGCGTCCTCATCCCCCAGTTTATCCGCGCGCTGCGGGAGGGGGACATCGTCGGCGCGGTGGCGGCGATGAAGGTCAAAAACAGCCTCCCCGCCATCTGCGGGCGGGTCTGCCCCCAGGAGACCCAGTGCGAGATCCGCTGCGTTCTGGCCCGGAAGGGCGAGCCGGTCGCCATCGGGCGGCTGGAGCGGTACGTGGGCGATTACGAACTGGCCATGCGGACCTGCCCGTTGGAGCGCAAGCCCGCCACTGGCCACAAGGTGGCCGTCGTCGGCACGGGCCCGGCGGGGCTCACCTGCGCGGTGGACGTGGCGCGGGAAGGGCACGAGGTGGTGATGTTTGAGTCCCTGCATGCCCCCGGCGGCGTCCTCATCTACGGCATCCCCGAGTTCCGTCTACCCAAGAGCGTTGTGCAGGCGGAGATTGACTACGCGGTGGAGTGCCTGGGGATTCGGATTTACACGGACCACGTCATCGGCCGCACGTTGACGCTGACCGAACTCCTGGCGGAGTACGACGCCGTCTTCCTGGGGACGGGGGCCGGTCTGCCGTCCTTCATGCGCATCCCCGGCATCAACTACAACGGCGTGATGAGCGCCAACGAGTTCCTCACCCGCGTCAACCTGATGAAGGGGTACCTCTTCCCGGAGTACGACACGCCGGTGAAGGTGGGGAAGAAGGTCGCAGTGATCGGCGCGGGGAACGTGGCGATGGACGCGGCCCGCTGCGCGCTCCGTCTCCAGACCCTGCAGGGGAAGGGTGGGGAGGTGCACATCGTCTATCGCCGGTCCCGCGACGAGGTCCCCGCGCGCGCCGAAGAGGTCCACCACGCCGAGGAGGAGGGGGTCATCTTTGACTTCCTGACCAACCCGGTGGAGATTTTCGGGGACGAGAAGGGGAACGTGCGCGGGATGCGCTGCATCCGGATGGAACTGGGCGAGCCGGACGCGTCGGGGCGGCGGTCGCCGGTGCCGGTCCCCGGCTCCGAGTTTGACATGGACGTGGACATGGTCATCTTCGCCCTGGGCACCAGCCCGAACCCGCTGGTCTTCGTGGACGCGGATGGGCTGCAGCGGACGAAGCACGGGACGGTGGTGGTGAAGGACGAGGAGACGGGTCGGACGACGATGCCGCGGGTCTGGGCCGGCGGCGATGTGGTGACCGGTGCGGCGACGGTGGTGAGCGCGATGGGCGCGGGCAAGCGGGCCGCCGCCGACATCAACCGCTATCTGGCGGGAGAGGTCGTGGACTGGTAGGAGGTTCCGATGAGGGACTCCATTCGCGATACGGTTCGCCGGTATTACGCGGAGCGGGCCCGCATGTCCACATCCTGCTGTGGGCCGGGGACGGTCTCCTGCTGTGGCCCCGATGCTCTGTATACTCCGGACCTGCTGGCGGGCTTACCCGGCGAGGCGGCGTTCAGCCTGGGTTGTGGCAACCCGCTGCTTCTGGCGGACCTGCGGCCAGGAGATACCGTGCTGGACCTGGGTTCGGGCGGAGGGCTGGATTGCTTTCTGGCGGCGCGGCTGGTCGGTCCCACAGGGCGGGTCATCGGGGTGGATATGACCCCGGAGATGGTGGAACGGGCCCGAGCGACGGCTCAGCATCTGGGACTGGCGAACGTGGAGTTCCGTCAGGGGTACCTGGAGGACCTGCCGGTGGAGGACGGGAGCGTGGACGTGGTGATTTCCAACTGCGTGATCAACCTCTCGCCGGATAAGCCACAGGTCTTCCGGGAGATGTACCGGGTTCTCCGGCCGGGTGGGCGGGTCTCCATTGCGGACACCGTTTCCAGAGGCCGGCTCCCTGAGGCAGTGCGGGCAGACCCGGAGGCATGGAGTGCCTGCATCGGGGGCGCGCTGGATGTGGAGGAATACCGGCAGGGGCTTGCTGGGGCTGGCTTCTCGGAGGTGGAGGTTCGCTCGCCGGATGGCCAGATGCTGCCGGTGGACCGGATCCCGGATGGGGTGGTCTTCTCGGCGCTGATCACGGCGCGGAAGCCATAGAGTAACTATACCCCTCCCCCGCCGCCTGCGGCGGCACCCCCTCCCCTCTCCTGAACGAAGTTCAGGAGAGGGGAGGGGGTAGCGGCGAAGCCGCTGGGGGAGGGGTGAGGGCGAGCGGCAGCCTTCGGCCGCCGCCCGCTCCGTCCCCTTTACAGGTGCAGGGCGCTATTCCATTGGAAAGCGCGTCTGTTTGACCCGTTCTTTCGGTTCAGGCCTCAGCAACAGATTCTGGCGGAAACGCCCCACCCATTCCCCCCGTTCTTTGCGCTCCCGAAACGTTTTGCGGACAACGTGCAACGCCAACTCGTCCTGAACGCGTGCCGCTTCCCTTTCGGCGTTCTGAAGCCGCTCTCGGGCGATTTCGGCGTATCTCGCGCTGATTTCAATGCCCAGATAATCGCAGCCCAGCAATTTGGCCGCTACCAGCGTGGTCCCGATGCCACAATACGGGTCCAGGACAACTCCCCGTTCCCCGTCCAGCGCCGAATAAATGCAACGGGTCGGCAATTCAATGGGAAACGGGTTGGGATGCCGGGGGTCCCGTTCTGGAGGAATTTCCCAGACCGAGGTAAGGAGCGCGTGGCGAGGGTTCAGTTCCTCACCGATGGTATCTCCGTCAAAGCGGGGCTTGTAGAGCCAATAGATGCGCTCATCCACCTGCCAGAAACGCCAGCCCCGAATGTTGGCCGCAATTTTTCGGTGCCAGATAATTTCCTGCCGCAACATCCAGTGGGATTGGCTGACCCACTCGTAGGGGTGAATCAGACGCCCGCGCACCCAGCGGATTTTGTGGTTGTAGAAAAATGAGCCACCCGGCCGGGTGACCCGATATACTTCATCCAGCACGGCGATTTGCTCTGCCTGATATTCCGCTTCGTCCTTGCTATCGCGTGCCCCTTCGTAGACCACCCGGTCCACCAGCCAGCCCCTGTCCCGCTCCCCCTTGTTGTAGGGCGGCGAGGTGACCGTTACGTCCACGAACGCGTCGGGCAATTGACGCAACACCGTCAGCGCGTCACCGACGATGATAGTATTCAACTCTGCATTCCCGGATTGCCCGGTCATCGTTGCCCCTGCTCAAAACCTTCCAGGTAATGCTGAAAAGATGTAGGGCAACTGCTTGCAGTTGCCCTACATCTGTTTAATCCCTGGAGGTGACGGTCACCTTTCAGGTGACCGTCACCTCGTTTTTTGTCTTTACTCCAACACGCACACCGACGCTGGCACCCGCAGGTAGAGGGCCAGACTCTCGGAGACGGAGAACTCCAACTCCTCCTCATCCGGCCCGATGAAGCCGACGGTCATGTCCTGCCCCAGGACGATGGAGGCGTACTGCCGGCCCACGGCCAGCAGGACCCCGCCGTCCTTGAGGATCGGGACCTTGACCAAGCCACCAGTCACCAGAGTCTGGATGTGCTCCATCTCCGTCATCGGGCCATCGGGGTAGCGCCGGAAGAGGAGATTGTACCGGGCGGGGGACAGGCCCAAGGCGTAGGGGCCGTGGAATCCGGCCTCGTCCAGCGCGGTCACGGCCCGGATCAGGTCGTCCATCGCCGCGCCGACCGTGCTCCAGTCGGAGAGTTGGACCTTCTGGACGCCGGGGGCGGTCAGAAGGCCGGGGAGCCCCGCCGCGCCGTAGAAGAGCAGTTCGTCCTCCTTGCGGGCGCAGGCGATGGCCGCCTGTGCCACCGGCTGGGCATTGAACGCCAGCCCATCCCGCTCGTAGGCCGCCAGGTCCCGCAGGGGAATCTCAAACTCCTCCACCAGGAAAACCAGGGGGAGGGTTTTGCTCACGAAGACCCCCGAAGCGACTTCCTCATCCGACAGGGGGATCGCCTTGAGGCCCAGGCCGTAGGGGCCCTCCAGAGGCAGTAGCCTCCGGCCCGCCAGTTGGGCCTTCGCCGCCTCCACCATCACGGTGTCCAACACCGCCCAGACCTCTTCGCCGAACGGCGCACCGTCACGTCCCAGATATTTGTTGGGCATCTGTCACCTCCTCATCGCAGGGAGCCGATGGTTGGCTTTTCCTCTTCATCCTTCGCCGGGGAGGAACCGGCCAGTTCGGCAGCCATCTCGTCTACCTCTGCCCTCCCCTCGGCCAGCCACTTCGCTTCGTCGCCCGTGAGGATTTCCAGCAGCCGTTCAAATTCCCCAATGTGGACCCGTTCCTCATTGGCGATGTCTATGAGCACCTTCTTGGCCAGGGGGTGGTCGGTGGCATCGGCATGGGCCATGTAGAGGTGGACGGCCTCCTGCTCGGCCGCGATGTTCAGACGGATGGCCCGGATCAGTTCCTCCAGAGTGAGTTTTCGTTCGGGGACTTTTCCGCTGAAGGGGTTGACGAATTCGGGCATGGGACACCTCCGTGATTAAGGATACAAGGATGCAAGGATACAAGTGGGCAGGCCTCGTCGGTCTGGGCTGATGCAATTATATCCGGATTGCCTGGAAAGTCAAACCCTTTGTGTACCTTTCACGCCGATGGAAATCGTCCTCCCTGGGCACTTCGTGCCAGTTGTCGGCCTTCGCCGACAACCCCTATGTGCGCGTCTGAGAGACCTGGTCGGCGAAGGCCGACCAAAGGCCTGCGGCCCAAGAAGGGTGACTTCAGTCGGCGCAAGCAGTTACCCCTTTGCGTCCTTCGTGTCCTTCGTGGTTTTTATATAGAACGACCGCCGGCCAGCAACTGCTCAAACAGCGCCTCGTAGGCGGCGGCGGTCTGTTCGGTGCTCCAGCGCCGGGCGATTTCCTCCCGCGGGCGAACGTATCGCTCCCGTCGGCCCACGACCCGCAGGATGGCCTCCGCCAGCGCGCGAGAATCCCCCACCGGCACAATTTCGCCCATCCCCGTCTGCAGGACCGGCTGGCGGACGCCGGGCAGGTCGCTGGCGATGGACGGCGTCCCGCAGAGCATCGCCTCTACCTGGACCAGGCCGAAGGACTCTGTGGAGTTCAAACTGGGGACGACAACGACGTCCAGGTTGGGGTAGAAGGCCGCCATCTCCTTCGGGGAGAGGACGCCCAGGAACGTCCAGCGGTCCCGATATTTCTCCAGGAGCGGGGCCAACCGCCGGGCGTACGCCTCCTCGCCCAGGACGTTCTGGTACTGTCCAGCGAAGAGGACCCGCGCGTTCGGATAGACCTCCAGGACGCGCGGGAGGGCCTCCAGCAGGACCTCCACACCCTTCTCTGCGGCCAGCCGGGCCGCCATCCCGATGACCGGACCGCCACCGTCCGGCTTGACCCGTCGGGCAAACGCCTCCACCTCCTCCGGGGAGGCCGGGGGCAGTTCCACCGGCGGTGGGATGACCACGGTTTTGTGGGCGAAGCGGGAGAGGAAAGGCGAATGGACGGCGAAATCGTCCGTGTAGGCCACAACCCGGTCGGCCAGCAGGCCCGCCAGGTGATTCATCACGTCCACCACCCGATTGACGAAGCCGTTAAAGGGACCGGCGGGGAGTTTCAGGTCGCAGTGGTAGGTGAGGGTGGACGGTTTGCCCATCAGGCGGGCGCGCGCCGCCACTCCCGCCGCATCAAACTGGGGCAGGTGCAGGCTGACGACGTCGTGGCTCCGGACCAGCCGCGTGGCGATGAAGCCGAAGGTGGGCATGATCACCCCTTTGCTGACGCGAAAAGCCACCGGCACGCGGATGACGCGAACGCCATCCTGCTCCTCCGTCAGCAGGAGGGCGCGGTCGTAGCGGGAGGTCATCACGGTGACCGCGTGGCCCCGCCGGGCCAGCCCCTTTGCCAGGCGTTCGGCGTAGATGGTCAGCCCACTGGTGTGGGGACGGTAGTAGGTCAGGACGATGAGAACGCGGATGGTCAACCTCCGACGCTGAGAACTGTTGGGTTTTCATGGTACGGTAGAACGGGGAGGTTGTCAAGGGGGCACAGTGTGGTACAATCGCCACTCAGGAGGTGCTCATGTTACAGCGAGCGCAGGAGATTCAGGAGCAACTGGTTGCCTGGCGACGGGAGTTCCACAGGTATCCCGAACTGGGCTTTCGGGAAGTGCGGACGGCGGCCCGGGTGGCCGAAGTGCTGACCGGATTGGGGTATCGGGTCCGGACGGGCGTGGGGCGGACCGGAGTGGTGGCGGAGCGGGGGGAGGGGCCTCCCATTATCGCCATTCGCGCCGATATGGACGCTCTGCCCATCCAGGAGGAAAACGATGTCCCCTATGCCTCCTGCGTGCCGGGAGTGATGCATGCCTGCGGACACGATGCCCATACCGCCATCGCGCTGGGGGTGGCGAAACTGCTGGCGGACGAGACGTTCCCCGGCACCATCCGTTTTCTCTTCCAGCCAGCGGAGGAGGTGGCGGATGAGGAGGGAGTCAGCGGCGCGCCGCGGATGATTCAGGACGGGGCTATGGAGGGGGTGGAGGCGGTCCTGGCCCTGCATGTAGACTCCTCGGTCCCGGCGGGGGACATCGTGCTGGAAACGGGGCCATCCTCGGCGGGGGTGGATACGTTCTACGTCACCATCATCGGGCGCGGGGGCCACGGCGCCTCTCCGCACAAGGCGGTGGATCCCATCTACCTGGCCGGCCACGTCATCCTGGGTCTGCACGGCATCGTCTCCCGACGGCTGGACCCGATGGAGCCAGCCGTGATCAGCATCGGGGCCATCCACGGCGGTCAGGCCGACAATGTGATCCCCGACCGGGTGGAACTGAAGGGGACCATCCGGTACATGAAGCCGGAGGTCCAGCGGCAAATCCACGCCGGGATAGAGCGGGTCCTGGAGATGACCCGCGCGCTGGGTGGGGACTACGAACTGCGGCTGGAAATCGGCTATCCCCCGATGATGAACGACACCGGGATTGTGGGGCTGTTGCGGGAGGTGGCCGTGGACCTGTTGGGGGAAGAGCACATCCAGCCGCCCCATCCGGGAATGGGAGCGGAGGATTTCGGGTACTTTGCGGAGCGGGCCCCGGGGGCCATGTTCGGCCTGGGGTGCAAAATAGAGGGGGACGAACGGGTTGCCCACAACCCGCGCTTTGATATAGACGAGCGATGTCTGGCGGTGGGGGCGGCGGTTCTGGCCGAAACCGCCCTGCGCCTGCTCAGGCGGGGAAATTCGCCGCCGGATGCAATGGTTCCTGTGGGGAGGGGTAGATGAAGATGGGCCCGAATAACCCCTCCTGCTGCACCCGGATGCGCGCCTGCTTGATCAGTTCCAGCACAGCCAGCAGGGTGATGACGACTTCTGCCCGTCCGGTGCACTCCAGAAGGAGGTCCTGGAAACAGAGGTGGCCTGTGTAGGTGAGCCGTTCCTGGATGCGGGCCATCTGCTCGGCGACCGTCACCAGGGGCAGGGAGATGGCCATTTCCACTGCCGGAGCCGGATGGGCCTGCAGCGCTTTTTGCGCAGCCCGAAGCAGGTCCTCCAGAGTCACTCCGGAGAGGAGGGCGGACGGGTCAGCAGCCTCCGTCCGGGCCGCGCCAGGCGGCACCACCCGCACGTAGGCCCGCCAGCCTCGCTCCTCCAGCCGCGCCAGTTCCTCCGCGATGGCCCGGTAGGCCCGGTACGTCTCCAGTTGCCGGATCAGGTCGGCGGCGACCTCGTCCTCCTCGCTGCTCCGGGGCCGGTACCCCGGCAGCAGGACCCGGCTCTTGATGAGCACCAGTTTCGCCGCCACGACCAGAAACGCCGTCAGGTCCCCCAGGCTGTTCCGCCGCCCCATCTCCTCCACAATGGCCAGGTACTGGTCCGTCACCTGGGCCAGCGAGACGGCGGTAACATCCAGTTCCTCCCGCTCAATCAACTGGAGCAGGAGGTCCAGCGGCCCCTCAAAGACCGGCAACTGGATAGGGTAGCAACGGATCATAGGGAATCAGAAGAATCAGAAGAATCAGAAGAATCAGAAGAATCAGAAGAATCAGGAGAATCAGAAGAATCAGCGGTATGGTGATTCTTCTGCGGGATCAGCCGCACGTCGCCCACCAGGACGCCCTGGGGGAGGACGAAGACCGGGTTCAGGTCCATTTCGGCAATCTCTGGATAGAGGAACGGGAGGTAGGAGACCTGCGCGATGAGGTCCGCCAGCGCGTTCAGGTCGCCCGGGGGACGGCCACGGGCACCCGCCAGCAGGGCATACGCGCGGGTCTCCCGGATCATCGCCTCCGCCTCCGCCCGGTCCACTGGCGCCACCCGCAGTGCCACGTCCCGCAGCAGTTCGGTGTAGATGCCCCCGGCCCCGAAGGCCACCACGGGCCCGAACTGCGGGTCCCGGAACAGCCCCACCAGCACCTCCTGCGCCCCCTGAACGAGCGGGTAGATGACGACGCCCCGGAAGTCCACCCCCGCCGCGACCCGAGCCAGGCGCTCAAAACCGGCGCGGACGGCCCCGTCGTCGGCGATGCCCAGGAGGACCCCGCCCCATTCGGACTTGTGCAGAATCTGCGGCGAGATGACCTTCATCACCACCGGGTAGCCAATGGCCCGGGCCGCCGCCACCGCTTCGTCGGCGCTCCGGGCCGTCCGGAACTCCGGGACGGGGATGCCGTTCTCCCGCAGCCAGGCCATCAGGTCCGGCTCCAGCAGGGAGTCCGGGAGGGAGCCCTGCGGTCCCCCTTCAGGGGCAACGGCCCCTTCCGCGCCGGGGCCGATGACCCGCGCGTCCCTCTGGGCGTAGTAGTCCGCCAGGCGGGCCAGGGCGGCCACCGCGCGCTCGCCGGTGGCGAAGTTGGGGATGCCCTGTGCCCGCAGATAGCGGACCGCTTCGGCGACAATGGGGCCGGGGAGAAATGCCGCCGCCACGGGCTTCCCGCTCTCCCGCGCCGCGTCCACCACACCCCGGGCCAGGGGGACCGAATCCAGATAGGCCGGAGCGATGTTCAGCGCCACCGCCGCGTCGTATTCCTCCAGGACGGCCGCCAGGGTCCGCCGGTATCCCTCCTCCGTCCCCTCCACCGTCAGGTCTATGGGGTTGCTCAGGCCGCAGTACGGGGGGAGAAAGGCGGAGAGCCGCTCCCGCAGCGCCGGGGACGGTTCGGCGACGGTCAGCCCCACCTCCTCGGCCCGGTCGGCGGACAGCACCCCGGGCCCGCCGGAGTTGGTGACGATGACCACCCGGCGGCCCCGGACGGGCGGGAGGGCAGTGAAGCCCAGGCAGAGGTCAAACATCTCCTCCAGCGAGGCCACCCGCAGCGCGCCGCACTGGCGCAGCGCGGCGTCGTAGACGGCGTCGGCGCCGGCCATAGAGCCGGTGTGGGAGAGGGTGGCCCGGCGGCCCGCCTCCGTCCGTCCGGCCTTGATGACGACCACGGGTTTGCGGCGCGCGCAGGCCGCCAGGGCCCGCATGAACGCCCGCCCCTCCGTCACTTCCTCAATGTACAACGCCACCACCTGGGTCTCGGGGTCTTCGGCCAGGTACTCCAGGAAATCCCGTTCGTTCAGGTCGGCGCCGTTGCCGTAACTGATGAATTTGGCGATGCCCAGGCCGTGCTCTTTCGCCCACGCCAGGAAGACGCCGCCCACGGCGCCGCTCTGGGCCATCAGGGAGACGGAGCCCGCCGGAGGGCGCGTCTCCAGGGTGGGGAAGAGGGCGTGGTGGGTGTTGACGATGCCCGCGCAGTTGGGGCCGACGACGCGGATGCCGGTCCGGCGGACGACCTCCCGAATGGCCTCCTCTCCGGCGACGTTGCCCATTTCGGAGAACCCGGCGGTGATGACGACCGCGGCGCGCACCCCGGCCTGCGCGCACTCCTCCAGCACCGCGGGGACCGTCGCCGCCGGGGTGACGACCACCGCCAGGTCCACCGGCAGCCCCGTCTCGGCAACCGACGGGTATCCGACCACGCCCAGCGCGCCCTGTCCTTTGGGGTTGACCACGGCCAGGCGCGCGGGCGGAAATCCGCCGTCCACCATCTGGCGGAGCAGGTGGTATCCCAGTTTTCCTTCGCCGACGGACCCGATCAGGGCGACGGCGCGGGGGGTGAAAAGTGCGGGCCACATCGGGGAAATTAACAATTAACAATTAAAAAATTAAAATTATTCGTGTCTCTGTGTCTTTGTGTCTTTGTGTGAGAATCCATCCTACTCCAGGGTGGGGCGGGCGAAGAGGCCGGCCACGCCGCCGGTGTGCCAGAAGAGTACCCGCTCCCGGGGGGAGAACGCGCCTTGCCGGATCAGGTCTATCAGGCCGCCGAAGGCCCGCCCGGTGTAGACCGGGTCCAGGAGCAGTCCCTCGGTCCGGGCCAGCAGGCGGATCGCCTCCCGCTCCAGGTCGCTGATGACGCCGTACCCCCCACCCCGGTACCCGTCCTCCACGGCGAAGTCTTCCGGGGCGAAGGTGAGGGGGAGGCCCAGGTGGTCGGCGGTGGCGGTGGCCAGTTCGGCCATCCGGCGGCGGAGAGGGTCCGCGGGCAGGTCCACGCTGATGCCCAGGATGCGGCCCCGGTAGCCCAGCGCCCGCGCCGCCACGGTCAGCCCGGCCTGGGTGCCGCCGCTGGAGGAGGCCAGGACAATGTGGTCAAAGGAGAGGCCCATCTGCGCGGCCTGGGCCAACAGTTCCTCCATCGCGGCGACGTAGCCACAGACGCCCACGGGGTTGCTCCCGCCGTAGGGGACGACGTGGGGACGGCGGCCCCGGGAGCGCAGCGCGTCCGCCGTCTCCTCCAGGCGGGCGGTCAGGTCATCCGCCCCGGCCCAGACGATTTCTGCGCCCAGGAGTTCGTCCAGGAGCAGGTTGCCCTGGGCCTGAGATGGGGGCTCGCCGCGCAGGACCAGGGTACAGGCCAGGCCGAAGCGGGCGGCCGCGGCGGCGGTCTGGCGGGCGTGGTTGGACTGGGCCGCGCCGCAGGTGACCAGCGTGTCGGCCCCCTGGGCCAGCGCTTCGGCCACCAGAAACTCCAGTTTGCGGGTCTTGTTCCCGCCTGTCGCCAGCCCGGTCTGGTCGTCCCGTTTGGCCCAGAGTTGGGGGCCGCCCAGATAGGCCGTCAGACGGGGCAGCATCTCCAGCGGGGTCGGGAGATGCGCGATGGAGACTCGGAGACGTCGGTCGGTCAGCATGGCACCTCCCAGTCGCAGGTTACAGGGTCAGGTGGAGGTCAGGGGTTCAACGACGATGCCCACGCGCGGCTTGCGGTAGCGGTAGAAAATGTAGAGGGCCCCAAGCAGTCCGAAGAAAAGGGAAACCCAGATGTCCGATTCGCTGAAGACGATGTCCAGGTTGAACAGAACGGCCAGAAAGGCGTTGAGAAGATCAGCGCCCTCCCGCATCAGGAGGAAAGTAATGTAGAGCAGATCGCCGAGCAGGACGCTTCCGAGGGTAATGAGCGCGGCAGCGACCTGGCCAACCCAGGTGAACTTCCCCATTCCCCGATGGAGCGCCCAGCCCACAAAGAGGCCGATGCCCACTGCGACGATCACGAAGATTCTCTCGGTCAGGAGGGAGAGTACGCCCCAGGCAAGGGCGCTCACCAGCCCGGCGCCGACTCCAAAGAGCAGGCCCAGAGGCAGGTTAGGGCGCTTCTGGGCATAGGCCTGGGCAGCCAAACTTCCTTGCGCTTGCAGGGCCTCGGCACACGGCTCACAGACGTGCATAGGAGTGTTGTTGACCAGCATAATGGGAGCGTCCGGGCGGCCACAGGACTTACACTGGGGCTCCATCTCTCCCACGGTTCGGGCGATCACGTCGGCCACTGCGCGGGCCAGCGCGGCAATCTTTTCCGCCGACGGAGGGCGCAATCCGATGGGCCAGATCAGGGCGGTGTTCTCCCGCCCGATATGCAGCATAGCGCGCAGGTTCACCCGGGCCTGTCCTTCTTTCCCCAGCGCCTTGCGGACGGCCCAATCGGTTTCCAGCGCTTCCTGCAATCGGTCAGCATCCAGGATGGGCCTGGACTGGACAATAATCCCCACCGCGTTTGCGCGCTGCGCTTTGGCAGGGCCGACCGTGACCAGTTGGCCCCCAGATCACCCACGATGATTCCTTTCTGGCCGAAGGGCCCGACCCGGTTCGGGTAGTACGGCAGGCCCAGAAAGGTAGCGACATCAGTCCAGTTAATTTTCGCCATAGGTCTCCTTTCTGTCTCACTCAGAAGTCCCCCATCGGGTGTTGCCATAGGAGATACCTGCGCAGCCACAGTGCAAGAGAGAAGGGAGAATGGCTCTAAGGCAAAATCCGCACTTTGCTTGCCGTATGGGGCTGTGCCCTCACCCCTCCCCCAGCCCCTCCCCTCTCCCGCTCGCTTTCAGCGGCGGGAGAAGGGAGGGGAAGTAAGGGGATTTTGCGGT
>Ga0272447_1001424_pt1 | contig 15009 bp, 9 predicted proteins | sample YNPCB0133_FD_194589 | JGI IMG/M metagenome (GOLD analysis project Ga0272447, IMG submission 194589) | Hot spring microbial mat communities from Yellowstone National Park, WY, United States - YNP-CB-013-3 | ecosystem: Environmental > Aquatic > Thermal springs > Hot (42-90C) > Sediment | place... | reverse complement strand
GGGTTGAGCAGCAGGTTATAGCCGTGTTGGCTCAGCACCCGCTGGATGCCCCGCGCCAGCGCAATCAGGAACATATCGGACAGCACCTCGGTGCGCCCCAGATACTCCAGCCCGATGGTGCGGCTGCGTCGGTGCGCCAGGTTCTGCGCGTGCAGGTTTGGCGTGAAGCCCAGCTCCTCCATCCGTTGCAGCACCATCTGGCGCGTCTGCGGGCTGATGCGCCCTTTGCCGTGAATAGCCCGCGACACGGTCGCGCTGGACACCCCGATCTTGCGTGCGAACTCTTCAATGGTCATAATTGCTCTTTTCGCTGTGTAAGCGTTTAAGCATCTATTATAAATAATCCGTGCAGACATGTCAAGGGGTTTTTGGGTAATTTTTTCGTCGGACTCTAATCTCCGTCGCTGGAGTCAAGGCGGGCGCGGGTGTGGGCGATGCCAAAGAAAGCCTCCAGAATACGCCGCGCAATGGGAGCCGCTACCGCACCGCCGCTACCTCCCTGCTCCACCACCACTGCCAACGCAATGCGCGGGTCGTCTATCGGGGCGTAACAGATGAACCAAGCGTGCGGCTCGCGACGGGGCGGGTCTTCGGCAGTTCCCGTCTTGCCTGCTACAGGGATACCAGGCAGGTTGGCTGCCTGCCCCGTCCCTCCAGGACCAGCAACGGCTGCTCGCATGCCCTCTTCAATCCACCGCCATTGCTCTGGGGTTAAGGGAATCCGCTTTAGCACAGTGGGAGGGGTATCTATCACCCTGCCGTCTGGCTGCACTATTCGCTTGACCACGAAGGGCTTCATCACCGTTCCGCGGTTTGCCACTGCCGCCGCCACCAGCGCCATCTGTAAAGGTGTTGTTTGCACAAAACCCTGCCCGATGGAGGCGTTCACCGTATCGCCGTCATACCAACTTTGCTTGTAGCGTTTTTTCTTCCACTCCGGCGTGGGAATGTTGCCCTTGCTCTCGCCGACGAGGTCGATGCCGGTCAGCTCCCCCAAGCCGAAGGCGTGCGACATCTCAGCCAGTTTGCTAATCCCCGTGCGCAGCCCGGTCTGGTAGAAGTACACGTCGCACGAGGCGGCAATCGCTTTGACAAAGCTGGTGGCGTTGTGCCGACGATGGCAGCGAAATCGCCATCGCCCCAGCTGTAACGCGCCTGGGCAGTAGAAGGTAGTGTATGGCGAAATCGCTCCTGCGTGTAGCCCCGCCGCAGCAGTAACAATCTTGTAGGTGGAGCCAGGGGGGTAACGGCTGCTGATGGCACGGTTTTGCAGCGGATACAGGGGGTTGTTCTCTATCTGCCGCCAAACGCTTGGTTTCACCCCGCGGGCAAAAGCGTTGGGGTCAAAGCGCGGAAAGCTCTCTAACAAGAGTACCTCCCCAGTGCGGGGGTCTACGGCGACCACCGCCCCCACTCGTTTCCCGAAAGCCTCTTCCGCCGCACGATGCAACTGCTTGTCAATGGTCAACACCACCGTCGCGCCCTGTTGGGCAGGCACTTCAGCAATCTCCCGCCGTTGCCGGCCGCGTGCATCGACCTCCACCCACTTGCCGCCTGCCTTCCCATGCAGCCATACCTCCTGGGCGCGTTCCACACCCATCTTGCCGACGAACTCGCCAGGCGCAACTCCTGCATCGCGCAGTGTCTGCAACTCCTTTGCATTGACCTCCCCCAGCATCCCCAGCAGATGCGATGCCAACTTGCCTTCGGGATACCAGCGCACTGGCTGCGGGTCTACGCTCACCCCAGGCAACCACAGCTGGTTCTCCTCGATGCGTGTTACCACCTCTAAAGAGATGCCAGTCGCTAACGGAACTGGATACAGACGTTGGGCGCGCTGCTTGGCATCGCCTACTACCTGAAGGACGTCTTCCAGAGGCATCTCCAAAATCTGGCTCAAACGGCGAAGCACCGAATCATCCGACCCGACCTCCGCTGGGATTACGCTCACCACGAACTCTGGGCGGTTCATCGCCAGCGTGCGACCCGCCCTGTCCACAATCATGCCGCGCGGAGCAAATAGACGAATGAACCGCTTTCGGTTGTTCTCCGACTGCGCTAACAGCTCTTCCCCCATAGCTACTTGCAGGTACCATAGGCGCAACACCAACACGCTGAACCCAAGCCCAAGCAGCAGCACATACAGCCGGAAGTGGGGCACCCGAGGGGGAGTCGGTATCTCGACACCAAAACGTCCGCGCATTCTTATCGCTCCCCAGGCGGCGGACGATGAAGTGGACAGCGTTTTTTAGGGAATTTGCCCTCTGGCAGTAATCGGGTCACTACCTCCGGGCAATAGAGCGTCGCTAACAGGCCAGAATCTACGCAGATTCGTAGGCGGGTAGTGGCAGGTGGCTGAACAGGTTTCGGCTCCGAAAGGCGCGGTGGCGTCGTTGCAGTTACCGTCGAGGGCTCGCTGACGCGCGGCTGCAACGTAGCCGGCTCGCCTCCTGGCACAGTCGCTGGCGTGGTACTAGCAGGCGGTAGTGCCGCTTCTGGGGCGTTCGGTTCCGTCATTGACGGCGGCTCCAGTGGCGGCGGGGCAGGCGGCTCAGGCAAGGGGACATCCACACTTCCTGGCACTTGTGTCGTGTGCAACGGACAGCGTTGGGTCGGCTCCTCTCCACGACGGAAGGTATCACGACGGGTCTGCGGACAAGCAGGTGTGGCTACCATCCCACTGTCGTCACACAAGGTCAACACTACCGTGTCTACACTCTCCCGTTGCTGCGCCTTGTCGGGGACTTCGCCCAGCTGCTGCTTCCGCAACCACTCTTTCTGGAGCGGTACAGCCACGCTCATAAACTGTCGCCAGATGGGGGCACACACCGTACCCCCAAACACGCGCGGCATCGGCAGATACACTTTCCGCTTCTTCACGGGGTCTTCCACCTCGCGAGCTACCCACACCGCGGTGACCAGCTCGGGTGTATACCCAACGAACCAGGCGTCGCGTCCCTCGTCCGTGGTGCCGGTTTTGCCACGTGCCTCAGGGAAGTCGCGCAGCACACGGTATGCAGTCCCACCAGGCACCTGAACTGGTGTCTTGAGCAGCTCATCCATGATTTTCCCGGTGCTTTCGGGGATGACCCCATACGTGATGTCCGGTGCGTTTTCCTGAATGATATTGCCCTCACTGTCACGCACTCGTACAATAGCAGTCGGTTCGCAGCGGTGCCCACCAGTCGCGAACACACCATAGGCAACCGCCATCTCTATGGGACTGACCGCCGAAGAACCCAACGCCAGCGATAGGTTCGGCTCCAATGGCGATTTAATCCCCAGCAAGCGGGCGTATTCAATGACCGTCTGCGGACCGACCATCGCGAGGGCCTTAACCGCCGGAATGTTGATAGAATAAGCCATCGCCTGCCGAACGGTTACCCAACCGCGATACCGTCCGTCGGCGTTTTGCGGGCGATACGGTTTCGGAAACGACGGATAGCTGACTGGCGCGTCCAGAAGGCGAGATTCCGGGGTCAGCACCCCCTTGTCGATCGCCGCGCAGTACACAATCGGTTTGAAGGCGGAGCCTGGCTGGCGTCTTCCTTGCACGGCAGCATTGTATTGTGATTTGCTGAACTCCACACCACCTACCATTGCGCGGATGAAACCCGTTTGCGGGTCTATGGCGATGATAGCTCCTTGGGTCGCGCTTCCTCGACCGTATTTCGCCAGCCCGTCGCGCAAGGCTTGCTCCGCTGCTTGCTGCATCTGCCAGTTCAAGGTGGTCTCGACAATTAAGCCCGCTTTATAGATTTGGTCAGCACCGTAGTCCTCGGTCAGCTGCTTCAACACATGGAACACAAAGTATGGCGCCTTGAAGCGAACCCCCTGCCGTCGGAGGGGCACCACCCGGAGCGGCTCGCGCTTTGCCTCTTGGAACTGCTTTTCGTCGATGAACCCTAACCGACGCATCCGTTCCAGCACGATATCACGCCGGCGCAGCGCGAGTTCGGGGTTTTCGTGCGGTGTATACACGGATGGACGACGGATCACCCCTGCCAACAGCGCACACTCCGCTAAAGTTAGCTGGCTCAATGGTTTGTTGAAATAGACACGTGCAGCCGTCTTCGCCCCATACGCCCCACTACCGAAGTACACCTCGTTCAGGTAGGTCTCCATAATACGCTCTTTGGTAAGATGCTGCTCCATCTGTAATGCGAGCAGTGCTTCCTGCAGCTTGCGGTGGAAGGTCTTCTGTGGCGTTAAGAAAGCGTTGCGCGCCAGCTGCATGGTAATGGTGCTGCCGCCCTGCGCGTATCTCCCTTCACGTAGGTTCACCCACACTGCCCGAAATACCGCGCGAGGACTGATGCCCCGATGCTGGTAGAACTGACTGTCTTCGATAGCGACGACGGCGTCGATTAGCGGCTTGGGAAACTCAGAGTACTTCGCCAGCTCACGGCGCTCGTTCGTGAGCGTCGCCAGCACCACTCCATCCTGCGACAGGATGCGCGTACCGACATACGGCTTGAGATTCACGATTTGCTCACTGCTGGGCAACATCCGAGATACCTGCACCAGCAGCACGACTAGGTAACCCCCACCAACTACAATGCCCAGCAGCACCAGCAGCAGCAGATAGATGAGGGCACGCTGCCACGTCGGACGACGCCGCCTGCGCAATGTGCGAGTAGCTGAACGTTTTCGTGCTCTGGAAACCATTCTTTCGATGCCGGCAGAAAGCCCTGTCTCTCCCTTCCTCCATTATAACTCAATCTCATCTCATCATGACACCGTTGTGATAGAACATCAGCTCGAAACCTTCATGTCTTCGCTGCCTTGCCGCTTCGATACGAAACAAAGCGAACCACATGAACACCATTTTGCATAAATAAACCTTCGTGTCCTTAGTGCGCTTGGCGTCTTGATGGTTCACCATGAAAAAACAAACCACAAACACACGAGGAGGAGTCGTGATCTCCTGCGGGCGCAGCAAGTTCGTTGCGTGGGCAAACCGTGCATCGGCACATCAAACAGCCTCCATGCTGCTTGACAATTTATCGCGTACAGGTATACTATTATAGCGATTGGCTATACTATACTGGACGAGGGTGTAAGATGATTCGGCTTTTAGACACGGGAGTACAAACGGAATACGCGGTGCGCGCGCTGGCTTGCCTAGCAAAGCGTGGCGAGGGCGCGATTGTTACCGTGAAAGAGCTCGCGCAAGAGGCAGATGTGTCAGTGAACTTCCTGTATACCATTTTCAAAGACCTCGAGCAGCACGGACTGGTGTATGCACACCGAGGACGGGAGCGGGGCTTCTCGCTCACGCGCTCTCCAGGCGAAATCAGCTACCTGGATATTCTGAACGCCTGTGAGGGACATATCGAGAAGAAGCAGTGCCTGCTTGACCACCGGGTGCAATGCGACAACGCGCATCCCTGCGCAGCACATCAGGCGTGGAACTTCTTGCGCGAGATGGCAGAGCATCACTTGAGCAAAGTCACATTAGAGCAGATTGCGAACCAGAACCCACCGTGGGAGCAGCTGAAGGCGAAAGCACTGGTGCCGTAAGCACGCGCACTCCTGCCTCCTCCAACGCTCTGAGCATTTCGGGGGAGGCACGGTCGTCGACAATCAGCACGTGCGCGGCACAGATGGGCGCGACCTGTGCGAAAGCAATCTGTCCTAGCTTCGCATGGTCAGCCACCACAGTCACCTGCCGCGCATGGTGCATCATCTTTCGTTTTACCACTGCGGCTTCGAAGTCCACACTGGTGTAGCCCGCCCGTACATCTACCCCGTTAAACGAGAGGAAGGCATGGTCCACGAAAATCACGTCCAGCGCGTGCAACACCAGCTCTCCCAGCGTGGCACGACGCGCCGAATGCACGCTCCCCCCCAGTAGCACCACCTCGATATCCTTGCGCTCCATCAGCTCCAGCGCAATAGACAGCGAGTTAGTAACCACCTTTAGCCCCCGTTTCTGCTTCAGCTGGCGGGCTACCTCAAAGGTTGTCGTGCCCGCATCCAGCAATACCGTCTCTTCGTCCTGCACGAGCGTCGCTGCCACCCGTGCGATGGCTTGCTTCTCGGGGAGGTTCTTCATCTCGCGCACCGCATAAGGTGGCTCGTACAACGTACTTTCTATCGGAAGTGCCCCGCCGTGTGTGCGCCGCAGCAAACCCTGCTTTTCCAAGAAGCTCAAATCGGCGCGGATGGTGGGCGCGGACACGCCAAAGCGCGCGCTCAGGTCATCCACCGTAACCTTCCCTGCCTCGCGCAGCTGCTGCAGAATCTGTTGTCGCCGTTCCTCCGCGAACATTTTCGTTTATTTGCGTCTACTGTATTGATTGTTTTCCTTTCTTGTTGTATTATATCCCTAGACCACTGAAAAGGCAATATTGCAGGAGGCATAAGCAAAGATGGCTGTCAGCACGAAGGCAAAAGCCGCAAGCGACCCTATCTATCAGGAGCCGAAGGAGAAGTTACTGGACTATTTGCGCACGATGTACGAAATCCGCTTCTTCGAGGAAAAGGTCTACGAGCTGGTGCGCAGTCGACAAATCAAGGGGGCGTCGCACCTGTACGCAGGACAGGAGGCGGTAGCGGTCGGCGCAATCGCCTCCATCACTCGGAACGACATGATTACCAGCACGCATCGCGGGCACGGGCACTGCGGCGCGATCGGTAACCTTTGGTGCGACAGTGAGGAAGACCGTCAGACGCATTGGAACAAAATGTTGGCGGAGTTGATGGGGCGAGAGACGGGCTACTGTCGCGGACGAGGGGGTTCCATGCATATCGCCGATGTGGAAAGGGGCAACTTAGGGGCTACTGGCATCGTGGGCGGCAACATCCCCATCGCTGTGGGCGCAGCCTTAGCAGAGAGCTTCAAGCGGTCGGGGGCAGTGGTGCTGTGCTTCTTCGGGGATGGGGCGGTCAACACTGGCTCGTTCCATGAGTCGCTCAATCTGGCTGCGGTAACGCACGATGGCTTGCCAGTGGTGTTCATCTGCGAAAATAATCTATATGCCATGTCGATGCCCTGGCACGACCGCAGTGTGCCCGAAGCGCCGTACGCCTCGCGCCTACGCGATGTGGTCAAGCGAGCGGAAGCCTACGGCATTCCCGGCTTCCAGTGTAACGGCATGGACGTGCTGGACGTGAAGGAGAAGGTTTCGCAGGCAGTGCAAATCTGTCGTGAGGGGAAGGGCCCCGTCTTGGTGGAGGCACGCACCTACCGCTACTACGGGCACTCGCTCTCTGACCAACAACGTTACCGCACCAAAGAGGAGCTAGAGGAGTACCGACAGCGCGACCCCATTCTGCTGCTGCGTCGCCGCATGCTGGAAGCAGGTATCGCGACGGAGGCGGAGATGGATGCCGTCATGGAGAAGGCACGCCACACCATTGATGAAGCGGAACGCTTTGCCAAAGCGAGTCCGTTGCCTCCTGCAGTTGAGCTCTTCGAAGACCTGTATGTGCCCAAAGACCCGGTCGAGTTCGCCCGTGAGCGCGAGCAAGAGGAGGCGTTGCGCGCGCGTATCCGCCCCATTGAGGACGAAATCCGCCGCATCGCCCGAGAGCAGGCGGGTACTCCAGGCGGTGCCATCATGCCCAAACTGAAGAAAGAGGATGCGCAGCGTCTGGAAGAGAAATACGGCGTTCCTATCAAATACTACAACGAGGCGCTGGCACAGGCACACGCCGAAGAGATGCGACGGGACTGGCGGGTGTTCGTTATGGGTGAAGATGTCGGGATATATGGAGGCGCGTACGCCGCGACGCGCGGGCTGTGGGACGAGTTTGGTGGCAGGCGCGTAATCGACACGCCCATCTCCGAGCTGGCTATCGCGGGCGCGGGCGCAGGGGCAGCCATGCGTGGCATGAGACCGATTGTAGAGTTTCAATATGTGGACTTTACCACGCTTGGCTCGGACCAGATTCTGCATAACGCCGCGTATAACCGCTATATGTTCGGGGGCAAGACCAAAGTGCCAGTGGTGTATCGCTCGCAGGGGGGCGTGGGACGTTGCATCGCTGCGCACCACAGCGAGAGCATGGAGGCATGGTGGCTCTACGTGCCAGGTATCTACCTGGTAATGCCATCCACTCCCTACGACGCAAAGGGGCTCCTCAAAGCCGCTGTGCGCGATGACAACCCCATCATGTTCCTCGAGCATAAGCTGCTCTACTCTGGTGTGATGGGGCCCGTCCCCGACGAGGACTACATCATCCCCCTAGGCGTGGCGGACATTAAGAAGCCCGGCGAGGACGTGACCATTGTGGCATACTCGCGCATGGTGCATGTGGCGCTGGACGCCGCTTGGGACCTCGAGGAGCAGGAAGGTATCCGGTGTGAGGTGATTGACCCCCGCACGCTGCACCCGTTGGACATCGCCACCATTGCCAACTCGGTGCGAAAGACGGGGCGCGTCATCCTGATGTCCGAAGGCTGGACGAAGTGTGGCGTCGCGAACGAGTTCCTGCGCCAGATACTGGAGTATCGCTTCGAGAACGGCTACAGCGGCTGGGACTATCTGGACATGCAGCCTGTCATCTTGGCAGCGAAAGACGTGCCCGTGCCGATGAGCGAATCGTTGGAAGACGCCTCTATCCCCACCCGCGAGGACGTCATTGCGGCGGTGCGCCGACTCTGTCAGTAGTCCAACGTTCGCGCGGCTGACGTCTTCCTCGTTGCAAGACAGTGTTTGTGGCGGGCGAACAGTTAGGCGAGTTATATCCTCTCCTGCCCTCCCCCGTGGACGGGGACAGGGGTGCCCCCTCCTCACCTCCCTCGTGGACGGGGGAGGAACTGCAACTCCCTCCCCGCCCGCGGGGAGGGCTGGGGTTGGAGCGAAAACACGCCAAGTTGGTGCCCTCAGAGAGCGTTTGATGAACTGTTTGCCCGATAATCTCATTGTTTAGCATCTCTCTGCTGATGGGCGCAACAGCCTTCGGTTTGAGGTATACTTCAGTTATCCAGCCATGAGTGACATTTTGCGCATCGCAAAAGAACGTGTGCTATTCTTCGACGGGGCGATGGGCACGCAAATCCAGTCCCTGAACCTAGGCGCAGACGACTTCGAGGGGCTGGAGGGGTGTAACGAGGTGCTCAACGCCACGCGCCCCCACTTAATCGCCCAAATCCATGCCCGTTACTTCGACGCAGGCGCGGACATCGTGGAGACCAACACCTTCGGCGCGAATGCGATGAACTTAGGGGAATACGGCATCGCGCACCGCGTATACGAGCTGAGTTTCAAGGGGGCGAAGGTTGCCCGCGAGGTAGCGGCTTCTTATAGCACGCCAGACCGACCGCGCTTCGTGGCAGGCTCTATCGGTCCCGGCACAAAGCTGCCTTCACTGGAGCACATCTCGTGGGACGAGCTGGAAGCCACCTTTACCGAGCAGGCACGCGGACTACTGGATGGCGGGGTTGACCTGCTGCTCATCGAGACGGTGCAAGACCTGCTACAGGCGAAAGCCGCCATCAACGGCTGTCGCAACGCGATGCGCACCACAGGGCGAACCGTGCCCATCTTTGTGCAGGTGACAATGGAAACGACGGGCACGATGCTGCTCGGCAGTGAGGTGGCAGCGGCGATCACCACCCTGCTGGCGTTCCCCGACGTGGTGACCATCGGCATGAACTGCGCCACCGGACCCGAGCAGATGGTGGAGCATGTGCGCACGTTGCACCATTCGTCCCCGCGCCTGATTAGCATCCAGCCCAACGCGGGACTGCCCGAGCTGCGCGACGGCAAGCCTTTCTATCCGCTGACCCCTGACGAGCTCGCAAGATACCACCTGCAGTTCGTGCAGGAGTTTGGCGCAAGCTTCGTGGGTGGGTGCTGCGGCACCACGCCAGAGCATATCCGTAAAGTGGTGGAGACCGTTGGCTTCCGTCCGCCCGTACCGCGCACGCCCGAAGTCGTGCCCGCATGCGCCAGTCTCTACCAGTCCGTGCCTTACGAACAGGAGAACAGTTTCTTGATCGTGGGGGAGCGGCTCAACGCCAACGGCTCCAAACAGTTCCGTGAGCTGTTGCTGTCGGAAGACTACGACAGCATGACACAGATGGCGCAAGAGCAGACCGCCGAGGGCGCCAACGTGCTGGACGTGTGTGTGGACTACGTTGGGCGCGACGGCGTACGAGACATGACGGAGGTCATCCGCCGACTGGCAACCCAAAGCACCCTTCCGCTGATGATCGACTCCACCGAGCCACCCGTCATCGAAGCCGCGCTGAAGCGACTTGGGGGCAAATGTATCGTCAACTCGGTGAACTTCGAGGATGGCGGCAAGCGATTACATCAGGTGCTGCCGATGTGTCGCAAGTATGGCGCGGCGGTGGTCGCCCTGGCGATTGACGAAGAGGGGCAAGCGCGTACCACAGAGTGGAAGTTGCGTGTGGCGCGCCGACTGGTAAAGGTCATCACGGAGGAGTATGGCATCCCCGCGGAGGACATCTTTTTCGACGCACTGACCTTCCCGCTAGGCTCAGGCGCAGAAGACTTACGCCGCGATGGGATAGCCACCATCGAAGCCATTCGGCAGTTCAAGCAAGAGTTTCCCCAGTGCCGCACCATTCTGGGGGTGAGCAACGTCTCGTTCGGTCTGAAGCCTGCAGCGCGACATGTGCTGAACTCAGTCTTCCTGCACTATTGTCTCGAGGCTGGCTTGGACGCCGCCATTGTACATCCGTCCAAGATACTGCCGCTGCACCGCATCCCCGAAGAGCAACGCGAGGTCGCCCGCCAACTCATCTTCGACGAGCGGCGCGAGGGCTATGACCCGCTGGCAGAGTTCATGAAGCTGTTCGAGAAGGCGAGCACGGTAACTAAGCGGGAAGACGACTGGCAAACCCTGCCCGTTGAGGAGCGGCTGAAGCGCGCTATCATCGAGGGACGACGCACGGGATTGGAGCAGTGGCTGGACGAGGCGATGCAAACGCACCGTCCTTTCGACATCATCAATAACATCCTCCTGGAAGGGATGAAGGTAGTGGGCGACTTGTTCGCTAGCAGAGAGATGCAGCTGCCCTTTGTACTACAATCGGCAGAGGTGATGAAAGCGGCGGTCAACTACCTGACACCGTTTATGGAAAAGAGCGAAGGCGTCCAGAAAGGCACCATCGTGCTGGCGACGGTGGCAGGGGACGTGCATGACATCGGCAAAAATCTGGTGGACATCATTCTCTCGAATAACGGCTACCGCGTCATCAATTTAGGAATCAAGGTACCGATTGACCGCATGATCGAGGCAGCAGACGAGTACCGAGCGGACGCCATCGGTATGAGCGGGTTGCTGGTCAAGTCCACTATCGTGATGCGTGAGAACTTGGAAGAGATGAACCGTCGGGGCAAGTGGCACTATCCTGTTCTGCTAGGCGGTGCTGCGCTAACCCGTCGCTACGTCGAAGAAGACCTGCGCCGCATCTACAAGGGGCAGGTGTTCTACGGACAGGATGCCTTCGAGGGGCTGGCGATTATGGAGCGTCTCTGCAACCCCGACAAGCCGCTGGAACTGTCTCCGCTGGCGGCGGCTACGCCGCTAAACCTGCCTGATCCCTCGGAAGCGGAACGCGAACAGCCTGTGGCTGCATCGCCAACTGTCCGCCGCAGCGCGGTGCGCACCGACGTGCCCATCCCCAAGCCACCCTTCATCGGCACGCGCGTGGTGGAGAACATTCCGCTGGACGAGATATACCCCTACATCAATGAGGTCGCGCTGTTTCGCGGGCAGTGGCAGTTCCGACGCGGCAAGATGAGCAACGAACAGTTCCACCAGTTTCTGGAGGAGCGCGTACGCCCCATCTTTGAGCGGTGGAAGCATCGGGCGAAAGAGGAGCGGTTGCTACAGCCGAAGGTGGTGTACGGCTACTTCTGGGCGAACTCCGACGGCGACGACCTAATTATCTACCGCGAAGACGGGCAGACCGAGTGGCTCGGTTTCACCTTCCCCCGTCAGCCTTCCGAACCGTATAAGTGTATCTCCGACTTCTTCCGACCAGTGGAGAGCGGCGAGAGGGATGTGGCAGCGTTTCATCTGGTCACGATGGGCGAGCGGGTCAGCGAGGTAGAACGCGAGCTATTCGCGAAAGGCGAATATCAGGATTACCTGTATTTACACGGATTGGGAGTCGAGGCGGCGGAGGCGTTGGCAGAGTACTGGCACAAGCGTATTCGCGAGGAGCTGGGTATCGCCAATGAGGACGCCAAGGAGATTCGTCTGCTGTTCTCGCTGAAATATCGAGGCTGTCGCTACTCCTTTGGGTATCCGGCGTGTCCCAATCTGGAGGATCAGGCGAAGCTGTTCGAGCTGCTGCAGCCAGAACGCATCGGCGTCAGCTTGACCGAAGAGTATCAACTGGTGCCAGAGCAGAGTACCTCTGCCATCATTGTCCATCACCCCGAGGCAAAATACTTCAACATCCGCTGAACCCCCTTAACCTGCTTCCTGCAGCCTGCCGATAATTGCAAATGGTCAACCTTACGGAGGCAAGAAGATGGAGGACAGACGCCCCATTCGAGTACTGATTATCGATGACTCGTTGGTAATCCGACAGCTACTCAAAGATATCTTTGCCAAAGACGGCGACATCCAGGTGGTGGGCACTGCCAGTGACCCCATCGAGGGTTACGACAAGATTGTCCAGCTAAAGCCCGACGTGCTGACGTTGGATGTAGAGATGCCCCGCATGGACGGAATTGCCTTTCTCGAGAGGCTCATGCGTGCCCACCCGATGCCAGTGGTGATGATTTCCACGTTGACCCGCGAGGGAAGCGAAGTGACGCTGAAGGCGTTGGAACTGGGTGCGGTGGACTTTATTGCCAAACCCACCGAGCGGGTGTTTACCAACATGGCAGCGCTGTCCCACGAGATCACTTCCAAGGTGAAGGCGGCGGCGCGGGCACGGGTACGCCCACGCGCGGCGCATGTCTCCCCCGTGTCGGTACCCACCCTGTCCGTCTCGCGAGGCACCACTGCCCCTCGCCTCATCGCCATCGGTGCTTCCACTGGCGGTCCCGAGGCGATTCGGCAGGTGCTGCAGGGCTTACCTGCCAACGTACCTCCCATCGTCATCGTGCAGCACATGCCCCCAGTGTTTACCCGCTCCTTCGCTGAGCGGCTCGACAGGCTGTGCACCGTGCGCGTCAAAGAAGCAGAAGACGGCGACGTCCTACAGCCCGGACACGCCTATGTGGCTCCGGGCGATTATCACCTGCAGGTTAGCGCTAACGGCTCCCAACTTCGCGCCCGAGTGGTGCAAACAGAACCTGTGAATCGTCACCGACCCTCGGTGGATGCGCTGTTCGACTCGGTCGTGCAAACAACAGGGCGAGCGACGGTAGCGGTGCTACTGACCGGTATGGGAGCGGACGGGGCACGTGGGCTGAAAAAGTTGCGCGACTTGGGGGCGCACACTATCGCTCAAGATGAAGAGACCTGTGTAGTGTTCGGGATGCCGCGCGAGGCGATCCACCTCGGTGGGGCAGAGTTTGTACTCCCCCTGCCTCAGATTGCGCACAAGGTGGTGGAACTGCTCGCAGCGTGATACCTACCGGATACGCCCATGCTCTTCCACTAAGTCGCTCACCATGCGTACCCGCTCGATAATTCCGTCTGGCGGTACCTGGTCGCACACGCACAGCATGAAGCGTGGGTCGTCTTTGTAGAGTCGTATCGCTTTCAGCACGATGTCGCGCAGCGTCTCCTCACTGTATAGCGGGCTGAAGTAAGCGGCAGGCACGCCGCCCCACAAAATCAGGTCGGGTCCCGCCAGCCTGCGGAAGTCCTCCAGCGGCACATCCCCCACCGGCGCGGGCGTTAATGACTGCGCACAGTCCACCCCTGTCGCCCCCACGTATGGCAACAGGTTCTTGAACGTGCCGTCGATATGCACGAAGATATACTTACCTGCGCGGTGCAATTGCTCCGCTCGCTTGCGGTAGTAGGGTGCGTAGTACTTCTGGAAGATACGTGGACTGACCACCTCCCCCGTGATGTTGTCGGGGAAGTAGACCAGCGGTGCAGGCGCGTGGCAGATAATCTCGTACATCTGGTCTTCAGCAGCAGCCATCACCTCAATGGTCTCCTCTACCTCTTCTGGTGCGTCTGCAAGCGCGTAAACCGTGTTGGTGACCCCCATCCATATCACAAACAGGTTTGCCATCGGGGTACGGTTCGGCATCGAAGCCGCCACGCCCCACTCCCCAAACAGATCGATGATGCGGTGCTGCTCGGTATAGTCGGGGGTCAGATAGGTGTGCTGAAAGATGAAGCGCAGCACCTTCAGGTCATTCGGATTCTTCACAGGATACTCTCGATACGCCCAGCAGTAAGAGTTCGGCTCAAACTCCTGCACCTGCGAAATAGCTCCCACAGGCGTCACCCATGTGGTGCGCCTACGCACAGGTCTCCCATCGGCATCCCGCTCTTCCTCTACCTTTACCTGCACATCCTCATACTCTGTGCGCCATGGGCAGTTCAGCAGGTGCTCGTGCGCGCCAGTGTTCAGGTCTTTATAGAGCTGCACCACCCCGTCGCCCAAATACTTCTCCGGCAGCGTGCCCCTTATCATCTCCGCGCTGTACCAGTAGGTCAGGTCGGCATACCAGGGCATCACGTCGGGACGCTCGCCCCGGAACACCGCTAGCAGTCGCTCTTTATGGGTCATGTCGTACCTCTTGTCGCAGGTATGTCGTCCTACAACAAGCCTTTCTGTGAGATGCAGGGGTATTCCTTTCGTTGACACCCCACTGCTCAAACCGCTATACTGGCGAAAAACGTTGGGAGAGCAAGATGGAGATAGCCCTGCGAAGACTGCGCGATCTCTTTGATAACAACGACCGCGCTATCCACAACGGCAAAGGATACTCTGCCTCGCTGAACGAGAACGGGGAGCTGGCGTAGGGCGAATCGTATATCCTGCTAGCATACATGGAGATGTATCGTGCCACACGAGACCGATGTTATCTGCGCAAGCTAGTAGAGCATTTCGATCGCGTGTTGCAGAACCGCGACGATATACGCGGCGTTGCCGACGTTTAC
>Ga0272447_1001423_pt1 | contig 15012 bp, 10 predicted proteins | sample YNPCB0133_FD_194589 | JGI IMG/M metagenome (GOLD analysis project Ga0272447, IMG submission 194589) | Hot spring microbial mat communities from Yellowstone National Park, WY, United States - YNP-CB-013-3 | ecosystem: Environmental > Aquatic > Thermal springs > Hot (42-90C) > Sediment | place... | reverse complement strand
GTATCTCGATATTGGCGAGGGTCAGGTCATCGGGGATGGCGGATGCCCGAAACTCCCGCAGTACCGGCTCGGGTAGGGCAGGTGCGACAACACTCTCTATGGTTTGGGGAACAGTTCTGGAAGCTAGCATCACTGGTGACTGGTCAGGATTTTTGCCTGCGTCACGTCACCACTGCGAAAAGATGCTTGCTTATGCTATATTTGGGCTAACACCTAAAACCCCCGCTAAGAGGTCGGTGTTTCGTTAGCAAGCCCTTGTCGTAGTGGGCGCGACTTCAGTGGGAGAGAGTGTCTGTACCAGACCTAATCTCTTCCCCCTATTTCAAAGAAATCTTTTCATCGCCTCGCTCCTTGTTGATACGAAATGCTAAATATTCTTTGACAAACATTATCACATCCTCCCGGTTCACCGCAAGCTGACAAGACCCTCACTGACCCAAAGGTTTCATACAATTCCTCCCGATGTTGTGCTAAACGGCTGGGCTTCCAGATCACCAGGATGCGGGGCAAAGGTCGTTTGGCAGCGCGGGAAGTCCCGCCGAAAAATGGGCGGTAGTGTTTTTGCAACCAGACAACGTGTTGCATTAAAGTGTCAACCGGGTCTAAAAGAATTGAGCGTAAACCCTTGTCATCGGGCTTTTTTTGGAAGAATCTTTGCCGCTTTTCATTAAAAACCACCTCCGCATCCCCATAAGAACGGATGCCAAGCAAAAAGAAGTGCTTGCCGGGAAACCGCAACAAAAGATCCACTGGCTCGTTAGTGGGATGTTCTACCAGGGCAGTCATTTCTAGCCCTTGACCTTTGAACGCCTCATCCAACTCCTTCATCAACTCTACGAGCCGCCGCACCTTCTCATAGCGAACCCCCTGGCGCCAGCCCAACAGCAAAAACAGTAGGGATAGAGGTGTACTAAAGGGGAGGGAGGCTACCCCCGCCGCTTCTAGGACTGCAAAAATGCGTTCCTCTCTGAGTTTGGCATCTTCAATCTCACGGATGGCAAGATGCGTTTCCTTGGGAATGGTAACGTCCCCTATCTGCTCCAAATCCTGCAACGCTTGCTCGAGGGTGCGGATGACCCGCTGGTTATCAATCGGTTCGGGATACTCCCGCCACTCCGTTGGTGCCTTGGTTTTCCCAACCTGCGAAGCGCCCATGGATAATGGTGAAGATAAAGTAATATGCTCCCTATCAATTTTATCGAAAAACTATCATAGACTTGAATAGCAAGGTTACGGCTACGCCACATCAGAGGATGAGATGGGCAACAATATTCGCAGAAAGTATCCAGGTTGTTTCAACTAATTTACAGTCTTTTCAGAGATTTTGGGGTATGGGAGAGTTGTCCATACACCGATGGAAGGGATTCGAGTTGTACCCTGTAATCAACAAAAAGACTGTATGCCAGTGTCCTAGGCGTTGTTCCTGCACAAATTCACTCTTGGCTTTTTCACTGCGGAATGTCTTTTTTTAGAGTGATTTTATGCTTTTTCAAGAAAGAATGCAAGGTGCTAATACTCACATGGATTCCTAGCCTTTCTCCAATAATCTCAACATATTGCCACAAACACTTATCTGGATACTCTTCAACAATGGCTAAAATCTCAACTTTATTTTGTTCTAAAATTCCAACTCGCTTTGTCCCTACTTTTTTAGGTGTTAAGTCTTGAGTCTGTTTATACTGTTGTACGAGGCGATGTACTGTCCTTTTAGTTACCATAAACCGCTTAGCTACCTCCCGGATTGTTCTCCCGCTTGGTATGCAGCTACAATTCTTTGCCGTAAATCTAAGGAATGTGTAGGCATCTCTTTGTCCTCTCATTTTTATGGTTTGTATCCCATAATAGCACAAAAGACTGTAATTTGGTATTGTACATCAATCAAACTACAATTGGGTCATGTCTTTGCCCCCTTGGTTGCATTGGCTGGATGAGTGTCCGAGTACCAACACTTGGGCATTACAATCGCTGGACAGATTAACTCAAGGGGATGTGGTTTTTACCCCCCGACAGACGGCAGGGCGAGGACAGCAAGGGCGTTCTTGGTATGCGCCAGCAGGCGTTTTAACCGCTTCGTTTGTACTGCAACCGCTTGCCCCCCCGGAATTGCCCTGGTTGAGTTTGGCAGCAGGCTTGGCGGTGATCTATGCGGTGGAAGATTTGATGACTTTGCCTGCCCTGGCTCTGGGCATCAAATGGCCAAATGATGTGCTGCTTTGGGGGCGAAAGGTGGCAGGGGTGCTGTGTGAAGCCCGGTTTCCTCAGGCGGTGGTTGGGGTGGGGCTGAATCGGCAGGTAGATTGGCCACAGGTGTTGGCAACGGAATCCATCCATTTATCCCCGGCACAGGTGGCGAGTCTGTCGGAAGTGAACGATGCGCCGCCGGAAGTGATGCCCTTGTTGACCAAATTGCGGGATTACCTTTTGCAAGCGCATGGGGTGATCCGGCAGAAGGGTTTGACCGGGCTTTTGCCCCAACTGCGCCAGCGGGATGTGCTGTACGGTTGTCCTTTGGTTGTCCATACGCCCGATGGGATGATCAGCGGGATGGGAATGGGGATTGACGCCTGGGGACGCTTGCAGGTGCAACGAGCAGATGGAACGATGCAAGCCTTGGCCGCCGGGCGGGTGGTGCGCTGGGAACCCTCACGTCGCCGGGATGAGTAAAAGAATTATTTGCCCTGCCGTAACCGCTTGCCCCGGCTGACAGAGAATCTGGGCGACAGTGCCATCTGTGGGGCTAAGTACCTCAATTTCGGTTTTCATCGCTTCAAGAATGACCAACTTTTCCCCGGCATGAACCACGGCTTGCGGGTGTACCACCACTTGCCAAACCGTACCGCTGACTTCCGCCCGCACTGCCACCTGCCCTGGAGGGATGGGAATTTCCGTCGGCTCTAGTGGGGCCGTCACTGCTTCCGCAGCGGGGCGGTCAAATTCCCCAGCCGCTACCCACCGCTCTAGCTCTGCTTGAAAGGCGTTTTGCTGTTGGGTTTTGAAGGCACGAATGGCATCCGCATTTTCTTGGAGAAATCGTTGATATTCCCCCAGATGAAACGTTTCCTCGTGGATGTCCAGTTTCACCCGTCCATAGATCACATCCTCTCGGTAGCGCTGGAGTTCCGCCCCAGTGACCGGGAAAAAACGAATTTGGTCAAACAACCGCAGCAACCAGGGCTGGGTAAAATCGGCAGTCCGGTAATAGCGATTCCACACAGGCACGGTACGCCCCACCAACTGATACCCCCCCGGCCCTTCCATACCGTAAATGCACAGGTACGCCCCACCAATCCCCACCGCATTCTCCGGTGTCCAGGTGCGAGCCGGATTGTATTTGGTTGTGACCAGCCGATGCCGGGGATCAAGGGGTGTAGCCACCGGTGCTCCCAGATATACATCTCCCAGCCCCAGCACCAAATAACTCGCCCCGAACACAATGTCATACACCTGCTGTACGTCCGCCAACCCGTTCACCCGCCGGATAAATTCCAAATTGCTCGGACACCAGGGCGCATCCGGGCGCACCGACTGCATGTATTTAGCAATGGCAAGTTGGATTGATTCATCATTCCAAGACAGGGGCAAATGCACGATGCGGGTGGGTACGACCATCTGATCCACAGGCGGTAATTCTGCTTCTGCCGCTGCTAAGATACGTAAAAGTTCAGAACGGGGTAACTGTTGGTTGTCGTAATGCACTTGTAGCGAACGAATGCCGGGGGTCAAGTCAATAATGCCGGGGATGTTTTGCGCTTGTAGCCAGGTCATCAACCCATGCACCCGGAACCGTAAGGTCAAATCCAGAGTTAATGGCCCGTATTCAACCAATACATATTTGTCCCCCGCTTGCCGGTAGGTAACCCCCACAGGATGGGCATCCGTCATCTGCTGCAAGATGGGTTCTGTGGCCACCGGTACGGCTGGGATCGGGGGTAGGGGTTCCAGGCGAGCTAATTCCTGTTCCTGTCGCTGTTCCCAGGCACGGGCCGTCGGTTCATCAATGGGAAAAAACCGCACCCGGTCTCCCGGTTTCAACTGCCCTACTTTCCACAATTCCGCCTGCACAATCGTCGCCGGACAGACAAACCCCCCCAAACTTGGCCCATCGCACCCCAAGATGATCGGCATATCGCCGGTAAAGTCAATCGTGCCAATGGCATAGGCGTTGTCGTGGATGTTGGAAGGATGTAATCCTGCTTCTCCCCCATCGGGTCTGGCCCAAGTTGGCGCTGGCCCTATCAGCCGAATCCCCGTGCGGTCCGAATTGTGATGCACCACCCAGGCGTGGCTCAACAGCATCTCCATATCCTGCGGGGTAAAAAAATCCGGTGCCCCGTGCGGACCCACCATGACCCCGATATCCCAGGTATCAGTGTATTGAGGAATGAGTTCGGGGGGCAAAGCTGCGGGTTGATCTTGTCCATCCCAGGGCGCCAGCGGCAACACATCCCCCGCCCGCAACGCTCTACCGCCATGCCCGCCAAACTTCCCCAGGGTAAAGGTTGCCCGACTGCCCAAGTACTCCGGCACCGGTAGCCCCCCCTGCACCGTGATATAGGTGCGACACCCAGGCCCCTGCACGGCCTTCAGCGTCAACACGCTCCCTGCCCGTACCGTCACCGTCTGCCAGTAGGGAACCGGTTGGTCATCTAAAGTTGCTGGCATCATGGCCCCGGTCAAACAAATCCGGGTAGGCGCATTAAACCGCAACGTCGGCCCTGTCATCGTACATTCCAGCCCAGCCGCCTCCAGGGGATTACCCAGCAACCGATTGCCCCAGCGAAAGGCCAGGTGATCCATCGGCCCGGAAGGCGGCACCCCCACATTCCAATATCCCAACCGCCCCGGATAGTCCTGCACGGTGGTAAAGGTACCGGGTGCCAACACGTCGATTGTCTGAGGCTGATAGGTGAATTGGGCAAGAAACTGGGTACTCACTTCGCCCCGCTGAAACTCCGGGGTCGCCACCACCTGTTGCAGGTACTCCAGATTGGTTGCAATCCCTGCCAGAGTCGTCTGCGCCAACACCGTTTGCAACTTTTGGATCGCCGCTGCCCGGTTCTCCCCATGCACCATCGCTTTCGCCAACAGGGGGTCGTAGAACGGGGTCACCTCACTCCCACTGCGAATCCAGGCATCCCACCGGGCACCCTCAGCCAAATGCACGTGGGTCAGCACCCCACTACTGGGTTGGTAATTTTTGTGGGGGTCTTCGGCGTAAATCCGGACCTGGATGGCATGACCCTGAGGCCGGTGGCAATAGCGGTCGAAAAAATCCCGTTCCCCAGCAGCCAAACGTACCATCCATTCCACCAAGTCAATGCCGCAGACCAATTCGGTAACCCCATGCTCTACCTGCAACCGGGTATTGACCTCCAGGAAATAAAACTCCCCCGTTGTCCCATCCACAATAAATTCCACCGTGCCCGCCGACTGGTACTGCACCGCTTCCCCCAACCGTTGCGCCGCCTGGTATAGTCCTTGCCGCACCGATTCCGCTAACCCCGGCGCTGGCGTTTCCTCGATCACCTTTTGGTTACGTCGTTGGCTCGAACAATCCCGTTCCCCCAGGGTCAACACCCGTCCCTGACCATCCCCAAAAATTTGCACCTCCACATGGCGGGCCACAGAAATATATTTCTCCAGAAACACCCCCCCGTCCCGGAAATTGGCCTGGCTCAGCCGTTGCACCTGGTCGTAGGCCGTTGCCAATTCCGCCGCATTCTCGCACCGACGCATCCCAATCCCCCCACCCCCTGCCGTACTTTTGAGCATCACCGGGTAACCGATCTGCTCTGCCGCCGCCTGCGCCTCTTCCAGACTATTTAATAAAGGCGTGCCGGGAACCAGGGGAATGCCTTGACGGGCAGCCAGATCACGGGCAAGGTGCTTGCGACCAAACTGGCGAATGTGCTCTGGCTTAGGTCCAATAAACACCAGCCCCCGTTGCAGACAGGCAGTGGCAAAATCCGCATTTTCGCTAAGAAACCCGTACCCCGGATGAATCGCCTCCGCCCCCGCCTGCACCGCCAAATCCAACACCCGGTCCCCTTGCAGATAACTTTCGCTGGCCAGTGTCCCTCCCAACGCCAGAGCCTCCGTCGCCGCGTCCACGTGGGGACTATGGCGATCCGGTTCCGAGTAGATGGCAACACTGGCAATCCCCAACCGGTTTAACGTGCGGATGATCCGTAGGGCAATTTCCCCCCGATTGGCGACCAATACTTTGGCAAACATCAGCCCTCCGCATCCCAAATTAGCAACCGCACCGGCGTGGGGTGGTAGGCATTACAGGGGTTGTTGATCTGGGGGCAATTAGAAATCAACACCAGCACATCCATTTCCGCCCGCAAATCCACGTACTTCCCTGGCTCAGAAATTCCATCTACGATTTCCAAGCGGCCATCTGGGCCCACTGGCACATTCATAAAGAAATTGATATTGCTCACCAAATCCCGCTTGTTCATCCCGTACTGGCTCAACTCCAGCAGGTAATTTTCCACACAGGCGTGCAGATGCTTCTTATGCAACCCGTAGCGCACCGAATTGCTCTCCATACTGCACGCACCCCCCAAAGTATCGTGACGGCCACAGGTATCATTGAGCACCGTCATTAGCACATTGCCCGCATTGGACATCAACTGCGTCCCCGCCGTGATAAAGATATTCCTCTGACGCACCACCGTATCCGGCGCACTGTAGCGCTCTGAAGTATCGGCGGCATTGTAAATCAGGGTGTCCACCGCCTGATTCCCCTCTAAATCCACAATCCGTAAAATCTGCCCCTTGTACACCACCTTCGACCAGGGCTGGCGGGCAGGCAATTCGTAGTCATAAATCGCCTTGGCCGGGTCCAGCGTCGGGGTCGCCATTGCCATCGTCGCCATACCGTTTGTACCTCCTGAAAAGAAGTTAATGCAGAAATTAGTACAAAACAATTACATTCCCTAGAGAGCGTAATGGGGAGCTAGCGGTCGTTGCCGCCACCAGGTGTCCGTGTTGATGAATCCCCGCACTACTTCTTCGTTGGCTGTGCGGCAAGGGTCATCGGGGCCAGGCTCCGGGGAACGCCACACCGTCAGTTGGATAGGCTGCGGTCGGTACACCGTATCCGGGTGCAGGACATGGGGACAGTTGGCAATCACCACCAGCACATTCATTTCCGCCCGCAAATCCACGTAAGCACCGGGTTTAGCCGCTCCGGCATCGTACTGTAAATCCCCTGTTGGTGTCACCGTTACCCGGCTAAAGAAATTCACATTCGGCATCAAATCCCGGCGGGACATCCCCCACTTGCCCAACGCCCGCAGAAACTGATCCTGGGCATTGTGAAAATCCTGGCGACCGTGAATGTCCGTGCCGATGCCCCCATGCCCGTACTTGGCCCGATTGCTCGCTGCCGTACTGCACCCGCAGATTAGGTCATGGCCGTTGGACGTATCCGCCGTGATGGAAAACAAAATCCGTCCCATATCCGAGTACAGCACCATCCCCTGGCGCAAAAAGGCACTGAACTGGATTTTGGCCGTATCCGCCACATTCAGCCGCTCCATTGGACAGTCCGCGTTGTAGCAAATCATCGCTACCCCCTGGGACCCCCCCAAATCCGTAATCCGTAGGGTCTGCCAGCGGGGAATCACCCCGTGCCAATAGCCTCCCCCCGGCACCTTCTCCGACCAAACCACCAATTCTGCGGGAATATCTGGCTCGCACACCGTTGCCACCATACCTGTACCTCCTGCGTGGGTTACCAAACGACACAGCCCAGGAGATGATGCGACCTAGCCTGCCTTTCAGACTAACCGCACGACCTCCCGGGCTTTTATCCCGCCGTGTAACCGCACCCGCTAGGGCAACGGCCTGCTTCTCTTGGACCAGCCGCAGCAGTCACCACCGCTGCCGGAACCCTAGAAGCTCTCCTGCTGGCTGCTAAACCCATCTTAACCCACCCCCTACAAAAAACAGTTACTTTTGTTACTTTTTACAAAAATTTACAACCTGTTCGTTATATATGCCCAGCAAATTTTGATCAAGAAAGTGTATCCCAAGATACTGTTTTCCCAATTTGGTTTGGGGATGCTTAAGCCGTACAGGGAGCATTGGTCTTGGGGGGGGTGAAGTCCTCACGATTTCTCACTCCTTTCCCTGGTGAGGAACAGTTCGGTTCCGGTTCATTTTTTGGAGTTTACGGGTGGCATGAGATGGCAATCCCAGGCCTGGAAAGGGCTGTTGTTTGTGTTGGCAATAGTATTTACCGTCAGTTGTGTCCGTCCTGGGGCAGAGGATCAAACTCCCACGGTACGCCTGGGTTTTAGTGCGTGGCCGGGTTGGTTTCCCTGGCAGGTCGCTCAGGAGAAAGGAATTTTTGCCGCCAAAAATGTGCAGGTGGATTTGAAGTGGTTTGACAGCTATTTGGACTCCATTAATGCCCTGACGGCCCAACAGTTAGATGCCAATTCTCAGACCCTTAATGACACCATTAGTGCCGTAGCTGGCGGTGCGGATCTGGTGATTGTTTTGGTGAATGATAATTCGACAGGAAATGACAAAATTATTGTCCGGGAAGGCATTAATACCATTGCAGATTTGAAAGGGAAAAAAGTAGCTGCCGAAGAGGGCACAGTGGATCATTTTCTCCTGCTTTTGGGGATGGAAAAAGCGGGATTGAAACCTTCAGATATTACGTTTGTGCCTATGGAAACAGGGAAAGCAGCAGCAGCATTTGTTGCCGGACAAGTAGATGCGGTGGGAGTGTTTGCACCTTTTACTACCCAAGCCCTCAAACGTCCGGGCAGTAAGGAATTATTTAGTTCCAAGGATTTTCCGGGAGCAATTTCGGATCATTTGGTGTTTACCCGTAGCTTTGTAAATGAGCATCCCGAACAGGTACAGGCAGTAGTAGATGCCTGGTTTGAAACGACGAAATTTCTGGAAACCAATCCCGATGAAGCCATTGCCATTATGGCCAAAAAAGCTAATGTTTCCGTGGAAGAATACAAGCAATATGCAGGCGGCACTCGGATTTTTACAGTACAGGAAAATATCACTGCTTTTCAACCTGGCAATGATATGTCCTCGTTGCCCTTTGCCGCTAAAAAAATCAGTGCCTTTTTGACGCAAGTTGGTTTAGCGAAAACGCAGCCGGATTTGAGCAAATTGTTCGACGACCGGTTTGTGAGAGCTTATGCCGCCCGTGTCCAAACCCAAACGTCCCCCAGTACTAAGGAACGCCCATGATCGACCCCGACCGTTCCCAGCGCATTCGTGACCAGTTGCAGCCCCGGCGGTTGCGCCCGTCCGTGTTTTGGCGGCTGGCTGAGGACATTCCCCCCCGGTTGTACTGGCGGTTGGCGGCGCTCTCTATCCTGTTCCCGCTGCTGGTGTGGGGGTTGGTGACCTGGGTGGGGGCCGTGGACCCAAAGTTTTTGCCCTCGCCGGGACAGGTGGTACAGGCGGCGATTCGTCTGGGGCGTTCGGGAGAGTTGTGGCAGGATACCTGGGCGAGTGTGGGGCGGATCGGGGCCGGGTTTACCCTCTCGGCGTTGGTGGCAATTCCGGTGGGATTGGTGATGGGAAGTTTTGCCAGTGTGCGGGCGTTGCTAGAACCTTTGTTTGGGCTGATGCGCTATATGCCTGCTCCGGCATTTATTCCCCTGTTGATCTTGTATCAGGGGGTGGGAGAAGCACCTAAGGTGACGCTGATTTTTATTGGCACGTTTTTTTTCAATGCGCTGATGGTGATGGATACGGTGAAATTTGTGCCCAAAGAGTTAATTGAAACCACTTATATGCTAGGCGGAAATCGAGTAGCGACGGTGATGCAAGTGATTTTTCCCTACGTGCTGCCGGGGATTTTGGATGCCTGTCGGATCAATTTGGCGGCGGCTTGGCAGTTGGTGATTGTGGCGGAATTAGTAGCGGCAACCGAGGGGTTGGGGCGACGGATTAGTTTGGCAGGCAGATTTTTACGGACGGATGAAATTTTTGTGGGCCTTATCGTGATTGGCCTGATTGGATTGGTGTTGGATTTGTTGTTTCAATATTTGGTGCGCTTGACCTGTCCTTGGGCGGATACCAAATGAGTTTTTCTATTGCTAATTTGGAGGTTCATTCATGTTTTTACAGGTGCGACAGTTGAGCAAGCATTTCCCGACCAAGCGGGGTACGTTGGTAGCCCTGGAAGATATTAATTTCTCAGTGGCTGCCGGGGAGTTTGTCTGTGCGGTGGGGGCTTCGGGTTCGGGTAAGTCCACTCTGTTGCGGCAGATTGCCGGGTTGGATCAGCCGACGCGTGGTGGGGTGTGGATTGATGGGCAGCGGGTGACCGGGCCGGGGGCAGACCGGGGGATCGTCTTTCAGCATTACTCTCTGTACCCCTGGATGACGGTGCAGGAGAATGTGGAGTTTGGCCTGAAATTGCACGGGATTTCCCCCCGGGTGCGGCGGGAACAGGCGCAGTATTACCTGGAGGTGGTGGGGTTGACGGCGTTTGCCCAGGCGTTGCCCCGGCAGTTGTCTGGGGGCATGAAACAGCGGGTGGCCATTGCCCGGGCGTTGGCGACTGAACCCCGAATGCTATTGCTGGATGAGCCGTTTGGGGCGTTGGATTTGCATACCCGGGAGACCATGCACGAATTTATGGTGCAACTGTGGCAGCGTACCCGTCTCACGGTGTTTATGATCACTCACGATGTGGAAGAGGCGGTATTTTTGGCCAACCGGATTTTGGTGTTGAGTGCTCGTCCAGGGCGCATTTGTCGGGAGATACATGTGGAATTGCCGGATCGGAGTTTGGGGGTGATGGCCATCAAACGCCATCCAGCTTTTCATGACTACCGGGATGAATTGGTGCGCATCCTGCGGCAACAAGGACGGGCGGATGCCCCTGCTCCGGCGTTGGTGGCTTAGGCAGCGGTGCTTGTCTAGGCGTTCCGGTTTCTTCATGCCCTTCCAGTCCTGAGACGGTTGGGTTAGGGCCTACGTTGACTACCCTACCGCTTTGGTAACTTTTGGGGACGATGGATGATCCTGAGCCTTGATTTGCAATCCTTGCGCCAGGCGTACAGCACGGGACAGGTGACCCCGGTGGACGTTGTGGAAACGGTGTACGAACGGATTGAACGCTATGCTGACCCGGCGGTGTGGATTCATTTGGTGCCCAAGGAGGAAAGTTTACGGCGGGCGCAGGCGTTGACCCAAACCAAACTGCGCCAGTTACCCCTGTACGGGATTCCCTTTGCCATCAAGGACAATATAGATTGGGCGGGGGTGCCGACGACGGCAGGGTGTCCCAGTTTTGCTTATGTGCCCAAGGAGTCGGCGACGGTGGTGGCAAAATTGCTGGCTGCCGGGGCCATACCCATCGGTAAAACCAATATGGATCAATTTGCGACGGGGTTGGTGGGTACTCGTTCGCCCTATGGTATTTGCCGCAATCCCTTTGACCCGGAGTACATTCCGGGGGGGTCGAGTTCCGGGTCAGCGGTGGCGGTGGCGGCGGGGTTGGTGAGTTTTAGTTTGGGGACGGATACGGCGGGTTCGGGGCGGGTGCCAGCGGCGTTTAACCAAATTGTGGGCTTGAAACCGACCCGGGGTTACCTGAGCACCCAGGGGGTGGTGCCCGCGGTGCGGAGTTTGGATTGTGTGTCCATCTTTGCCCTGACGTGCCGGGATGCCGAGGCGATTCTCCAGGTGGCTGCTGGGTTTGACCCGCTGGACCCGTTTTCTCGCTCGCCCCAGTGGACGGATCAACCGCCGGGGGTGCGGGTGGGAGTGCCGCCTAGGGAGCAGCTGGATTTTTTTGGGAATCAGGCGGCGGCAGACAATTACCAGCAGGCGTTGACTCGGTTGGCAGGGTTGGGCTGTACCTTGGTCACGGTGGATGTCCTGCCGTTTTTGGCGGCGGGTGATTTGTTGTACGAGGGGGCGTGGTTGGCCGAACGCACGGCGGCAGTGGGGGAATTTCTCCGCCAGTCTCAGGTGGGGGTTGACCCGGTGGTGCGGCAAATTATCTTGGCGGGTGAGGCCATTTCTGGGGTGCGGGTGTTCCGGGATATGTACCGTCTGGCGGCGCTGAAACGGGAAACCGAGGCGCAATGGGCGGAGATGGACCTGCTGGTTTTGCCGACTACGGGGACGATTTACCGGGTGGCGGAAGTGCTGGCCGATCCCATCGCCCTGAATCGCAAGTTGGGACGGTACACCAACTTTGTCAATTTACTCGACCTGTGTGCTTTGGCAGTACCAAACGGCAGACAGCCCAACGGTTTACCGACCGGCATCACATTCATTGCACCAGCGGGGCGAGATCAATGGCTGTGCCACTGGGGACAACGGTATCAGGCGGCGCTGGGGGGAACGTTGGGAGCCACAGGGATTGCCTATGACCAGGTGTGCTCCTAACTACACCGATTGGCATGACTAGTGGGAGTTCTGTACTGACACCCCGTCCACGATTTAGGTTTACCTCCAGATTATTGGATGAAAACGGTGGACGTAGGCTGTCCAACCGGCGACGGTATGCCCCCAACAGGGCAGTCCGCAATTCGCTTGAGACCACTTGGTACACCCGCTCTCGCTCGGTTGTCCCCGGGCGGGCAATCGCTTTTGGCTCTAACCCCAGCCGCCGCAATAGTTTGTTGACGATATGCACCCCGGTCTGCTCTGGCTTGATGTGCAGGTGCAGGTAGCGTTCAATTAAACGCCGGTGTTGCAACGCCAGTGCCTTTATCTCCTGCACCAACGGGGTTTGGTTGCTGTAGGTCTTGTCCAGCAGTTCCAAGACCCGTAGTGCCTGGATAAGCACAGCGCAGATGGTGCCCTTGGGCAGTTTGTGGATGCCCTTGAGGGTTTGGTTGTGCAAAATCTCCCGCACTTTGTAAGCATCCTGGAGTTTCACCAGCTCTGGGTTTTCGGCGTGCACCTGCAACTTCACCCCCTTGATAAGGGCACTGTAGTTCTCCACCACCGCTTGCAGGCAGATACCCACATCGTTGAAATCCACCCCGGGAAAGTCCTGTTGCAACAACACCTTTCGGGCACGGTAGCGGTTCGCCAAACTGCACTGGGATTGCAGGGTTTGCTGTGCCCAGTCCACCGTGTGCTCTGGCTCCAGGTGGGCGTTTGCCAGGTTTTCCGCTTCCTGGTACTCGATGGCACGGTGCACGGTTTCCATCAATTCCCTGATTGGGGCATCTGGCACCAGGGCTTGGTAGGTGACTTGATGTCCGTCCTGTTGCAATCGCTGGACTAGGTAGTCCAAACTCGCCCGCCGCATGGCACTGTGAACCGCATAGGATTGGGCGTAAAACTCGAATATCGCCGTTTGGATGCGCTCGGTTGCTTCATCCGGGATGTCCAGTAAATGACTCAACCCCAGCCATTGGGTGAGTGCCTGGGCTTCCTTGCGTAATTCCCGCCCAATCGCCTGGGGATACAAACTACTCTCGTCCGAGTCGGAAAACACCACCGGCGGACAATAGATATGACGGGGCACGGCAGGACGGAATCGCCCCAACAATTGCAGATGAATATCCGTGGTGCCGGAAGGGAAATAACCCCACACGGAATGGAAGTAGGCTTGTTCTGGCGGCAGACCCCCCTGGATGCTCACCCCCGATTTCACCGACGGGGAACAGATGAGTATATCCGGTTGCTGGTCTTGTAGCCATTGGTCGGGGTCCTCAAAAAAGGCGGTGAAGGCACTGCCCTCGTTGGTATCCGAATCAATCCGCACCACCTTTAAGTGGGGGAGCATCGCCTGCACCATCCCCTCAAGCCTCTGCCCCGCAAATTTGGAACTACTGACAAACATCAGCTTGTGACCTGCTGACAACTGGGCAAGCAATTCGGCGAAAAACCCAGACTTGTGCTGGCTACAACCGGTGTACAAGGTGACCTGCCAGGGTTGTTGGTGTTTCCTATGCGTAAACAGCCGCACCGTCTCTTTTTTGCTCAGCACTTTGAGCAGGTCGAGGGCACGGTCGGGCAAATTGGCTTCGGAAGCGACGATGGCTTTGGCACTCTGCGCTAGTTCGACAAACCGACAATTAATCCACGACCAACGCTTGCCCAAGGTTTGCCCCCGCACCAGGTGTTCCAAAACCTGGTTAGCCTCGTCCAGCACCAATAAGATTTGCTGTCGCCAGACCCACTCCGGGAGCCGGTGCAGGGAATCGGGGCACAACACCAACCCCCCTGCATGACGCATACAGGCTTCCAACCCTTTTTGCCCCGCCTCACTGTTGGGAAAGCTGTGGATGTGGGGCAAGCCCCAGTGCTTTGCCGTTTGTTCCCCCAAACTGTTCAAAGGAGTCAGCACAATCACAAAATGCTCCCGTTGGGCTTTCCAGGCGGAGACCCAATCCTGACCAATGCGATAGGTCTTGCCACTATTCATGGGGGCGCATAGCCCGTGAATGGCATGACTCGACAAAGCGGGCAATTCCGGCAGATAGGCACCCTCCGTATGCCGTTCCACCGGATAGGTTAATTTTTGTAAAGATTCCAGGCGGGTCAAAGCTGTTTCCACCGCCTGTTCCCGGTTGAGTTGGCGGATGTTGCGGGTGTTGTCCAACAGGGTGCCCAACCACTCCCAGCGGTGTTCCGGGGCAATCGTGAACAGTACATCATCAATGCCTTTGCCGAGGGTTGGTTCCCAGGTGACGGCACGGAAATCACAACCGTGGCGGGTGAAGGCTTGCCCCAGTTTCACCGCCTGCTTGAACACATTTCTACGGGTCTTGGGGGCGCTGTCCTGGTCAAAAAACAGGAAAATCCGGCGTCCCTTCTGGGCAAAGGGCAATAACTCCGCTGAAAGCTCATCTGTACCTTTTAACCGCCACATGGTCACCCCCCGGATGGCAATGGCAGGCAGACCTTGGGCAATGGCGGTTAGGGCTTTTTTGGGTCCCTCGTGAATGGACAAGGGGATGGCGGGATTGGCTAAAACTGCCTGCCAGAAGGGTATATCCCGGCGAATGCTCACCCCAAATCGCTGTTCAATGAGTTGGATGT
>Ga0272447_1001418_pt1 | contig 15044 bp, 12 predicted proteins | sample YNPCB0133_FD_194589 | JGI IMG/M metagenome (GOLD analysis project Ga0272447, IMG submission 194589) | Hot spring microbial mat communities from Yellowstone National Park, WY, United States - YNP-CB-013-3 | ecosystem: Environmental > Aquatic > Thermal springs > Hot (42-90C) > Sediment | place... | reverse complement strand
CTGCCACATCACTCCATTTCTGTCAAGAGTCTATGCGAACTATACATGCCTACACCCTGCAGCCCGGGAACGGCCCCGAAACCTGACATCGCGGCACTTTCAGCCCTCAACGTGGCGGGAACTTCGGCCTAACGGAGGTAGGCGACCAAGATCCCGTCCCGCAAGGGCACCACCGTGGCCGTGAAGTCGGGGTCCTCGAAAACCGCCCGGGTGAAGGACCGGAGGGCCTCCGTGGCGGGGTCCCGGACCCGGCGGTCCAGGACGCGCCCGTACCACAGGACGTTGTCCGCCAGCAGGAGGCCGCCGGGCCGCAGGTGTGCCTTGATGACGGGCAGAGCGTCCGGATAGGCGGTCTTTTCGATGTCGTTGAACACCACGTCGAAGCGGGAGTCCACTGATCGCAGATGCGCCACGGCCTCCGCCACGTGGAAGGCCACCAAGGGAGCGAGGCCCATGCGGTCCAGGTACGACCGCGCTTCCCGGGAGAGGGTTGCGTCCCAGACCACGTGGTGCACCACCCCGCCCCCGTTGTCCCGCACCGCTAGGGCGAACCAGGCGGTGGAGTAGCCGAAGCCCGAACCCATCTCGAACACGGACTGCGCCCCTGCGAGGCGGGTCAGCAGGTAGAGCAGCTGTCCCACCGCAGGTCCCACGATGGGGAAGCCCGTGCGCCGGGCCCGGGCCTCCATCTCCGCCAGCACCGGGTGACGCGGCGGCACCAGGGACTCCAAGTACGGCATCAGCTTTCCGTGGAACAGCTCTCCCATGGTCTCAGGAGGAAGTTGGACACCCAGGGGGCCCCTCCTGCCGAGGGGCGGGGCCGCGGGGCGTCGAACTCTGCCGGGGAGGGAGTGCCATGCGCTGGTTGGTGTTCGCGGTGGGGTTGTCGGTGGTGGTGGGTGCGGGGGTGCGGGTGCGTCCCCAGCCCGTGGAGTGGGTGCGGGGCCTGGAGGTCCCCTGGGCCCTGGCCTTCGCCCCGGACGGCCGGGCCTTCGTGTCGGAACGGCCCGGGCGGGTGCGGGTGATCCGGGGAGGCCGGCTGGAACCAAAGCCCGCGCTGACCTTGCCTGTGGCTCACGTGGGCGAGGGAGGACTCCTGGGGCTGGCCCTCCACCCGCGGTTCCCCAACCCCCCGTATGTGTACGTCTACTACACCTACGAACGGGAGGGGCTGCGCAACCGTGTGGAGCGCCTGCGGGAGCAGGAAGGGCGCCTGGTGCGGGATCGCGTGATCTTGGACGACATCCCCGGCGCCATCGTCCACGACGGAGGGCGCATCCGGTTCGGTCCCGACGGCATGTTGTACGTGGGGACCGGGGACGCCCGCCAGCCCTCCCTAGCGCAAGACCCCCGGTCTCTGGCCGGGAAGATCCTGCGGGTGACCCCCGAGGGCACGGTGCCCGCGGACAACCCCTTCCCTGGTTCTCCCGTGTACTCCCTCGGCCACCGGAACGTGCAAGGGCTCGCTTGGCACCCCGAGACGCGGAACCTCTACGCCACCGAGCACGGGCCCTCCGGCGAGCGCGGCTTTGCCCACGACGAGGTGAACCTGATCCGACCCGGCAGCAACTACGGGTGGCCGGACGTTTTGTGTGGGGAGACACACCGCCCGGGGTTCGTGGACGCCGTGGCTTGTAGCGGCGAAGACACCTGGGCTCCCTCCGGTGCAGAGTTCGTGGCCCGGGGCGCGTGGCGGGGCCGGCTGCTGGTGGCCAACCTCCGCGGGGCCCACCTGCGGGCCTTCGTCCTGAGCGCAGACGGGACCCGGGTGGAGCGGCAAGAGGTGGTGTTCTCCGGTTTCGGCCGGCTGCGGGACGTGGTGGAAGGCCCAGACGGTGCGGTGTACGTCCTGACCAGCAACCGCGACGGGCGAGGACGTCCCACGGAGGCGGACGACCGGATCCTCCGCCTCCCCCTGCCCCCGTGAAGCCCAGTTCGCTTTCTTTTCGGACGCCGAGAATCGGGGCGTGAGACGGTTCCCGGACGGCTTCCGATGGGGGACGGCCACCAGCGCCCACCAGGTGGAGGGGTGCAACCGACACAACGACTGGTGGGTCTTCGAGCAGCTACCCGGCCGGATCTACGGCGGCCACCGGTCGGGCCGGGCGTGCGACTGGTGGCGCCACGCGGAGGCGGACTTCGACCGCATGGTGGAGCTGCACTTGAACGCGCACAGGCTCTCCGTGGAGTGGAGCAGGCTGGAACCGGAACCCGGGCGGGTGGACGAGGCGGCGGTGCAGCGCTACCGGCAGATGCTCCAAGGGCTGCGCGGCCGAGGCCTGGAACCCATGGTGACCCTGCACCACTTCACCCTTCCCCTGTGGGTGGCGCGCCGGGGCGGGTGGGAGAACCCCGCGGTGGTGGGGTGGTTCCGCGCCCACGCCCGCCGGTGTGCGGAGTGGTTCGGGGACCTCGTGGACCTGTGGGTGACGGTGAACGAACCAAACCTGGTGGTGGTCCTGGGCTACCTCCAGGGGCGTCACCCGCCGGGGGTCCGCAACCCGCGGCGGGCCCGGCGCGCCGCGCGGCACCTCCTCCTCGCCCACGCCGCCGCCTACCATGCGTTGCACGAGGTCCAGCCCCACGCCCGGGTGGGCATCGCCCATCACCTGCGCCCCATGGACCCGGAGAGGGTCCGTCACCCCTTGGACCGGTGGATCGCCCGCTGGCACGGGGAATGGTTCAACTGGATGTGGTTGGACGCTCTGCACGCGGGCACCGCCCGGGGAGTGTTCCGTCCCTGGGGGACGGAGGAGTGCGCGGGGACCTTGGACTTCGTGGGGGTGAACTATTACACCCGGGATCGGGTACGGTTTTCGCCGTGGGCTTTGCACGCGGCCCTCGGGCTGCACCGCCCCACCCGCGGCGCGCCCGTGAGCGACTTCCAGTACGGGGAGATCTACCCGGAGGGCCTGAGGCGCGTCCTGGTTGAGGCTTGGCGCCGCTACCGCAAACCCCTGTGGGTGACGGAGAACGGCCTGCCCGACGCGGAAGACCGGTGGCGTCCCCGCTTCCTGCTGGACCACTTGTCCGCCCTGCACCGCACCCTGGCGCAGGGCGTGCCCGTGCTGGGCTACTACCACTGGTCCCTGGTGGACAACTTCGAGTGGACGGAAGGGTGGCGCATGAAGTTCGGCCTGGTGGCGGTGGACCCCGCGTCGCAGCGCCGCTGGGCGCGGCCCTCCGCGGCTCTGTACGCGCGGGTGTGCGCGGCCAACGCCCTCCCGAATCCATAGAGCACGCCCGGGTGATTCCATCGAAAGGTTCTAGGGCAAGAGGGTTGACCTGCGGTCGGGGTCTGTTACCATGGAGCCGGACGCGGTGCCCAGCGGGCACGGAGCCCGCCGGGGCCGCGTCGACGTTTGATGGAGTCCGGGGCCGGCGCCTGACGAGGGGTCGGGAGGCCGGCCCGGTTGCTGGAGGGCGCGATGCTGCGCGTGCACCGCGAGGTGCTGTGGGAGGTTCGGAGGGAGACGGTAGCGTACCGGGCGGACTGCCGAAGGGTCCTCGAGGGGGAGCGCAGGCGTCGTGCCCGGGCGCGCCAGGAGTTGGCTCGCTACGCCTCCGCCCACACCGCGTACCGCGGGGAGCACCGGGCGGTGTTGAACGGGGCCAAGCGCATGGCCCGCGAAGGGCTGGACGCGCACCGGAAATTCTTAGACGCGCACCGGAAGGCCTTACAAGAGAACGCCTGGTTGCTTAAGCTGGTGGCGCTGTACGAGCGCATCCAGCAGATGCGCGCGCAGCGTGCGCGGGCTCGGGCCGAAGGGCAAGCGGTGCAGCCCGTGGCAGCCCAGCCCGCGGTTGCCCAAACCTAGGCCACCCCACCCCTCGGCTCCCCCGGCCGAGGGTGATGCCCCACCCCCCACCAGCGGCGGCCCTCGCGGCCGCCGCTGGCTTTTTCCCTTAGTCCTCGCGCCGCAGGGCCTGGATGCGCGGGTGTCGCCGGAGGCGGAGGAGGAGGTTGCGTTTGGTCAGGTACACGTCCTCCACGGAGGAGAAGAGGTCCGGGTGCCGGCTTTGGATCTGCTGGGGGCTGGCGCCGCACACGAAGGACTCGTACACCAACACCCGCTCCCGGTGGTCCCGCACCACGGACTGGACCACCGCCCACAGCTCCTCCCGCTGCAGGTTGGCCAGCGCTTCCGCCTCAGGGTCGGAGACCTCCGCCACCCGGCCGGGGTTGTCCGGGACCTCGTGCTCCCGGTGCCGCACCGCGTCCAGGACCGCGCTGTGGGCGCACATCTTCAGGTACCGGAGGAGGCTCGCCGCGTCCGGAAACCGTGCGAACTTTTCCGCGTCCACCGCGGAGAGCAGGCGGTCGAAGGCACGGTTCACGAAGTACGCCACGGACTCTCCGCTCCTGGGGAAGGCGGGGTGACGCCGGACCCAGGCGGCCACCAGGTTTTGGTAGCGGAGGTACAGCTGCCTCCAGGCCTCGGGGTCCCGGCCCACCAGAGCCTCGCAGAACAGGGCGTACGCCCCCTGGTCCCCTTCCATGCCCCCGTGGAAAGCAGCCCGCTCCCGGACACCGCGGGAGGGGCCCAGGGAGTATTCTGGCGGAGGGTGCGGGACTCCTTGCGGAGGTGTGCATGCGGGTTCTGGTGACAGGCGGCGCAGGGTTCGTGGGTTCTCACGTGGTGGAGGCCTTGCGACGGGCGGGCCACCGGGTGGCGGTGGTGGACGTGCTGACCTCCGGCCGCGAAGAGTTCGTGCCCGCGGGGGTGCCCCTGTACCGGGTGGACGTGGCCAGCCCGGCCCTGGAGGAGGTGTTTCAGGAGGAGCGTCCGGAAGCCGTGTGCCACCATGCGGCCCAGGCGTCCGTGGCGGTGTCGGTGCGGGAGCCCCTGCGCGACGCGTACACCAACGTGTTGGGTACCCTGCACGTCCTGGAGTGCTGCGTCCGGCACGGAGTGCGGAGGTTGGTCTTCGCCAGCACGGGAGGCGCCATCTACGGAGAACCCGAACGGCTTCCGGTGTCCGAGGACCACCCCGCGCGGCCGGTCAGTCCCTACGGGGTCCACAAACTGTGCGCGGAACACCACCTGGCCGCCTACGGGCGCCTCCACGGGCTTCCGTGGGTGGCCTTGCGCTATGGGAACGTGTACGGCCCCCGGCAGGACCCGTACGGGGAGGCGGGGGTGGTGGCCATCTTCTGTGTCGCCATGTTGCACGGCGCCCAGCCGGTGATCTTCGGAGACGGCTCCCACACCCGGGACTACGTGTACGTCTCGGACGTAGCGCAGGCCAACCTCCTGGCCCTGCAGGGGGAGGCGGAAGGGGTGTTTAACGTGGGTACAGGGGTGGAGACCTCCACCCGGCGGATCTTCGACCTCCTGCGGGCGGCCACGGGGTACCCCGGCGAGCCGCGCTACGGACCTCCTCGGCTTGGGGACGTGCGGCGCATCTGTCTGGACCCCACGAGGGCCGAACGGGTGCTCGGGTGGAAAGCCTCCGTGGGCTTGGAGGAGGGCATCGCCCGCACCGTGGCGTGGTTCCGGGCCCAGGCAGACGCTGGACGGGGGGCCGTACCATAGACGTGCAGGGACCAGTTTCCCGGGAGCGGACCATGCGTCCCATCTGGAAGGGCCACATCGCCTTCGGTCTGGTCAGCATCCCCGTGCGGGTGTACGTGGCGCAGGAGTCCAAGGACGTGAGGTTCCGGCAGCTGCACGCCGCGTGCAACACCCCCATCAAACAGGTGCGCCGCTGCCCCCGGTGCAACCGGGACGTGGAGTGGGAGGAGGTCGTCCGTGGCTACGAATACGAAAAGGGGCGCTTCGTGTCCCTGACCGACGAGGACGTCCAGGCCGTCCCCCTCCCCACGAAGGGCACGGTGAACCTGTACGGGTTCGTGCAGCTGCAGGAAATCGACCCCCTGTACTTCGAACGGGCCTACTACCTGGCGCCCGATGTGGGAGGGGCGAAGGCGTTCAAGCTCCTTCAGGAAGCCCTGGCGGCCAGTGGGCGGGTCGGCGTAGGGAAGGTGGTGCTGCGGGAGAAGGAGCACTTGGTGGCCCTGCGGCCGTACGGGGACACCCTGGTGATGGAAGTCCTGTACTACCCCGACGAGATCCGGGCAGCCTCCGAGCTCCCCGAGTTCCCCCTGCAGGTCCAGGTGCACCCCAACGAGCGGAAGATGGCCGTGCAGCTGGTGGAGGGAATGAGCATGGAGTTCCGCCCGGAGGAGTACCGGGACGAGTACCGGGAGGCTTTGCTGCGGGTCATCCAGGCGAAGGTGGAGGGTGCCCCGGCCCCGGAGGTCGGAGCCCCGCGGGAGGAGAAGGTGGTGGACCTCATGGAGGCCCTCCGGCGCAGCCTGGAGATGGCCAAGCGGGAGCGGGTCCGCAAGCCTCAGCCCGCCAGCCCTACGAAGCGGGTGGCGGCCATGCGCGAACGGCACAAGTGAGCCGTCCCCGCGTGTGGGCCGGCACCTCAGGGTTCGCGTTCCCGCAGTGGCGGGGGAGTTTCTACCCGCCCGAGCTGCCCCCAGACCAGTTCCTCTCCCACTACGCCCGGGTGTTGCCCACGGTGGAGGTGAACGCCACCTTCTACCGCATGCCCTCGGAGGCCACCCTGCGCGCCTGGTCTGCGCAGACCCGGCCGGGCTTTCGGTTTGCGGTCAAGGCCCACCGCCGCATCACCCACACCAAGCGCCTGCAGGGCGTGGACGCGGAGGTGCGGTGGGCCGCGGAACGGTTCCGCGTCCTGGGCGACCGGCTCGGGGTGGTGCTGTTCCAATGCCCGCCCTCCCTGCGGTGCGACGTGGGACGGCTGGAGGCCTTCCTGGCGGCCCTTCCGCCGCTCCCCGGGGTGGCGGTGGAGTTCCGCCATCCCAGCTGGTTCCAGCACGCCACGTACGAGCTCCTGCGGCGTCACCGGGTGGCCCTGTGTGCCGCGGAGGACGAGGAGTCCTGCGACCCCCTGGTGTGGACCGCGCCCTTCGGGTACTGGCGGCTGCACCGCCTCCGGTACGACCGCCCTGCCCTGGAAGGGTGGGCCCGGCGCGCCCAGGAGGCGCCGGTCCGGGAACTGTTCTGTTACTTCACCCACGACAGCGGGCCCGAGGCGGTGGAGTACGCCCAGGCGTTCCTGGAGCTGGCCGCCTGAGCCGCGGGAAGGTTTCGGGGGTCCCGCGCGTTCGAGGCAGGGGAGGGAGGCCGTGGACGGAGTGCTGGGGCTGCACCACATCACCTGTATTGCGGGCGACCCGCAGGAGAACGTGGACTTCTACGCGGGTGTCCTGGGCCTGCGCTTGGTCAAGCGCAGCGTGAACCAGGACGACCCCACCACGTACCACCTGTTCTACGCGGACGCCCACGGGACGCCGGGAACGGACCTCACCTTCTTTTCCTGGCCGCAGCTCCCGCCCGCCCGCCCCGGGGTCGGGCTGGCGGTGGAGGTGGCCCTTGCGGTCCCGGAGGGGACCCTGGCCTTCTGGGCCGAGCGGCTTTCGCACTACGGGGCTCCGATCCACGGCTTGGAGGCCGCCTGCGGCGAGAGGCGCCTGCGGTTCGAGGACCCGCACGGTCTCCCCCTGGCCCTGGTGGAGATCCAGGAGCGTGGGTTCGCCCCGTGGGCAGATAGCCCTGTCCCTGCGGAATTCCAGGTCCGCGGTCTGCACGGCGCCCGGGTGTGGGAGGCGTCCCTGGCGCTCACCGAGTACTTCCTCGTGGAGGCCCTGGGGTTTGTGCCCGCGGGCGAGGAGGGCGGGTGGCACCGGTACGCGGCGGGAGGGGGTGGGTCCGGGTGCGTGCTGGACGTGCGGGAGAAGCCCCTCGGCCCGCCCGGCCGCTGGGGCGTGGGCGGGGTCCACCACCTGGCGTGGCGCGTGCGCGACGACGAGCACCAGCGGGAGGTGAGGCATCGGGTCGCCTGGGCTGGAGCCCATCCCACTCCGGTGATCGACCGATTCTGGTTCAAGTCCGTGTACTTCCGGGAGCCCGGCGGGGTGCTGTTTGAGCTTGCCACGGACGGTCCCGGGTTCGCGGTGGACGAGGCCCCCGAGGATCTGGGGACCTCCCTGGTGCTGCCTCCGTGGCTGGAACCTTCCCGGCGGCTCATCCAGGCCCAGCTGCGGCCCCTGCGGTACCCTCCCGTGTTGGAAGCGGCGGGCCCCTGAGCCCGCCCGGTACACTGGACCCGTGGGGCGCAAGGAGGGCGTGGCGAGCCTACGGGAGTACCGCAAAAAGCGCCGTTTCCCTAACACCCCCGAACCCGAGGGCCGGCGGTTCGTCGTCCAGGAACACCACGCCCGGACCGTGCACTGGGACTTCCGCCTCGAGATGGAAGGGGTACTGCGGTCCTGGGCCCTGCCCAAGGGTCCTTCCCTGGACCCGGGGGTGAAGCGGCTGGCGGTCTTGGTGGAAGACCACCCTCTGGAGTACGCGGAGTTCGAGGGCGTGATCCCCCCGGGCAACTACGGGGCGGGGACGGTGATGGTGTGGGACCTGGGCACCTACGAGTGTCGGGAAGGGGACCCCGCGGACGCCTTCCGCACGGGCAAGCTCACCCTGGTCCTGCACGGCCACAAGCTACGGGGCGCGTTCCACCTGGTGCGCACCGCGCGCCACGGAGGCCGCGACTGGCTGCTGTGGAAGGCCAAGGACGCGTACGCTCTCCCGGGTTACGACCCCTCCGGGACCCGTTCCGTCCTCAGCGGCCGAACCGTGGAGGAGATCCGAAAGGGCAGCGGCCCCACAGACCCCCAAGACCCCGACCCGTTCCCTGAGCCCTTCCCGCCCATGCTGGCGGAAACCGCTGCCGAGCCGTTCGACGACCCGGGCTGGTACTTCGAGCCCAAGTGGGACGGCATCCGGGCCTTGGCCTTCGTGCGGGGAGGGAAAGAGAAGAGGGTCGAGCTGTTCAACCGCTCCCTGCGTCCCGTGCAGGACCGCTACCCGGAGCTGGGGGAAGCCCTGCGACGCCTGCCGCCCTGTGTCCTGGACGGAGAGGTAATCGTCCCAGACGAGGAGGGGCGGCCGGACTTCGCCCGCCTGCAGCAGCGCATGCACCTCGTGGATGCGGAGCAGGTGCGGCGGGCGGCGAGGGAGATGCCGGCGCGGTACGTGGTGTTCGACGTCCTGTACTGGGACGGGCGTGACCTGCGCCCCCGTCCCTTCGAGGAACGGCGGCGGGTGCTGGAGGCCGTGCCCTTGCACCCACCTCTCCTGCGGGGAGAAGCGGTGCGAGGGGAGGGCAGGGCCCTGTTCGCCGCGGTGTGCGCCCATGGCTTGGAGGGCGTGGTGGCGAAACGGGCCGACTCCCCCTACCTTCCCGGACTCCGTAGCCACCGATGGCTGAAGGTCAAGGCCAGGCAGACGGAGGAGGCGGTGGTGGTGGGGTTCACCCGGGGCCGGGGCTACCGGGCGGCCGGCTTCGGGGCTTTGGTGCTGGCCCAGCGGAATCCTGAGGGCAGGCTGGTGCACGTGGGTCAGGTGGGAGGAGGGTTTCGAGACGCGGAAGTCCGCCAGCTCCGCGGCCTTCTGGAGCCCTTGGTGGTACGAGACTGTCCTCTCTCCTCGGAGGAAGTCCCCCGGGGGGTGACGTGGGTGAAGCCGCAGGTGGTGGTGGAGATCCAGCACGCGGGACGCACCCCGGAAGGGAAGCTGCGGTTCCCCGTGTTCGTGCGGGTGCGGGAGGACCGGACGGCGGAGGACGTCCGGGGAGCGTCTACACCACTCCAAAAGTCGGTTAGCGACTTTGGGGGCTCCCCGCCCTTCTGTCGGGGAGCTTTTCCGGAACAGGCTTCTAAGCCCTTGCCCTTCGCCTTCACAAACTTGGACAAGGTGTACTTCCCGCAGGCGGGCCTGACCAAAGGCGACGTGGTGGACTACTACCGGGCAGTGGCGCGGTGGATCCTGCCCCACCTCCGGGACCGTCCCCTCACCCTACGACGGTTCCCGGAGGGGGTGGAAGGACCTGCCTTCTTTCAGAAGGACGTCCCGGACGCCCCGCCCTTCGTGCGCACCGTGAGGCTGTGGTCCGACCAAGGCGGCCGCGACCTCCAGGCGGTGGTGTGCCAGGACGAGGCCACCCTGCTGTGGCTGGTGCAGATGGGGTGCATTGAGCTGCACGCGTGGTTCTCCCGCACCTCGCCGATCCCCGGCTCGGCGGCTTCCACGGAGTTCGCGGGGTCCGCGGAGGCCCTGGAAGGCAGCGTGCTGGACTACCCGGACTACGTGGTGTTCGACCTAGACCCGTTCCTGCTGCCGGAGGGGGAGGAGTTGCGGAAGCGCGGGAAGGAGTACGACCCGGACTACTCCCGCCGGGGGTTCGAAGCTGCCCGTCAGGGGGCCCTGTGGCTGCGGGACGCCCTTTCGGCCCTCGGCCTACACAGCTTCGTGAAGACCTCGGGCAGAACCGGGTTGCACGTGTTCGTGCCCGTGCGGCGGGAGTACACTTACCGGGAGAGCCACGCCTTCGCCAAGACCGTGTGCGGGTGGCTGGCGCGTCAGCACCCGGATCTCCTGACAGTAGCGTGGCGGGTGCGGGACCGGGTGGGGAAGGTGTTCCTGGACTACAACCAGAACGTCCGGGGCAAGACCCTGGCGGTGGCGTACAGCCTGCGGCCCACACCCCAGGCCACGGTGAGCCTTCCCCTGACGTGGGAGGAGCTGGAGGCGGGCTTCGACCCGCTGCAGGGCAATGCCACCACCGTCCCGGCACGGCTGCGGGAGCGGGGAGACCCCTGGCAAGACATCCTCGCGCGCGCTCAGACGTTGCCGTCTCCCTGACGGCTCTCTTGGCGGCCGTCTGGACGGGGCTGGCCAGACCCGCGGGGGCTGCGGTGGGATCCAGCCCGGTCTTGCAAGGCTGTGCCGACGAGCACCGGCTGGCGCAGATGGCCCCGCAGGGAGGCCCGGAGGGGCTGCGGGCCTCCCTGCGCCTCGGGTGGTGCCGGTGGCAGCAGGGCCGGGCACGGGAAGCCCTAGCGCTGCTGGACCGGGCCGCGGAGCATCCCGCCCTGTCCAGCTACGCGTTGTTGTGGGCAGGGCAGGCCGCTTTGGAGTCCCAGGACCCGCAGGGGGCCGTGAGGCGGCTGGCCCTGGCCCTGGAGAAGGCCGGACCGGCTTCCGTGCGGGCCGCGTCCCACCTGCTCTTGGCGCAGGCGCGGCTGCAGCTCGCGGAGCCCGCCTCCGCAGAGGCGGAGGCCCAAAAGGCCCTGCGGCACGCCCGGGGCGACGAGGAGCGCGCCGCGGCGTGGGAGTTGCTGGGCCGCGCGGCCGAGCTAGTGGGCCGGCGCGGGGAAGCCGTGCGGCGGTACGCGATGGCGTGGTGGGGTTTCCCCGGTACTCCGTCTTCCCGGACCGCGGAAGCTCGCCTGCAGAGCCTGGTGGGCGGGCTTCCCGCGCCCCCTGCCGTGGCCCGGGTGGAGCGGGCCCGCAGACTCCAGGACCCCGCGGAGGCCTTGCGGGAGTGGCAGCTAGCCCTTCGGCATGGGCTGGCAGGAGACGTAGCCGGGGAGGCTTGGCTGCGGCTGGGGAGCCTACAGCTAGGGAAGGCGGAGTCCATCACGAGCCTGCGGAGGGCCGCTACCTTCCCCGCGTACGCCCCCGAGGCCCGGTACTGGCTGGGGGCGTCCCTGGCCCGGAGAGGACAGGTCGCAGCCGGGATCCAGGTGTGGCAGGACCTGGTGGCGAGGTATCCCAGAAGCCCGTGGGCCGCCCGGGCCCTTTGGGCCCTGGCCAGGCGCGCCCAGGCCGCCTCTGACTTTGAAGCCGCGGACAGGTGGCTGGGCCTGCTGGTGCTGCGCTTTCCCAAGAGCCCCCTGGCGGACCTGGCCCGGTGGCAGCGGGGATGGCTCCGGTACCGGCAGGCCATGTACCGCGAGGCAGAGCACCTGTGGCTCGAACTCGCAATGAACCCCCACAGTCCCTCCGCTCCCGCGGCCCTGTACTGGGCTGCCCGGAGCCAGGCCCGGCAGGGGCTGGACCCCACCCCCGCCCTGCGACACGTGGCCTCCACCTACCCCCACTCGTATTACGGGCAGCGGGCGCGACAGCGCCTGGGACTCGGCTCTCCCCCCAGACCCGCGGAGAGTCCTCCTGCCCTCCTGCCCAAGGACCGCTTCTCCGTGCCTGCGGTGGAGCTGGCGGCCCTGGGGTTCTTCCGGGAAGCTGCGGAGGAGGCGGAGGTTGCGGGTCGGTCGGCCTTCTCCCGGAGGCTGGCAGCGTGGGCGCGTGCCCGGGCAGGGGACGTGGGAGGCTCCGTAGCCGCCGCGGAGGCCGTGGTGGTCCCCACGACAGCACAGGCGCTGCGGGCGGACGTCGGCCTGTGGAAGCTGGCTTACCCCCTGGCGTACTTCCCCCTCGTGGAGCGATGGGCTCGGGCCCACGGCCTGGACCCCCTCCTGGTGCTGGCGGTGATGCGGGAAGAAAGCCGGTTCCGTCCCGGTGCCGTGTCCCCCGCGGGCGCGGTGGGGCTGATGCAGGTGTTGCCGTCTACCGCGCGGGGTATGGACGCCTCCGTGCGGGCGGACCAGCTCACCGACCCGGACACCAACGTACGGCTGGGCACCGCCTACCTGGCGGGCCGCCTCCGGGACTTCCGGGGAGACGTGGTCCTGGCCCTGGTGGCGTACAACGCGGGCCCGCAAGCCGCCCGCCGCTTCCAGACCCTACAGGCCGAAGACCCGGACGAGTTCGTGGAGGGCATCCCGTACGGGGAGACCCGGGCGTACGTGAAGCGGGTGCTGGAGTCGTACGGGGTCTATCGCTGGCTGTACCGCGGGGACCGGTAGAGCCCTCTGCCAGGACTCCTCGGGCGGCCCGAGCGCGTCCGCGCTGCCTGCTCCCAAGACTACTCCCGCACGAGCAGCACCAGGGTCTCCACGTGGTAGGTCTGCGGGAACAGGTCCACGGGCTGCACCACCTGCACCGAATACCCGAAGGGCAGCAACTCCTTAAGGTCCGGGGCCAGGGTGGTGGGGTTGCACGAAACGTACAGCACCTTCCTGGGCTGCGCGCGGCCGATCCGGCGCATCACCTTCCCGCCGGCGCCCGAACGGGGCGGGTCCAGGACCAGCAGGTCCGGGGCTCCCACGCGGGACGCGAGTTCCGGCAGGGCGTGCTTGACCTCCGCCTGCACGAACTCCACGTTGCTCATGTCCGCGCGCTGGGCGTTCTCGCGCGCGGCCTCCACAGCGGCCGGCACCACCTCCACGCCCCACACGTAGCCCGCCCGCTGGGCGAAGGCCAGGGCGAACGTCCCGACCCCACAGTAAAGGTCGATCACCCGGTCTGGGGGCCCCACCTCTGCCATCTCCACGGCCAGCTGCACCATGCGGTCCGCCTGCACGGTGTTGGTCTGGAAGAAGGTCTCGAGCCCGATGCGGAACCGCAGCCCGCTCAACTCCTCCTCGATGGCCGCCTCTCCCCAGAGCACTTCGAGGCGGTCCACCACCACCGCGTCCGAGAGGGAAGCGGACTGCGCCCACAGGACCCCGCGCACCTGCGGGTACCGCCCTGCCAGCCGCTGAGCCAGCGCAGGGCCTTCCGGGAACGGCGCGGGGCTTGTGACTACCGCCACCAGCACCTGCCCGGTCCGCACCCCTTCCCGGTACACCAGGTGGCGCAACAGCCCGTGCCGTGTCCGGGGATCGTAGCAAGGGAGCCCGCGCTCCCGCACGAAGGCCTTCACGTCCCGCAGGATGGCGCTCGCGGTGGGGGAGGGCAGCAGGCACTCGTCGATCTCCAGAACTCGGTCGAAGTGCCCGCGCAGGTGGAGGCCCAACGTGGCCTCCGGGTGGAAGGCGAACTCCATCTTGTTGCGGTACCCGAAAGGCTGCGGGGCGGGGACGATGGGTCGCAGCGCAAGGTCCCGCAGGCCGCCCAGGCGCTCCAGGCTCTCCCGGACGATCTGCTCCTTGGCCTGAAGCTGTGCGGGGTACGCCAGGTGCTGCCAGGTGCAGCCCCCGCACCGGCCGAAGTACGGGCAGGGCGGGTCCACGCGGTCCGCGGAGGGCTCCACGATCTCCACGGGTTCGGCCTCGGCGAAGGACCGTTTGACGCGCACCAGCCGGGCGCGCACGCGGTCCCCGGGCGCGGTGTACGGCACGAACACCACGTACCCGTCCACACGCGCGACCCCCCTTCCGCCGTACGACAGACGGTCCACCCGAAGCTGTAGCTCCTGCCCTTTCTGGAACGCCGCCATCCTCCTCGCAGGGTAGGGGAGTTCCCGGGGCCTGACAACCGGACTTGTCTGGCCGAGGCTTGTGAGAAACTGGTGGAGGCCCGAGCTGGCGGCGGCCAGCGAGTTCCGGGTGTGGCTCCCGGGGAGGAGGTGAACCGGTGGGGGGACAGGATCCCGCGCTTGCCTCGGCGGAAGAGCTCCAGCGGGCCCGGCAGCTCCTGGACCGCGCCCGACGGGTGGCGGTCCTCACCGGCGCGGGCATCTCCGTGGCCTCCGGCATCCCGACCTTCCGCGGACCCGAGGGACTGTGGCGCAACTTCCGGCCGGAGGAACTCGCCACCCCCGAGGCGTACGCCAGGGAACCGCAGCGGGTGTGGGCGTGGTACGCGGAGCGCTACCGGCTCGCGTGCCGCGCCCGGCCCAACCGGGCCCATGAGCTCCTGGCGGACCTCGAAGGTCGAAAGGGGGACGGATTCCTCCTCGTCACCCAGAACGTGGACGGGTTGCACCTCCGCGCGGGGTCCCGGCGGGTGGTGGAGCTCCACGGAAGCCTGCACCGGGCGCGCTGCGAGGTCTGCCACCACCGGTTCGCCCTCCCGCCCCCGGAGGAGTTCGTCCCACCGCCTTCCTGCCCCCGGTGCGGGAGCCGCGCCCGCCCGGACGTGGTGTGGTTCGGGGAACTCCTGCCCCCGGGCGCTTACGAGGCCGCCGAGGAAGTTTTCCGGCGGGCGGAGGTGGCCCTGGTGGTGGGCACCAGCGCCGTGGTGGAGCCTGCCGCGTCCCTGGGCCGGGTGGCCCGGCGCAGCGGCGCGTACCTGGTGGAGGTGAACCCCGAGCCCACGCCCCTCACCGGCCTCGCCCACCTGTCCCTCCGCACAGGGGCGGTGGAGGGGCTCCAGGCGCTCCTG
>Ga0272447_1001417_pt1 | contig 15060 bp, 16 predicted proteins | sample YNPCB0133_FD_194589 | JGI IMG/M metagenome (GOLD analysis project Ga0272447, IMG submission 194589) | Hot spring microbial mat communities from Yellowstone National Park, WY, United States - YNP-CB-013-3 | ecosystem: Environmental > Aquatic > Thermal springs > Hot (42-90C) > Sediment | place... | reverse complement strand
ATCGGCGCGCGCACGCGGGTGAAGGTGGTCAAAAACAAAGTGGCGCCGCCCTTCAAGCAGGCGGAGTTCGACATCATCTTCGGCAAGGGCATCTCGCGCGTGGGAGGCATTCTGGACCTGGGCGTGGAGAGCGGTATCATCACCAAGTCGGGCACGTGGTTCACGTATGGTGACATCCGCCTGGGGCAGGGTCGCGAAAACGCGCGCACCTTCCTGGAGGAACATCCCGAGATTGCCGACGAGATAGAGGCTCGCATCCGCTCCGGTGGAACGGTGCCCACAGTCTCTGGTGCTCCCTTGGAGGAAATAGCGGAAGCTGTCGAGTAATTAACCTGTATAACGGTAAGAGGGCAACTTTTTCCGAAGCCCTTCGCTCATCCTCTGGACTCCTCCGCGAGCCTGGAGGTGAGAGAAGGTGATGGATATACTCATCGGCACAATCACGGGTCTGGTGGTGGCAGTGGCTGCCACCGTTTTGCTATGGCGAACGCGAGTACTACCGAAAGAGAACGAGGTCAAAGCGCAGTTAGCCCAACTACAGCAGGAGCGTGAAGAGACACTCAAGCAGATAGACGCACTGAAGAAGGAAGCCGTACTGGAAGCGAAGGAAGAAGCATACCGCATCCGCGCCGAGGCGGAGCGGGAAAACCGCGAGAAACGTGCGGAGATCCACAGGATTGAGCGAAGGCTGGCTCATAAGGAAGAGACCCTTGACCGGCGTTTGGAAGGGGTAGAGCGGAAGGAACGCTATCTGGTTGCCAAAGAGGCGGAGATAGAACAGCTGCGCCGCGAGGCGGAGGCTCTGGTAGAACAGCAGCAACGGGAGCTGCAGCGCATCTCCGGCTTGACCCCGGAAGAGGCAAAGCAGATATTCCTGCGTGGCATCGAGGAGACCGCCCGTCAGGAAGCAGCCCACCTGATTCGCGAGATCGAAGAGGACGCCCGCCGCGAAGGGGAACGGCGCGCCAGAGAGATACTGATCGACGCCATGCAGAGGTGCGCCGTAGACCAGGTGACCGAAACCACCGTTTCGGTGGTGCCTTTGCCCAGCGACGAGATGAAGGGGCGCATCATCGGGCGGGAAGGACGCAACATCCGCGCCTTCGAGATCGCTACGGGTGTCGACCTGATTATCGACGACACGCCGGAAGCGGTGGTGCTTTCCTGCTTTGATCCCATCCGGCGCGAGGTGGCTCGCATTGCGCTCACCAACCTCATTGCGGACGGGCGAATCCACCCGGCGCGTATCGAGGAGGTGGTGGAAAAGGCACGCGAGGAGGTGGAGCGGCGCATCTGGGAGGCGGGCGAACGCGCGGTGCTGGAAACGGGTGTAACCGGACTGGCACCCGAGCTCGTCAAAATGCTGGGTAAGATGCGCTATCGCACCAGCTACGGGCAGAACGTGCTGGCGCACAGTGTGGAGGTCGCGCATCTCTGCGGCGTGATTGCTAGCGAACTCGGGGTAAACGTCGCCCTAGCCAAGAGGGCAGGTCTGCTGCACGATATAGGCAAAGTGGCAGACCACGAGCAGGAGGGACCGCACGCCCTGTTGACCATCGAAATCCTGCGCCGCTATGGTGAGTCGGAGGAGGTGGCTAACGCGGCGGGGGCGCACCATTTCGACGTAGAGCCAGCCAGCATCGAGGCGTTAATTGTGGCGATCGCGGACTCGCTCTCGGCGGCACGACCAGGGGCAAGGCGCGAGATGCTGGAGAACTACGTCAAGCGGGTGCAGAGTTTGGAACAGATTGCGGACTCCTACCCCGGAGTAGAGAAGGCGTTCGCCGTGCAAGCCGGGCGCGAGGTGCGTCTCATCGTCAAACCCGACCAGGTGGACGACCTCGAAGCCATGCGGCTGGCGCGCGAAATCGCGAACAAAATCGAGCAGGAGATGGAGTATCCAGGACAGATTAAGGTCACCGTGATTCGCGAGACGCGCGCTGTGGAGTACGCGCGATGAGTGCAGTGGTGCGTGTGCTGTTTTTGGGTGATATCGTGGGTAGAGCGGGACGCCAAGCAGTGCAGCATTCACTGCCTTTCTTGAAAAGAGAGTACGCGCCCGATGTCGTTATCGCCAATGCGGAGAATGCGGCGGGAGGTATCGGCATCACCGCCGAAATCGCTGCCCAGCTGCTGGACATAGGGATCGATGTGCTAACCACTGGCAATCATGCCTGGAAGGAAAAGGCAGTCTATCCGTATCTCGACACCGAGCCGCGTATCTTGCGCCCTGCAAACTATCCGCCAGGCGCGCCAGGGCGTGGGTGGGCGGTCTATGCAGTGGGAGAACACCGCCTTACGGTGGTCAATCTCAGCGGGCGAGTGTTCATGGATATGGTAGATTGCCCCTTCCGCGCGATCGATGCTATACTCGAAGAGGTTGCTAGCGAGACACCGTTGGTGCTAGTGGACTTCCATGCGGAAGCCACCTCCGAGGCGCAGGCGTTTGGCTGGTATGTGGACGGGCGGTGCAGCGCGGTGATTGGTACGCACACCCACGTGCAAACGGCGGACGCGCGCATCCTGCCGAGGGGCACCGCCTACATCACCGATGCGGGTATGTGTGGTGCGCTCGACTCGGTGATCGGGATGCAAGTGGAGCAGGTGGTGCAGCGGTTTCGCTCCCAGCTGCCAGTGAAGTTCGAGGCGGCGCGTAGTCGTCCAGCGGTGCAGGGGGTATACGTGGAAATAGACCCTGCAACAGGTCACGCCCGCCAGATGCAGCGATTTCAGGCGTTGCCTGAAGCAGACAGCGTTGCATTCCGTGCGGAGCACGCACTCTACCCCGAATAGGGCACTCCACGAAAACGAGGTGAACCGAAGTGCGAACAGCAAGAGGGTTGCAACAAACGTTTCTGGTGATGCTGGCGGCGTTCACATGCGTGGCGGCATCGGCACAACAGGAGCTCATTATCTTCAAAGGTGAACAGGCCGCCAGTGCCGGGTTGCTACTTGGCGGTTGGGGCAGCGGCGACATCCGCGAGACTGGCGAAGCCGTATACATCGGCAGTACCTCCCTGCAGGTAGTTACCCAGAGCTTCTATCAGGGCGGACGCATTGTGCTGCAACAGCCGGTGAGCGTGGCGGCGTTCGCCAACGACCCTAACGCCTACCTGCTGTTTCAGGTGCGGCTGCCGCGAGGCACGGGTAGTCTGTATGCGGCTGGCTACGGCAGGGGGATCGGCATGGGCGGGATCCCCGGCGTGCCTGGCTTCGGCAGTCCGGAAATGGGTGGTATCATGGGAGCTCGCGGTGGACGCATGGGCGGGGCGGTCACGGGCGCCGGTCGCGCCGCGGGTAGAGGAGGTGCCGCTGTGGGTGGCATCGGAGGCCCACCGATGGGCGGTCCTAGAATAGGGGCTCCTCCGGGAATCGGTGGATTGCCCGGAGCGCCCAGCACAGGCGCCGGACGCCGCACGGGTGGAATGACTGGAGGCGTGCCCGGAATACCCGGCTACGGTTATGGTGGTTACCGCACGGGGCTTACTACCCCCACTACCGTCACCCGCGTGATGAAGCAGATGCGGGTGGTCGTCGTGACCACCGACGGTAGGCAGTACGAAGCGGTGGCTCCGTTCGACCCACCCCTTGCCGATGAGGAGGGCTGGTTCCCCATTGGCATCGCACTGGGTGCGTTCAAAGGGATGCCGCCGAACGCGCAAATCAGGGAAATCCGCCTGTTTGGTGACGCCTATGGGGTCTTCTATGTCGGTGAAATCCGTGTGGCTACCGACCCCACCCCCATCACGGGCGACGCCGGGGAGGAACAAATCGTGGCAGCCAACGACCTGGTGCGGCTAGAAGCGCGTGCCAGTGCGGGCATCACCCCACTTAGGTACTCGTGGGACTTCGATGCCAGAGATGGCATACAGGAGGACGCAGTGGGAAGGGTGGTCACCACCCGCTATCGGAGGCCTGGGGAATACACCGTAACCCTCACAGTCACCGATGTGTTCGGGCTAAAGAAGCCCTTCGTTGCCACCACGAAGATTACCGTAAACGAATAACAACGCAGTCCCCCTTCTCCTGCTGCAGCGGGAGAAGGGGGAAGTATTATCCTCGCATCTGTGCCACCTCGTCGATGTTGACCGTGTGTAACATGCGATAATTGGAAAGAACCACTGCCATTCCCACTGCCACTTCGGCTGCGGCGACGGTAATGGTTACCAGCACAAACACCACTCCTTCAAGCGACTCCGGATGCAGATAGCGCCAGAACGCCACAAAGTTCAAGTTCGCCGCGTTCATCACAATCTCGATGGACATCAGTACCGCGATGGCGTTACGGCGCGAGATTAATCCATACATGCCGATCGCCAGCAGCACGGCGCTCAGAAGCACGAAAAAGTGGAGGGGAACGTTCACCGCGTTCACTGTTCAGGCTCCTCCAATTCGGCTTTTGGGTTGCGTGCCAGAAAGATAGCGCCCAGCATCGCGCTCAGCAACAGTGCAGAGGTCAACTCGAACGCCAGCACGTACTCGTTAAGCAACGCTGCGCCCAAACGCGCTGTGATTTTATCCGCCTCCACAGGAGCAGGAACCGATGGCAAGGTGGGAGCGTTACGGTAGATGACGATAATCAGAAACCCCATCATGCTGGCGCTAGCGGCGATGGCGGCGACCACCAAGCGGTTAGTCTGCCGAATGAGGGGATTCATCACGTCCCGCGTCAGCATCAGCGCAAACAACACCACAACCATCACCGCTCCCGCATACAGCAGTAGCTGTAGAGCAAACAGAAACTCTACCGACAGTATCAGATAAAATCCTCCTATTCCCAAGAAGAAGGGCAAGAGCCAGAAACCGGCGTGAATCAGGTTGCGCACGACCACCACCATCAATGCGGAAACGACGGTCATCATCGTGAGCAACATCAACATCCCCAGCTCCAACACACTCATGACGCATGTCCCTCCGAAGCGTGCGCAGCCGCAGGTTTAGCTTTCTCTTCTTCTGCCATTAACCGCTGAATGGTTTCGATATTCTTCCGCACGGCCTCCTCCCCGCCCTGCGCCAAATCGGCGATGCGGAACACTGCCGCGTCCCGACGCTCGCTGGCGAGCTCGTAGGCGGGTCCCATGTAGATAGCGTCAAACGGGCACGCCTCCACACACAGGTTGCAAAACATACATCGTCCCAAATCCATTGTGAACTCGCTGACGCCTGCATGGGTGCCCTTACCCAACTTCACCATCGTGATGACGTCGGTGGGGCACGCTTGCGCACACAACGTACACCCCACGCAGTTGAGCCGCTGTTTCTCCTCGTTCCACTTCAGGTAGAACAGCCCCCGATAGCGCGGGGGCACTGGACGCCGCTCGTAGGGATAGCGCACAGTGATTTTAGGACGCCATAGGTTGCGCCACGTTACCAGCATCCCGTAAAACAGCGTGAGAAGCCCATCCGCCAGCATTACAAACGGGTTATATCGTTCCTGTTCTGCGGCGTGTCGCTTAACCATCTATCTCACCCCCAGTGCGATTGCAAACAGCAAGTTCAACAGGCTCAGGGGCACAAGGCCTTGCCAAGCAAAGCGCAGAATCTGATCGATGCGCAGGCGTGGCGGCGTCCATCGCACCCACATGAAGACGAAAATCATCACGAATACCTTTAAGAACATCCACACAATCGGTGGCAGGATGGGTCCGTCCCATCCCCCGAAGAATAGCGCAGCAGCAAAGGCGGTGATGAAGAAGTTGTTGGCAAACTCGGAAGCGAAGAACAGGGCAAAGCGCATCCCGGAATATTCCGTATTGAAGCCGCTGACCAGCTCCGACTCCGCCTCTGGAAGGTCAAACGGCGTGCGGTTAATCTCTGCCAGCGCGCAGATAAAGTATATCAGCGCAGCAATCAGCACAGGGGGGTGCCAGATATTCCAGCCATGTTTCACCTGATACTCGATAATCTCCGTAAGGCTTAACGAGCCGGTGTAAAACACCACCACCAGCACCGACAGCACCATCGGGATTTCATAAGAGAGCAACTGCGCTACGGCGCGTAATCCCCCCAGCAGCGAATACTTGTTGTTAGATGACCAGCCCGCCATCAAGATGCTGACCACGTTGAATAGCGACACCCCGAGGACAAACAACACCGCTACGTTCATCTCCAGAGCCACCCATCCGGGCGCAAATGGCAGCACCATGAAAGAGAGCACGGTGGAGATGAAGGCGATATACGGAGCCAAGTAGAAGAAGCGTCTATCTGCGCCCGTCGGTACGATATCTTCTTTGAGCAGCAGCTTCAGGGCGTCCGCCACCGTTTGGAAGGTACCCTGCGGCCCCACATGCACGGGTCCCAAACGGCTCTGGATGTAGCCTGCGACCTTGCGCTCAATGTAGATAACGGCTAGCGGGATCATCAGCGTGAAGCTAGCCAGCACAACTGCTTTTACAAACGTCCACAGCAACGGGTGTTGCACGAAAAACGAAGCCACCGCCTCTATCACCGGTCGATCTCTCCTAACACGATGTCAAGGCTTCCCAGTATCGCCACGAGGTCAGCCACTTTTGCGCCCTCCAGCAAGCGCGGCAGCACGCTTAGGTTCACGAAGGAGGGGGCGCGGATATGCACCCGCACTGGGTTGGGACTGCCATCGCTCACCATCATGAAGCTTAGCTCCCCGCGCGGGCTCTCCACGCGTGAGTAGGCGATACCTGCTGGCGGCTTGAAGATTTTGGGTAACTTCGTCAAAACAGGTCCGTCTGGCATGTCGCGGATGACCTGCTCGATAATGCGACAGCTCTGACGCATCTCTTCCATCCGTACCAGATACCGCGCCCACACATCACCCTGCTCAAACACTGGCACCTCGAACTCCACGCGGTCATACACTTCGTAGAGGGCAACCTTGCGGATATCGTAAGGCACACCAGAGCCACGAATCACTGGACCGCTGCAGCCGTATGCCAGCGCGGTCTCCTTCGGCAGAACGCCGATGCCGCGTGTGCGAGAGCGGAAAATGCGATTGCGCGTGAGCAGCTGGTTATACTCGTCGATGCGCTGGCGAAAGAGCTTGATGAAGTCCAGCACTTTTTGCCCGAAGCCCTCGGGCAGGTCGTCTGGCACTCCGCCCACCCGCACCCAATTGTAGGTGAGACGTGCCCCTGTACACTCCTCCAGCAGGTCCAACACCATCTCGCGCTCGCGGAAGGCATACAGGAACATGGTCGTCGCGCCCAAATCGGTGCCGAAGGTGCCGAGAAACACCAGATGGCTGGCAATACGCTGCAGCTCCATCAGCAGAACCCGGATGTATTTGGCCCGCTCGGGCACCTCCACCGCCCCTAGTCGCTCGATGCATTGACAGATGCCCAGATTGTTGGACAGTGCCGCCAGATAGTCCAGCCGATCGGTGAAGGGGATGTTGTGGCGATAGGGACGGCGCTCCATCATCTTCTCCAGCCCGCGATGCAGATAACCAATCACTGGCTCGCAGGCAAGAATCTGCTCTCCGTCCAGCGCAAGAATTAGCCGTAGCACTCCGTGGGTGGACGGGTGCTGGGGCCCCACGTTGATGACCATCCCCTGCGATAGGATTTCCATCGTCGTTGGGGTGGTGCGGGTAACTTCGGGCGAAACAGGCATGCTCATCTTAGTTCACCGGCTGTGGCCCGCGTAGGGGGTCTCCGCTTGGCTCTGCCACGTAGTCTTTGCGGAACGGGAAGCCTTCCCAGTCATCGGGCAACAGGATGCGCTTCAGGTTAGGGTGACCGTCAAAAATCACGCCGTACATGTCGTACATCTCGCGTTCATGCCAATTGACGCCCGGGTACAGCTGCGCTAAGGAGGCGATCACCGGTCTTTCGCGTGACAGCGTGGTCAGCACGAGGACGTTATGATTGTAGACCGAAGACCACAGGCGCAGATATACGCCGAACTCCTGCCCCGTGTCCCACACGGTCAGGTCAGCAGGGTAGTCCATCTGCCACTGCGGGTCATCACGCAGATACTGGGCTACCTCCTGCCATTTGTCGGGGCAGATGGTAAAGCGCACTTCGTCTGGGCTGACCTGGCTCCAGGCGGTTACTGCTTCCCCGAAGTGCTGCAGCAGGTTCTCGATCGCCTCTTTCATCCGGTGGCTCCCGTCTCAGGGATGATGATTGGCTCCCGCACTGGCTTGGGCAAGCCGTTTTTCTCCGCCAGATGCTCTTCGCGGATACGCTCCTGCAGCTTCAGGATGCCAAGAATCAGGTTCTCTGGGCGTGGCGGACAACCGTATACATACACATCTACCGGCACGAACTGGTCTACCCCTTTGACAATGGTGATGGAGTCGCGGTAGGGACCTCCCGCGCTGGCGCACCCGCCCATGGCGATGACATACTTGGGTTCGGGCATCTGTTCATATAGCCGCTTAATGAACGGCGCCATCTTCACCGATACCCATCCTGCCACAATCATGACGTCCGCTTGGCGTGGTGTAGCGCGGAAAAACATGCCGAAACGGTCTAGGTCGTAACGGGACGCGGCGGTCGCCATCATCTCGATGGCGCAGCACGATAGTCCAAACGTCAGCGACCACAGGGAGGACTTGCGTGCCCACGCCATCAGGTCAGAGATTTTGGCAATCAGGATGGTGCCGCCTGGCACCTTAATAAGTCCTTTTTCCAGTCGTTCCTTTACTCCCATGTCAATGCTCCCTTGCGCCAGGCATACAGCAAGCCCGCGCCGAGAATCAGGATGAACAGCGCCACCTCCACCAACACCAGCCATGGAGCGTTTAGGCTTTTGGCAACAAGGACGACTGGTGCCAGCAACGCCAGCTCCACGTCGAACACCACAAACAGTAGCGCGAAGATATACACATGCAGGTTCATCTGCCGCCACGCATCGGAGAAGGTCTCCGCACCGCATTCATAAGTTTCACCCTTCACCCGTGTAGGCATTCGGGGGGCAACTGCATGAGATATTGCCAGTGTGACACCGACCACCAAAATGGCGACAACGGTAAAAACACCGATGACGATGAGTGTCTCCACGCACTTCCCTCACTGCCATTCAACTTCAGTAAAACACCTCACCTACTGCATATAGTACTTGTTTTCAGCGAAAAAATCAAGGGTGAGCGGTGTGAAAGAGCAGCCGGCAGCTGCGACGCTCTGCTTAGATGACACTCACAGGAGCCGAATGGCAGGAAAGAACAGAGCCCATCCTACCGAAGGACATAGGCAGCAGGACGCACAAGGTGAACCGCTTTTGAAACAGGAGCGAGCAGCCGCACATGGCTGATTTGTGTTTCCGACAGTGCCAAAGGTTACTTGGCTACAGCGGAGCGAAGGCTACGGGAGGAGTTCGCTAGCTCGCGCAGTGCCTCGCTACGCAGGAGCATTCCCTCCTCTTGATAGCGCGTCTCTTTCGTCTCGGCGAACGAAAGCAGGCTGCCTAACGACTGTTGCAACAGGCTACCTGCCAGCAGGAAGCGCTGGTGGGCGTCCAGCATTCGGGGAACGGGCTTAAGCGACCGCGCGAACTGCTGGAGGTCGCGATTCTGCGTCTCCAGTCCCTTCAGCGTTTTGAAGAGGGTCTCGAGGGTAACCGTGCCGTTGTTATACGACGCTACCGCTTCCTGAACACGCTGTGCTAGTTGAGTGAAGCTCGTCTCTATCCCCTCTGCCAACGCGAAATACACCTCGCCTTGCAGGCTTTCTTCTCCAGTAGGCAGTAGCGGATACATCCTTTCCACCATCTCCTGTGCCCGCGCAAACTGTCCCCGCGCCACGTAGAGCTTTGCCAGACGCATCAGGGGTTCCGTTTGGTTTGGGGCTTTTTGCACCGCGTGCTGATAGCACTCTTCTGCCTCGGTGATGCGGGCGCGGTTCCACAGCAGGTCGCCTAGATGCAGCCAGGCGGCGACGTTCTGCGGGTCGCGCTCCAGCATGCGGCGGTACATCGTTTCCGCCTCATCCAGACGATTAGCCCGCATGTAGGCATCCGCCAGCGAAAGCATCAGAGGCGTAGTGTCTGAAACCGTCTGCGCGGCTCGCATTCCCTCTGCGACCGCTGCGTCTTCCATCCGCCTCTGCAAGTAGGCTTCAATCAATCGACGGCGCGGTTCGGGGTCGTCCGGTTTAACGTCAGCAGCCTTGCGATACGCCTCGATTGCGTTTGCGAGGTCACCAGCACGGGCATACCTTTGTCCTTCTTCCAAAAACTGCCTCATGAGGGCAGCGGTATCCTCAGCGGCGGCTCCAGGCGAGGGGAGATTAAGCTGTGCCTCTTGCTGCGTTACCTCTACCTGGGCAAGCGAGGCTAACGGCTCGGTAATCAGCCGTGCAACCAAATTGCTGGCAGCGGTGCGGGCAGTGCTTACCAAGTCGATGGTCATGCTGCCGCCTGAACGAGCGCGTTGCACAGGTTGGCTCTCCAACTGAGTCTGCCAGGGACGCCCTCCGCGTACTGGCATCCACGATGCGAAGACCAGAACCACTGTGTTGGGCGGCAGGTTTTGCAATAGACTAGGGTCTATTTTTCTACCTCGCGGGGCGCGAGGCTGTACTGGCGGTTTTTCCGACCAGGTGGCACGCACGGTCAGAGCGAACTCGCCACCAAGCGCTTGCACGATGCGCCGCTTCTGATCTGCAGAAGGCTGTTCGGAGACCTCACGCGCTTGGAGCGTGCCCTCCTGAACCAGTCGCTGGATGGAGGGAGAAGCGGGGTCATAAATCAGCACGTCCACTCGTCGCGTTTCCTCAAGCAGTTGCGCCAACGGCGTAGCAATACCCACATTTGGGTCGGGCTGGTCTCTTTTCGCCTCCACCTTTTCGGGGAAAATTACCACCAACGGGCGGCGGGAGGGCAGCTGCGGGAAGGCAAGGGACGTGCCAAGCCACAGCAAAACGACACTGTAGCAGATAGCTCGGGTCATGTTTCTATCCTCCACATGCCGCCAGCCCCTGTTTTGCGGCTTCCAGCCCTCTGCGGGCGCGCTCCACATTCTGGTTGGCAGCAATCTGCCGCTCGTACTCAGCAATAGCCTGCTGATAGGCGTTGCGGGCTGAATCCAACTCGCCCAGCCGCTGATAGCACAGCCCGATTTGCTGATAGACAAAGCCCTTATCGGTGGCGCCCTGCAACGCCTTCTGGTACAGCGGGATGGCTTCGCGGTACCGACCCGCGAGTTGATGCTGCTGGGCGACGCGCATCAGGTCTTCAGCCTCCAAGGAGGGGGGTGGAGGTGCGACCACCCCACCGCCTCCCCCCGCGCCCGGTCGCACAATGATTTCCATCACCGGCTGGCGTTCAGGGGGCGGGTTCGTGCCGCTAGGCTGCAGAGGCACATCGGGCATTACCACCGAACCGCTTGTTGCAGGCTGCCCGCCGTTGTTGCTGGTCGGGCGACGGTCGTTTGAGGTTTGTCCGCTCGGCTGAGCGGGTACCACTGTTAGCGGGGGCAGTGGGGGTAGGGGGAGCCGCCCAGTTCGGGTGGGCTCTGGGCTACGGTCAACAGCGCTTTCCTGAGGGGGTGTCGCTGGAGGTGGCTCAGGCGTTGACGGAACCGATGGTGGAACATAGCTAGGCATGGGAGTTGTGTACCAGCCGTATAGCGTGCTACTGGTTGACGGTGTGCTTTGGGCAGGCGCGTTTACTGGAGGCGATGGCTGTCTCGAACGGGGTTGATAGTTTAACGCGGCTAGCCCCAGCACAAACAGCCCAACAGCCACAAAGCTACCGATGATTAGCGGTAGTGGGCTTGACTCCTGACGCAGCGCTTTGGGTGTCGGTAGGCGCAACCGACGGCGTAGCTCCTCCAGCTTGGCACGGTCAGCAACGCTATCGGGGTTTAGCGCAACTACCTTCTCGTATTCGGCTACTGCCTTCTGTAAATCGCCCTGTTTCTCATAAATTAAACCGAGCAAAGAATGGGCAGAGGTGTTGGCTGGGTCGAGCACCAGCACCCCCTCGCAGGCGAGCGCTGCTTCGTGCAGTCTCCCTTCGGCTTCGTGGGTTAGTGCCTCGTCCAGCAGCTGCTTAATCTTCTGTTGCTGCTCGGGCGAGTCCATCTGAAACACGCTTTCGTCAAGGGGCGGTATCTTGCGCTCTGCCTGAAGCCGATGCCCACACTGGTGGCAGAATCGGCTGTCGTTCCCGTTGTAGGCTCCGCACTGCGTGCAGAACATCCTCTTCACTCCTACTACCAGAGGCGCTGCTGGTGGCTCTCACTACGCGGCAAAAGACCCAGATGCTCGTACGCAAAACGAGTAGCCACACGCCCCCGCGATGTGCGGTTCAGCAAGCCAATCTGTATCAGGAAGGGCTCATACACGTCCTCGATGGTATCTCGCTCCTCGTTGGTCGCGGCAGACAAGGTGTCGATGCCTACTGGACCGCCGTCGAACTTCTCGATAATCAGGCGGAGGAACCGCCGGTCGAACTCGTCCAGACCGAGTGTATCCACCTCCAGCATCTGCAGCGCCTCGTCAGCAATTCGTCGGGTAATGACACCGTCGCCGCGCACTTGAGCATAATCCCGCACGCGCCTCAACAGACGGTTGGCGATGCGTGGCGTGCCCCGCGAACGCTGGGCTATCTCCGCCGCCCCCTCGCGTTCGATAGGCACACCCAGTATCTCTGCCGAACGCAGCACGATAGTCTGCAGCTCCTCTGGCGTGTAAAATTGAAAGTACAACACGATGCCAAAGCGCGCCCGCAACGGTGACGTCAGCAGCCCCGCTCTAGTAGTCGCGCCCACCAGCGTAAACGGGGGCAGGTCGAGCTTAATCGTGCGCGCCGCCGGTCCCTTGCCGATAACCAGGTCCAGTTGGTAGTCCTCCATCGCTGGGTAGAGTATCTCCTCCACTGGTCGGCTCAAGCGATGCACTTCGTCGATAAACAGCACGCTGTTCGGTTCGAGATTCGTTAGTATCGCCGCCAGGTCGCCCGGTCGCTCAATAGCGGGACCAGAAGTGGAACGGATTGGTGCGCCCATCTCATTGGCGATGATGTGCGCGATGGTGGTTTTTCCCAAACCTGGCGGGCCAAACAGCAAAACATGGTCTAGCGCTTCCCCACGTTGCCTCGCTGCTTCAATAAAGATGCCAAGGTTCTCCTTGAGCTTCGCCTGCCCGATGAACTCGCGCAGCCGGCGTGGGCGCAGGCTCAGCTCTTCCTCTGCCTCCTCCAGCCTACGGCGCGGGGTTACTATCCGCTGTTCTTCCGCCTCATCTGTTCGGCGCATGATAGGCTTTTTCCTCATCTCTCTCCGTGATAGGAGAGGATACTTGATACACCTGTCTACATTTTAGACGACGAGACACACCGCTTCCTTCTTCCTAACGGGTACTGGTCAACGCCTGTAGCGCACTGCGTACTAGCGCCGCGGTATCCGCCTCCGATGGCAATGACTTTGCCGCCGTTTCCACCGCGCGCCGGGCGTCGGTGCGGTTGTAGCCCAAAGCCATCAATGCTTCTACCGCATCTTCGAGACGGTCGGAAGGCAGCGGCTTGCCTTTGGCTGCCAGACGATCTACTTTGCGTTGCCAGGCGATTTCCGCGGCTTTCTCCTTCAGCTCCATCGCAATGCGCTGCGCGATTTTGGTGCCCACGCCGGGCGCGCTGGTGAGGCGTTTGATGTCCTCGCCTGCGATCGCCATCGCCAGCTGGTCTGCGTCCATCGCACTGAGTAGGCTCAGCGCGGCTTTCGGTCCCACCCCGCTGACGCCGATGAGCATCTCGAAGAGCCCGCGCTGCTCAGCGGTGGCAAAACCATACAGGCTCATCTCCTCCTCGCGTACGTAAAAGGTGGTGAGCAGGTGCACCTGCTCACCCACCGCAGGAAGCACTGCTGACACCGTTTCGGGCACCAGCACACGGTAACCGACACCATTCACGTCCACCACGACTGCCGCGGTGTCCTTCTCCACCAGCGTGCCGCGCACGTGCGCGATCATCTCAGTAAATCACCTTGTTGAGCGGATACTCGACCAGCCCCTGCGCCCCAGCGCGTTTGAGCTGCGGGATGAGGTCGCGCACCTGTTTCTGTTCCAGGATGGTCTCGACTGCTACCCATTTCTCGTCCGACAGCGGCGAGATGGTGGGGTTCTTCAGCGCGGGTAGCACGCTTAGCACCGCCGGAAGGTTTTCGCGCTCCACGTTCATCTTCAGTCCCACCAGCGCGCCAGCGTTCAGCGCAGCGGTCAACAGCATGGCGATGTTTTCGGTCTTCTCACGCTTCCAGGTATCCTGCCACGCCTCTCTGTTGGCAATCAGGCGTGGGGTTGAGACCAGCAATGTGTCCACGATGCGCAGGTTGTGCGCCCGCAGACTGCTGCCTGTCTCGGTGTTGACCACGATGGCGTCCGCCAGCACGGGCACCTTTACCTCGCACGCGCCCCACGAAAACTCCACGCTAGCCTTCACACCATGCTGCTGCAGGTAGCGTTCGGTTAGTCGCACATATTCGGTGGCGATGCGCTTGCCCTGCAGGTCTCTGACGCTCTCGACAGGACTGCTTTCCTGAACCGCTAGCACCACTCGCACCGGGTTGCGCGTGACTTTAGAATATGTCAAGTCGGCGACCTCGATAACATCCGCGCCGTTGTCCTCGATCCAGTCCTTGCCGCTGATTCCCACGTCCAACACGCCATCCTGCACGTAGCGCGGGATTTCCTGTGGGCGAATGAGCCAGGGTTCCAGTTCGGGGTCGTCCACCGTCGGCTCGTACGAGCGCAGAGAAACGTGCAACTCGAACCCTGCCTTTTTGAACAGCTCAAAGGTGGCTTCCTGCAGACTGCCCTTCGGTAAACCGATTTTGAGTTTCACACGTTCACTCCCGATGTCTTCCAGCGTTTTGCGTAGATGATTATATCGGGTATCGGGGACATGCGTCAACCATTGAGGAGAACGGAGAGGTCTTTTAAGGGAGAACGATAGCCATGTTGCACCATTAGCGCCAGCATCGCATTTGCTTCCGCTTGAGAGATAACATTCGTCTCCACGAGGCGAACGAGAATACCAAGCGTTCCTGTGACCGCAATGCCAGCTTGACGGGCGTAGCGCCGCGCGTCCCTATCGTCCGTCCACACCATCATCCCACGGTGCTGAGCAATCGCCAGGCATGAT
>Ga0272447_1001414_pt1 | contig 15075 bp, 17 predicted proteins | sample YNPCB0133_FD_194589 | JGI IMG/M metagenome (GOLD analysis project Ga0272447, IMG submission 194589) | Hot spring microbial mat communities from Yellowstone National Park, WY, United States - YNP-CB-013-3 | ecosystem: Environmental > Aquatic > Thermal springs > Hot (42-90C) > Sediment | place... | reverse complement strand
GGGTGATAACTGCTCCAATGTTGCAGAGGCTGGAAGATATATTTCGAGCGACCTGCCAAAAGTGGCGCTGTTCCTTGGTGGAGTTCAACGGTGAGGCGGATTATGTGCATCTGTTGGTGAGTTTTCCACCGGATGTCCAGGTCTCAAAGCTGGTGAACAACCTGAAAACAGTCTCCAGCCGGTTGATTCGCAAAGAGTTCGCCACAGAGGTGGCACGGTTCTACAGCAAGCCTGTATTTTGGACAGGGACCTATTTTGTTGCCTCTTGTGGTGGGGTCACCGTTGAGGAGTTGAAGAAGTATGTCGAGCAGCAGGCAACGCCCAGATTGTGAGACTCAGGGGCATTGAACCCCTTCGTCTCACCGCCTATCCTCCAGCCCGCCAAGCTGCGCTGTGGCGGGAGTACCCCGGAGGTTCTGATGGCTGGTGGATGTGGGCTATGGAGATGCCTTTCGGGAGCCGTTGCGGCTGGGGGATCCCGGCATCCAAGCCCAGGCGGAAGGGCGCTACCGCCTCATCCCCTGGCCCGCAGCTCCCGCACGCTACTGGCGGGTTCAACAGGAACGACCGGATCGCACCTGGAAAACCCTCTTCCTGCTGGATTGGATCCCGCGTCAACTGCAGGAGTTCGAGCCCATGTGCCGCTTCCACCAAACGTCGCCGGCATCCAGGTTGACCCGCCTGCGCCTGTGCAGCCTGGCCACCCCCAGCGGACGGATCACCCTCACCGCCTCCGCCAATGGCTCCGTTTTTAAATGGATCGAAACTACCCCAGAAGGCCGCCGGGAACGCCTGCTCAAGGACGAGAAAGAATACGAACACCTGCTCGCTTGCGCCTTCGGGATCCGCCTTCCCACAACCTCTTCTGCCCCTGAGAGAAAGATGGCAAGACCTACAGCCGCTCCGACAGAAGCCCGCCAGCTCTCTTCCAAACCCGATCCAAAACCCTATCCAGCAGTGCCAGAATAAGATGTCAAAATAAAGAACACTGTCTCGTTGTCCGACAAAGATTATGGATGCTGCGGCGGTTTCCACATTTGATGGCCAAGCCCTGGATCACGTGCTCATTTTCGACACCACCCTGCGCGACGGGGAGCAGTGCCCCGGCGCCACCCTCAACACCGAAGAAAAGCTGGCCATCGCCCGGCAACTGGCCCGGCTGGGGGTCGATATCATTGAAGCTGGGTTTGCCTATGCCAGCCCCGGGGACTTCGAGGCGGTGCAGAAGGTGGCCGAACAGGTGGGCACCCCCGATGGCCCTGTGATTTGCAGCCTGGCCCGCGCCCTCAAGGCCGACATCGAAGCGGCAGCCGAAGCCCTCAAGCCCGCCGCCAAGCCCCGCATCCACACCTTTATCTCCACCTCCGACATTCACCTCAAGTACCAGTTGCGCAAGACCCGCGCCGAAGTGCTGCAAATTGCCGAGGAGATGGTGGCCTACGCCAAGTCCTTCGTGGACGATGTGGAGTTCTCCATGATGGACGCCACCCGTTCCGATCCGGAGTTTCTCTACCAGGTGATCGAGGCAGCCATTCGGGCGGGAGCCAAAACCATCAACATCCCCGACACCGTCGGCTACAGCATGCCGGAAGAATTCGGCCAACTGATCAAGGGCATCCGCGAGAATGTGCCCAACATCAAGCAGGCCATCATCTCCGTCCACGGCCACGACGACCTGGGGGTCTCGGTGGCCAACTTTCTGGAGGCCATCAAGCAGGGGGCGCGGCAAGTGGAAGTGACCATCAACGGCATCGGCGAGCGGGCCGGCAACGCGGCGCTGGAAGAGTTGGTGATGGCCCTGCATGTGCGCCGCAGCTACTTCAACCCCTACTTTGGCCTGCCGGTCGACTCGGAAAAACCCCTCACCCACATCAAAACCCAGGAGATCTACCGCACCTCCCGCCTAGTCTCCAACCTCACCGGCATGTTGGTTCAGCCCAACAAGGCCATTGTTGGTGCCAACGCCTTTGCCCACGAATCGGGCATCCACCAGGACGGCATGCTCAAGAACCGCCAGACCTACGAGATTATGGACGCTCAGACCATCGGCCTGCAATCGAGCACGCTGGTGCTGGGCAAACACTCGGGCCGCAACGCCTTCCGTACCCGCCTCCGGGAGTTGGGCTTCGAGCTCTCAGAGCAGGATCTGAACAAAGCCTTCCTGCGCTTCAAAGAGCTGGCAGACAAGAAGAAGGAGATCACCGACCTGGATCTGGAGGCAATCGTCAACGATGAGACCCGCCCCGTGCCCGATCTCTACCGTCTGGAGCACGTGCAAGTGGTGTGCGGCAACCACGAGACCCCCACGGCCACGGTGCGCCTGATCACCCCTGAGGGCGAAGAGCGGGTGGACGCCGCCGTGGGCACAGGCCCGGTGGACGCGGTGTACAAAGCCATCAACCGCATCGTCAACATCCCCAACAAGTTGATCGAGTTTTCCGTCCAGTCGGTTACCGCCGGCATCGACGCCATGGGGGAAGTCACCATCCGCCTGCGCCACGAGGATCGCGTCTTCTCTGGCCACGCCGCGAATACGGACATCATCGTCGCCTCGGCCCAAGCCTACATGAACGCCCTCAATAAGCTTTACGCCGCTCTGCACGCAGCCCGCTCGACGGCTGAGCAACGGCAGGCCGCCACCCAGAAGATCTGATGGGCTACCGACAGGAGCGCCCCTCTAGGACCCGGCCGCAGGGATCCCTTCCGCAAACACCCGCCTGATTACTTCCTCAATCGGCGGGTCTGTTACCGTCAAGTCCAGCACCTCCAGATCTGCCAGGAGCTGGGCAACCGTTTGGGTGAGGTGTTCCCGCCGCACCCACAGCCGCACCTCACAGCCGCTGCCGGGATCCCCCTCGCTGCGCAGCTCTCCATAGACTTGCAATTGGGCGAGGGGGCAGGGGCGGGCCAATTCCAGCTTCACCTCGCGATAGGGGGCAAAGCGCTGCCGCAGCTCCTCGAGGCCGCCATCGTAAATGAGTTGCCCGGCGCTGATCACCAGCACCCGTTCACAGAGCGCCGTAATGTCGGCCATGTAGTGGCTGGTCAACAAGACTGTCGCCCCGTAGCGGCGGTTGTAATCCCGCAGAAATTGCCGCACGGCGGCCTGAGCGTTGACATCCAACCCCAAGGTCGGCTCATCCAAGAACAAGATCTGCGGCCGGTGGATCAGGGCCGCCAGCAGTTCCGCCTTCATCCGCTCCCCCAGAGAAAGCTTGCGCACCGGCTGCTTCAGCTTGCCCTGCAGGTCGAGGAGCTCCGCCAACTCCCCCACCCGCTCCCGAAACTCCTTTTCCGGGATCTCATAAACGGCGGCGTTAATCCGCAGGGAGTCCATTGCTGGCAGATCCCAGATAAGCTGTTGCTTCTGCCCCATCACCAGGGTAATCTGCTGCAGAAAAGCCCGCTCCCGCCGGTAGGGCACATGGCCGACCACCTGCAGCGTGCCCCCGGAAGGATAGATGAGACCCGCCAGCATTTTGAGGGTAGTGGTCTTGCCTGCCCCGTTCGGCCCCAAAAAACCCACCACCTCCCCCGGCTGAATCTGGAAGCTCATCGATTGCACCGCTGGGATGTAGTGATAGGTACGGCGAAAAAAGTGGCGCAATGTACCGATCACTCCCGCTTCCTTAATGGCTACCGGGTAAACCTTGCTCAGGTCGCGGGCAACGATGATCGGCTCAGGTCGGATTGGCACGTCAGACAACATAGCTCCTCACCCCCCCTAAAAAATCAGATCCGCTAGCCCAACTTCAAGGGCAAGCCTCCTGAGGCTGGGCATGTCGGATCTGGCTGGGGGTATTCTCAGGATCGGAGGAGAAACAGCGAACAGGCAGGGGAACTACAGCAGTCCTACGTCTATCCCAGGCTTGCCGGCGACCAGCTCCACCTTCAGGATGCGGCCACCCGACTTTTGGATACGCTGCTGCTCCCGAAACCAGTTGTCGTAGGGCACCAGCTTCGTGAAGTAGGTATTTTGCAGCTCCCGCTGGGTGCGAATGCGGGTTTGGCTGGGCACACAGGCCGTGATCTTAAACATGCGCATGATAAAGGATCCCTGCTGACAGCAAAATGAACTGGCTTGACCAACAAAACAGGCGACTCACCTCAGAAAGCTCGCGTACCCCAGTTAGCACACCAGATCCCTGCGGCAAATCGCCTGTCATGCTCGCTAGACAATGAACCTTAGCTCAGGCCGGAGCAGATGTAGTCGAAGTACACACCCATTTCCTTGCCAGCTTCAGGCCCCACCAGGGCGGCGGTCACTTCTTTCATGGCTTGGATGGCCTGAATGGTGGCTCCAATCGGCACCCCCAGCGAATTGTAGGTCTCCTTGAGCCCGTTCAACACCCGCTCGTCGAGGATGGAGGGATCCCCGGCCAGCATGGCGTAGGTGGCGTAGCGCAGGTAGTAGTCCATGTCGCGGATGCAAGCAGCATAGCGACGGGTGGTGTACATGTTGCCACCGGGACGGGTGAGATCGGAGTAGAGCAACGCCTTGGCCGCCGCATCTTTGACAATGGTGGAGGCGTTGGCCGCGATGGTAGCAGCTGCCCGCACCCGCAGCTCGCCCGTGGCGAAGAAAGCCTTTAACTTCTCCATGGCCGAGCTGTCGAGATACTTGCCCTGGACGTCGTAGCTATTGATCACAGCGGTAATTGCGTCTTGCATGATGAGCTTCCTAAATCTCTAACGAACGTTAAACAGTTGCGCGGTCAGAACAATGAGGGATTAACTCATTGCCCCCACCACAAAGTCAAAGTAGTAGCCGGCCTCAGCCGCGTCCTCAGGAGACAACAGACCCATGGCCACCTGCTTCATTTGGCGGATGCTCTCGGCCACCGCCGGAATAGGCGTGCCCAAAGAGTTGTACATCTCCCGCACCCCCACCAAGCCGATCTCCTCGATCGGGGTGACATCGCCAGCAACGATCCCATAGGTGATGAGGCGCAGGTAGTAGTCCATATCCCGCAGGCAAGTTGCCGTCATCTCCTCTCCGTAAGCATTGCCACCTGGGGAGACGATGTCAGGACGCTTCTGGAAGAGTTGATCGGCAGCTTGCTTGACGATGCGCTCACGAGACTCGGTCAAGACTTGAGCGATGCGCAGCCGCTTCTCGCCGGAGGTAACAAAGGACTTGATCCGATCCAGCTCCCCCGGGCTGAGGTAGCGGGCCTCTGCATCCGCATTCACAATCGATTTCGTGACAACACTCATGGACATCCATCCTCAAGTCAATTTTTTAAAGAGTATGGCGAGCATACCCGCAAGCTATTTTCCGACATGCTTGCCGTCTGCCATCTCAGATCTTCACACTTCTTAAAATGTCTCCCAGGAAAGGAGCACTCCCTTCCCGCCAAGGGGGAGGTTGGTTAAGCGTAAAACAGCCCCCGATGGTCTGGCCGGAGTAGCCCCAGGCAGCCGCAGATTGACCAACCCCTGCTCAGCTTTTCGGAGTGGTCAACAGCTTGAGGATGGGCAGTGTGGCAAGGGATGGCGGTCGGCGCTGGGGAGTTAAGTTTTGCTTTTCAGGTGTCGCTAGGGCAGATAGGGCTGAAAGTCCTGAGTGACCGTCAGGGTCAAGTTGGCGTTGGGATCGATCACCGCCACCTCTGGCGCCGTCACATTGCCGATTACAGCCCCCGCTGCCGCTCCGCCCAGCACCTTCTCCGTCGAGATCACCCGGTCGCCAAACAGGCCGCCCAAGATCGCCCCTGCCGCCGCCCCGATCAGGGCATCCTGCACAACTGCCTCTGCAGAAGTGTGGCGGGGATCCTTGCGCAGCGGGATCACCTGGCTTTGGGCGTAGAGAGGATAGGATTGGCCGTTGAAAATCAAAGCTCGCGAGACAAACTGGGTGCCGCCGCTCACCGGCTGAAATTGGCCTTCCAAAACGGCCCCCGCCGGGACGACCGTGTTGCCGTAGATGTCCCGCAGAGGAGTATCCAAGCTAAGGCTGACGGCACGGGTTTCCCCAGGGGCAATCAAGAGGGTTTCTGGAGAGCGATGCACCGCCTGGATCAGATCCCCAGAGCGCAATAGCAACGTGGTTTGCAGTTGAAAGGGCTGGCCAGGTTGCAGGGGTTGAGGGCCAGGGGGAAGGGGGCGAGGATTCACAGGGCGCCATCCCTCGCCGGGGGGCGGTGGTGGCAAGGGCCCCATTTGCGCCAAAACCGGGCTGGCCGCCGGTAGCCAGAGAAACCCACCGAGCAGAGGAGCCAACAGACGACGGGCTGGGTTGGTCATGGTCTTACCCCCGATCTACCACTTCTACGTTAGCTGTAAGCTGGCCAAAGCTGGGAACAAAAGCCTCGTCTGGCCTTTATCCCCATCAAAGCCAGTTGGATGTAGGACGGGCTACTCTAGGCGAGCAGATTCCGCTACTCTTCAACCCAGGTAGAAGTACGGAAAAGCGCCATCGCCGCCCGTCTTGGGCTCCCTAGTGTCCATGCTAGATTAGCTCGTGGGGGTTCGGGGGGTAGATACCCCCGCGCCAGTCGCAGGCTGGTAATGATAAAACAGAGCTGGTTGTATAAAACGGCGTTGCCGGAATCTAATACAACTACGCGGTAGGGCATTCCGTGTCTGCATGCCTAAGGCACGGCACAGCCGAACGCAGAGGGTTCTTGCAATGGCTCCCCGACGAAGCGAGAAGTTCGTCCTCTAGCCAAGTTGTGTTTACTCAACAAGGTTGAGTGGCGGGAGTCTGTCATGCCCTAGGTTTCGCCCCTCGTGTGAGGGCCAAGGTATTCTTCCGATTCCAACCCCTATTCTTCTGTAGCTATGCAGCGCAGCACATCCATGCCGGGCCAGCCTTCTCCCCGTTCAGAAGCTTCTGCTCAACCTGCCCGTTCGCCTCAGCAGGACGGAGTTCGTTCTCTTTTTAAGCCTTTTGCCGTTCTCAAGTCTCTTCTCTCGCCGGTGCTGCTGGTGCTCTTGGGCATTGGGCTGGGAGCGGCTCTGGTGGGAGGCAAGGGGGTATCTGCCCAAACGACGGCAACCCCGCCCCAACTGAACCTGAATTTTATTGCCGAGGTGGCGCAAAGGGTGGGGCCGGCGGTGGTGCGCATCGATTCCGAGCGGACGGTGAGCGTCCCGGGCGCCTTCCCAGAGGAGTTTTTCAGCGATCCCTTTTTCCGGGACTTCTTTGGCCAGGTGATCCCCCCCATTCCGCGGCAGCGACGACAGCAGGGCACCGGCTCCGGCTTCATCATCAGCCCGGATGGCCAGATCATCACCAATGCCCACGTGGTCGAGGGATCCGACAAGGTGACGGTGACGCTCAAGGATACCCGCAGCTTTGACGGCAAGGTAATCGGCACCGATCCGGTGACGGATATCGCCGTGGTGAAGATCGAGGCCCAGAACCTGCCGACGGTGAAGCTGGGTCGCTCCGAGCTCCTCGAGCCGGGCCAGTGGGCCATCGCCATCGGCAACCCGCTGGGGCTGGACAACACCGTAACCGCCGGGATCATCAGCGCTTTGGGCCGCTCCAGCGGCGAGATCCGCGTGCCCGACAAGCGGGTGTCCTTTATCCAGACGGATGCGGCCATCAACCCCGGCAACTCCGGCGGCCCCCTGCTCAACGCCCAAGGGGAGGTGATCGGGGTCAACACGGCCATCATCCAAGGGGCGCAGGGGCTGGGCTTTGCCATTCCCATCGAGACGGCCCAGCGGGTGGCCAACCAGTTGATCGCCCGCGGCAAGGTGGATCACCCCTACCTGGGCATTCGTATGCTCACCCTCACCCCCGACCTGAAGGAGCGCCTCAACCAGGATCCCAACAGCCGCATCTTCGTGACGGTGGATCAGGGGGTGCTCATCGGCGAGGTGATCCAGGGATCCCCGGCAGAGCGGGCGGGCCTGCGCGCCGGAGACATCATTCTCGCCATCAATGGTCGCGCCGTCACCACCGCCGACCAAGTACAACAAGAGGTAGAGCGCACCGAGGTGGGCAGCACCCTGGAGCTGGAGATCGAGCGAGCTGGGCGGCGGCAGAAGATCCGGGCCGTTACCGGCTCCTTCCCGGCCTCCGGCAGAAGCTAAGGGGATATTGCTGGGGGTGAGGGTTGGCAGTTCCAGCTCAGGGAAATTAATGGTTTAATGGTGGCCTAACAGTCGAAACTTCCTGGCCCAGGCCGGAACGCTCTCGGCGGGGCCGCTTGTCTTGAGTTGGGGATCCCTTCTCACCTTGCCTATGCTGAAAACCACCCGTCGCCTGGCTCTGCTGGCCCTGTCGGGGCTGGCAGCCCTTGTTCTCGCCCCTCAAGCGGGCTTTGGCAAGCCGATTGTCGTTGGCTCTAAGGACTTCACCGAGCAGTTTATCTTGGGGGAAATGTACGCCTTGGCCCTGGAGGCGGCGGGGTTGGCGGTGGAGCGCAAGCTCAACTTGGGGGGAACGCCGGTGGCCCATGCCGGCCTGTTGAGCGGCGAGATCGATCTCTACCCGGAGTACACCGGCACCGGTCTGCTGACGGTGCTCAAGCTGCCCACCAGCAGCGACCCGGCCCAGGTATACGCGACGGTGGCCCGCGAGTACGAGCGTCAGTTCCAACTGATTTGGCTGGATCCGGCCCCCATGAACAACACCCAGGCCCTGGCCATGACCCGCGCCAGAGCGGCAGAGTTGGGCATCGCTACCATCTCAGACATGGTGGCCAGAGCGAGCGAGCTGGTGATGATCGGGCCGCCGGAGTTCCAGGCCCGCGAAGATGGCCTGCCGGGGCTGCAAGCAGTCTACGGCAACTTTCGCCTCAAGGCCTACAAGGCGGTGGATCCCGGCCTGCGCTACCAGGGCTTGGTCAATGGGGAGGCGGATGTGGCGGTGGCCTTTGGCACCGATGGGGAAATTGCCGCCTTTGACCTGGTGGTGCTCAAGGACGACAAGCAGCTTTTCCCCCCTTACCAGGTGGCGCCGGTAGTGCGCAAAGATACCCTGGAAGCCAACCCCGGCATCGCCACCGCTTTGAACGCCCTTTCCCCCCTGTTGACGGACGAGGTGATGCAGCGGCTGAACTACGAGGTAAGCGGCAAGCGCAGGGAGCCGGCAGAGGTGGCGAGAGCCTTCTTGGTGGAGGCCGGCATCTTGAAAGAGTAGCCCGTTGCACGAGGCCCTGGCGTGAGCACTCTTGAGTTCGAGCGGGTATCGCTGCGCTTTCCCCACAATTCCCGTCCGGCCGTGGAGGAGTGCAGTTTTTCCGTGGCCTCGGGCCAGTTGGTGGTCATCCTCGGCCCTTCCGGCTGCGGCAAAACCACCCTTCTAAAAATGGTGAACCGGCTGCTGGAGCCCACCCAAGGACAGATTCGCCTGGATGGGCAGGATATCCGCCGCTTTCCGGTGACGGCGCTGCGCCAGCGCATCGGGTATGTCATCCAGCAGGTGGGGCTGTTTCCCCACATGACGGTGGCCCAGAATGTGGCGGTGGTGCCGCGACTTTTGGGCTGGCCAAGGGAGCGCATCCGCGAGCGGGTGGACGAGCTGCTCAGCTTGGTCAACCTGCCCCCCCAAGAATACCGACGTCGCTACCCGGCTCAACTCTCGGGCGGCCAACAGCAGCGGGTGGGGCTGGCGCGGGCGCTGGCCGGGGATCCGGATCTGCTGCTGATGGACGAGCCCTTTGGTGCCCTCGACGCCATCACTCGTGGCAAGCTGCAAGACGAGATCCTACACCTGCAACGGCAACTAAAAAAGACTATCCTCTTCGTCTCCCACGACGTGGAAGAGGCGCTGCGCCTGGCAGATCGCATCCTGGTGATGCAGCAGGGGCGGGTGGTACAGTTCGACACTCCCTTGCGGCTGCTCACCCAGCCGGCCACCCCCTTTGTCCGAGAGCTGCTGGGGGCAGACGACATGGTGCGTCAGTTGAGCGTGCTGCGGGTGGAAACGGCGATGGAGCGGATCCCGCACAACCACCAGATCCAGGAGGGGGCGGTGGTGAAACCCCAGGAAACCCTGCGGCGGGCCTTGTCGCTGCTGTTGCGCACGGGGGCAGCAGCTCTCACAGTGTGGGAAGACGGGCGGGCCATTGGCATCGTTACCCTGGATCACATCCGCCATCTGGCCATGCTGGAGGGGGGATCCGCATGAGCTATCTTCTCAGCAACCCCGGCCTGGTGTGGCAGCTTACCCAAGAGCACCTGGCGATGGTGGCAACAGCCTTGGGGATTGCCCTGGTGCTGGCGCTGCCGTTGGCTTTGCTGGTGCACCAGGTGCGCTGGCTGGCCCTGCCGGTGATGGGGATCCTCAGCATCCTGTACACAGTGCCCAGCCTGGCCCTAATCATCTTGTTGGTTCCCTACTTTGGCCTCAATGCCCGCTCGGTGGTGGTGGCGATGGTGCTCTACACGCAGGTGATCTTGGTGCGCCATTTTTACGTGGGCCTGCGCTCGGTGGAGCCTGCCATTCTGGAGGCGGCCAAGGGCTTGGGGATGAACTTCTGGCAGCGGTGGTGGCAGGTGCAGGTGCCCCTCATGCTGCCGGTTGCCCTGGCCGGCTTGCGGCTGGCGGCAATTGTGGCCATTGCCATCGCCACGGTGGGGGCTAAGTTTGGGGCGGGAGGGCTGGGCACCCTGCTTTTTGAGGGCATTGCCCAGGCCGGTCGCTACGACAAGATCTGGGCCGGATCTTTGGCCGTGGGATCCTTGGCCTTGCTGGTGAACACGGCCCTGTGGGGGCTGGAGTGGGCGGCCCGCCGCGGCTAAAGAGAGCCAGAGCCTTTTTCAAGTCGCTGGAGACAGCCCCCCTCGCAAGACGGAACAACGGTCTGCCCCTGCCATTTTACGAAGAGCTATAGCATGGACGAGAAGCCAAGTACTTCTCCAGGCGAGACGATTCCAGCCTCCTGCTATTCGGTGCCGCTTGGAAAGACCGTAGCTTTATAGAGTGGGCCTGACGCAACATGGGTGAGCAACCTCCGCTAAGGGATTGGCCTTCTCGCAGCGATGGGGAACTGATGGAGGCTATCCGAGAGAGGCAAGGGGCAGCGCTGGGGGTGCTTTACGACCGCTATGCCGGCTTGGTCTATGGGCTGGCCCTCCAGATCCTGGGCCATGTGGCCGAGGCGGAAGATCTGACTCAGGCGGTGTTTGTCGAACTGTGGCGCAAAGCCAGCTATGATCCGCAGCGGGGATCGGTGAGCAGTTTTCTCTATCTGTTGACCCGTTCGCGTGCCATCGACCGTCTGCGTTCCCAAGACAGCTCTCAACGTCTTTTGAAGCACTGGCAATCTCTGCTCGCCGCCGAGAACAGGGCGCCGGCCCCCTTTGAGCAGCTCTCCCTCGAGGAGCGACGGCAAGCCGTACAAGAGGCCCTCGGCCAACTGCCGGAAAGCCAACGGCAGGTTCTAGAGTTGATCTACTACCAGGGGCTGAGCCAGGCGGACGTTGCCCGACACCTGGGGATCCCGCCGGCAACCGTTAAAGCCCGCGCTCGCCAAGCCCTCTGCAAGTTGCGGGGATCCCTGCGCGCGCTCCTTGAGGTTTGGAGTTAGGTTCTGTTGTCGGCCTGGCCATGTTTGCATCCCATTTGCCCCTTGCATCGGAAGAACAGGAAGAACTGGCCGGCTATCTGCTGGGGGATTTATCTCCTGAGCAGGCAAGCGCCCTAGAGGCACGCCTAACCCAAGACCCACGGTTGCTGGCGGAATTGCAGGCTTTGCAAGAAACCCTGCACCTGTTGCCCTACGGCTTGCCGGGGGTGATCCCGCCGGCCAGCTTGCGGGGCAAGGTGATGGCAGAGGCGGGCATTGAGCAGGTGCCGACACCTCTTCAGCCGGCCCTGTCCTCTCTGGGGTTCGGTCGCCTCACCGCTGAGTGGCGCTGGCTGGGGGGGTTGGCGGCAGTGGTTTTGGCCCTGCTGGTTTTCGACAACTGGCGACTGCGGCAGGCGCTCCAACTGGCCCGCCTAGAATCGGTGCAGGCGCTGGCCCATTTGCTGCAACAGCCGGGATCCCGCCTGGTCAATTTGCAGGGAGAGGCGGCAGCGGCTAACCTCCTCTATCGCCCAGGAGAGTGGCAGGAGGTGGTCTTGGCGGCGAGGGATCTGCCCCAACCGGCCCCTGGGGAGCGTTACCATCTCTGGCTCAAGCTGGAAGACGGCGAGACCCTCCACTGCGGCAACTTTCAAGTGGATGCCCAGGGATCCGCGCTTGTCGCCTTACGTCCGCCGCGCCCGCTGCCAGAGGACGCTCGCCCCCAAGAGGTGCTGGTTACGGCCCAAGCCGCTGCCGTCCCTCGCAAACCCCAGGGCAAGGTTCTTCTCAAAGCCAGGGTGTTCTAGGAGAAGTGAGGGGAAAGCTAGCGCTGCGGGGATTGGCCTTATCGGTGGGGTTGGCCCTGGCCCTGCTGGCTTTGTGGTGGATGGATCCCACCCCAACCACCCTGAGCCAATACACCACTTCCTTACAGGAGCGCACTCTCCCACAGCTCCACAACATCCGCCAAGCAGTCCAAAGCCTGGATGGGGTTTACATTCAGCCGGGGGCGGTTTTTTCTTTCAACCAGGTGGTGGGGCCGCGCACCCTGGAGCGGGGCTATCTGCCTGCGCCGGTATTCATGGTGGCCGAAACCCTGGATTCGGTTGGCGGCGGGATCTGTCAAGTCTCCTCCAGCCTTTACAATGCGGCTCTGCTGGCGGGGCTGGAAGTGGTGGAAAGGCACCCCCATTACCGGCAGGTGGAGTCGGTGCCGCCAGGGCTAGATGCCACGGTTTGGTACGGCTTGGCCGATCTCAGGTTGCGCAATCCTTTCCCTTGGCCAGTACGCCTGCGCTTTCAGATCCGCGGCCAAACTCTAATCGTGTCGGTGCTGGGACGGGGATCCCACCCTGCTCCAGCCATTCCACCCATCCGCGTAGAGCAGCGGCGACTGGATCCCCAGCATTTGCAGGTAAGCGTCTATCGCGGTAACGAGCGCCTCTCCCAAGATCGCTACGTTGCTCCCTAGCTGCCAAAACCGTCTTGGCGAAGTCCGCTGCACCTTCTGGGGAACCGCATCCTAAGCTGCCTCTTTAAGGAGCAAGGGGACAAGCCGTTTGGATCATCTTCCAATCACCAGCACCCCCATCATGCCACCGGCTAGGGGATAAAACTTGGCAACAGAAAACCCTACCTGCAAGGCCATTTGCTGCTGCTCTTGGCCAGATGGGAAACCATCCAAACTGGGATCGATGTAGGCATATTCAGATGCCAATCCCAGAGCTTGCGCCCGGGCGACGACCTGGGTGTTCAGGTACCAGCGCTGGAAGTCCGCAAGGAAAGGGATCCCTGTGGGGCGATGAAAGTCCAAGAGAGCGGCGCGACAGCCGGGCTTGAGCACCCGGTAAATCTCCCGCAACGCTTGAGGGATATCGGTTACGTTGCGCAGACCGTAGCCCATTGTAACGGCATCAAAGCTGGCGTTGGGAAAAGGCAAGGCCAAAGCATCTCCCAATACCCACTCTAGGGAGTAGCCGGGGAAAAGACGGGAGCGCCGCCGAGCAATCTCCAGCATGGCCGGGGAGAAATCCAGGCCGACCACCTGTCCGCTTCGTCCCACCCGCCGGGCCAGTTGCAGCGCCAGGTCGCCGGTGCCGCAGCAGAGATCCAACACCTGCCCGCCAGGGCCGGCGCCCGACCAGCGCACAGCCATGCGCTTCCAAACCTGATGCAGGCCCAGGCTCAGGGTTTGGTTGAGGGCATCGTAGTGGGGGGCGATGCGGTCGAATAGCTCCCGAATCTGCTCAGGGCGCTCAAAGGTTGGGCTGGGCACCGCTTCTCAACTCCGCTTTGCATCAGTCGTGGCCGCAGTCACCAGACGGGACTACTGCGGCACCGGGATCCCGCTCACCCCGACTCGGTGGCGGCGGCTGGGATAATCGGCCAGGCTCAAGGACAAAGACCGGGATCCGGCCAAGCTGGAGGCGGGGATGCGAACAGTTCCCTGGAAGACTTGGCTGTTGGGAGGCAGCTCCCCAGGCAGGCCTTGGGTGAGGGCGTTGATCGACCGTCCGGTGTCGTCGGTAACGTTCAGGAAGCTGTAGAGAAAACGCACCGTCTCCGCCGAATTGTTCTGCATCGCCACGTTCAAAACCACCTGCCCTCCCTCGCGGCGAACCGAGAGCACCTGCATGGCAACCTGCCCGCCGGCAGCCACTTGCCGAGGTGGGGGAGGTGGTGTAAACACCGGTGGCGGCGAGGGGCGCGGCGGTTGGGGAGAGGGAGAAGCAGGCCGCGGGGTGGGGGATGGGGCTGCCGCCAACTCAGGAGACAAGCGGGGGGTGGGCGTCGGGGTAGGTCTAGCCACGGGAACGGATGTAGGAGTGGAGAGAGGGGCGGGGGTGGGGGGTGGGCGCAGGCTCGCTTCCGCTGCTGCAATCACCGCGGCCTCGTTCAAGAGGGGCACGGTGCGGGGATCGCGAACGCCACGGGAGGAGGAAGCATTGCCGGCTGTGGTGACGGGAGAGGAGACCCCCGACAGGGCGCGCTGGCCGAAGAGGTAGCCCAAACAGGCGCTCAACACGGCTGTGAAGAAAAACGCACCCAGCCAAAACAGCGCTCCCAAGAATGGGGAGGTGAACTCTTGCGCTGGCCTGACCGATCTTCGCAAAGGATGCTCACTCCTGCTACCGGCTTGCTCTACCTATGATACGAAAGCGACGAGGAGCTAGGGATTCTCCGCTGGCCCAGAATCTTTGCGCTCTTGCTGCTGGGCGCAGAGAGCAGCGCTATCTAGGTTGGGCAGCCGTTCCCCCAACCACCAGCCTGGATCCTCCCAGCTCAGGGATCGCAGCCACTTGGCGGCGCGATCCGCCAAGACCAGCCCCAACAAAACAGGAGCGGTGGTGATCCCCAGCGCTAGGCTTAGCCAAAGGGGAGGAAAGGTTGGCGAGGCAGCTGAAGCAGCACTTTGGCCAGGGGAAGATGCTGGCTTGGGATCCGTCATGTCTCTTGTAAAACTGCTCCTAATTGAGCTTTATCCTAGCTCCAAACTCACGGAGCCAGGAGCTTTTGCTTAAACTCAGCTAGTGCCGAAAGAGTTTCTTGGTTCAGGGGGCAACAAAGAAGAGGCGCTGCTTTACGTATGGCTTCAAGAGGCCAG
>Ga0272447_1001413_pt1 | contig 15077 bp, 16 predicted proteins | sample YNPCB0133_FD_194589 | JGI IMG/M metagenome (GOLD analysis project Ga0272447, IMG submission 194589) | Hot spring microbial mat communities from Yellowstone National Park, WY, United States - YNP-CB-013-3 | ecosystem: Environmental > Aquatic > Thermal springs > Hot (42-90C) > Sediment | place... | reverse complement strand
TTGAAGGGGGTGAATCTTTGCAAGATGTTTTCAAAAGGATAAAGGACTTTTTGGAGTTTTTAAGAGAAAAACACTGGGGACAAACGGTGGCTATAGTTTCCCACACGGTTCCCATAAGGGCTATGCTCTGTGCCCTTTTGAACATAGACCTTTCAAAGTTTTGGGTTTTTGGCTGTGATAACGCCAGCTATAGCTTGGTGCATATGGAAGAAAAAAGAAATGTTATAGTAAAGTTAAACATAACTTGCCACTTAGGAGAATGGTATGTTGAGGCTCATCACGCTCTTTAGTCTATTTCTGTTGCTAATAGCTTTCTCGCAGATAAAAAAGGAGTTTGACCTTCAGGTGGAGATCGTAGCCAAAGAGGTGGAGGAAAAGCCCAAACTGAGCCCACCTCAGAACCTTCCACTGAAGGAGGCTGAGCCCATGGATTTGTCCCCAAGGCTTTTGGAACCTCCCAAGGAGATGGAGTTTATACCAGTTGCTAAAGTAGAAGGAGCGGGCTTGAGCTGTGGAGAGCCCAAAGATGCCACTGCTTACAAAGTGGGAGTTGATCACTACCTCAAGGGTGATTTTCTTAGGGCAGAAAAGGAACTCAGCCCAATTTTAACAATGTCCTCCCCCTACAGACCTATGGCGGAGTACGTGCTCGGTCTTATAAAGCTTGAGAAAGGGCAAAGGTCAGAAGCCCTCAAATTCTTTGAAAACTCCTGTAGGGTTCCCCACAGATACAGGTATTCCGCCTGCGAGCTCTATTACGCCCTGAACTTTGAGTTGAAGGGTAGTGTTCCCAAAAACGAAAACCCCCTGTGGAGCGTCATCTACGAGATTAAAGAGAAAAAAACCTACAGGGAGCCCAACTGTCAGGAGGTTGTGTTTAAAAGTTATTGCAACTATGTTTTGGACTTTGTTAAGGGGGAGGTTAGAGAAGAATACAAAGACAGCACAACCCTGAGAAGGGCTATTGTTTTCTTTCAGACAGGAAAGCTGGATGAAGCAGAAAAACTACTCCTTGAATACTCAAAACCCGCCAAACCCTACAGAGATGTTGCCCTATACTACCTTGGGCTTGTAGCCCTGCAGAAGAAGGATACCAACAGGGCTTATCAGTATGCCAGTCTCCTTGAGACCCTAAACAGGGAATACGCCAATTCCCTTTACTCCCAAATAGCCCAAAGGGATGTGCTTTTGGCAAGGATCACATACAGCATAACCAAGGACCCGAGCTTTTTGGAACTTGCGGGAATTATAGCATACAACAGAGGAGACTATCAGCTCGCCTTTTCCAACTTTCTTGAGACCAAAAACACAAGATACGCAGTCTATTCTGCTATTAGAATGGGCGACTACAAAACCGCCTATAGCCTTTTGGAAGGCAAAAGGGAAAAGGATAGAGAAGATTACCTCTGGCTTTTGGAGAGTGCTTATTGGGCTAATTTGCCCATGGAGGAACCACTGAAGGCTGTAAGGGAACGCTACCCAGAACTCTATAAGGAATACTTGGGTTGGAGCTTTTTTAGAAAAGGGGACTGGCTCTCCGCCCTAAGCTACTTTGAGGACCCTTACTACAGGGCATTGTGCTACTACAACCTTAAAAAATACGAGGATGTTTTAAGGGTTCTCCGAGGTATAGACCATCCAAGGGCAAGGCTTTTAAAGGCAAAATCTGCCCTCTTTTTGGGCAAACCCGCCTTGGCAAGGAGCTTCCTTACAGAAAGTTCTCCCGAAGAACTATACCTTTTGGGGCTGAGCTATTTTATGGAGGGTGAGTATGAGAGTTCTATAGATTACTTTAAAAAAGTTCCAAAGGAAAGCCCCTTTGGTGCAAGGGCGCTTATGAAAACTGGAGATGCCCTGTATAACCTGGGGAAGGTGGATGCTGCAAAGGAAGTTTATTGGGATGTATTAAAGAGGTTTCCAGAGGACCCGTTGGCGAGCCAGGCAACCCTTGCCCTTTTGGGAATGGAAGAAAGGGAATTGTCCCCAAGTGATAGGGAAAAGCTCATAAAGAATTATCTTCAAAAGGAACCAAACGCTCCCTACGCCCAAGAGCTGAAGTATCAGTTAGCAGACCTGCTTATAAAGAGAGGAGAAAAGAGGGAAGCTGAAAAAATCCTGATAGAGCTTTTTGAAGGAAACTCGCCCTTAAAATACAAAGCATTGCTAAAATTGGCATCTATTGAAGAGGATAAAAGAAACAAGGCTGTGCTACTTTATAAGGTGTATAAAGAAGGAAGCAGTGAAGAGTCTGCCATCGCAAGGAGGGAGCTTATAAAGCTCTATGAAGAGCTTGGAGATCAGCAAAGCATGGTGGAGCTCTTGGAAGGTGGAGACCTATCAGATAAGGAAAGGGCAATGCAAATTTATGCAAACATTCAAAGGTGGGACAAAGCCATTGCCATTGCCAACCAACTGACCAGCCTTGGCTACAGAAGTCCCTCCTTAGAGAACACTCTATGGAAAATATACGAAAATACCAAAGACAGAAACATATTGACCGTTCTAACAAATAGCCAAGATATTAACCTATCCGCCAAAGCCAAGTTGGAGATGGCAAAGCTTTTAAAAGCGGAAGGAAAGCCAAGGGAAGCCCTTGAGTACCTTGTGGATATATCCCTAAACAACAAAGGTGCCCAGGTATACAACTCAGCCATCTTGGAAGGCGTCCAAACCTTTTTGGAGCTCCGTTTAAGAAGGGATGCCAGCTGTTTTCTTGACAGGGTCGATGCCAATACCCTTTCTCAGGAAGAAAGGGTTAAAATTGAAATGTTGAAAAAGGAACTTCCAAAATGTGAGGTGCTATGATGGAGGGAATATTTGCCCTTTTGAAGACGGGCGGGTTGGCTATGTACCCTTTGCTTTTCCTTTCTGTAGTTTCCTGGGCTATAGCCATAGAAAGGTTGATAAACCTACGCTCCTCAAATTTTCTTTCAAAGAACCTAAAAGATGCAAAAAGCTTACTGAGAAACGGAGACCTTGAGGGTGCGATCAAACTGCTTTCCTTAGACACATCCCTGGGAAGCAAGGCCGTTTTGAGGGTTTTGGAGGACTTCAAAGGTGGAAAGGTCCCCAAGAACGGGCTAACAGAAGCCCTAAGAACAGAGATTGACCTTTTGGTGCCAAAGGTAGAAAAGAACTTAGCCCTTCTTTCAACAATAGCTAGCCTTTCTCCCTTGATTGGTCTCTTTGGAACTATCACGGGACTCATAAAGGTCTTCAACGCCTTTTCCCTAGACCAGTCTGAAACTGCTTTGAACCTTCTTGCATCGGGCATCGGTGAAGCCTTGGTGGCTGCAGCGACGGGTTTAGCGGTTGCCATTCCAGCCCTCTTCTTCTATTGGGTCTTTAGAATATGGGGAAGTAACCTTCTGAACCGCTTGGAGGAGGAGCTGTTGGAGTTTGTGAGGTTATTACCGTGAGGAGGCGTAGGCTAAGCTTTGATGAGAGGGCATACATAGATGTGGTTCCGTTGGTGGATACCCTTTTGGCGGTCTTCCTCTTTTTGGCGGTGCTTGCCTTTCAGTCTCCTATAACCCTGTTGGCGGTCAAACTTCCCTTTGCCAAAGAAGGCGAAAAGGGACAGATCACGCAAGTGCTTAGGGTTCAGGTTCTGAGAAATGGAGAATATCTTTACGAAGGTAAAAGGACTACTTTGGAAGAGTTGGCAAGAGTGTTTGAAGAAAAAAAGCCAAAAAGACTGATAATAGAAGCGGACGAGGATACCGCCCACAAGTTTGTGGTCTCTCTGATGGACATAGCAAAGGCTAAGCAGGTGGAAGAAGTGCTTATTGCCACCAGAAGAAGACCCTGATGTTCTTTTTGAAAAAACTGATTACCCACTTTATACTTCCACCCGGGCTTTTGGTAGTAGCTTTTGCACTTCTTGGACTTTTGACAAAAAGAAAGCTCGCAAAACTTCTCGCCTTTTCCTTTGCTTTTTTCGTCTATCTGCTTTCAATAGAGCCCATAAAGGATGTGCTTTATAAACCTTTGGAGGAAGCCTATCCTGTGCCCTCTAAACCGGAGGGAGACGCCATAGTAATATTAGGTGGAGGTGCTTACAACACGGGCATCCTCAAAGAGGATTCCACAAAGAGACTGCTTATGGGCTTTGTGCTTCACAAGCAAACAAACCTTCCCATCATACTTTCAGGGGGTGCATCCATTGGTGCCCTGCCCGAGGCGGAGGTCATGAAGGGACTCCTCTTAACATTAGGTGTGGATAAAAGTAAGATCTACACAGACGTGAATAGCAGAGACACAGAAGAGAACGCCCAAGAGGTAAAAAAGCTCTGCGAGAGACTAGGATGTAAAAGGGTTGTGTTGGTGAGTTCAGCTTACCATATGAGAAGGGCGATGCTTTCCTTTCAAAAAGCTGGCTTGGATGTAGTTCCATACCCTACCGATTTTAAGAGGGACATGAAGTATAATCTTTACAGCCTTTTGCCAAAAATGGGCGTCTTTGCAGACAGCTACAAAGCCCTAAGGGAATACTTGGGCTTAGTGTGGTATTCTTTTTGAAATGCTTTACATTGCAGGCGGTGGCACAGGAGGGCACTTTTTTCCAGCGTTGGCTCTAATGGAGTGTCTTTTGGAAAGGGAAATTCCCTGTAAGTTCATAGGTGCGGAGAGAGGTATAGAAAGAAAGCTTAGCCATTTACTGCCTGTGGAGGGAAAATTTTTAAAGGTCTATCCTTTTTTTGGAAGGTCCCCCTTAGAAAAGTTAAGATCTCTTTATAGTATTTTTTCCTCCTCTTTGTCTTTTCTGCCAAAGCTCGGAAGGAAGGATGTTAGCATTATCTTTGGTGGCTATGCGAGTCTTCCCCTTGGTCTTGCCTCTGTGATAAGAGGAACTCCCCTCTTTTTGCACGAGCAGAACTCTGTCCCAAGTGCTACCAATCAACTTCTCAGCAGGTTTGCCAAAAGGGTGTTTGTATCCTTTGAATACTCTAAAAAGTTTTTCCCAAAGGAAAAGGTCGTAAAAACGGGCTTGCCGGTGAGAAGGTCTCTAATAGATGGGCTAATGCTCTCCAAAGAAAAGGCAAGGGCGTTGTTAAACCTTTCTGACAAGCCAACCCTTTTGGTGATGGGTGGAAGTCAAGGTGCTGTCTTTCTAAACAACTTAGCCTTTGAGATATTTAAAAAAACGGATTTTCAAGGTGTGCATATAACAGGAGAAAGGGATTACGAAAGGTTCAAGGACGCCTACAAAAACATGCCCGTCTTAGTTTTACCTTTTACCGAAAATATGGGCTTGATATACAGGGCTTGCGATTTAGCCCTGTGCAGGGCGGGTGCAAGCACCATAACTGAGCTCTCCCTCTACGGAGTTCCCGCCCTGTTTGTCCCTTTCCCTCATGCAATCAGAGACCATCAGTATTACAACGCCAAAGAGATAGAAGAGCTTGGTGGTGGATTAGTTCTAACGCAGGAGGAGGCTGAGCTTAGCCTTGTCCTAAAGCTTTTGGAAAAGATCCTTTCCAACAGGGAGGAATTTTCAAAGGCTATAGCTCGCTTTGCAAAGCATAACCCTTGTGAAAAAATCCTTAACAGCCTTCAGGAGTTCCTCCCAAGGGACTGATAGCTCCTCAAAGGTGATCATCCTATCCCTGAGCCTTTCACTTGGGATGCCCGTTATCTGCTCCGCCCTGAGATAGTCCAAAGCCAAGAAAAGGCTCCCGTGGAGCAAAAAGCCCCTTTTACCCACCCTCATAGCGCAGGCTACCAACTTCTTTCCCCTGTGTGTGATCTCACCAAAAGTAGGCTGGAATATACAAAAGTATTCCCTGTAAGAGCCTCCGTAATTAGAAATCCCAAGGGAAAGACCCAAGCCCTCAAGGCTCTCCTTTAAAAGTCCCATGAGCCTGAGATAGATTTTCTTTGGGCTCTTGCCCCACATTTCCCTTACATCCACCACCGAGAAGGAGATGTCCCATCCGTGCAGGAGGGCACCGCCACCGGTAGGTCTCTTTACCACATCCACAGGAAAATCCCTTGGTTCTTGGTAAAAGCCCAAGCTGATTACAGGCTTTTTCCAAAGGTAAATCCTAAAAAAAGGTCCTTCACCTTCTTCAACCCGCAGGAAGTTCCCATAATCTTTTCGCATGTTCTCATAACCATCACAGACCTCAATCATTCCAAAACCTTTTCAAGCCTCTCAAGCTTTAGGTCCTTTATGAGCTGATAGTCCTTCTTTATGTCCCTTCCTGCCCTTGTTAGATAGCCCCCTACCATCATGGCGTTGGTCATTAGCGTTGCCATGCCGTAAAAGTCTCTGAGGGTTTGTTCCCTCCCACCGCAGAGCCTGAGCTCTGCCCTCGGGTTTGTAAATCTAAACATGGCAATTATCCGGAGGGCTTCCAATGGCTCCACACCTGGTGCCTTCTCTAAGGGTGTCCCCTCAATGGGCATCAAAAAGTTCAAAGGTATAGAATCCACCTCTAACGCCCTGTAGGTTAGGGCTAAATCTACCCGGTCCTCGTCCGTCTCGCCCATTCCAAAGATGCCCCCACAACAGGTGGAAAGCCCCACCCTTTTTATCCTTTTTATAGTCTCATACCTTTCTTCCCAAGTGTGGGTGCTGACGATCTTTGGGAAAAAATTCTTGGAAGCCTCCAAGTTATGATTGACCCTTTTAACACCCGCTGACTTTAGCTTTAAGAGGGACTCCTCATCCAACGTGCCCGCAGACACACATACATTTATGGGCAAACCTTCTACCTTTTTTATTTCCTCCACGCCCTCCTTTATCCTTTCCACCTCCTCTGGTGTGGCGGACCTTCCGCTCAAAACTACGCAGTATCTGTTTGCACCGAACTCCACCGCCCTGTAGGCACCCTCCACGATCTCATCCTTTGGCACCAAAGGATAAACATTTATGGGAGTTTTATAAAACTTAGACTGGGCGCAGAACTTACAGTCCTCCGAGCAAGCCCCACTTTTGGCGTTTATTATTGAGCAGAGCTCCACCTTGTTGGGTTCATGAAAGTGATTTTTGACCTTTTGGGCAAGATAAACCAAAAGTGCTATATATTCGTCGGGCGCTTGCAAAATAGCGAGGGCGTCCTCTTTACCCAGCTTTTCGCCCTCAATAACTCTATCTGAAAGCTCTATTAAAAATTTTTCCCATTTGTCCATAGCAAATAAATTATAATCCCTCTAAAAATATACCTCTGGTGAGAAATTACCTCCATATTTGAGACTTCCTGAAAAAGCTACGAGCCTATAGCGTAGCCATAAAGGTAGGCAAGTAAGGTAATCCCTTTCCTCCACCTGCTTACTCGGTTGAAAAGCTTTATCTGAGAATTTACACCCTCTACCACCTCCCTTATACCCTTTTCTTCCTTACTTTCGCAAACCCCTACATACTCACAACCCCTGTATCCCCTATCTCCCATAAGCCCAAAACTATCCACTAAAAACCTAAGCCACTTACTCTTCCTATACCTTATCCTCAAAGACCTCAATTCATGATAGCTCGCAGGATGAAACCAAAGGTCATATACAATCCCGATGATAGGACTTGATATTGGGGTCAATCAAGGATTTAGCCAATGTGAAGACGGGAGTGTTTGTGATATAGGACAAGATAAGCAAGGCACAGAGGTGGAGGTCAGAGACTTTTGGAGGTCTGCCTGCCTTTTTCTTTTCCTGCTCAACTCCAAGGTAGAAGGTTAGGGACTTTAAGACCATTTGGTATAAACTATAGAGGTGGTTTTTCATGTTAGTCCCTCCTTGGTAGGGTTTGGGGGTATTATAAGTCCCCTCTCTGCCAAGACTTTTTCCTAAGAGATTTCCAGCTTCTTTGAATTTCTCACCCGATGTGTATGTTTTTTTATATTAAGGTTCAAAGTGATTTAATCACTGAACAAAAAGCCCAAAAGCCCTAACATAAAAAGCAAATCCTTTTGGGAGGTGTTGCCATGAAGAGAGCTTTACTTTCTGGCTTGCTTTTGGCGGGTATGCTGTCCGCACCCGCACACACACAGGCTAAAGAAAAGAGCCTGTATGAAAGGCTCGGTGGCTACGATGCCATATCCGCAGTGGTTAATGAGCTGGCGGTTAGGCTCGTAAAGGACGAGAAGCTGGGAGTGTATTTTAAGGGACTTAGCAACGATAGCAAAAGAAAGCTAATAGCCCATCTTACTGACTTCGTCTGCTCCGCCACAGGAGGACCCTGTATATACACAGGAAGGGATATGAAAACCAGTCACGAAGGTTTGGGCATAACGGATGAAGAATGGGAGAGGTTCGTGAAAATCACCAAGGAGGTTTTAAATAAGTTCAAAGTTCCCGCCAAAGAACAGCAAGAGTTTCTGCAATTAGTGTCTCCTCTTAAGTCGGTAATTGTGGAAAAGAAATAAAGCCCATTGCTGGGTCCCCTCGGGGGACCTATATTTTTAGCTTGATGAAAGAGTTGGAATTAGAAAGGCTTTTCCCTTATGCGGAGAACAACTTTAAGGAAGAGTTGGTTCGTTTTTCTCAACCCGTCAGTCTAAAAAAGGGAACCATGGTGGGCTACCCGGGCGCGGTGTGTGAGTTGGTGCCTATAGTTTTGGAGGGAAGCGTTAAGGTCTATTTCATCGCAGAGAACGGCAGAGAGATCTTTCTATACAGAATTGGCAGGGGTGAGACCTGCATACTTACAAACCTCTCGGTTTTAAAGAAAACTCCCTATCCCGCCTATGCGGTCTGTGAGGAGGATGTGCTGGGTTATGTGATTCCTGCAGAAAAAGCCAACTACCTTTTTGAAAAATACTCCTACTGGAGGAACTTTGTTTTAGATATGGTGGTGAAGAATGTATATGGGCTCTTTCTTGTTCTTAACGAGCTAATATCCAAAAGGGTAGACCGGAGGCTGGTGGAATACATAAAAAACAACGCCAAAGGCAATGTGATAAAGGCTACCCATGAAGAGATCGCAAGGGATATTGGCACTGCCCGGGAGGTGGTATCAAGGCTTTTGAAGGAACTGGAGAGGGAGGGCTATCTGGAGATCACAAGGGGCGAAATAAGAATACTAAAACCCATCCCTTAGCCTAAATTTATTTTTATGCTGGTAAGACTAAAACTCTACAGAGACTATGATTTCGTCATAAAGGAGTTTGTTGTTCCCACAGAGCCCGAGCAGACCCTTTTGGATGTCCTCTTTTACATCAAAGAGGAGTATGACCCAACCATCTCCTTTAGAAGTATGTGCAGGGCTGGTATATGCGGAACCTGTGGAGTAAAGGCAAACCAAAAGCCCATCCTTGCGTGCAAAACCGCCATAAAAGACTTGGGAGAGGAGGTTTTGGTGGAGCCCCTTGACAGCATGCATCCTGTTAAGGATTTGGTGGTGGAGCATAGCATCCTAATAGAACGTATCAAAAAGCTAAAGGTATGGTATGAACCCCTTCAAGAGAACCTGCAAAGGCTTGAAATAAACCCCTTTCTTTCAAAGAGTTTTGATTGTATTGCCTGCGGTTTGTGTGATAGCAGTTGTCCCATCTTTGTCAGCAACTCAGACTTTGGAGGTCCAATGGCTTTCTCCCGAGCTTATAAGGGACTCCAAGACAGAAGGCACTCAAAGGCAGAGGAAAGGCTCCTTCTTCTCAAAGACGCCCACATCAACCTTTGCACTCACTGTAAGAACTGCTCCCTAATTTGCCCTATGGGTGTGATGCCAGAGATGTTGATCAAGCTGGAAGAGACGGAGCTTTTAAAGAGAGGAATGCACTCCCAAGGTGGCACGGCTGATTTTGGTTTTTTCTGAAGTGATGAACCTGCCAAACCTTGTATCACTTACCCGCCTACTGCTCAGCCCTCTTATGCTATTTTTGGAATTTCCCCAAGCCATCGCACTGTTTATACTTCTTGCCCTAACGGACGCCTTGGATGGTTTTCTGGCAAGAAAGCTAAAACAGGAGACAGACTTGGGAAAGGTCTTGGACCCTCTGGCGGACAAAACCTTACTGGTAGTAGCCCTCTATGTTTTCACTTATAGATTTCATATGATAGAGCCAGCCCTCCTGTTTTCTTTGCTTTTTAGAGACTTTTTTATACTCCTTGGTGGAGGGCACATATACTTGACTAAAGGGTTCGTCCCCAAGGCAAGAATGTTGGGCAAGCTTACCACAGCCTACGTATCCCTTGCCATTCCCCTCTATACTTTCTTTAAGTTAGGGCTCTTTCTCTATCCTGCTTATATTCTTATTTTTCTTTCCTTCTTGGATTATCTTTTTTTCTATGTGAAAACTCTATCAAAAGTTAAACTTGCCCCTGACCCTTAATCTAACTTCCTTTGACTTGTCTGAGTTTATCCTTCCTCCCACCGAAGCCCCACCCGTTATTCTTGCACTGCCTCCCACATAGCTCTCCTTTGGATCTTTCAGAGTGCTCTGCTGATACTCTAAGGAAAACCTATCTGTTATGTCCTTAGAAACCTTCGTGGAAACTCCCACCTCGCCGGAGCTACCGAGTTGAGGCGATACGGATACATTTAACTCAGTGCCCAACGTTTTTTCTAAGCCCTTTGTGAGTCCTACTATCTGTGGGATCTGAGATGCTAAAATATCTCCTAGAGATATAATTCCCCGAGCTTCTCCTCCACCCAACAGAAGGTCTGTTATTATTTTTCTTGTTTCTCTTGGCGGTTCAGAGTTAAGCAAAACCTTAGGATATTCGGGATCCCCCTTTAGGTCTATGAGGATCACATAATCGGGCAAGGGCGATGATATACTTAGGTCTATGTTTTTGCTCTTTTTGTCAAACTCAAAAGAGCCAGACTTTACATAGAATTTTTTATTGAAATACTTTAGCTCTCCCCCAGAAAGTGAAAACCTAAACTTATACTCAAGGTCCTCCAGCTTGCCCTTTGCATAACCCTCCAAAAAGCTGTATATGTATCCCTCAGGCAAATATACCCTGAGAGGCTCATAAGAAGAGACCTTTAGGTCTAGGGTAAGCGGAGTTTCTCCCCTTTTTGTCTGTTTTGCCTTTGGAAAACTTCGCACCTCCACAGTGCCCGCTATGCTTAGGTCAGAGGATATTTTAACCTTTTTGTAGTCTGTGATTATAGCGCCCTTTCCCCTCAAAAACAGGCTACCTCTTAAATTTTCATCCCTATATACCACGGGAACTCTATTTGCGTTGAATTTTATCTGCAACTCTTTGTCTGTTCCCTCCGCTTCGGCGGTCAAAGAAGAACCGTTTCCCAAAAAGTTCATTGAACCTTTAAAGATCTTTCCGTCTCCGTAGAAGTAAGCGTCCCCCCTCATTGGAAGGGCTACATACTTAGACCTGAGCTCTATTGGTTCCTTTGATAATAAAACTAAATTGACGCCATTTTTGTCTATGTTCAGATAATAGTATAGGTTGCCCACAAGTGAGGTTTGAACTCTACTTCGAAAAAGTGCAGATGTTTTTTCTAAGTTTATATGCCCTTCTGAATTGAGACTAAAGTCTTCCGTTTTCCTGTAAGAAATTTTAGCATTGCCCTCTGCGTAGCGGTATATTTTTATGTTGGGTATCTCAAAGCTTTCTTTTTTCAAGTCAAAGTAGCCTTCCGTTGGTGATAGTTTTAACAACTCTTCTGAGTTTAACCTCACACTTCCACCACTAAAGAAGATTTTGCCCTCCTCCAAGCGTAGCCCTCCTACCCTTACCACTATTGAACCTCTCTGAAGGTCAAATCCCTTAATGTTTGCTCTTAGCATTTCCCCTTCGTAATCAAAATTGGCGTCTATTGGAATAGTTGTGTCTTTTAACTTTGCACTTCCCCAGAGCTCGCCCTTGCAAGCGTTCTTTGAACAACTTGGGAGCCTATAAGAGAGCGTCAAAAAACTTCCCTTTACCTCCCCTTCCCACCTACCCTCTGTGCTAAAGGTGTAATCTGAAAGGGAAAAGATGCCCGAGCCCTTGAGCTTTTCCTCCAAACGGTAGGTTAAAGAGAGCTTTTGACCCTTTATATTTCCCACCAAGAGACCGTTTTTAAACTCAAGGTCGTCCAGCTTTATGTTTTTGATTACGCTTTTAAACTCTCCCTCGGGCTTTCCTTCAAGGAGTTTTATGTTGAATTCCAAGTTTGCAAGCGCCTGCACCTTTTCCTGACTTAACTTGCCCTCCAACCTGCCCTCTGCTTGCACTTCTTTATCAAAAACTCCAAAAGAGACCTGTCCCACAAGGTTTGAAAGCTCTATACCTTTTTCCTGAAAACTAAAGCCCGTAAAGGTTAAAACACCCTTTATGCTTTCATCTTTTATATTTCCCGAGGCGCTCAGTTTAAAACCCTTGCCCTCTCCCCCGACCAGAAAATCCTGCCCTTTGAGGTTAAGATTAAAGTCAGACCTTCCTATGAACCTATCGTATATGTAAATGTCCGAAAGGTAGCCCTTCCCCGAGCTCTCTGGAGTTCCTGCCACATAGGAAAGATAGCCCTCATAAAAGACCCGCGCCCTCACATTTCCCTTCTGATAGGGTAGCCCCTTTACCTTTAGCTGACCCCAAAGGTCATTCCCGTAGAACCTACCCTTTAGCTCAAGCACATCGGAGGTAAAGGAAACTTCCCCTCTTGGCTTTTCCTTGTAATCAAGCCCCAAGTTCAGGTTTGCGGTATTTATTTGGATGTCTTGAAAGAGTAGGTCTTTAACCTTACCGTCTAAGCTTAAGGTTTTTTTGTTTAGGTCTGTGAATATTCTGCCCGCAAAGGAACCCTTCACACCCTGTTTCACACCAACCAGCTTCTCATCAAAGGCGAGCTCGGAAAGGTAAAGCTGTAATGCCTTTCTACTCAGGTCATACTCAAGCCTTCCGTTGAGTTTCTCACCCTCAAGGCTGGTAGAAAACAGGTTTTCCTTCCTCCATCTGTAGTGGTATTCTCCTCTCCCGGCTACCCTGCCAAAGTGTTTTTCTTTTATCCTAAGGTCCTCCGTTTGCAATTGCATATCTACTTTAATGTTTTTATAGTCCAACCAACCTTCAGCTTCTACCCTTATGGGTTCAATGGAAAAGTTCTCGGTGGTTATCTTATCCACATAGCCCAACGCTTCAAAGGTGCCCTCTTTGCCTTTCCAACGACCCTTTAGCCCAAAGGAATAGCCTTCTCCGAGAACCTTTGAAGAAAGAACTTCCAAGGTGGGACCCCTTAATTGGGCGTCCTCAACAAAAACTTCTATCCTTGTGATTTTCTGTCCATGAATATAATAGGCAACTGTTGGCTCTTCAGCCCAAATTTTATTTCCTTTTTTGTGGGCTTTCCCTACAAAAAGGGTTATACTCTCTGAATAGGGCAGTGAATTCATCGAGATGTAGGCATTTTGTAGGTGTATGTTTATCTTGTTTAATCTCCTCGCAAGGTCGCTAAAATCGTATTCAAAGGGTTTTTCTGCTATCTTTGAGGAGACGCTTATCAGCGAAAGCTCCTTTAACCTCAAAGTATCTTTATAAAGGGCAAGCCCCTCCACCCTGAAAAAGAACGTTTCCCCTCTGAAGTTAGGCAAAAGGACCCAAAACTCTCCTATCTCAAAGCTTCTTTCCTTCAGGTTTATTTTTGGCTCTTTTATCTCAAACTCAATGCTATGCAAAAGCAAAAAAGGTTTAACAAAGACAAAATAGATAAAAAGAAGGACTAAAACCAAATAACCAACATGCTTCATTCAAGCCCATACATACGTAAATTTTCTTTTATCTTTTCTATGAGCTCAATGGGTGTATGGATAGGATAATCAAGCTCTTCAAGGACCTCTTGGGCAGACCTGCCACTCAGCCAAACTTTTCCAAGCTTCTCCTTTAGATTTTGTGCAGATTGAACGGGAAAATCCTTCTCCTCAAGCCTTCTAAGGAGGATTTTAGCCCAGGCTATATCCAAGGCTTCTGCGGTTATCCTTGAGAGCTCCAAACAAAGACCTGTGTGGTCCTTTTGGTCTTTTACTGATTTGTAAGCGAGCTTGGCTATGCTACCGGCGGTATGTATGTTAAGGTCTTTACCTTCACTTTTAAAAAGTTCCTCTAAACCATCAATCGCAGGTTCAGACCGGAGGATGTTTTTTACCGTTTGAGGGGTTATCCTTAGCCCTTGGGCTATCTCCTGCTCAGATTTGAGGTATTCCTCCTTCAGCACCACGGTGTAGGAAGCTAAAAGCAGGGATGATAGCCAACCAGTTGCCCGTGTTTGAACTAATTTTTGCGTGCCACCTAACAGCTCAAGGGACTTGATAAAAACTCTGAGAGTTAAAGCTTCAATGTGGTCCTCCAGTTCAAAAGCCATTTTGACTCCTTTTTAGTTCAAAATCGGGGTGACGGGACTTGAACCCGTGACCTCTGGCCCCCCATGCCAGCGCGCTTCCTCCTGCGCCACACCCCGTCATCTATTAATTTTAGCACTTAAGTTGGAGGTGTTCAAATAGGACAGAAGCTTTTTGCTGGGCTTGAACTTGACGCTAACTTTTTTGCTTGTCTTTTTTATACTCCATGTGCCAAAGCCCGAGAGCTTAACCTTCTCACCTCTACTTAAGCTCAGGGCAATTTCCTCAAGGACAAAGTTCAATACTTTCTCGGTCAAAGACTTAGAAAAATCATGATCCTTCTCGTGGCACTTTTGAATTATATCCCTTTTAGTCATATTACAGCTTCATCTGCTTCTTCAAAAGTTCTCCCAAAGTAAAACCGCTCTCTCCTCCCTCGCTAACTATATCTTCTGCCTTGGTTTCCTCCTTTGCACTTAGCGTTACCTTTGAGTGGGGAACTATATCAATGATGCGTACCTCAACTTCATCTCCGACCTTTATATCCTTTATATTATCTACCTCAGAAAGGGGCAACAGTCCTTCCACTCCTTCGGGAAACTCCAAAAATGCCCCAAAGGGATGCACAGAAACCACCTTTAGTTTAACCCTATCTCCCACTTTATACTTTTTGAGAAAGAGCTCCCAAGGGTTCTCCTGCAGTTGCTTTAGCCCGAGCTTTACAAATTTACCCTCCAAACCAAGGACCGCAAACTCTCTCTCTTCTCCTATTTTGAGAACATCCTCTACCCTCCCCGGTCTTCCCCAAGAGAGGTCGCTCCTGTGAATGATCCCCTTTACATCTCCCAAATCTAC
>Ga0272447_1001412_pt1 | contig 15078 bp, 17 predicted proteins | sample YNPCB0133_FD_194589 | JGI IMG/M metagenome (GOLD analysis project Ga0272447, IMG submission 194589) | Hot spring microbial mat communities from Yellowstone National Park, WY, United States - YNP-CB-013-3 | ecosystem: Environmental > Aquatic > Thermal springs > Hot (42-90C) > Sediment | place... | reverse complement strand
CTGAATGACCCGAGAGTTAACCCCACCGCCAAACGCAAGTTTCAGGCTGTGTTGAACGACGTGCGCAGCAAGGGACTGCCGCTCATGGTCTGGGAAGTATTCAGGAGCCGGGAGCAGCAGCGAGCCTTATATGCGCAAGGACGCACCGACGCTGAACTGCGCAAGGCCGGGTTCACTGACAACGAGATAACCAAGTACCGCAAGCAGGGTTATTTGAGCACGAAACCAATCGTTACCAAACTGCTGAATCCCAAGTACCACGGCACCGGCAGAGCAATGGATTGCTGCTGGCTCGTGGACGGCAAGCCCAGCTGGAATGTGCCTGAAGAATGGTGGCAGACGTATGGGCGTGCTGCGGAAGCGCACGGGTTGGTTTGGGGAGGTCGTTGGAAAATGCGCGACCTTCCACATGTGCAGTACGAAGGAGAGTAAGGAGCGGGACACATGAAACGCACCACGGAGTTCATAAATGGGTGGACCGTGGGCGGCAACGGCTCATTCATTTCTCTTTCGCCGAATTACGGGAACTATGTCGCTGTTGCATTTATAGCAACGGCCGAGCAGGTCTCGGCATTCCGGCTGCCGATTACGTCAGTATCGCAGACAATACCCGCAGGTTCGCTGCGCGTAAGAATCTGCCCCAGCGACCCCAGCAACAACTACCTACCCAACACGTCGACGGTGCTGAGTTCGGCTACCAACGACAATGCTATATCGGCTGGCGGGACATTCGCGTCGTTCACGGACTTCTCGTCGCACACACTGACAGTAGGTGAGCGGTATTGGATAGTTATTGACAACGGCTCGTCTAACGCCACTGTAACCGTCACCCCATTTGATAACACTGCACAATCCACCCATAGCTTCGCCCATGCTGTTGCGACATTCTCCGGGGGGACTCTGGCGTACAACGCAATAGCACGACGATTAGGGGAGCAGATTGAGTTCTCGAATGGAGACGTAATTCATACCGGGCTAATTCCTATCTTTATCTCCGACGGTCTGACTGTATTCGGCAGTCGTATGTCGGGGGTACGTGTTTCCATTGGCGATGTGGGGTTACGGCTGGCTGGCGTATGCTTTTTCGGGGCACGGAATGGGAATGGTTGCACCATAGCCACCCGCATACTGGATACTTCGGACAACGTACTGGCCACGTCCCATTCCGTAGCCGGGGCCCAGCAGTTGGGCAGTTCCACCCGGCCGTGGTACTTCAGCGAGCCCGTTGCGTTACAGCCGAACTCCACCTACCGTATAGTTCTGGCAAATCCCAACAACGACGGCTCCAGCAGCAACAATTTCAGACTTACACAGCGGATCCGAGCCTATTCAACAGAATCAGTAGCGCTGCTCCACGCCGGAATATTTCAATCGGTACAGTCGAGCGACTACGACGGCACCAGCTGGACTGACGACTCCAATAACGTTTTGCCGCGGGTGTTCCTGTTAATACTGGACGCAGACCAGCCGTTTATCACGTCGGGTAGCGGTGGTAGCGCTGGCATTGTCCCAGCTCTTAACAGGGGTGTATGGTAGAAATGTTTCTACGGTATAATACAGCCACAGAGATAGACTTCTTCATGCCGGACGATTCAAATCCCTGGTCGGGCAAGACTGGGCTGACCGGCATTACGGTTGCCTACAAGAAGCAGGGGCAGAGCGCGTTCACTACTTTATCGTCCCCTACAATTACCGAAGTCGGAAACGGGTGGTATAAACTCTCTGTGCCCACAACGTTGGTCGATACCTACGGGTTCTTGGTGATTCGATTCAGCGCAACTGGAGCCAAAACGCAACACCAGCTCTATCAGGTCGTTGCGTTTAACCCATACGATGCCAATATGGGATTGGCCAATCTTGACGCGACGGTTTCCAGTCGCGCTACCGCCGCGGCCGTCTGGAGCCACTCCAGCCGCACACTTACGAGTTTTGGCACACTGATCGCGGATATCTGGAGCCATTCCACCAGAACGTTGACGAGCTTCGGCACGTTGGTGAGCGATATTTGGGGCCACAGCACGCGCACGTTAACCAGTTTCGGCGCGTTGGTAAACGACGTCGCAGCTGCTGTCTGGTTGTATGTGATCGAAGGTGGGCAGACTGCTCTCAGCTGGATGCGGTTAGTTGGCGCAGCTCTGTTTGGCAAGTTAACGCGCAGTGGCAGCAGCTATGCATTTCGTGACTGGAACGACACCAAGAACCGCATTGTGGGCACAGTCGACGATGCTGGTAACCGCACCATTGCCACCAGAGACGGGAGCTGATAGATATGGATCCGTTCACCATCAAGCTGTTGCTTATGTTCATTGGCGCATTCATTCTCGGATTTGTGTTTGGTTACCAGTACGCGGAGTATGAACAGGGCGGTGTGGTAGAGTAAATGGGCTGGCTGGGGCGGTGGCTAGGCGCGTGGGCTGGTCGTTGGCTTGGGCATGAGCCCGAACGACAGCAACAGGAAAGGACCGTGCCGTTTATTCGGTACGGGCGCATACTTTCACCGGCAACCGACCGGTTGTTCGGGGTGCAGCAAGGCAGCAGCCAATTATGCCAAATCAGCGCGGGCGCAGTGATCTTGGGGCGCACCGAAACCGACGACTACGTACGCATGCGCGTGCCGGACACGTTCTGCCCGTTTCTGCCCCAGCCCCGCTACCCGCTGGACCTAGGAGCTTCAGACATCGCTGAGCCCGACCGCTGGGTCGTTTCGGGACAGCCCGACACGAGCTCCAACTGGCTTATCGCCGAACAAACCGACCAAATACAGCTAGCCTACTCCTGTTTCTCTGGAGATTTTGAAGTGGAAGTTGTCAGTGATTATGTGAGCAAGACTGGCAGCTGTACTGGCGATATCAGCGTCAAGACTTGGGACGGGGTTGCGCTCATGTTTGAGCTCGGCGGTAAGACGTTCGGGATTGGGGTCACGTGGAGCCACCATTTCGGCGAGACCGAAGTGCCGTGGGGTGGTAGTCAAGGGCGCAGCTATCTGTGGTTCGTGGCGCAACGGACGAACAAAATCGCCTACGGCGAGCTAATGATCCCCAATTCCCAGACAAACGTTAGGTACCGGGTACAGCGTTCGGGGAGCAATATTCGTTTCGGTATGTTAAGCAGTTCCGGCAGCTGGGTGTACAGCAGCTGGCAATCCGCAGGTAATGGTGAGATCGTCTTTCGTTGGGAAGGCGTTCGAGTGCTGGTAGGGGGACCCGACGCATGAAGGTTTACGACTGGCGCTCCCAGGGCAATGTCAACGACAGCTACAATGTGGTTGTGCGCGTGTCATCGGTGCAGACCATTAGCGGTGCCCCATCCAGCATTTGGGTAATTACTCCCGTTGTCGACGTTGGGCGGTCTCTCAAAATTACCCCAACAGCTTACCCTAACGGGGTCACCGTGGCATGGCGTGCGAGCAACACATTGTTTAACGCCGGCGACTCGACGCCTTCATGGAGCAACCCGACAGGCGAGTACCGGTACTGGCAGGTTCGTGCCACAAACACAAGCAGAAACACATTAATCGAGCGCATCGAGTTGATCTCAGATGCTGTGCCGATCGCTCTGTGGCGGCGGTTCCGCAGCTACTGGCAACTATTCGAATCTGGTTTCGGTCGGGTAAGCAGGGGTCCGTTCAGAACCGTGTTCGGCAGCGGCAACCAGCGGCGCACCGGCATTAACGAATGGACGCAGACGAATGAGGAACAGCGCAACGTGGGGGATGGTTGGCTGTGAGCAGCATAGAGTTTCGGGATTGGCAATCGGGTCAGGTGGTATCCAGTCCGGTAGCTGGTGTTTGGTACGTGTTGTTGCGCGTCCGACAAGGCGCGGTGCAGCGGACGCTCTCTGCCAACCCATCGGTCACCGTTGTAGAACAGCCACCGCGCTGGCAGCTGCCAATTGCAACCATCAAGGGAGCATGGAACCCGTCTGGTGCTGATGGAGCACCGAACTGGGCTACCATCATAGATGCGTATGGGGTGCAGTTCAACCAATCAGGTAACCACGCTCTCTCGTTTGGCTCTGAAAGCTTCCCAGTGTCGGTTGCCAACCCGCCGCCCCAACCGGACAAATGGCAAGTGGAAGTGCTCTGGTGGGACCAGGCGTGGTTGCACAACGTGCTAACATGCAGAATAAGCTACAACGGAACAAGCAACCCTGTTCGCTTGGACCGCTATAACGTGCCAACGAGTTGGATTTATGCTTGCGACATCGAGCGCACTAACAGTTATGAGTTCTACTGTACGTACAATGACGATGGGAGCGCAGATGTCCACGTCGTACCAGACCCCGACGGTGAGCTGATTTCGACAATCGCTATCATTGTGGGAGACACAAAATGAATGAACGCATTACCGAACTCATTGAGTCACTGGATGCGTTGCTGACAGACTTGCGCCGTGCTGGGTGCCATGTGGTGTGCGTGTTGGCGGCGCCGCAGCTCAACGGGTGTGGAATTTATTCATGGCGGAGTGGGAATCTTGCGTTACTGTACGGGTTGCTACAAGCCGTCGAGCAGGATGTTTATGATAACTTAATAGATTCTGTCAGGGGTGGCGACCATGACACTGAGTGAATTGCGGACCATGGTTCGTTCGTTAATCCGCTACGATTTGGAAGGCAGTGCAGCAGGCGATGGGGAATTGGACACGTTGATTAATAGAGCCTACCAGCAGCACGTTGCTCGGGTCGGCGCGACGCAGATGGCGCAGGTCAGCGTTCTGGCAAATCAAGCCGAAGTGTCTGTGCCAGGGCTGATGCGTCTGGACCGATGCTGGTGGAAGGAGACAGGTGGTGCTACGTATCCCATGCAGCCCGCGGCTGCAGAATGGTTGCATCAGTTCGGGTTTGGACAAACCGCAACTCCAAGATTCTATCATCTTGATGGAAACGTATTGCATTTGTACCCAGCCCCTGCCGAAGCGGGTACACTGCTACTTGAAGCGGTTTCTGCGCCAGCCCCGTTGAGCAGTAACTCTGATACACCGTACACACCAAAGCACTTGCACCCAGCCATCGCCTACCGCGCCGCTGCCGAATGGGCACTGCGCTACAATCACCAGAAGGCACAATCGTTCCTAGTGATGGCTCTGGAGCTGGAAACAATCGGTAGAGCCCAACGGTTCGGTAACGCGCTTCATGCTTTGGATGGTGTGCCGAGATGAGTCGTATGAACGTAGAGAAGCTGGTGTTCGTTGGTGAACAGGTTGGACTAAACGAGTATGAACAGCAATGCTCTTTAGCCGAGAACTGCGACCTGTCCGGCGGCGTACTTCGGCCCCGAGCCGATGATGTGCAGGTAACAACCAGCGCCGCACAGCGAGCCTGTATGGTGGATGTATCCAATGGCACACTGCGCTACAAGAACTCGGCAGGGTATGTGTTTGCGTATGGAGATGATGCGTTCTTCTTGAACTCTGATGGCAACTGGACACGTGTCAGCCCGGATGGGAGCGAGCAGGCATTACAGGAAATTAATCCACCGACAATTACCAACGTCGCCGAACACTATGATGAAGTGTCACTGAACTCCAGCAACGGCGCGTGGAACGTAACTCCCAATCCAAGCTCTCCGCCAACATGGAGTAATATCAGCGGAAACATTTCGCGAACCTACACCTTCGCTAGCAGTAGGAACTGGAAGAACGCGGCATATTTTTGGGCACACATCGAAGTGCCTCCCGGTGCCGACGGCACGTTCATGCTGTTCGTGAACGGTATTCAGACGCCGGGTAGATTCGTTCGGGTAAACAACACATACGGGTGGTTGATTTGGGATGTGAAGTCGATAGATTGCTCAAATGTCGCCAGCGTGGGGTTTAGTTATACACTTACCAGCACGCACACACTAGTGTTTGTATACATCTTGTACGTGGAATATGGAGTGCCGTTGGGTGAGCAAGTGTACTGTGTCACGATAGAACGGAATGGGGTGGAGAGTGTATTATCCGCGGCGTTCAATAAGACTCTTCGACGTCCATTCCGTGACATGGATAGCTGCGGGGTGTTGGTTCAGTGTAGTGTGTCACCCCAAGGACGGGCTGGGGATGTCGTGCGCTTGTACCGGGCGGTGGAAGGGCAATATGTTCAAGTCGCCGAGTACGTCGCCCCTGGGACATTCACATCCGTTCAATTATACGACAAGGGCGACGGTTCAGAAGGATACTACCGCCCGAGTGGTAAGCTGCCATACGGACCAGCAGTGGTCGTCGGTAACCGCGCCGTTGTTGCAGCTGGACGCACGTTATGGATTTCTCAGGCAGGCAATCCAATCCGATTCGGCTCCACCGCCATCAACGAAGACAATCTGGATGCCTACACAGTGGTGTTGCCGGCAACCATAGATGCCATGGCACCGGCAGAAGGCGGAGTAATCGCCCACTGTCGGCGCGGACAGTACTTCGTGCCCCTAACACCGCAGTATGACAACGACCTGCTTCATCTACGACCGCCCGTCTTGATTGATGAACGTGCTGCGGGGGATTTCCGATCCGCATCGTTCGGGGCGTTCATCTCGGATGGCAGGCTGTTCGTGGATGGGCAGTTGGTAGCATCGGGCGGATTGAGTAATTCCAGCTGGGTTCTACGTGCCGGTGGTCGCGTGTATGTGTTGTCGGGTACGACCTGTTACGTTTGGGCACCACAGGAATGGCAGGGTGCTGTGCGGTGGACGCTGCCAGCGGCGGCACAATGGGTGTTTGCATACGGAGACGATGTGTTTGTCGCAACAAGTTTGGGCATCTACAAGCTAGCTGGTGGGTCGTCCAGGATGTCATCGTGCCGATGGCGTACTGGAAAGCGGTTTAGCCCTGCGTTGTCAGCGTTGCGGTTTATTCATCTGGTCGGCGATGCGTTCTCGGTCAAATTGATTCGTCCAGGCATGTCTGACGTTAACATGGTCAACGTAACCGGACGAAGGAATGTACCAGCATCAGAGCAGACGCACGAATGGCAGCTGGAATTGAATGTGGCGTGGTCGGATGCGGTATATGAGTGTTTCCTGACTATAGAGACTGGAATGCAATGAAGGAGTGATAGTTTATGTTCGGGAAGTTGCTTAGCGGAATAGGCAAGGCTGTAGGGAGATTCTTGGGCGGACCTTGGGGCCAGCTCGCGCTTACCGTGGCACCCATGTTATTTGCGCGGCGTGGGGGCGGGCAGGCGGGTGCCGCGGAACAGGCGGTGCAACAGCAGGCCGCACTGCAACAGGAAGCCGCTCGCCGAATGTTGGAGATGGCGAGCCAAATACAGATTCCACCGGCATTAGCCCCAACCGTGTTCGCCCAGTTACAAGCCCGGGCGATGTCCATGCAACCGCAACTGCCTGCGGGCGTGTCGCTGCCGGGTCTGTCGGAGCTCGTACGCGCGAAGGCCATGGCCTTGGCGCAGCAAGCCGCCAGTCAGCAACAGCTTGCCGACTACGATGCGCAGATTCGGGCACTGGCTCAACGAGCGCAGCTGATTAGCGGCGCGGCTGGGCTTGCTGGTGGAGCAGGGAATGCCTACCAGCAATTAGCCCAAATGTACAGACAGCAGCAGGCTGGGCAGCTCGCGGGCTGGGCGCAATTGATGCCACAAATAGCGCAACTGTTCCGCCGACAACAGCCGACCCAACTGGATGTAGCCCGGTCTCTCGGTAAGTTTTTCAGGGGATGGTAGTGGGTGGTAGATATGATGGACTGGGTTTCGCACAGATTGGCGAACTCGAGGCGCCGCGCTATTGGCAACGTTCAGCTGTTGGAGCCGTGGGCGATGCAGCCGCAGCTCGGGCTGGATGTGTTTGGACAACCGCTGCCCTATATTGACTTGACTAAGGATGATGCTGTGGCACAGGAGTTAAACCGACTTCTGGCTCCTGTTCCGGCTGTGGCAGCAGCTCTCGGATGGGGCGCACAGCAAATGGCTCAGCAGCAACAGGCTGCGCAGGCGCAAGGACAGCCGTCGGCACCAGCAACCACACCACCTGCGCCACAACCACCGACGATACCACCATTCTCACCACCCCCACAGCTGCAGGGGCTGCCGCTACCGCCTGCCCCGAAACTGCCTGACCCACCGAAGCCGCTGGCTGAAACGCTGTCACCATATCCCCAGCTACCGCCATTTGAAGACCCGAAGCGAGATTGGCAAGATGTGGCTGCGCAAGTGATTGCTGGACTGGTAAACCCAGATATGCTTCCCTACGCCACACAGGCATTTGAGAAGGCATACCAGGAGAGAGTAGCCGAAGCCCGCGACCGCTACGAACGCGCGGCCGCGAACGCATTGCAGGCATGGCAGGCGCGTCGGCAAGTTGAACTGGCTGATGCACAGGCGCAGAGAGAGTATCAGCAACAGCTGGCTCAACTACAGAATGCCTACCAGCAGGCTGTATACGGAACACAGGCACAAAACATCCAAGCCCAAAACGAACAGGCACTGCGCAACTGGCAGGCGCAGCAGCAGTATGGGCAATGGGCATACGAGCAGCAGTGGAGAGCGTTTGACCGAGACGAACAGCGACGGTTGCAAGAAGCACAAAAACAGGCGGATAGAGAACTTCGGCAAGAACTGCAGAAGAACCAGATGGCGATGGGTATGTACAACTCGCTGATGTCCTATGCCCAAAAGCCGACGTTGACAGCAGCTGAGCGCCAGACGGCGCTTGCAGCCATTTCTGCGCTAAAGTCGGTGCTACCGAAGGAGTTTCACAGCTATCTGGATGCGGTCGGGCGCACAATTCAAGCCAAGCCCAGCGTACCCGAGCAGAAATTGAATATTGAGAGACAGAAGGCAGCAGAAGCAATCAAACAGGGCTGGGAGAAGATACGGCTGGTGCAACAAAAACTGGCGTTAGCGGGTCAGCGACTGGCGCAGGGGAACGGTAAAGACGCGTGGAACGCGCTGAAGATGGCCTCCTCACAGGTGGAACGGTTACGGGATAACATCCGCCAGATTGACGTTGCGCTTGGTAGGTTCGTGCCGGACCCCATATCCCTCACCCCGCGACCAGCCATTATGGGACCGGAGCGAGACAGGCTGATGGCGCAGCGGGACGCTCTGGAAAAAGAATTGAAACAAGTCGAGGAGAAGCGCAATGCGCTAGAATCGCGTTTGTTGGCCGGCATGACAGGCACGGCGCCGGCAGAGCGCACCACCATTACGGTAAACGGCAAGAAGGTAGAAATCATCCGAAAGGATTGACGTGACCGCCTATGCCAACCTACGAGTTCAAGATTGATGGCAAAACCTATACCATTCGCGCCGACAAGGTTTTGTCCGACGCCGAGTTGGAAGCAGTGATTCAGCGCGTTTTATCTGCACGAGCTGCGCCTACTACCGGGTCCGCCTCCGCCCGGCACTCGGCTGCCCAGCAGGCGGGGTTTTCCTCCGCCCCGCCTGCCCGCTATGATTCGCTGCGGGCACCGACAACCAGCGAGCAGCTGCAGATGCGTGGTATTCCCCGCATCGTTGCACACGAGATAGAAAAAGGTATTGTGGAACCGGTGCGGGGGCTGGCGCAGCTGCCCGGCGTGGCTGTGCGGGCGTTGCGCAAAACGGTAGCTCCGCCACTGGCGACGTTGGTGCGAACATTTGGCATTGGACCCAAAGCGGAACGGGAGCGCGTTGCCGAGCAGATGACACAAGCAGGACAGCAACCTGGCCCGACCTATCCTGAGCTAGTGGGCAGGGTGCTGTGGAGCATCCCAGTGAGCATATGGCAGACGATTTCTCGTCCCCGCGAGGCATATCAGGAGAAGGGAATTACTGGCATGGTCGCAGATATTGCAACCGTCGCACCGGCGGTCAGCGCTTTAGCAAAATCGGCGACAGCAGCAAGAGTTTCGCAATCCGTTAAAACGTCTTCTGCAGGGGGCGCAGTGGCGAAAGCGGCGCAGCGCGTCAAATGGGCATGGGAACAAGTACCATTGATGGAACGGCTTGAGAACCTGGTGAAACGCTTTACTCAACCGAAACCTGAGCAGTTTAGCACGGGTCTTGACGCGGTGAAGCACTGGCTGACCGATGAATATGCACCGCTCATTCGGGCTGTGGATGTCGTTACGCAGGGTAAACAACTGCAGCCGTCACAAGATCCACGCGTTGCCATAAGGCTGTTTAGCGGCTTCGACGAAAAGTTCGCGGACCTATTGGAGCGAGGAATACCGACCCCAGATTTACAACGACGCATGACGCCAGGTGGACTGGACTGGCTATTGGAGCCGGTGGCAGGATTGAAGGCAAACGAAATCAAACAGACGCTGCAGCAGGCGCAGCTTTATGGCATAGCAGCACGAACGTTAGAGCTATCCAAGCGGTTTGGGCGTGACGACAATTTGACTGGACTGGGCAAGGCGTTTGGCGATAAAGTTTCCGACGTGGATGCTGCTAGACGCATTTTGGCTGAAATCTCGGATAGCCCCAATCTTTCAACCATCGCCGAGTTGGATAGGCGGTATAAGCAGTGGGCGGATGCTATGCTAAGGTACGCCGTGGAAAAAGGACGTCTGTCGCAGAAAGACTACCAAACTATCAAAGCGAACAATGCCGAATACACAGCTTTGCAACGGGTGCTAGAGACAAAAGACTTGCAGAGCTGGGCGGAAGACGTACGCGAGCTCACAGGACTCGTCGGTAAACCGGTAACAGGGCGCATCGGTTCGGCGAAGGATCCATTGCCGCGAATCAAAGGGTCCGCCGATATAATTAAGGATCCGCTTGCCTCGTTGCTGGAAAGCACATACCGTTTACTGCGCGAGTCAGACCGCAACGAAGTCATGGCAAAGTTTGTGAATGTGGTTGCCGACCACCCAGAGATTGCGCGTCCATCTCGCGCTGGCGAACCGCACACTGTACGGGTCTGGCGCGGTGGTAAGCTGGAACGCTGGCAATTGGATCCGCTAATCGCTGAAGCCGTAAAGGGATTTACACAGGGCGCTCATCCCCTAACGAACATTTTCGCCGTCGCCGTACGTATATTGAGAGACGCCATCACGCACGCGCCGCAGTTCATGGTTCGCAATTTTATTCGCGACTTGCAGCACCGGTTGCTGGTGAGCCGTGTTAGCAGCAAAATAGGAGATGTCACGCTTGGCTCGGCGGAGGAGTTTTCGCAGGCGCGCCGTGCAGGGGCGTTGGGCGGTGGTTACTACTTCACCAGCGAAGGTGACTACAATCGCGCGTTATTGGATGCTATTCACCGCATTAGCTCTGACCCCAAGTTTATCGTTGCCGACCCGCGCAAAATCTGGCAATGGTGGCACGAATGGGCGCAGAAGGCGGAACGGGTGGGGCGAATGAGCGAATATCGCACCGCATACCGCTTCGCGAAGGAACGGCTGGGATATGATAATGTGGACGCGATGCTATACGCTGCATACCAGTCCAGGGACTTAATAGACTTCGCGCGTGCGGGGCGCGTGTTGCGCACGTTAAACCGGCTTATTCCGTTTTTGAATGCTAATGTACAGGGCGTAGCCCGTAGTCTACGCGCGGTTCGAGAAACTCCTAAACAGTTGGCGGCGCGGTGGGCATTGTATGTGGCGACACCGGAGCTGTTGGTGAATGCGTGGAATCGCCAACTTGGAGCGATAGAAGAATATAAGGAACAGCCCGCGTATTTGCGAGATATGTTTCATTTAATGAAGATTGGACCTGACAAATGGCTTGCCATTCCGAAGCCGTTTGAATTCGGCACCATGGGAGGCGCAGTGCAACGCGCTTTGTTGCAAGACTGGTCTGGCTTCGCTGGCAGTTTGGCAAAATCGTGGTTGCCCATAGATGAAAACTTGCTTTTCGCTCCCGTATTTCCGCTCAGCACCGCCGCGCAATTAGCGCTAAACCGTGACACTTTCCGAGACAGGTACATCGTGCCGCCGTATGAGGAACACCTAGATGTTGTTTTACGCGATACGAGCGCTGCGTCCGCCATCGGCAGAGCAATACAAGAGTTGGTTGGTTTGGACGCACGGCAAGCGGATTTTCTCATTCAAACTTTTGGTGGATGGGGACAGCTGCTTACCAACGTCGGCAGGCCTGGCACAACTGGCGAAACGATGGCGATGCAGGTGACGGGCCTTTTGCGGCAGTCACCCGCTTGGAACGCCGAGAGCGTGCAGCAATTAATAGGGCTGGCCGGGCGGGCTAAGCTTCCTGCGCCACTGGCTATTCGAGTGCTTCAACGGCAATATATTCAGGCCAAAACAGCGGAAGAGCGCGATAAGATTGCCGAGCAGATGCGGCAGACGGCTCGCGCTCTGTTGCCGACGCTTAAGCAGGCATTGGAAGCGCGTGTTCGCCATGCCGAAGCCATTCGTACCCGCAAAGCGGTCAGGCGTGGCACAGTTGAGTTTGAATAGCATATGGTTAAACGTTGTCGATTGGAATTTTTTGTGGCAGCGGGCAAGTTTGCCACACGTTGACAGATGTCCCCCATGTTCGCGGGGACATTGTTTTTTTTTATTGTGTTAAAAATGTGAGTTATTTGTTGACAATTGGAAAAAAACTGTGGTATAATACAACTGATGAAACAAAATGCATAAAAGTGGGAGGTGTAGATATGAGCATGTTCATTAAGATGAAAGAGGTAGCAGAGATTCTGGGGGTGTCGGAAACGACCGTGCACAGAATGGTCAAAACAGGCATTATGCCTTCTGTGCGATTTTATGGTCGGAATCGCAAGATCTTGCGCGACCAATTTTATGCGTGGTTGGACCGTATTGTAAAAGAGTCAAACGACAACTCAGCGAACGGAGGCAACCATGTACTACGCCCTACCACTGAAGTATGAGCAAGACCGGGAATGGGTGGGGGGCGATGTACTGGTTCTCAACATCGACCCGCCCAACGTGTGGGCTATCGTGCGCGAGAAGCCGCGCCTCATTGCACGGCTTGGCGATAAAGGCGAGGCGATTTTTGAGATGTATTACGCCGAGAACCGGCTGGGTCAGCTGGTGGGCTTTGCGTTAGCGAAGCTACGCGACGCCGAATACCGGGAACGGGCAGCACAGCTGTTTGCCGAGCGGTTCGCGCGTTGTGCCCGATGCCATCGCAAGCTGACGGCGATGGAAAGCGTGCGAGCCGGGTTAGGACCGGAGTGCCAGAAAAAGGGAGTTCGCTTGGTATGAGGCTGCAGTACGTTTATGTTCTGTGCCCACAATGTCAGGGCGAGGGCCAGTTTGAGACCACAACCTGTGACCCTGAAGTCATAGAACCGCCAACGGTGCTATGTCGGAAGTGTCGGGGGACGGGTTACGTTTTTACGACGGCGCAGCTGTCGTTTGATTTTTGGGACAGCGGGTTGCCGAACGACTACGACCCATTTGCATTGGAGGAGGAGACCGAAGATGAGCGAGATGCCTACAAAGTATGATGCGGAGCCTGCCGTCATTGAGCAGCTGATTCGGGGCGACGTTTCGAATGTGCCCCGCGAGGCTCTGCTGCGTTACATCTTTACGTTCTGCGAGCGCGTGGGCATTTCTCCGCTTGCGGTGCCGTTTTCGCTGATGAAAACGCAAGCGGGGATGCGGCTTGTGGCAAACAGGAACTTCTACGACGCAGTTGCGAGCAAGTACTCGGTGTCGCGCGAGTGTGTGGGCGAGGGCTTTTTCGAAGGCACGAAGCTGTACTTCACGCGCTACCGTGCCACCACGCCGGACGGCCGAGTGACTGAGGACATGGCATTGGTAGATACTGCTGGGCTGAACGGCAACGATTTGGCAAACGCCATTATGAAAGCGCACACTAAGGGTCGCAACCGCGCAACCCGTGCGCATCTCGGTTTTCCGTTTCCCGATGAGACGGAAGCCGAAACCGTTGCTGGGGCGACCGTAGTGAGCATCGAAGAGATGCCTAATGGACACGACGGCGAGCCGCAGCAAGAAGAAGCGGGACCGAAGTTGGAGCCGCCGCGTGCATCGCGCGAGCAAATCAAGCGCATACATGCGGTTGCCCATAGGCTCGGTATGGACGAGAACGCGTACCGGGCGTATCTGGAGCAACGGTTCGGCGTGAGGTCCAGCAAGAGCTTGACGGCTGAACAGGCAGACGAACTGATTCAAGAGTTGTCGCGGCTCTGGCGGGAGCGGGAGCAAGATCCAGAACAGTCTCAAGAAGCCGAAACACAAACTTTGCAACTGTTGGTTGAACAAAGCCACGAGTCGGCGCGCAATCACGGCGCGCACGTTAGCCCCGTGGATGCCAACAACCACCTTGAGCAATTGGGCATTAGCAAAGAGGATGTGCGAGCGTGGCGCAAGGCGTGGGTGGAGGCTTGGGGCGACGGCACGGCTTTCAACCGCATTGCTATAAGCGCCACAAGCCGCGATGAATTTATTCAGGCGATGCGCCACTCTGGCGTGCGTATTACCAACACGTTGGGAGGTGTATAGCATGGCTAAGTTCGTCGTGTATACCAACGCTGCTGGTCATCCAGTCGCCTTGAACGTTGATTTTGTTGAAAAGTTCGTGGTAGGCGACTTGGCTTTAAGCCCGACAGAGCGGTACTCGTGCTTGATGGCGGTTCACCCCGACGGCACCCATTTGATTGCACGAGGCGAACCGCAGATGTTACAAGAGGCCCTTTGCGATTTGGTAAGCATTTTGACAAAGGGCGGATCCGTTTTGATTTACCCAGACGGGCATGTAACTGGTCTCGGCGAATGAAAGTGAGCTGTCTGCCTATTCGCCACGGTCGTGGCGATGCTGCAGGCAAGGGCGGGATGGCGTCCTAACGGCTTGCGGCACAAAGCGTGGCAGCAGTAACTGCCATCCCGTCCGAAACACATTAGGGGATACGGAACCATGAGCGTTCGCTACACAAGCGCAGTATGGCGTTTACGAATTAGCGATTATTTTCCGAAGAGCCGGGCATGTAACACCATCAAGCTTGTGCTTTTGAAAATTGCCGACCATGCCAATGATGAGGGCATCGCCTATCCCAGCGTGGCGCGTATCGCATACGAGTGCGAGCTAAAGAGGCGCTGGACGATGGAAATCATCGGCATGTTGGTGAAAGTCGGACTGCTTGAGGTTATTCGTGAAGACGGCAAAATCAACCACTATCGCATTATTCTTCCCGAAACTGAACGAGTGCGGGCGGGTGCCCGG
>Ga0272447_1001410_pt1 | contig 15090 bp, 13 predicted proteins | sample YNPCB0133_FD_194589 | JGI IMG/M metagenome (GOLD analysis project Ga0272447, IMG submission 194589) | Hot spring microbial mat communities from Yellowstone National Park, WY, United States - YNP-CB-013-3 | ecosystem: Environmental > Aquatic > Thermal springs > Hot (42-90C) > Sediment | place... | reverse complement strand
TTGGTGGAGAGCGAGGCCCGGGCCCGGGAGGTGGACGTGGAGGAAGAGGGCCTCCGGCGGCGGGTGGCGCGGGCGGAGGGGGAGGCTGAGAAGGCGCTGGGGAGGCTCCTTTCCCGGGGGTTCGCCTGCGAGGCGGACGCCCGGCGGGCCCTGGAGGAGGCCAGTGGGAAGCTTCCCTACCACCGCCTGGTCTACCTGGGGGTGCAGGAGGAGCGGCGCCGGGGGCGGGTGGGGCGTCCCCGGAAGGGGGAGGCGCCCCTCTCGGTGAGCTACCGCCTCCTGGCCCGCTTGGAGGTGGACGAGGGGAAGCTGGAGCGGGCGAGGCGGGGCCTAGGACGCTTCCTCCTGGCCACGGACGTCCTAGACCGGGAGGCCCTGCCGGCCGGGGAGGTGCTGGGGCGGTACAAGGACCAGACCCGGACGGTGGAGCGGGGATTCCGGTTTCTCAAAGACCCCCTGTTCTTCACCGGCAGCACCTTCCTGAAGCGGCCGGAGCGGGTGATGGCCCTGGGGATGGTGATGGCCCTAGCCCTTTTGGTCTACGCCCTGGGGGAGTGGGCGCTGCGGCGGGGTCTGGCCGAGACGGGGTCCAGCCTGCCGGACCAGAAGGGCAGGCCTACCCAAAGACCCACCCTGCGCTGGGTGTTCCAGCTCTTCATCTGGGTGCGCCTGGTGGAGCTGGAGGGTAGGCCCATGGTGCTGAACCTGGCCCCCCATCACGAGACCGCGGTGCGCCTACTGGGGGCGGGGCGATATTACCTCCTGGAGTGAGGGGGGTGCGGAATGTGGGATGGAGAGGTTCATTCGGGAGATTCGGCGGGGGACGAAGGTGAGGGGTCACAAGTTCCCTAGCGAGGGAGCAGTGTACAAGCTCCTTTACCTGGGTCACGGGCTTCATCCCGTATCTTGGGTCGGAGAGGCACGAAGGGAGGTGGGCGGAGAGGAGGCTTAAGGGCTTTGGCGACGTGAAAGAGGTGCTAGAGAAGATGCTTCAGGAGGGGTATGCCCCCCGTACACAAACGCTTACACATACATCTTGACACGACCAGGAGCCACATCCTAAGTTTAGGGGGCTGGATCAAGGCATAGCACACCATACCCACCACCACTACCTGTCAGCACCCGCACCCGATCCCCTGCCTTCAAGGCTAGGTCGCTGATAAAGCCGTACACTTCGATAGCGCCGTCCGCGCGAACTACCTCTACCCTATTGAGGGAGCCAGGATGACCCCCAGCTAAGCCCCAGGGAGGCTTTTTATAGCGGGTAAAGCCTACTGCGAGAACAGCCTCACCCCTCAAGACGTATTCGCGCACCACTCCCCGTCCTCCCCTGTAGTGGCCCTCCCCCCCAGGCTCCTCATTGAGCCGAAAGCTTTCCACATAAAGACCGTAACGCGCCTCCGCCACCTCGGCCGGGCACACATAGGTTTCGCCATGAAAAGCGCTAAAAAGAGCCGATTCCCCATCACCATGAGGTGAGGCGCCCCATCCTCCCACCTGGGGTTCCACCAACGTAAACCGCTTGCCCGTGTCGGGATGGATCCCACTGATCACCGTTCCTCCAATTGTGGCAAAGTGACCAGCAGGCAAGAGACCTTCTATTTGTGTTGCTAAGCAACGCCAGATCAAATCGTAAACCCGCATCCTCAGCTCGTAGTAGAAACCACAGGCCGCCGGCGGCTGGGCATCAAACATGGATCCTGGGCGGGTGATAACCCGTAGGGGCCTGAATACCCCTGCGTTGGCTCTGCGGCCCGGATCAACGACGGCTTTGAAGATCATCTGGGCCGCGATCTCGGTGGCCTCACGGTAAAGGTTGTAGGGCCCCGGTCGCTGATCAGGGTTGTCGCGGAGGTCTACGATAAAGCTCGCATGATCCACCGCCACCTTAACGCGAAACAGAACTCCGTCATCTTGTTCCTCCTCAAAAAGGAAAGTCCCAACTGGCAGGCGTGCAAGGCCGTCAAGGGCACGGCGCTCCCCCTCGTCCAACATTACTGCCAGGGCATTCAAGAAAGCTCGGGAGCCAAAGCGGCAAGCGAGCGCCCATATCCTCTCGATTCCCAATCTTAAGGCGGCTATCTGAGCCCATAGATCACCCTGCAGGTGTTCCGGCATCCGGGAGTTAGCCTTCAAAATTTCTAAGACTGGGCGGAGAAGCTGCCCCCTCTCCGCCAGTCGAATCGCCGGGAGACGTAACCCCTCTTGGTAAATCTGCTCTGCCCTAGTAGACAAGGACCCCGGAGCTAAACCACCCACGTCACTCCAGTGCGCCATGTTGCCCACCCAGGCCACCAAACAGTCGTCCACAAAGACCGGCGCAACCAAGGCCACATCGTTGAGATGGGTAACTCCTCCAAACGCAGGGTCGTTCGTCACGAAGATATCGCCGGGCTGGATAACGGAGTGGCGGTCTAACACCTTCTTGACCACCTTGTCTAAAACCGCAACAAAGGTGGGAATGCCTGCGCCGGAAGCCACCAGGTTGCCTTGGGGATCAGTTATCCCAGTGCCCAGGTCCAAAACCTCGTAGATGATGGGGCTCATAGCAGTGCGCTGAATGACGCCGAGCATTTCCTCGCATGCAGCCTGGAGAGAGCCCTCGATGATTTCTAAGGCGATGGGATCCATCACATTACCCCGCTTGAGGGACAAGCATTGAGACAGGAAAGAGCCAAAGAGAGGGCCCAACGATCAATGCGCTATGTCGTTCTGTGGCCCTTCCGCAAAACTCAACTACTTCACAACCACTCCGTACACTTCGCGAGCCACCTCCTCCGAAACATACCCGTTGCGTAGATCTTCAAGTATAAGCTCCAAGGGACGGTCCCGAGGATCCCCATACCCCCCACCGTTTCCGGTGTGAATACGGATGAGATCACCTGCATTAACTGGTAGGGCCGTCACCTGGGCGTAAACCTCTCTCTGGCCATTGGTGCGAATGACCTCAACATAATTGGGAGAGCCTTCTCGGCCACCCGCAAGCCCCCAGGGCTTCTGTTTGCTCCTGGTATAGCCTATGGTCAAGAAACACCCATCTGAGCGAACCCGGTAGTCCAGCACGATGCCCTTGCCTCCACGGAACCGCCCTTCGCCGCCGGGTTCATCACTCAAGCGCAATTGCTCCACATACAGGCCGTAGCGGGCCTCAGCCACCTCAGCCGGACAGTTAAAGGTCTCCCCGTGGAAACCACTAAAGAGAGCGCTATTTCCGTCACCGTATTTGGAGGCGCCCCACCCCCCTAGCTCCGGCTCCACGATGGTGAAGTGTCGGCCTGTATCTGGGTGAGGACCACCGATCACAGTACCGCAGATGGAGGCGAAATGGCCTGCCGGTAGCCGATCCTCTAAATGGGGCGCCAAGCAACGCCAAATGAGGTCGTAGAGCCGGATCTCCACCTCGTAGTAGAAGCCAAAGGCCGCTGGCATGCTGGCGTCGAATACCGAGCCAGGGCGGGTAAGGACCTTAAGGGGTCGGAACGTGCCCGCGTTGGCAACGGTGCTAAAGGGATCGGTAACGTTCTTAAAAATGAGCTGGCAAGCTATCAAAGTGGCATCCCGGCAAAGGTTGTAGGGGCCGTAGTGCTGGTCTGGGTTATCACGCAGATCCACCACGAACTCATTGTCATTTATTTCGACCGAGACTCGGTAAATGGAGCCATCGTCTTGCTCCTCCTCTAATGCGAAGCGCCCCTTAGGAAGCTCCTTCAGAGCCTTGCGCGAGACCTCTTCCCCGTAGCTCATAAAGTGCTCGAGAGCCGCGAGGAAGGTACCTTTCCCATACTTCGTCACCAGCTCCGCAATCCGCCTAGCTCCCAGTCGCACTGCCGCCACCCCAGCCCACAGATCCCCCCAGAGGAAGTCCGGTAACCGGGTATTGTTCCTCAGAATCTCCATGACCGCCCTGATTGGCTCCCCCCGTTCAAGGATTTTGACCGCGGGCAGACGTAACCCCTCCTGGTAGATCTCCCGGGCCTCGTTGGACATGGACCCTGGAACCATCCCCCCAACATCGTTCCAGTGAGCGATGTTCGCCGTCCAAGCGACGATCTCACCATCAACGAAGACGGGCATTGCCAAAACCACGTCGTTAAGATGGGTGACCCCTCCAAAGAAGGGATCGTTGGTGGCAAAGACATCCCCTGGGTGGATGTCTCCCTGGTTGAGTTCGAGGATCCTCCGTACAGCCTTATCCAGGACCGCTACAAAGGCGGGGATACCGGCACCAGAGGTGGCCAGGTTGCCCTGTCCATCCGTCACGGCGGTGCCCATATCCAGGACCTCGTAGATGATTGGACTCATCGCCGTTTTCCGCATGGCTGCAAACATTTCATCGCTGATGGCCTGGAGTGAGTTCTGAATAACTTCTAGGGTAATCAGATCGAGCTTCACCATCTGAACCCTCCTTATTAGAGCTCAATGTGAAGATTCCCGTACTCATCCACCCCGGCCCGATTTCCAGGATGGAGGAGGATGGTGGTGCCCTGAGTTTCTATTACGGCGGGTCCCACAATCTCTATACCCGGCTCTAGAAGGTGCCCATCAAAAATGTCCGCGCGATGGACTCCTTCAAGGTCAAAGTCTACCTCACGCACCCCCTTATGGGCTTCCGCCAACTTACGCCCCCGGACCGGTTGCGTAGGCACTCCCAGCCTCTCGATGGCCACGGCCGCAACGAGGTGCAGGGTTACAAACTCGACAGGTGCCTCTAGGCGGTAGGTGTACTCCCGCTCGTAGGCTTGATGGAAAGCAACCGCGATGCGCTCCACCTCCTCTTTCCCGTAAGGAGGAGCTGGCAAGGGTATTTCCACGGTGTGCTCCTGGTTTTCATATCGTAGACGACCAAAGTACAGAAAGCGGGCTTGTTCTGGTACAAGACCTTCAGCATCAAGCTGCCCCAAAGCGGTCGCGGTTAGTTCTTGGGCCATGCTGGTGAGGTGTTGAGAGGCGTCTGTCGCATGCAAGGAAATGAGGCGAGTAAGCAGGTAGTCTCTGCGGAGGTCGGTCATGAGCATGCCAAAGGCCGAGAAGACGTCAGCAGCCCAGGGAATGACCACCTTGCGCATGCCCAGTTCCCGAGCCAGCGCCACTGCGTGGAGCCCCCCACCTCCGCCGAAAGCCACCAGCGTGAAATCCCGGGGATCGTATCCGCGATTCACAGAAACCAGCTTCAGGGCGTTCACCATGTTATTATTGGCGATACGGACTATCCCCCTGGCGGTTTCTTGGACAGAGAGCCCCAGCTCACGTCCGACCCGTTCCATGGCCCGGTGCACAGCCTCCATGTCCGCCTCGAGTTCGCCTCCGCAGAAGAAGCGGGGATTGATGCGTCCCAGAACAAGGTTAGCGTCAGTGGTGGTTGGCTCCTCCCCGCCCCGCCCATAAGCCGCTGGCCCGGGTTGAGCCCCTGCGGATCGAGGCCCCACGTGCAGCCTCCCGAAACCATCCACCCAGGCGATGCTTCCTCCCCCGTTGCCGATCTCCACCACGTCCACCACGGGCACCATGATGGGGTACCCTGAGGACTTGTGGCTTCTCTCGATCCAGTAGTCCGTCCGGATCCGCACCTGCCCGTCTACGATCAGGGAGCACTTGGCTGTGGTCCCCCCTATGTCCAAGGCCAGCAGGTTGGGCTCGCCGATAAGCCTACCCAGCTCAGCCGCTCCGAGGATGCCCCCGGCTGGCCCCGACTCCACCATGGTGATGGGCACTCGCCTGGTTCGCTCGAGGGTCTCGGCACCCCCGTTGGAGTGCATGATGTAGGCCTGACCATGGAATCCCTTGGTCCGAAGCTCCCCCTCCAGCTTTTCTAAGTAGCGCTCCGTTACCGGTTGGACGTAGGCACAAAGCACGGTGGTATTGGTCCGCTCATATTCCCGCCATTCCCGCGTAATCTCATGGGAGGCCACGGCTATCGCCTCGGGCCAGAGCCGCTTTAGCTCCTGTAGAACCCTTTCCTCATGGGTAGGATTGGCGTAGCTGTGCAAGAGGCAGATTGCCACGGCCTCTACCCCCTCGCGCTGGAAATCCTCTATGATAGAGGGTAAGGGGCTTAGATCAAGGGGTATCCGCTCTTCGCCCTTGTAGGTGATGCGTCCGGGCACCTCCCGGCGCAGGTAGCGGGGAACAAAGGGGGGCGGTTTCCGGTAAAGCAAGTTGAAAAAGTCGGGCCGATCTCCTCGGGCAATCTCCAGCACATCGTGGAAGCCCTGCGTTGTGATAAGACCTACCTTGGCCCCTCGCCGCTCGGTAATGGCGTTGATGACCACCGTCGTCCCATGGATGAGGAGGGCCACGGTATGCAGGTCCACCTTACCCTTTTCCAGAACTTGGATGACTCCCCGCTCGAAATCGGGGGGGGTGGTGTCGGCCTTGGCCATGACGATCTCTTGGATGCCTGTCACAGGATCTCTACGGAAGGCCACAAGGTCGGTAAAGGTACCACCCACGTCCACAGCCACTTGGATACGCTCGCGGAACTTCTCAGCCATGACTCCTCCCTTAAAGCAGCTCTATTGCGTTTTGCAAAGGCGTGGTTACCTCGACCCCAAAAGGGTGGGTCAGGATATCGATCTCGCTACGAAGGCCGAAGGCCCCAGGATACACCCCGGGCTCCACCGTAAGACCGAGCCCCGGGATGAGCTTCCTCTCGTCCAGAGACTCGAAGCCATCTAGATGGACCGCCTCTCCATGCACTTCTTCAATGCCGAGGCTATGCCCAGTGCGGTGCTTGACAAAGAGGCCATAGCCCTTCGCGTTAAGAACTTCTCTGGCCACTTGGTCCACCTCCCAGCCTCGCACTTCTTTTCCGGTACGCAGAGCCTCGTCCATAAAAGCCACGGCGCAGTCCCGGGCTTCTACGACCGCGGCAAAGGCGTTGGTCACCTCGAGTTCGGGTGCACCCCAGCATGCGATCCACGTGAGGTCTGCGTAGGGCATGGGCCCAGGTAGCTTCCCCCACAGGTCTAGGAGCACCACTTCTCCTCGCTTCAGAGCCTTGGGCCTCTGGGAAGAAGGGCGATGGTGGGGCTTGGCAGCATTACCCCCGAAAGCTACGATCGGAGGGTGGCTGAAGATTAGGCCCTCCTCCCTTAGCGCAATCACAAGATGCTCCTGAACCTCGTGTTCCAGAACATCGCTCCCCCTTTTTAGATGCGTTCGTATGAAGCCCAAGGCAGCGTCCTTGGCACGAGCCAAGGCTTGTGCGGCCTGGCGATGGCCTTCTGCCTGAGCCTCGCTCCAGATGAGGAAAGTCTGTAAAAGATCGCCAGAGCTCACCACCTCAACGCCCAGGCTGCGGATCAAGTCAACCGTTCCAGCATCCACCCGGGAAAGGTAAGGGTTATTGCCTTTAGGAGAGAACTCCATGGCCACCTTGCGAGCTCCATCCAAAAGCTGACCAAGACCACGCTCCAACGACTCCCTACTCTCGTAAGTAAGAGTGGGCCAGAGTATAGAGATATTTTCGGCCTCAATTCCGTGGACCAAAAGGCGGGGTTCACCAGAGGCGGGAAGCCAGGCAAACCAGCGGCGGGTAAGGAGCCCCTCAGCCTCCAACCCTAGGACCCTCCGAGCAAAAGGGTTGGTGCCACGAAAATCATACAGCAGCCAACCGTCCAGGCCTGCGGATCGCATGACGGGCCCCACTTTAGCTAACAGCTTTTCTGTCTCCATATCATGCCTTCTCCCTCACCTCACGAGTAATTACATGGCAGGCCACCTTCCGGAACGCCGCAACCTCCTCCATCCGCGGCACCGCCTCCCAACAGCGGGCTTCAGCAAAGGGGCAACGAGGAGCGAAGGGGCAACCCCTACTGCTCTTACCCTCCCCCCATTCTAGAATTCGTTCCCAAGGCCACTCCGGCCTCAGGGCGGCTTCTTCCTCGGAAACCACCGGTACGGCGGCTAGGAGCATTCGGGTGTAAGGGTGGAGGGGGTGGAGGAAAAGGGCTTCGGTAGGCCCCTCCTCCATCACCCTGCCTCGATAGAGGACCAGCACGCGATCGGCCAAATTGCGCACCACGGTCAAGTCGTGGGTTATGAACAAGTACGTCAGGGCCAACCTTTCTCGAAGCTCAGCCAAGATCGCCAGCACCTTGGCCTGGACACTCACATCCAGGGCGCTCGTAGGTTCGTCCAAAACCAGAAGTTCGGGCTGGGCAGCCAGAGCCCGAGCGATGGCCACCCGTTGGCGTTGACCACCGGAAAGCGCTTGCGGATAACGGTCCAGGTACTCTGGGCCCAAACCCACAAGCTCCAGAAGCCTGGCCACCGCCTGCCTACGGAGGTTGGGGGAAACAAGGCCATGGACAGCAATGGGTAGCACCACGCTTTGGTAAACTGTGCGCTTAGGATTAAGAGTTGTCCAGGGGTTTTGCTGGACATACTGAATCAGGCGACGGAGCCTACGGGGCCGCTCTGACCCCAAGGGTTGGCCTTTATAGAATATCGTCCCCTCCGTGGGGGCCTCAATGCCCAGGATGAGGTTGGCCAGGGTAGTTTTACCAGAACCACTCTCTCCTACTACCGCGAAGACCTCTCCCTTGCGGATTTGAAAGGACACGTCCTCCAGAGCGGGTACTGGGGTCTGACCCACGCGGTATCGCTTGCCAACCCCTTGCACTTCCAAGAGCGTCTCAGCCACGAGGGACCTCCTGATATAGGACGCAAGCAACCCGGTGGCTCCCCTCCACGGTTCGCAAGGGCTGAGGGGATTCGCAGCCCGCCCGGGCAAGGGGACAGCGCGGCTGAAACCGACACCCTGGTGGGGGCGAGGTATAGTCGGGTATGCTTCCATCTAGGCCCTTGGGAAGCCCACCCCCCGTCAGTCGAGGCACGGCCGCGAGAAGGGCTTTTGTATAAGGATGTAGCGGGTGTTCGAAGATTTGGCTTACCGGTCCCTCCTCCACGATGGTCCCTGCATACATTACGTAGACCCTCTGGGAAAACTCCCTGACCACCCCAAGGTTATGTGTCACCAAAACCACGGACGAAAACCGTTGTTCTGTGAGGGCCCGCATCACTCGAAGTGTCTCGGCCTGGACCGTAACGTCCAAAGCGGTACCAGGCTCATCGGCCAGGACAAGAGTTGGTCGGTTAACAAGGGCCATGGCGATTAGAACCCGCTGCTTGAGGCCCCCAGAGAGCTGAAAGGGGTAAGAGGCTAAGACCCTATCCGGATCAGGGATGGCAGCCTCTTTTAGCGCCTCCCAGGCCAGCTGGTAAAGACGGGCTCGCGAAAGCCCTTTGTGGCCCCGTCGAATTACCGCCTCTATTTGATCCCGAACGGTAAAAGCAGGGTTAAGGGCCGCCGCAGGGTCTTGTGGGATCAGGGTGATCCTGGTGCCCCGGAGTCGGTGCATTTGGGAACTCCCTAGGATGTCCTTGCCTTCAAACACTATACGCCCCGAAAGGGAGGTTCCCTTCCCCTTCAGCAATCCCAAGACTGCCCGCAACGTCAAGGACTTCCCGCACCCAGTTTCCCCGACCAGGGCCACCCGTTCCCCGCGCCCTACCTCCAAGTGCACGCCGGAGAGGACATGGGCCACTCCCTTATATGTGTGGAGCTTAAGGTGCAGACCGTAGATCCCTAGCAAAGGCCCCATCTCTTAACCCTCCCCGAACGCATCCCTCAAACCATCGGCCAAAAGGTTGAACCCTAGAACCACCAGGAGAATGGCAACTCCTGGGAACACCGCAAGCCACCAAAGATCGGGGAGGTAGCGGGCACCCTCGGCCACCATGGTTCCCAGGTCTGGCGTGGGGGGCTGGACCCCTAGACCTAGAAAGGAAAGGCTAGCCCCGATGAGGATGACAAAGCCCATATCCAAGGCCAACTTGGTCAACACGCTGGGCAAACAGTTAGGCAATATTTCATGGAATAGAATGTGGCTCGTGGGTGCCCCGACAACCTGGGCCGCCACCACATACCCTTCTACCCGCAGACCCCGCACCTGGTTGTAGACCATTCGGGTATACCAGGGCCACCACATCAAGGTGAGAGCCATCATCGCATTGAAAAGGCTGGGCTCAGCCACACCCAATACGGCCATGGCTAACACCAAAGGGGGAACAGCCACGAACACATCGGCGATTCGCATGATCCAGGCCCCTATCCGACCCTGGAGGTAGCCAGCCATTAGGCCCAAGAGGACTCCCACGGGGACGGCCAAAGCCAAGACCACTACACCCAAAAGCAGCGAGGTACGGTATCCAAAAAGCACACGGCTAAAGAGATCCCTTCCAAACGTGTCGGTTCCCAAGAGATGCCGGAAGCTTGGTGGTTGGCCAGCCTCAGCAAAATTTACGTACCGCCCAGCGTGCTCGGGATAAGGGGTTACCCAGGGAGCCAGGATCGCCCCTAAAGCCACGATCAGGACCAGGGCCAGGCCTATGAGCGAAAGGGGATTCCGGCTAAAACGGTGCCAGAAGCGCGCTAAGCCTTCCCGTCTCGCGATCACACCTCCTCCTTTCCACCCCGCAGCTGGGGGTTGAGCCAGGCCACGAAAAGGTCCACAAGAAGGTTGACCATCAAAAAGAAGGTAGCCACCACCAACGTGGTTCCCACTATGGCATTGAGGTCCTTATGTAGGGTGGCCTGCACCATGTAGCGGGCCAACCCAGGCCAGTTGAACACAGCCTCAACCAGGAAAGCTGACCCTAGCAAAGCAGCGAAGTCCAAGCCCAGTATGGTAAGCGTAGGTGCCAGGGAAGGCTTGAGCGCATATTTGACTGCAATGATTAGAGAGGATAAGCCGAAGGCCCGCGCAGTCTCAATGTAGGGTTGGGCGTACACCTCAAGAAGGTTTGTTCGGGTAAGGCGAGCTGCCTGGCCCAAGCCCGCCAAGGACAGAGCTAGGACCGGCAAAACTAGATGCCTGAGGGCATCCCACAGAAGAACCCAGTTCCCGGCAAGAAGGGCATCAAGCGTTAGGAAGCCGGTTACCAGGGGTGGCGGCGACATCCCCTCGGAAAGCCTGCCCGTGACCGGGAGCCACCCAAGGACGTAGCTGAACACGAGCATGAGAAACACAGCCCAGACAAAGCTGGGCGTTACTACCCCCAGGAGGGCTAAGACACGGGCTAGAGCATCTGGCCATTGATCACGAAAGTGAGCAGCCAAGATGCCCAAAGGAAGGCCCACCAAAGCCATGAGCGCTCCTGCGAAAAAGATCAACTCCAAGGTCGCTGGTAGGTATTCTTTGAGGTCTTCCACCACAGGACGTTTGCTATAGGTAGAGATGCCCAGGTCACCCCTGGCGAGGCGTCGCAGGAACTCCAGATACTGAAGCGGCAGGGGCCTATCCAGATAGAGTTCTCGCCTCAGAGCCTCCACCTGTTCAGGGGAGGCCATAGGCCCCAATGCGATCCGGGCCGGATCGCCAGGTATGACCCGGGCCAGGATGAAGATGAGCAGGGACACCCCAAAGAGTACCCCGAGGGAGGAGAAGATTCGCCTCAGGAGCGCCCCCGCCATCTCAGACCTTCTTCCCTATCGCTATCGCTTATCCTTCCCTATCGCTATCGCTTATCGTTTGATCTCAATGAGGCGGAAGAGCCAATTCCCCGCCATCACTCCTGCCACCTGCTTTTGGGGATCCTCGAGGGTGGGAATGCGCACGTAGGGCTGCTTGGCAAAGACGGCCACCTGCTCATACCCGAAGATGTCCACCTGATTCTCCACCAGGTAGCGCTGGAGCCTGGCGTAGATCTCCTTCCGCCGGCCTTCGTCCACAGTTCGACGGCCTTGATCTAAGAGGTCGTCCACCTGCTTATCCTGCAGCCAAGACATGGAAAGCCAGGTCCCCGCCGCCTTAGAGTGGTACATGCTGTACAGCAAGGAATCTGGATCAGGGAAGGTGGCGGAAACGTAGATGGCGGAAACGTTGGGGGTGCTATCAGGCCTGCTGGCCCTTTCTGTCATCAGAGCCCAGGGAACCTTGACTACATCGGCCTGGATTCCGATTTCCGCCAGATTCTGCTGAAGGAGAAGGGCGATCTTCTCCTCCAAGGGAACCTCGGCCACCCAGGCGATCTCCACCCGTACCTGCCGAGGATCGTATTTGGACTTGGCCAGTTCAGCCCGGGCCGCCGCAAGGTCCTTCTTGGGTATGGGCAGGGAAGCATCGAACCCAGGAAAACCCTCTGGTAAAGGCCCCCTGGCCTTCTTCCCCATGAGCACCTTATCGGTCACCTGCAGAATCTTCAGGAGGGCATCATAATCGAACGCCAAGGCCATGGCTCGGCGAAAGTGCACATCATCGGTTGGTGGGCGTTTGTTGTTGAGCTTAAGGAAGAAGATGCTACTACCACCTTCGCTAACTAAATCCTTACCCGCCTGCGCCAAGGCCCTAACGATCTCCGGGGGAAGCCATTGGCTAGTGATCTCGTGCTCTTGGCGCACCATCAGGGTCCGAACGGTAGGCGCCTCGAGAGAATAGCGCAACCGCACTAAGTCCGGAGCCCCCCGCGCAAAGCCCAGGAAGTAGTTGGGGAAACGGGCCATGACCGTCAGGCTCTGCGGGTCATGGGACACGACGCGGTAGGCACCAGATCCCGCATCCATGCGGGACAGGAAGGCCCGGCCATAGTCCCCCATTTGCCCGAAGTTCCCTGGGCGCAGGTTCTTCAATACCAGGCCTTTGTTGACGATGGGTAACCGCACCAAGGTGGCTAAGAAAGGAGCATAGGGTTCGGTCAGAGTGAACCGCACCTGGTACCGATCTAAAGCACGAGCCTCCTTTACCCATCCCCTAAAGAGATAGGAATAACCCTGGTTGATGGCCACCATCCGCTCTAAGGAAAACACCACGTCTTCTGCCGTAACCTCGCTGTTGTCGTGGAAGCGAACCCCCCGTCGCAACGTAAAGGTGTATGTACGGCCATCAGGGGACACGCTCCAACTTTGGGCCAGATGGGAGCGGAGCTTTCCCTCAGCGTCAGGCCAAACCAGGGTGTCGTAGACGTTGAACATCAACATAGAATCGGCATAGTCTGTGGCCTTGGCCGGGTCAAGTTCCCCTACGGCCACCTCGTCTATGCGCAAAACCTTCTCCTGGGCCAGGGCTAAAGGCATGAAGCCCAAAAAGAGCACGCCAATTGTCCCGAGCAACCTCCCTACCATCCTTGCCGTCCTATACCTTTTCACCGCCCTCACCTCCTATGTTCCAAGCCCTGCCTAGTCCTGGGTACTGCGCCGGAAGACCCCATGCTTGGATCTCCTCGATAGGGGGCGCCTCATAGCCCCCTCGTTTGCTGGCGCTCCAACCGTAGCGTTGCTTGAGGTCCGCCCGGAATTCGGCCACCTTGAAGGGGGTAACTGTTGCGTCAAGGACTGGTACCCCGAGCTCTTCTTGGAGATCGCGAAAGAAGCCAAACTCGATGGTGCACCCGAGAATAAGGACCTCGGCCCCATCTTGCTCCACCGCTTCCCTACCCAGCATAAGCATCCTCCGACGAGTTTTGTCAGGATCCTTCTGGAAGTCGTGAACCCCCATGCAAAGTTCCTTAAAAGAGGCTAATTTGGAGCCCAGGCCATAGCGCTCAACGTTCTCCCTCATGGCGGGGATCCACTTGCGCCGACCTACCAGGATGGAAAACTTATCACCCATGGTGGCTGCTAGGTAGAGACAAGCCTCTGCTGGGAAAATCACAGGAATCTCTGCAACTTCCCGAGCCTCCTTTAAACCTGGATCGTAAAAGCAGCCAACCACAACAGCATCAAACCCCTCTCGCTCAGCTTCCTTGATGAGATGCAGAGTATCGGGAAGGACCAGCGCTCCATAGTAGTGATACTCCAAGTGGTGTGGGCCGCGCTCCAGTGAACGAACCTCCACCTCTGTGTCCGGAAGCCTTTCAGCCTCAAAGAGACGCAGCATCTCACCGTCAAAAACAGCTGTGCCTACAGGATTGATCCAGAGTATCTTCCTGCCCATCTCTCTCATCCCTCCTCTTCTTCCCTCCCAATCCATACCCATATCAGGGAAGTGTCTTCGAGGATCTCGGCTCGATGAGGCGTGCCCATGGGTACCCAAGAGCCTTCACCAGCCCCAACGACATAAGTCCCCTCTGGGGTATGGATCCGCACCTTGCCTCGTAGCAGGAAAGCGAACTCATCGCTGCCGTGTAGCGACTCTCCCACTTCGGGTACCTGCTGGCCTGCCTGGAAATTGGCGATCCCAACGACAACGCGACCCTTTAAAGCGGTCGGGAAAGAGGCAACCTCTTGGACGCCCGTTTTCTCTTTAAGAGGTAAAGTGAACACCTTCATAGCTCATCTCCAAAAAGGAGGTGTTCCCACCCAAAGGAGCCGTGTGATTTCCGAACCTGGATTGGCCCATTTATGTCTCACATCTGACCTAAAGTGGGCTGAATCCCCTGAACGCAACTCGTGCTCCTTATTGCCCAGCCAGAGCTTCAGTATTCCGGATATGACAAAAATAAACTCTTCGCCCATGTATGGATGCTTCCATACTTCAGAGCTATAGCCCTTGGGAATCTCAACCAGCACCGCCTCGAGTTGTCTTCCCTGAAATTCGTTTGAGAGAAAAGCGTAACGTACAGGAAGGCCATCCAAATTAAAGAAGGCCAGATCAGAAAACTGCTTGATGAACTTTTTGTCGCTGGAAGGCACGTCTAAAAGAAACTCTGGGCTTACCTGTAACGCTTGAGCCAAGCTAACGAGAGATGATAAGGCAGGTTTAGCTAGTCCCCGCTCAACCTGTGACAGAAAAGCAGCTGACAATCCAGCGTGCTGGCCCAGCTCTCGTAAAGTAAGGCCCAGTTGACGGCGCCTTGTTCGGACCCTCGTTCCCAAATCCACGACAACCCTCCGTTAAAAAGTAAGTGAGTGATCTCGACCATATGCTACCCCGGATTTCATACCTTGTCAAGTGTCACGAAACCTTGTTTACCTGAGCCTCCCCCTCATGTTCCGACAAGCTGAGGCGGAAGCACCCGGCGCCACCAGGTCTGCAAGGCCTCACCCAAGGCTTCCCGCCATTGAGCTAGGGGAAAGCGGCCAGGCGCCTTCAAGAGGAGGAAAAGGCCAGAATAGTCCCGCCACTTGCGCCACCCGACCCCCCTTTTTCC
>Ga0272447_1001409_pt1 | contig 15092 bp, 16 predicted proteins | sample YNPCB0133_FD_194589 | JGI IMG/M metagenome (GOLD analysis project Ga0272447, IMG submission 194589) | Hot spring microbial mat communities from Yellowstone National Park, WY, United States - YNP-CB-013-3 | ecosystem: Environmental > Aquatic > Thermal springs > Hot (42-90C) > Sediment | place... | reverse complement strand
ATGGAAGGAAAGGAATGTTGCCCTGTTTGCGACCGGATTTGGCGACGTTGACGGTCTATCACCCCCAGGTGCGGGAACCGGGGACGGATTGGCTCGACGGCAATGAATTTCCCCTGGATTGGCCTGCGCCCTTGAAGGAAAAATTGGTCTGGCTGTACCGCCAGGACATCGCCAACAACCGCTATCCCGATGGCAGTCATAGGGATTTGAAGCAGGAATTATGCCATTACATCCAAGAGGGGTTAGGTACAGCGCCATCGCTCCTAACGCCGGAATGGGTGACGGTGGGCAACGGTTCCGATGAGTTGATTCGCTCCCTATTGATTGCCACCTGTATCGGGCAAAATGCCGGGATTTTGATTGCCGAACCCACCTTTTCTATGTACAAAATTCTCGCCCGTACCCTGGGCATCCCCGTTTGGACGGCAGCCCGGGATGAGCAATTTGCGATGCATTTACCCCAGGCGACGGATATGATCCGGCAAGAGCCGATTCGGGTGGTGTTTGTGGTGCATCCCAATTCTCCCACCGGCAACGGTTTAACGCCTCAGGAGCGGGAGTGGTTGCGGCAACTGCCCCCCAAAATCCTGGTGGTGATTGACGAAGCCTACTTTGAATTCAGCCAAGACACCCTTTTGCCGGACCTGTTCGTGCATCCGAACTGGGTGATTTTGCGCACGTTTTCTAAGGGGTTTCGCCTCGCCAATTTACGCATTGGTTATGCCATTGCCCACCCAGAGGTGATCAACGCTTTGGAAGCGGTACGTTTGCCCTACAATCTCACCGGATTTTCCCTATTGGCGGCGCAACTGGCACTTACCCAACGGCGGCAACTCCTAAGCAGCATCCCGGAAATCCTCACCGAGCGGGAACGGCTGTGGGTCGAATTGCAACAAATCCCCGGCATCCGAGTGTGGCCAAGTCAAGCCAATTTTTTGTACTGCCGCCCCACCACCCATACCCCGGAATGGCTCCAGCAACGGTTGCAGGAACTGGGCAGTCTCGTGCGACACATTGGCGGGGGATTGCGTCTGACGATTGGTACGCCTGCCGAAAACACCCGTTTATTACAACGTCTGCGGCAAACCTGCGGGCGTTAAAGCCATTGACCGGCTGTAGGCACGAAACCGCTGCAAATCCGCCCACAACGTCCGTTCCACATAGGGGCCAACCAGCCCATCCACCCACTGGCTCACCCAAGCAGGCACACGATAGGCCACCGTGAGCTTGACCACACAATGCGCCCCCCGGTCATAAAACCGCACCGCCCCCCGGTTGGGTAACCCGGTCACCGATTCCCACTGCATGATTTGGTAGGGGATGAGCTTGACCATCCGTGATTGCCAACTGAAATCCAGACCCTGGGTCGCCAAATGCCACCGGGAAAGTTCCGGCTGATCCGGCAGAATTTCCACCGAACGAATCCACTGCATCCAATGGGGAATGCGCTCCAAATCCGACCACAGTTCCCAGGCCACCTGCACCGGAGTTTCTACATCCACCTGCACCGTATGTTCCAGCCATTCTGCCATGTGCTTACCCCAAAAACGCCAACACTGCTTGTGCCGCCTGTTGCCCGGAAATCACCGCCCCTTCCATGCTGTCAATGTAATCCTGTTGGGTGTAACTTCCCGCCAAGAAAAAGTTAGGAATGGGGGTTTTTTGCGGTGGACGGAATGGCTCCATCCCCGGCTTTTCTCGATATAACGATTGGGCCAATTTCACCACGCTAAACCAGGTCATATTGAGGGAGCGGGAAGAGGGAAATAACTCGTGAATTTGCGCCAGAACATGGTGGGCAATTTGCTCATTAGACATGGGAATAAAGGCATCTCCTGGTGTCAGCACCACCTGCATCAACGACCCTTCCCCCTGCCGATAATAATCCGCCGGACTGGTCAACGCTAAATCCGCAAAACAGGAAAAATCCGCATCCGCACTGTAGAGCAAATTGTCCAAACCCGTTGCTTGCGTTAAACACTTTTGCGCTTGGGGGTTCTGCAATTCCGTCACCCAACCATCAAACCGCAATTGCACCGTCACGACTGGCACTGCTTCCAACTTATAAATCCGGTCAAATTCCGGCCAGCGTCGCCATTCCTGGGGCAATAACCGCTGAATTCCCGGCACATCACAGGCAGCAATATAGGCATCGGCCGTCACCAGTTCCGTATCTTCCCCCTGCGCTACCAATAACCCCGTTACTTCGGTTCCCCTATCGGTTTCCGTAAAAGTAATTTGCCGCACGCGCCGGGATGTAAAAATCTCACCCCCCCGTGCCCGAATATAGTTCACAATGGGCTGATGCAAATAGCGATCCGGCGAACCCTTGAGCATGTGCAAACGGGACGCTTCCGTGCGGGCAGCAAACATCATAAAGATAGTCAACATACAACGGGCGGAAATCTGCTCTGTATCAATAAATCCCAGCGCCAAAGCAATCGGATTCCACAGACGTTCTAAGCTGCGTTGCGACCCCCCATGACTGCGAAACCAATCGGCAAAACTCCAGCGGTCTAAATCCCGAATTCGGCGCATAGCCCAATCGTAATTGACTAAGCCGGGCACAAGGGGACTGGTAGCCAGCGCCAACGCATTACACACCTTGTCCCACCAGGTCAATTGCTCGGTTGTAAAAAAGGCTTTCAGCCCATGAAACGGCGCCCCCAAAAAAAAGCGAAAATCCAAGTGTCCTAATTGCCCACCCCGATTGACAAACGTATGCACATGATCCTTGGGCAATAAATGCTCAAGCGCACCCACTTTGCGCATCAAGGCAAACAGGTTGTCGTAGTTATGAAAAAATACATGCAACCCCATCTCAATGTGATGGCCTTGTTCATCCTGCCAACTCCCTGCTTTTCCCCCGACAAACCGACGACCTTCGTACAGCGTCACCTGATGTCCCGCATCCACCAGAGCCACCGCCGCCGCTAAGCCCGCCAAACCCGCCCCAACAATCGCCACCCGCATAGGTCGAACTGGAACCGAACTGCCATTTAACGTTGCGTAACATTCTATCTCAGATTGGCAAAACGTCCAGCCTGGCAGGCCACCCACTGCCCAAGGGGTTGCTGGTCAAAACCCAATGACTCTGGTACGGTATGTCCAGAGTGACCGTGTGCCGATGACCATTACCGTATCTTTGGGCGAGCGCAGTTATCCGATTTGGATTCTCCCAAAGGGTCTGCAACGGGCGGGGGCGCTACTCACAGAAATTGGACTCACGGGAAAAGTATTAATTGTTGCCAACCCAGTGATTTTTCGCCACTATGGGGAAGCGTTATCCACAGCCTTAAGCAGCGCTGGCTTTGATGTGCAATGGTGTCTCTTGCCCGCAGGCGAACGGTATAAAACGCTCAAAACGGTGGAACGGATTTATCGCCACTGTGCCCAGCATCGTTTAGAACGTCGTTCCACCCTCATTGCTTTAGGTGGTGGGGTCATTGGTGATATGGCGGGATTTGCTGCTGCGACTTGGTTACGGGGGATTCATTTTGTGCAAGTTCCCACCAGTTTGTTGGCGATGGTAGATGCAGCCATTGGCGGTAAAACAGGGGTCAATCATCCCCAGGGCAAGAATTTAATCGGGGCATTTTATCAACCCCAAGCCGTACTCATTGACCCGGACGTATTGCGGACACTACCTGGGCGGGAATATCGTTCGGGCATGGCGGAAGTGATTAAATACGGTGTGATTTGGGAACCCGAATTATTCGCCTTATTGGAATCGCAACCTCGGCTATCAGAATACCGTTTTTTATCCCCGGAAACCCTTGAAAAAATCCTCTATTTTTCCTGCCGGACCAAAGCCACCATTGTCAGCCAGGACGAACGGGAAGGGGGCATCCGTGCCTTACTCAATTACGGCCATACGATTGGGCATGCCATTGAAACTGTGACCGGCTATCGTCAGTACACGCACGGGGAAGCCGTTGCTTTGGGCATGATTGCCGCTGGAGATATAGCGGTGCAGATGGGGTGTTGGTCAGAAAGCGAACAACAACGGCAAAAGCAACTCATTAGCAAAGTCAAATTACCCACGCAACTCAAACCCGATATGGACCTGGAAGCGATTAAGAACGCCTTGCAGTGGGATAAGAAAGTAGAGAAGGGAACCGTGCGCTTCATCTTGCCCCAAAAAATCGGCCAAGCAACCCTTACCAACCAAGTCCCCCCGGAGTTCATTCACCGAGCCTTGACCCGGTTAGTGGCTGCGTAATAACGACCCCGCCAACGTTTGGGACGGGTTACAGAGGATAAAATAATCCGTATCACTGCCAAACTATCTGCCAAAGGTGATAACCAAAATGGCCAACTATGGCGATCCCAGCCCGCATACACGGGGCGAATGGCCAACAACATTCCCCAGCGGATGAGAACTAAAAATAAATTCACCCAAAACCACATTTGATTGACCGGATTGTTGGGCAGAAATGTGCTGACCAGAACGAACCATATGGGCAGTCCTTGTACACATAATAAAAACCAATTATCTCCCCACAATTGCGCAGCAGATGTGGCATCTTTCAAGTCTAAAGAACGTCCCCATTCCCGCCACGTTTCCCAGAACCCCTCATACATCCTTACTTGCAACACCCGTGACCCATCCAAAAAGCTGACTTTATAACCCTGTTTAGCCACATTTCGCACCCACGTCACATCATCACAAAAAGAAGATTTGGCTGTTTCATAACCCCCCATTTTTTCTAAAACCGCACGGCGCACCAAACAACATTGCCCATTGGCCATCAGCCGTTCCGGTGCAGAGGGATTGATCCCCGTTGCTCCAAACCGGTAAATCAACGTCATTAGCAAAGCCGGTTGCAACCACCATTCCCCCGGATATTTGAGAATGAATTGGGGAGACAAGGTGATTACATCATAGTTTTCTTGTATTGCTAATTGCAATAAAGCAGGCACCAGGCCAATTTGGGGGCGGGTATCCGCATCCAGATTCAAAATCCAGGTACTACTGGGGGAACTTTGCCGCCAGCCCCAGTCCAACGCCCAAGGCCGTCCCACCCAATCGGCGGGCAAGGGGGGGTCAGACAGCAGACGGATACGGGGGTCATCGGTTTGCTGTGCGGCCACCAATTCCCGTGTGCCGTCCTGAGAGTGGCTATCCACCACCAAAATTTCCCGGATGCCGTAGCCCTGGCGTTGCACGCCTGCTAAACACGCCCCCAACCGCTGCACTTCATTCAATGTGGGAATGACCACACTCACCTGCCCTAAATAAGCAGGAATTTCCCCAGCAGGTGCCAGGGGAGTCGGGCGTTTGATTCCTGGTAATAGTCGCGCCAAAAGTAATGCCACTGCGGGTAATTGCAATACGAGAAGTATCAAACCCATTAGCTGATGAACCGTTTGTCGCCCTGAGAAGCCCTTTTATTCTAGGACAAACATTAGGGAATGGAATGTCAGAATGTGATCCTTACAGTCAGCAAAAAAAACGAAAAATACCATAGCCATACCCGTCAATGGGCAGACATATCATCAAAAATTGCATTAAGATTGGCGTATCAACATACTCTCAGCGTTGTAGCGACTCCCATGTCTCAACCCCTGTTTCATTTAGCGTTTCCGGTGGGCGATATTCCCCAGACCAAGGCATTCTATGTAGCGGGTTTAGGATGTAGGGCAGGGCGAGAAACCCCTCGATCCCTCATTCTCAATTTCTATCAGCATCAACTGGTGGCCCATGTGACCCCGGAAATTCATCCCCAAAAGGGCATTTATCCTCGGCATTTTGGGCTGGTCTTTGCCACCGAATCCGAATGGCAAGAGCTGTACCAGCGGGCAAAGGCGCATCACTTATCCTTCTACCAGGATGCCAAAGTGCGTTTTCCCAATTCCCCACTCGAACATCGCACGTTTTTCTTGATTGATCCCTTCACCAACCTCTTGGAATTTAAGTATTACGCCCATCCCGAGGCCATTTTTGGCTGTCAGGAATACGCTCAAATTGGAGATATCAATGGCTGAGGTTTAGCAATGAGCTAGGGCAGGGGTCAACTGCTGTAACACTTCTCCCAAAACCGTAACAGCCTGGTCAATTTCGGCATAAGTAGTCTGATGGCTGAGACTAAAACGCAACCCGCAACGAGCCAAATGGTCATCATAACCCATCGCTTGCAACACCGGACTGGGCTGAGTTTTGCCACTGGCGCAGGCGGAACCAGAACTGACGCAAACCCCCCGTTGGCTCAGATAATGTACTAACGTTTTGCCTGTCTGTTCCCCTTGTGCTCCCATCCAAACCACGCTGACATGGTGGGGCAATCGCTCCGGCCAAGCTCCGGTGAGACACAACCCCGGCAATTCCTGCAACCGAGCGCACAGATAATCCCGCAACGCCCGCACATGGGACATTTGGGGCAAAAATTCCGTCTGGGCTAATTGGGCCGCTACCCCTAAACCCGCCAACAGAGCCACCGGCGGCGTTCCCGAACGCTTACCCCCTTCCTGCCCCCCGCCGTACAACCAGGGCTGCACATCCACGCCCCGCCGCACCACCAACGCCCCGCACCCCTGGGGGCCGTAAAATTTGTGCCCCGATAGGGAAAGCAGGTCCACGCCCAAATCAGGCACATGCACCGGTAAACGCCCTACCACTTGAACGGCATCGGTATGCAACACAACACCCCGCTCCCGACATATCTGGGCAATTTCCGCAATCGGTTGTAAGGTTCCTACTTCACTTTGTCCATAGATGATGCTGACAAGAACCGTGTTGGGTTGTAGATGCGCCCGCAGCGTCTCCGGGTCAACCCGTCCCCACGCATCCACCGGCAGAGTCGTGATCTGCCAACCCCGTTGCGCCAGCACGGCTAAGGGGGCACTCGTGGCCGGATGTTCGACCGCCGAAGTAATGATGTGTTGGGGATGGGTGTACTGCTGGGCAATGCCAAAAATAGCCAGATGATTCGCTTCCGTGCCCCCGGACGTGAAAATAATTTCCTCTGGCGTGACTCCTACTAGGGCCGCTACCGCCACCCGTGCCCGTTCCACCACTAAAGCCGCCCGTTGCCCGTACTGGTGAATACTGCTCGGGTTGCCCCACTCCTGCGCCAATACCTCTTGTACCCGCGCAATCACCTGGGGATGGGGGGGGGTTGTAGCGCTGTAATCCAGATAAATCATAGCTTTATCTTGCCATGAACCGGTTGTGAGCCAGCGCGCAGCATACCGGCTTACCGAAAACACATGCGGATAGCTTGGTAGCCCCGTACTTTAGCACGGGGAGGAAAAGCCCGCAAGCGACTTTAGTCGCTCTGTGCTAAACTATACTTTGTCGCCATCCTTGGTGAAAAACCCAATCGGCGACAGTTGTTACAAGTAAGCAGAACCTTGGGGCTTTGCCTTAAGGAACTGTGTAGAGGCGGTTTGCTCACGCCTTTACGAGTCCGTTTGTGGACTGCGTAAGAATCCCCCACCTTTAGGTGGTGGGAGTGTCAATGCAAAGCTTCTCCTTTCAGGGCAGCCTGGCGCTATGTGCTGCTTAGTAGCAGGGTCGTCAAATGCTCTAGGTGCACCAGCAGGCCGTACGCCTTAACTCAGTAGTTGAACGACGGTTCTGAGTGCAAGTAGTTTTGGCTTGTCCTTTGGCAAACGTTAGGGCGTAACGGAACTGCCCTGCCCAGGGAAACGCTTGGGGAGAAAGAAACGAAATCGCTACTTCTACTTAGAAAGGGCAACTGGAACCAACAAGTGGGGGCGTACAAACCGGAACAAAAATCCCTTGCCTTTAAGCAGGTGAGTGTGTCAAGTTATTTCTACTTCTACAATAAGAGTATATTCCGTTGCGTTTCTGCCGCTCGGAGCTTGTGGCCTATGAATGCCCGGACCATCACCGATCAAGACATTCAACGCCTGACCCCTGCGGATGTGGCTGCGCTGGCCCAAAGACTGGAACAGGATGATTATCCCGATGCGTTTGCCAGTCTCCAGGATTGGCATTTGTTGCGCAAAATTGCCTTTCGCCGCCCGGAGTTGGTAGAACCCTACCTGCACCTTTTGGATTGGGAAGCCTTTGATGAATCCTGATCCGAAAGGTTCCGTCCGTGCTGTGTGGCAGTTAGGGATTACAATAAAATGAACAAAACATTGATTCCAACGCCTGTTGGAGCGACTGCTGTTGTTTGTGAGGTGCATGATGGGTTTCATTGGCAGACTGTTCGGTGCGATTTTTGGTTTCATTGGGGGCATATTTAGAGCTATTTTTGGTATCTTCCGGCGGCGACCGCAGGCAGAATCGACGGCCAACCAAGCGTTTTTCTTGGACCCAGAGGAAGCCAAAACGCTGGGGCGCTCATCGCCATCCGCTCGGCAAACGCCAACGGCTTCTACCACAGCCACGTCAGAACCGGTGGTGACCCAACCGACCCCTGCGCCTACGGTGGTGTTTAGTTCTGGTTCCCCGGATTTGCGCAACCGGCGGCGGCCTGGACCCAATATGAGTCTGTTTTTGGATATGGCCAAACAAATCCGCCGTGCTTGATGGTGCCTAGGAGCTGGTGGGCCGCCAGTTGGGTGACGGGTTGGTGGGGTAAGGGTGCTGCCTGGGGGTCGGCCAGTCTGTTGGGACGTTGGCGGGATGAAGTGGCCGCCGGCTGGGTAGCCCTGTTGTTGCTGGGGTTGCCGTTTTTGAGCAATGACCAGTTGGGGCTGCTGTTGCTAGGCGGGGTAGTCCTGGGGTTGGGGCTATGGTTTTTGGAACCACCTGCGGGGCTGTGGGGAACGGCAGTGGCGTACTGGTTGACCCTGACTTTGGCGACGGCGTTTTCCCCTGTGAAAATGGCAGCCCTGAGCGGGTGGGTGAAGGCCAGTTTGTACCTGGCATCCTTGGGGGTGCTGCTGCGGGGGGTGCGCCGCTGGGGTTATGGGTTGATGATGACGTACTTACTAGTGGCACTACTGGTAGCAGTGGTGGGGTGGCGGCAATGGTTTTTTGGGGCGGCGGCCTTGGCCACCTGGATTGACCCGGAATCCCCCCTGGCGGGCACGACCCGGGTGTACAGTTTTTTGAACAATCCCAATCTGTTGGCGGCCTATCTCCTGCCGGGCGTGGGGATGAGTTTGGGCTGTCTGTTGGCCTGGCGTACCTGGGCGCAACGGGGACTGGCGCTGACTTTGGTGGTGGTGTTGACCGGCTGTGTGGTGCTCACGGGCAGTCGGAGCGGGTGGCTGGGGCTGGCTGCCGTCTATGCCGTCTTTGGGGCAGGGCTGAGCTGGGGTTGGTGGCGCTGGAGTCCCCATCGTCCCCTTTGGCAACGGCTGTTGGTCGGGATGGGATTGGGGTTGATTCTGGTGGCTGTCCTGGCAGTGTTGGGGCGTTCAGAATGGTTGCGGCTGCGATTTCTCAGTATTTTTGCCGGGCGGGCCGATAGCAGTAATAATTTTCGGATCAATGTTTGGGCGGCAGTGGTAGCGATGATTCGGGATCATCTCTGGCTGGGCATTGGGCCGGGGAATCGGGCGTTTAACCAAATTTATCCCCTCTACCAGCGACCCAATTTTCATGCCCTGGGGGCGTACTCGGTTCCTTTGGAGGTGGCGGTGGAAGCGGGACTGCTGGGGTTGGGGGCCTTTTTGGCGCTGACAGGCACCATCGTGCAGCGAAGTTGGCAAAGAATTTTTGTCGGGATAAAGCAACCTTCTCCCCAGACATTCCTGCTCCTGGGAATTGTGGCGGGTATGGCAGGCATAATGGCGCAGGGGCTGGTGGATACCCTTTGGTTTCGCCCCCAGGTGCAAATGCTGTGGTGGTTGAGCGTGGCGCTGGTTTTTAGTGCCTTTAATGCCTACGATTCCCCATCCTCGTCGTAGAGCCGATCCAACTGTTTCCGGGCTGCTTCTATATCAACGCTCCGCAGCACCAGCAGAGGTTCGTCCACCGGGTTCCCTGCTGCATCCAGCAGCTCCGGGTGGGGTGCCGGTCGCTTGGGTGGATATTGGGATTCCATGCTGACATGGATCAGGCTGCGCAACAGATTGCCTAAAGCCAAGACCGCCAGAGTCGTAAACAGGACAACGTAAATCAGATGTAATACCATCATACGCACCAACCCACAGTTTATGGACGAGGATGAGTACGGTTTTGCAAGCGCAACCGCCAGCATTCGAGTACCAGCCGATGCCAGCCCATCAGTACCGTGGTGTCCACACCTACGCCTGTACTGGTCAGCAGGGTATGGGCAGCCTGGACTTCCGCTTCCGCTTGCGTGATCTGGGTCAGCAAGGCCTGCCGCTGCTGGGGTTCGACCAACGGGAGACTGTCCCCGGTCAACATCTGGCGTGCTTGACTAAACCAGTACAAGAAGTCCTCTAAGAGAGGCTCTAGCAGGGATTTTACTATGGGAGAAGGGGGGGTGGTCATAATCGCTTTATCAACAAGGGATTTGCTACTTCCTTCTCATCTTAAGCCTTTTTACACTTCTTAACAATAGGGAGGAGCAACGTCATGGGGTGGGGGTAGCCCTGTGGCATAATGGGAAGGGCGTCGGGATGGGTTTATGGCCGAGTCGGTGGCGGTAGAATGGCCCCGCTATGAATGTCGTGCCTGCGGTTATATTTACGAGCCGGACAAGGGGCAGCCGGATAAGGGGATACCTGCGGGAACGCCGTTTAGTGCCTTGCCAGTGGATTGGCGGTGTCCGGTGTGTGGGGCGCGCAAGGCGGCGTTTGCCAACATTGGCACCAAAAAGGTGGCGGGGTTTCCCGAAAATTACCGCTACGGTATAGGGGTCAATATGCTGACGCCGGGGCAAAAAAGCCTGTTGATCTTTGGCGGCTTGGCCTTGGCGTTTTTGTTTTTGATGAGTTTTTACGGGCTGAAATAGTATGTGGCGGTGGTTGGCGGCCTTGGTGTGTGTGCTGTTGCTGGGGTGTAGCCGGGGGCCGGTGGCAACAACGACCCATCCCTGGGAGCAGGTGACTTTGCCGACTAAAGCTACCTTGATGGATATTGCCTTTGACCCGGCGGATTTGTCCCACGGCTGGTTGGTGGGCACCGAGGGTACGTTGTTGGAGACCCGTGATGGGGGCAGAACCTGGGAGTTGCGGGCGTTGGATTTGGGGGGTCTGTACCGGTTGACGGCGGTGAGTATGCGCAACGGGGAAGGCTGGGTGGTGGGTAAACCGCCTTTGTTGCTGCATACGACCGATGGCGGCCAATCCTGGGTGCGCATTCCCCTGAGTGAGGAGTTGCCGGGTGTGCCGATTGCGATTACGGCGCTGGGGAAAGGGTCGGCGGAAATGACGACGGATCTGGGGGCCATTTACCGCACGACGGATGGGGGCCAAACCTGGCAGGCGCAGGTGGAACGGGCCTTGGGGGCGGCACGGGATTTGAACCGGGACGGTCGAGGGCGCTATGTTGCTGTGTCGTCTAAGGGGAATTTTTATTCCACCTGGGAGCCGGGGCAGTCGGCCTGGGTGCAGCACAATCGGGAGAGTTCCCGGCGGGTGCAGAGTATGGGATTTACGCCCGATGGGGGCTTGTGGATGCTGAGTCAGGCGGGAGAGTTGCGTTTTAACCCGGATGGCCAAGAGGGCCATTGGAGCAAGCCCATACAGCCGGAGGGCAATGTGGGGTTGCTGGGAATTGGGCTGCTGGATTTGGCCTACCGTTCTCCCCAGGAAATCTGGCTGGCGGGCGGCAGTGGCACGTTGTTGGTGAGTTATGACGGGGGACAAACTTGGCAGCAGGACAAGGCCGTAGCCGATATTCCCGCCAATTTTTACCAGATTGAGTTTTTCACGCCGGATCAGGGGTTTGTTCTGGGGAACCAGGGAACCTTGCTGCGCTACCGGGGGGCGTAGGTGCGACGGGCAGAACCCGCTTTAACCTTTATTCCCCCGCACTACCAACCCTGGGTACGCTGGGTGATTCACATGCTGTTGCCCTGGTGGATGCGTACCCGGTTGCGCATTGCTCAGGTGCGGGTAGAGGGGGCAGCGGTTCTGGTGCCCTGGTATCAGGCGTTACAGAATCAGCAGGCACGGGTGTTGTTGGCCTTTCGCCATCCGACGCTGGATGACCCCTATGTGATGTTTTATTTGCTTTCGCGCGCAGTACCGGCGGCGGCCCGGGCCTTGGGGGTCAAACTCAAGCTACCGGTACACAATTACTTTGTCTATGACCGGGGGATTCCCCTGTGGGCGGGGCGGTGGGTGGGCTGGCTGTTTTCCCGGTTGGGCGGCATTCCGATTCAGCGGGGGCGGATGGACCGGCTGGCAATCAAAACGATTCGGGAGGTGTTGCTCCGGGGGGAGATGCCGTTAACCATTGCGCCAGAAGGGGGAATCAATCACCACAGCGAGCGGTTAGGGCCTTTGGAGCCGGGGGTGCCCCAGATGGGGTTTTGGTGTTTGGAGGATTTGGCGAAACAGGGGCAGGAGGTGCCGGTGGTGGTGATTCCCATTGGCATTCAGTACGGGTATCTGCGACCGCCTTGGGAGCAGGTGAGTCAACTCCTGGCCCGGATGGAAACCCTGTGTGGTTTGCCTGTTTTGTCCCCATCCCCGGAATCACCCCAGGAACGGCAGGAATGGCTTTATGGACGTTTGGTACGTTTGGCGGACTATTTGCTGACCCAGATGGAGCATTTTTACTACCGGTTCTACCATGTTCCCCCACCTGATCTACCGCCAGCAGCTGAGATGTCGGTCAATGAACGCTTGAAAATCCGGCTGGAACATTTGCGGGATACGGCCTTGCGGGTAACGGAGTCGTTTTTCGGGGTGACGGGAGAGGGCACTACCATTGACCGCTGTCGTCGGTTGGAAGCTGCCGGTCGGGATTGGATATATCGGCAGGATTGGGGCGAATTGTCCCCTTTAGCACGGCATTTGGCCGACCGGATTGCCCAGGAAGCGGAATTGCGTCTGTGGCACATGCAGTTGGTGGAACGGCTGACCAGTGTCACCGGTGATTACGTGCGGGAAAAGCCTTCGGCGGATCGTTTTGCCGAAACCACGCTGATTCTCTGGTCGGCAGTGACCCACGTGCAGGGTAAGGAGCAACCGGTGCATTTGGGGGAACGGTGGGTGGCGGTGCGAGTCGGGGAACCCATTCGGCTGAACGATTATTGGGAGACCTACCGCCGTAACCGTAAGGCCGCCCGGGAAGTGGTGCAGCAGGTTACGGAACTTTTGGCCGCCCGGTTGCAGGGTTTGATCCAGAGCTAATCTCTGCCAGTGCTGACTTTTTCGCCACCAGCAGCCACAACTGTCCTGGTTGTTTCATGAGACCTGCCCGCAGTTCCGCCGTTGCGCCCTGTCCCCAAAAAATATCGCCCCGCCCATGTCCCCTTATGGCACTGCCTGTATCCTGTACTAACATAAACCGGGTCAGGGGTCGCCAAAGTTGGGGTGTAACCGGATAGGTTGTTGCCACAAAGGCCAGCCCACCTGCTGGGACCAATGCCTGATCCATTGCCAGGGAACGTCCTGCCGTCAGGGGTTGACCAAGGGAGCCGCCGGGAGCTTGGCTGCGGGGGGCAAAAAACACATAGCGGGGGTTGTGGGCAAAAACCCGTTGTATTTCCTGGGGATTTTGGCGCAGATAGGCTTTGATGGCAGGCATGGAAACCGTTTCCGGGGTAAAAACGCCTTCCTGGACCAGCAATTGGCCAATCGAACGATAGGGTTGGTGGTTATGTCCGGCAAATCCCACCCACTGCCTGCGCCCATCGGGAAACACCAACAGCCCCGAACCCTGCACCTGCAAAAAGAAATGCTCAATCGGGTCAACATAGGCCAAGATGGGTGCCCGCCCTGCCAATGCCCCCTGTTGGATTTCCGTGCGGCTGGCCCAGGTCACACCCGGATAACCATGCACAGGGGTTTGCCACACCCCTTCCGGTTGGCGCCGAGCGGGAATGGCCGGTTGGTAGTAGCCCGTGAAAAAAGCCGCCCCCTGATCATTCTGGCTGGCAAAAACAGCAAATTTTTGAGCCAGTGCCCGCCGTCGTTGCGCCAGTGACAACCCCATCACCTGCTGAAATAACCGCAATGAAGCCTGCATTTCCTGGGGACTGTACTGCTCCCCGCCATAGGTAAATCGCGTCGCCGGATGCACCCGCTGATAATAATTGAGCGAGTGTCGGATGGCCTGATGTAACGATGTCGGCGTGCCATCATCTTGCCACGGCAATTGTTCCACCTGTGCCGCCGTGAGAGGAACCAGCGTACCTTGCGCCCCCACATTTGTGGCGAACAGGAACCACAGCCCCATCCCCAGCACCCAGCGTTTCATCAATCGTTGACAACAGCGTTTGTCTAAAATCCCTTGCTCAGGCAACTTACAGTGTACAGTGTCCTTAGTACATCCTACGGCGGTAGGTCAAATCTGCCTGCGAGGATCGAGCCAAAACCTGGAAATGCCTATTTTTGCGTGGAGATGCTCGACATGGCTCCCAGACAGGGTTTGGGGCGATTTTATGGAGCAAGAAACAGTACAATGTACAACAATTTCGAACGATGCTCGCAAACGCCCCTTGCCATTGCGTATCCATGCGGGTTTTAATAGGGTATCTCCCCACTCGCTGGGGAACCCAATAAATTGGAAACACTCCAACGAATCCAGGAAAGAGTACGGGAAATACCACTCCCCACTCGCTGGGGAACCCAATAAATTGGAAACTCTGCGTCCACCATCACTACCCACATCTCCAGCTCTAAAGACTCCCCACTCGCTGGGGAACCCAATAAATTGGAAACACGGGGTAGTGAAGGTGCGGTACGACACGGGGTGGGTTCTCCCCACTCGCTGGGGAACCCAATAAATTGGAAACCAGCAGAACGATGGCCGACACGTCATTTCTTAAGCCCTCCTCCCCACTCGCTGGGGAACCCAATAAATTGGAAACCTTACCTTCTTACTAAACTCGGGGTTAGCCAAGAAGAGCTCCTCCCCACTCGCTGGGGAACCCAATAAATTGGAAACGCTGACCGAGTTGGCAAAGTCCAAGCCGATTGTTTCCTCCCCACTCGCTGGGGAACCCAATAAATTGGAAACGTAATCTGGGGGTTCTCCTAACGAAGAGGTGACTTTACCCTCTCCCCACTCGCTGGGGAACCCAATC
>Ga0272447_1001408_pt1 | contig 15117 bp, 16 predicted proteins | sample YNPCB0133_FD_194589 | JGI IMG/M metagenome (GOLD analysis project Ga0272447, IMG submission 194589) | Hot spring microbial mat communities from Yellowstone National Park, WY, United States - YNP-CB-013-3 | ecosystem: Environmental > Aquatic > Thermal springs > Hot (42-90C) > Sediment | place... | reverse complement strand
CATCCAGGCGGCAATCGAGCGCCTGTTGACAGGACGCACGTGCGTGGTCATTGCCCATCGGCTTTCCACGGTGCGCCGGGCGGATAACATCATTGTGCTGCACCGGGGTGAGATTCGTGAAATGGGGACGCATCAGGAACTCGTGGCGCGCGCGGATGGGATTTACCGCCGGTTATACGAATTGCAGTACCGCGATTCCACGGCGCCGACGCCACGCGCCGCCAGTGCGGCCGCAACCGTTCGCCCAATGCCTGCCTAATGGGTGCCTGGATCACCTTTTCGCGCACAACTTTGGGACGCTCGCCCCTCCACGAGTCATTTGCTTGTTGCCTTAGGCGTGCGCATGTCAGGCGCAGTAGGGCAGCCGACAGCGTTTCTACACATGCTATGCTAGATGTGCTGCTGACACCTGCAACTTCCTCTCTCTACAAAACGAGGCTTCTGCCAGATGGCAACTTATGAAGACGCACAACTGATTCTGAAGCTGTACGAGCTACGCCGCGAGCCGGTCATGCGTGAAGCGCGGGACTTTGTGGCTTTCAAGTTTTTCCCAGAATCCGCCCAAGACATCAAGGACTTACTGTTTGACAAACGCAACCCTGTCCATGGCGCTTACTGGCGACAGGTGACAACATACTGGGATATGGCTGCTGCGTTGGTCAATCACGGCGCACTGGACGAAGCCCTATTTTTTGACACCAACACGGAGTGTTTTGCCGTGTTTGCCAAGCTAGAGCCATTCTTGCCCGAACTGCGCGAGTTTTTTGGGCCATGGTACATGGTCAACCTCGAAAAGCTTATCCGGCGCTACCCAAACTATGGTGAGCGCTTGAAGGGGATTCGGGAGCGGTTGAAGCTGTACGGCGAAGCTTACAAAAATAAAAAGACCCGCGGCTTTCATCCCGAAAGTGGCAATAACGAGTAACCGTGCGAGGAGACGGCGATGAACCTACTCAAACTGCTGGAGCTGCCTTTCAAAGGCAACTTTATTCCCTATCCCAGCCGACCGATTGTTGAGCTTGGGCAACTGGCGCCGGACTTTACGCTCCCCGATATTCACGGGCAGCCCTTTACGCTGTCGGCAGTAGCGCCGCGGTGGTGTTTGCTTTACCTGACCCGTATCGTGGACCGGGGCTTTATCTGACCGTTCTGCTATCCGCGACTGGTCGAGTTGCGTGAACAGTACCCGGCTTTTCAGGAACGAGGCGCTGAAGTGGTGGTGGTGACCACAACGGATGTACCAACATCGAAGCTCATTGCCGAAGATTTGGCGCTTCCTTACCCGTTGCTGAGCGACCCGGAGTGGGTGGTCTTCAAGGGCTATGGCACAGGAGCAGCTTTGGGAGTGCCTCTCCCGGCGCAATTTTTGATTGACGGCACGGGTCGAGTCGTTGAGCGTTATCTTTGCGACCTTGTGCCGGATCACCCGCCGCTGGATGTAACTCTAGGGAAAATACCCGCTCGCTGAACATTGGGACCAGAGGGCATCTTGTCCAAAAACAGGTAGAGCCGGAAGAGAGCAGACGCCGCTATGAAAGCCTGTCCAAAGTGCGAAACCCCATGGGATGATGGCAAGCGGTTTTGCCCGTATCACGGATTGCCTTTGGTGCCGATTCCAGAGCCGGCGGCTGCGCCAGTAGATGCGGAATTGACTGCCCGGATGAGCGAACAGGAGCAGGCGCAGCTTTTTACGCCGCAGTTTCCCATCGCGGAGTCTCCCTCGTCCAGTAGACGGTTTGCTTCGAGCCCTGCCAGCCCGCCTGGACTGTCAGCCGCGACGCCATCCAAACCCTTAGCGGCGTGGTCGGAAGCGGCCGCCCAGATGGATGACCCCCCAACGCTCAAAGCGCAGTATCAGAAGCCGCCCCCAGAACTCAACCCAGTTATTCCTCCGACCGTTATTGTGTCGCCGGCAGCCGCGCCGCCTGAACAAACAGAAGCAGGGCCAAAACCTGCTGTGACAGACACCTTCATCCCCCCAACGGTTGTCGTTTCTCCGGCCGAAGTAGAGGCGATTCGGCAGTCTCAAGCCAGTGTGCCGTTTCTGCCTACATCCCGCCCAGGGGCAGAGCCCCTTCCTGTGACAACCAAGGCGGAAGCCATGTCCACGGCGCTGGTGGATCCTTCAGCAACACACTTTTTGGGCATGACGGAGGTAGAACCGGCGAAGTCATCTACACCCCCTTCGGCGACAACCGCCGGCGATGAGGTCGGATTCATTTTGAACTTAGAAAAAAGCAGCACGCGCTTGCCACCCCTGCCTCAGGCAACAGAGCCACCGCAAGGGGGAACGGCAAAAGTGCCACCCGTTGTTGGGCGAATTTTGACGCCGTCGGCCGTCCCATCGTTGGTGGTGACGCCTTCTCCCACCCTCAAACGGCTCACCGCTGTGCAGTATTTCAAGCTGTTCAACGAGCGCAAAAAAGTCATGCAGCAGTTTGTCCACGAGCTTGACCCAAAACGTGTACGTATCACCGAGGGTCACAGCAATCAGGAAAATCTGCTCATGCACCGCTATGACCTCACCTTCCGGTATCTGGCGTCACAGCGCACCTTCCCGCTGGTCATCATCTTGCAGCGTAAGCCGGTCTATGCGCTGATTACATCGGTTGACCTGTACGAAATTGGCGAGTCACCCCGGCTGCGCGAAGAACGTACAAAGCTTCTGGGCGGGGAGTGTCGGCCCACACCAAATGGCATTGTTTACCATGTTCCCTGCCCCGAGGAATGGCCTACTGAGCAGTTTGGCGATTGGCTTCGGAAAACATTTCATGAGATTGCCAAACTCCTTCCGGGTTTGAGCTTCCCGTGATGGACGTAGACCCTACTGCTTTCAGCGCCCTAGACATGTCGGTTGCTGAAACGGTGCTGTGTCGGGTGCCTGAAGCGGCAGCCGGCCTCCGGCTTGATGTTTTTCTGGCCGGGTTTCTGGCTGTCAGCCGGACGCGCATCCAGCGGGCCATTGCTGAGGGCGAAGTGCGGGTCAACGGCCAAGTGCGGCGTGCAAGTTATCGCGTCGAGCCAGGCGATGAAATTGAGGCAGATGTTCCAGCTCCAGTGACAACCGACCTGGTGCCGGAAGACCTGCCGCTCACAATTCGGTTTGAAGATGAAGCGATCCTGGTGCTGGAAAAACCTGCCGGGCAGGTTGTCCACCCGGCAGCAGGCGTCATGCGCGGGACACTGGCCAATGCCCTGGCGTTCTACTTCGGTCAACAGCGACCGGGGGCCGAGCCGTTGCGTCCAGGGATTGTACATCGGCTTGACCGGGATACTTCGGGCCTGATGGTCATTGCCAAAACCGACACGGCGCTGGAACACCTAGCCGAGCAATTTCGCGCCCGAACCGTTGAAAAAAGCTACCTTGCCTTAGTTCACGGCGATCTCGTCGGCGCCGGCACAATTGACGCACCCATTGCCCGTGACCGCAAACACCGCATAAAGATGACGGTAGACCCCAGCGGACGCCCGGCGCGTTCCCACTACGTGGTTCAGCAGCGGTTCGGGCCGGTGACTCTGCTTGAGGTACGGATCGAGACGGGGCGGACCCACCAGATTCGGGTTCACTGTGCTCACATCCGGCATCCGGTTGTGGGCGATCCGCTCTACGGTTTGGGGCGCGACCGCCAACTGCGCCATCCGGCCCATCGCCAGGCCGTCGAGCGGTTGGGAAGGCAGTTTCTCCATGCGGCACAACTGGCATTCGTGCATCCTGTATCGGCACAGCCGATGCATTTTGTGTCACCGCTACCGCCTGACCTTCAGGAATGCCTCAGGGCCTTTGCTGGCTCGGAAGCTTGTTCAACCTAGTGGTGCTTTCTGGCCGGTTTCTGCCGCTTGTTAGCTCAGAAGGGTAATAAGAGGTGCGCAACAAGATAAAACGCGCGGGGGGCAACCCCCGCGCGTGGAAAGCAAGGTGAAAACGAAGGACTCGGTTGAAGGTGTCAGCCGGTTTCAGCGGGCTGCTCTTTCGGCCTTCTTGCCAGCGGTGCACTGCCCATCCACGCAGCAGTCGCTGCCGGGCGCACAGCAGTCCGCACCCATGCCGCAGTCCCGATCGGCGCAGCAGTTGAGCTTGGCACAACAGCAGGAAGCCGTTTCTTTCTTCTTGGTGGCGCAGCGGGCGGCCGGAGCTTTCTTCGTGGCCTTCGGGGTCTTGGCCGTGGCCAGGTCACCGCCGAAGAACGTGGTCATGAGGAACAGGGCTGGAACGATAACTTTCAGCATGATGTGTCTCCTTTTTGTGTCAACGAAAGTGTGAAGTCCAGGCACTCAGCATGGAGCGCATAAGCCGTCAAAGCGAAGGACAATCCACTTCCGAAGACTAAATCCTGAAGACACAACACATGAGATAGGCTTGTCGGCGGGAAGGCTGATACGCCACGACTGCTGGTGGCTGGAAACCAGAAAACCGCCGGGCAATAGGAAGTCGAACCGGTGTGCAGGGTGGTGGTGCCAGCGGCGCCTCGAAGGTGAAAGCTGGCGCGACCGTAAACCGGTCTGGCGTTGCAGCATGATGGCAACGGCAACGCGCATCATCAGCGCCAACGGTAGCCACCATGCTTCCGGTTGTCAGCCCATTTGTCCCCAAAGGAAGCGTTGACCGCCCGGCGAGAGAAACTGAGGTTGGGGTGGCTGGTGGGGCCGATGCTTCCACTGCTGGCTGCACAAGCCGTTCCCGCCGGATGTTTTTGACCGCGCAGCAGTGGTGTCTTGACCGGGGTGCAGCCAGGGTAGGAGCAAGGGGGGGCGGTGTGGCCGGTGTCGTTATGGTTGCTGCACCGCCGATGGAGAGGGTAACGTGGGCCGTCGTTGTCAGTTGGGTCTGCGCTTGGACCGCATGCGTGCAGCCGCCGAGCAAGCAGTTGAGTACGCAGGCCAGCGGTGTCACGCATACCGCTGACAGCGCCAGCATTGTTACCAGAACTGACCAACGGGAACGGAACACACGCACCATGCTAGGTAGTATAAGGCAGAAACGCCCACGGTCAACAGGTCAGTTTTCAAGGGCATCGGCCGGCTGGAAGACTTCCAGGCGCAGATGATGGCCATTTTCCGTGACTGGCCGGCACTGCACCGGCAGGTTGGCAACCGTGGAGATGAGGGCTTCAAAAAAGCCTGCCAGAAGCGGGAGAGCAGCGGGTTGCCCGTCATGGATGTAGATATTCAGGGTCGGTTCCTGGGTGACAAAATCGCACCGCCCAAACCCATGCGCATGTAAGTAGTCGCAGCAAAGCTCGAGAAAGGGTTGAACAGGCGACTGTGCCAGGGGAAGCGTCCGTCCGGTACGCTCAGCAAGGAGCATGGGAAAGCGTGCAACCATCCGTTCGCCCCAGTCCCGCCCGATCTGGCGCAGGCAATCTTGGGGGTGTTCGTCTACTTCGTGCAGTGCAGCCAGCAGATCGGATAGCGCTGGCGCCAGCATACTCGGCGCACCGGTCGCATCTACACAAACGCCGTGTTTCCCATCACTCTGAAGAAAAAGTTCGTTGGTTGGTGCTGTCATCCGATTAGCCTACGTAGAAGACAGGACAGCCATGGACAGGTTCTAGGGCTTCATTATCCAAAGCCAGAGCCGCTGCGCCCAAACGAGCCAGAGCGACCGGCGCCAGTGCCGGTGATGCGTCCGCCGGAGCCAACCCGCACTGTAGTGCGCCCAAACCCGCTTGGCTTGCTGCGTCCGACACCCCGCACCCCCCCGAACCGTGCGGATGAAAACATGGTCGGACGTGGGGTTGGCGTGTAACTTGGCACACGCGAGGCCATAGGGTTTGTTGCTGGCGTGATGCTACGGTAGTAAGGGGTGCGGCTGACATAGATCGGAGAAGGGACGTAGCATGGGTAGGAGTAGAAGAACCATACGCTACCCAGGGGGTGCCCCCCGTAGTAGTATCGGGGACGACTGCCGAGGCCCACGCTTTGGTTCGGATCAGGAATAAACTCGCTGGCCGGCAAGATAGCCACGCTGATGCCGGCGTTCTTGTAGTCCACGAAATCCTCGTTGAGGTCGTCCATCTCCACCGTTCGGGAACTGTCCGGCGTCACGTAAATGATGTGCTTGATCCCAGCTTCAATGAGTTTAGCCGCCGGTGGGACCTTGGCTAAGTAGCGGTTGTCGAACAGATTGTCTTGGTCTTCGTAAGGGTTTAGCCGGTGGGCATCGAGCAGAAAAACCGGCGGTGCATTTTCCGGAAGAGCAGCCTGCTTAGCAGCAATTTCATCGGCGTAGTAGAGCATTGCTGCCAAGGTTTCATGCGACGGGACGACGCCGAGCGGATGGGGGTAGTTATCAAAGGTTGTAATCAGACGGCCGTGCGAGGCCAGCCCGGCCCCGTAAGCAATGCTGTCGCGTCCGATGAGGTCTACGATGATTGCTGTTTCACCGGGGTTGGTAGCGTTGGCAAGAATGTCTTCGGCTAGCGCCTGTCCGCGGCTGTAGCTAGCATTCATGCTTGGGCTAAAGATGGGCTTGAGCTGGCTTCTAAGCGATGCTGCCTGAAGGGACTGGATGAGAGTCGGTACGAAATACGGCTGCCACTTGCCGCGTGGCTCAAATGCTGCCAGCATGGCGTTTGGGTCAAGGTACTTCTCCCACGCCTGGCTGTCTCGGGAGTCAAGTTGCGTTGTCGGAACGCTAAAGGTCAGCGGACGGTTTTCCGAACCGATGTTCCAGCCGCTCTTTTTCTGGAGTTCAAGCGAATCCGTATCAATTTCCTCTTCGCCGAAGATGGCGACAAGAGCCGCAATGCTGCCAATGGTGATAGCCCCAGCGGCTGCCCCGCCAATAATCCATCCACGGCGAGAGACCTTCTGCCACCAGGGCTTAGAGACCCTGGCATACCCTGCGGCGTAGGGACTGGCTGCTTGACCCGGCCAGGCGTAGTTGATGCGTCCCACGCTCCCCGGCCCAGAAAACTGCTCTCCCCAAGCCGACCCTGCCTGCCCGAATGAGGTTGAATCAGACTCCGGGAAGTGAATTGACCGTTCAGGCGGGACTTGAACTGGTGGTTTACGGGAGAATGGAGGGACAGATTGTTCTGACATAGGGAGATTTCCAGGCTGCTACGAAGGGCAAGGTCGGCGGGAACGGTGGTTGTAAAGCCAAACCAGTATGTGGTTCTTAGCACAGTTTTCAAGTGTGGTGAATGGTCTTTGGCTTATCCAGAAACATTTCACGTTGTTTTTTTGGATTCAGTAGCGTAAAAGCCACCGTTGGGATGCGTTGCAATGTGCTGCCGCGCCGACTGCATCAAGCGAGGTGCTAAGTATGCCGATCACGGTAACAATCAATGGCAGAAAACAAGCATGTGATGTGCCGCCTGAAATGCCCCTGCTATGGGTGCTGCGCGATGTCTTGGGGCTGACAGGAACGAAATACGGCTGTGGTGCCGGCCTTTGCGGGGCATGTACCGTCCACCTGGACGGCGTTGCCGTGCGGTCGTGCACGCTGCCGCTGTCTCGGGTCGAAGGAAAGCGCGTCACAACCATCGAGGGACTGTCACCAGACGGCACGCATCCTGTCCAGCGGGCTTGGAAGCTCGAAGATGTCGCCCAGTGCGGCTACTGCCAGCCGGGCCAGATTATGGCCGCAGCAGCTCTGCTAGCGACAAATCCCGACCCCAGCGAAGAAGATATTGCCAATGCCCTGGCAGGAAATCTCTGCCGATGTGGGACGTACCAGCGTATCCGGGCTGCTGTCCGGCGCGCCGCAATGTTGCAGAAAGGGGAAAAACGGTCATGACGATGATTGTCAACCTTTCCCGGCGTGAGTTTCTGGCCGAGGCGACGCTGACCGGGGTGGCCTTGACACTTGGCTGCCACGTCGAATCGAACGGGGTGCGGGCGGCGGCGGACTCCACCGCCCCGGTGCTGGCGCCTAATGCCTTTGTGACCATTCGCCCCGATGGGCGCATTCTCATCACCGTCAACAAGACCGAGATGGGACAGGGGGTACGTACCAGCCTGCCCATGCTGGTAGCTGAAGAGCTAGACGCCGACTGGTCGCAGGTGACTGTGGAGACGGCACCGTTTGACCCATCGCGCTATGGATTTCAGGGCACCGGCGGCAGCGCCAGCCTGCGGGGAGCTTGGGAGCCGCTGCGGCGAACCGGCGCTACTGCGCGCGCCATGCTGGTCGAAGCCGCGGCCCGCCGCTGGAATGTCCCAAGCAGCGCCTGCCGGACGGAAGCTGGCTTTGTCATCCACCCTTCGGATGCGACGAAAAAACTAAGCTACGGCGAGCTTGTTGCTGAGGCTGCCAACCTTCCTGTACCTGATCCCAAAACGGTCAAACTCAAAGACCCCAAGGATTTCAAGCTTATCGGCCGGCGTGTGCTGCGCTACGACAACCCGGATATTGTCACCGGCAAAGCCATCTACGGCATGGATGTGCGCCTGCCGGGGATGCGCTTTGCTACGATGGTGCACCCCCCGGTTTTCGGCGGCAAGGTCAAGCATGTCGAAGACACTGAAGCCAAACGTGTGCCGGGGGTCGAACGGGTCTTTGTGACGGATCGGGGGGTGGCGGTTGTGGCAGCCAACACCTGGGCGGCTTTTGAGGGTGCGAAAAAACTCCGCATCACATGGGAAGATGGGCCCCATGCGAAGTTGTCCAGTGCGGACATTCGTGCCATGTTCATTGAGAAATCCAAGTTGCCGGGGGATGTCGCCCGGCAGGACGGAGACTTCGACAAGGCATTTGCTTCAGCCGCAAAACAGCTTGAAGCCGTTTATGAAGTGCCGTACCTGCACCATGCCACCCTTGAACCGCAAAACTGTACAGCGCGGGTCAGCGCCGAAGGTTGTGAAATCTGGGCTCCCACGCAGTTTCCAAACTTTGTCATGGATGAGGCCCGGCGTATTACCGGGCTGGATGCCGAGCGTATCAAAATTCACATTACCCTGCTCGGCGGCGGTTTCGGGCGGCGGATTGAGGCCGACTATGCGGCAGATGCCGTTGAGGTAGCCAAGCGGCTCAACGGCATACCGGTGCAGGTGACGTGGACACGTGAGGAAGACATGCAACACGGCTGGTATCGTCCGGCTAGTCTGCATGTAGTCAAAGCCGGTCTGGACGAGAACGGGCAGCCGGTGGCCGTGCTGCATCGGCTGGTGGCCCCGTCCATTCGGGGGCAGCGCCAGCCGGATGGGGGCAAAGGCGTCGATCCGGGGGCTATGGCCGGTATCGCCACAACGCTCTACGAACTACCGAATTTTCGAGCCGAGTATGTCCGCGCCAACACTGCCGTGCCAATTGGATTCTGGCGCGCGGTGTTCGATTCGCAGAACGCTTTCGTGCAGGAGTCGTGGATGGACGAGCTTGCACATGCCGCCAAAGCTGATCCAGTTGAGTTCCGGCTGGCGCGGCTGGGGAAAGCACCCCGCCTGAAGCGAGTGCTGGAAGTCGCGGCAAAGGCGGCCGGATGGGGACAACCGTTGCCCAAAGGACGCGCCCGTGGCGTGGCAGCCCATTTTTCCTTTGGGGCCTTTTGCGCCCATGTTGCGGAAGTTTCCGTTGAGGACGACCTGCCGCGTGTTCACCGGATCGTCTGCGCCATGGATGTCGGTACGGTGGTCAACCCAAGCCAGGTTGAAGCGCAGATTGAAGGCAGTGTCGTTTTTGCCCTAAGTGCGGCGCTGTACGGCGCGATCACGGTCGAGCAGGGACGGGTCGTCCAGTCGAATTTCAATGACTATCCGCTGCTGCGGATGGCCGAAATGCCCCGCGTCGAAGTCCATCTCATTCCCAGCAGCGAGTCTCCGTCAGGTGCCGGCGAACCGGCGCTGCCGCCCGTGGCCCCAGCCGTTTGTAATGCCCTGTTCGCTCTGACCGGGAAGCGGATTCGGAAACTTCCCATTGAGCTGGATACATGATCTGGTCGCAACGACGCCTGTGGTGGCTGGTTATCTGGTGGTTTGTAGCCAGCCACTGGGCTGTGGCGCAAAAACCCGCGGAAACGGCCCCTGAAAAAGCCCCTGAAAAAACGCCAGTGCCCACGTCGTTTGAAACCTACGATGTGCTTATCACGAACGCCCGCGTTGTGGACGGCACGGGCAATCCCTGGTTTCGGGCCGAGGTGGCCATCAAAGATGGTTACATCGTGCGCGTGGGGCGCAAGCTGACCGGCCGGGCCACGACAGTAGTGGATGCCAGGGGACACATCCTTGCGCCAGGCTTCATTGATGTCCATGCCCACGTGGAAGACATCTTCCGTTACCCGGAAGCTGAAAACTTTATCCGCATGGGTGTGACGACGCTTGTGACCGGAAACTGTGGCAGTTCGGTGACGGATGTCGGAGCGTTTTTGGGGCGCTACGCAGAAACGCCGTTGACGGTCAACCTGGCGACGCTCATTGCACACGGCTCGGTCCGGGCGGCTGTGATGAACTATGCCAACCGCGAGCCGACCGCCGAGGAACTGGCGGAAATGAAACGTCTTGTGGCCAAGGCCATGGACGATGGCGCAGTTGGGCTTTCCACGGGACTGATCTACGTTCCGGGGAGCTTCGCCAAAACGGATGAAATCATTGCTTTAGCAGAAGTTGTTGCGGCGGCCGGTGGGTTGTACGTAACCCACATACGCAATGAAGGCAACGGTGTATTGGAAGCCGTTGCAGAAGCTATCGCGATTGGCGAACGGGCTGGTTTGCCAGTGAACATCTCGCATCTTAAGGTTGCCACCCCCCGGCTGTGGGGGCAGGCCAATCGCGTGCTGGAGCTCATCCGGGCAGCCCGTGCTCGGGGGCTAGAAGTAACGGCCGACCAGTATGCCTACACAGCTTCCTCGACTTCGCTGGAAAGCCTGTTGCCAGATTGGGTGCTGGCCGGTGGGCGTGAAGCGGCACTCCATCGCCTTTCGGAGGCCACCCTGCGAGCAAAAGTCAAGCAGGAACTGAAAGCCAGCCTGAAAGCCAAGACCTACAGCGATTTCAGGTACGCTGTCGTGGCCTTTTACGGTGCGAATGCGGACTACAATGGCAAGAATCTCGTTGAAGTGACGCGCCTGGCCCAAGGTACGGAGAGTCTGGATGCCCAGGTCGAGCAAATCCTGGTGATGTATGAGCGAGGTGGTGCTGGGATGATTTACCACACCATGCGGGAAGATGATGTGGTCACCATCATGCGCGAGCCGTTCACGATGGTGGCGTCCGATGCCGGTGTGCGTAAGCTGGGCCTTGGTGTGCCGCATCCGCGTGGTTATGGCAACAATGCACGGGTGCTGGGGCGGTTTGTACGCGAGCTAGGGGTACTCCGTTTGGAAGACGCCGTGCGCAAGATGACGAGCCTGCCGGCGCAGACGTTTCGGCTGGGGCGACGCGGTCTGATTCAGGAAGGATTTGTTGCCGACCTAGTGCTGTTTGATGATCAAACAATCCGAGACAATGCCACCTACGACGACCCGCATCACTTTCCAACAGGGATTCAAGCTGTGTTTGTTCGCGGAGTGGCTGTTTTGCAAGACGGCAAGCTGACCGGTGCGCGTCCGGGACAGGCCATTCGGCGGGCGGCGGTTGGGGAAGCCAGATGAACTTGGAAGGACTTGAGCTTTCGGCGGAAGTGATGGCGGCGCTGGCACAGGGGCAGCCTGTGGTGGCGCTGGAGAGTACCGTTATTGCCCACGGGCTGCCCTATCCGGTGAACGTGGAGACAGCTTTAGCGGTCGAGGCCGAGGTGCGCGCCGGTGGAGCAGTGCCAGCCACAGTGGGTGTGATTGAAGGGCGGGTCGTGGTGGGGATGGACAGGCACCTAATAACCCAGTTTGCAGAAGCAGCCCGTCAGCCGGGACAAGGCAGCAGTAGCCAAGAGAACGAACAAAAAGTGCTCAAGCTCGGAGCACGTGATCTGGGAACAGCTATGGCTTTAGGGCTGAATGGCGCTACAACCGTCGGAGCAACGGCGCGAATCGCTGCCATGGCTGGCATTGAGGTGGTTGCGACCGGCGGGATTGGGGGAGTCCATCGCGGAGCTGCCCAGAGCTGGGACATCAGTGAAGACATGACGGCTCTGACCCGCTACCCAGTGTTGGTCGTCTGCGCCGGAGCCAAAGCCATTTTGGACATCCCGGCAACCCTAGAGTGGCTGGAAACCCACGGCGTACCGGTGGTGGGATGGCAGTGTGAAGAATTCCCGGCTTTCTACACAGCCCGTAGCGGGTGTCGGCTGGTTTTTACTTTTGAACGTCTGGACGAATTGGTGCGCATGTGGCGGCTTGAGCGTAGCTGGGGTGGAAGGGGAGTTGTTGTGGTGCAGCCGCCGCCAAAAGAGCTTCCCGGAGTCGAGGCTGCCGTCGAGGAAGCGCTTTCACGCGCTAAGGTACTGGGTATTCGGGGAGCTGCTGTTACACCTTACTTATTGTCCCAATTGCAGGAACTAACGGACGGCAAAAGCCTAGAAGTCAATGTTGCCCTGTTGAAGCACAATGCTCAAACTGCAGCCAAGATAGCCTGTGAATTAGCTTCTCAGAAATGAGTTTCTTTAGGTCCTAGAAAGAGAAGCGTTGCAGTTTTGTTAAATCTCCTTTTCAGAAAAAAAATGCCCGGCATACCGGGCAGTTAAAGTATTGGGCAGGAGAAAGTTTCTCTATCTTACCCAAGCTTACTGGTTCGGTACTGCTTGGGCGCTAACCACATTGAAGCGTTCACGTGAACCATCAAACTTGATGCTCTTCAGCACATTGGTATCGCCATTCTGGGTGAGAGCAATTTCATCACCATTCGCCTTACGCTCGTCCATCGTGAGGCTAACTGTTGTTCTGGCAATGACTTCCTTGCCGTTGAGGATTGTCATTTCGCCAGTTTCCTTGTTGATCTTCACCTTGTAGGTGCCCTTTTTCACGACAGTGCCGTTGACCGACACATCACGGTTGAGCGTCAGGGTTTTGATCACTTCGCCTGCCAGTGCGGAGACGCCAAGCAGAGCTGTTAAGGTGAGACCGAGAACGAATGTCTTTCCGAAGAAACGCATAGGAAACTCCCGTATAAACTTTCCAAAGATGGTAGTATGGGCGAACCTTCTAGTTCGTCCCATACAGTTGTCTTTCGACATCCTGTGTAACGACGGAGAGGTTCCTGAGGTTCAAAAAATTCCGAGGTTTTCCCCAATATCTGAAAGCTAGGGAAATGGCCGGGCTGGACATCATCCAACGTCAGGATACCGGTCAGGGGAAGGTTACCCATTTGCAATCAGTTGGACGTCAGGTGTAACGACCGCTTTGGGAATGAGGGTCGGGAAGTAGGCAACAACTTCCTCGACCTTTGGCCGCCCGGAGCCAAAGCCCGTAACTGTAGGCGGCCCGTTGAGGGCTAGTGGGGCAAGCTCTTTAGTGAATCGCTCGACGCTGGCCTGGTCTGAGGAACGGACGGCAACCCGCAGAACAACTTCTGGCAAATCACGGGGTGGTTCCCCAGATAGTTGCAAACCATGGCATCCCCCAACACCAACATACTCTGTCCAAATTTCGTCGAAGTGCAGCCCCAGATCGTGCAACCGTTGGCGCAGCATGGCATCGGCGCGGCGGGCTTTGGCGTAGGCATCTGGCCACGCATAGATGAGACTGCCCACGGCCTTGTATCCGGCAAAGTAACTGGCCGAGACCTTGTAAAACTCTGTGGCCGGACGCCCCTGAATGCCCCAAACTCGGACGCGATCGGTGTCTGCTTGGGCAAGCTGGATTGTTGTAAAGTCGGCAATACAGTCCGGCGTGATGTAATTCGTCGGGTCACCCATTTCGTAAACAAGCTGTTCTTTGACCGTGGCCACGGTGACGCGCCCGCCAGTGTTAGGATGTTTGGTAACGACAAAAGTGCCATCTTCGTGCATCTCGACGATGGGGAAACCGATGTTGGCGTAGTCCGGGGTAGTTTCCCAGTCCACAAGCGAGTTACCGCCAGTACATTGCGCGCCGCACTCAATGATGTGTCCGGCGATTGTTCCGGCAGCAAGGCGGTGCCAGTCATCTGTTGCCCATCCAAACTCATAGATGCAGGGCGCAAGTGCTAGGCCGGTATCCGTGCAGCGCCCGGTGATGATGACATGTGCGCCCTGACGGAGGGCTTCAACGATGGGCTGGGCACCAAAATAAACATTGGCACTCTGGAGACGATCACGGACGTTTGCCAACGGCTCGCCGGTGTCGAGATTTTCAAAGGTGTGACCAGCCGCCATAAGCTCATCAATCCGTCCCAGAATGTCATCTCCGGCAACGATGCCAATTCGCAGTTGGCTCGTCAGTCCGTGCTTGGCTGCCACCATCCGCACGGCCTCAGCGCAGGCATGTGGGTTGACGCCCCCGGCGTTGGCAATAACACGCACGTTTTTCGCCACAACCTGTGGCAGAATACGGTCCATCAGGGCGACAAAGTCAGTAGCAAAGCCGGCCTTTGGATTCCGTGACTTCTGCTTTTGCATGATGGACATAGTGACTTCAGCCAAGTAGTCGAGCACGAGGTAATCCACCGGGCCGCCTTCGATAAGTCGCACCGGCGCTTCTAGCCAGTCGCCCCAGAAACCCTGCCCACAAGCAATACGAATGGTTTTCATAGCAACAGTCCAACCCTTTCCTTTCAGATATTTGGGCATATGCAAGACATACTAAGCCAGTTGGCTTACCGGCTGGAAGCACAAATGAATTGGCGATACAGGCTGATCCGGCAGCTTGAGGTTGCGTGGCACTAAGGAAAAACTGAAACTTGCTGGGGCGCCAAAGCACATAACTGGCGCTGCTTTGAGCAGCGACCACTTCCTTTGGAGAAGAGGTTTGAAGCTCAGAGTCATTGGCAGCAAAAAATGTGGTGGGCGGCTTGTTGTGACGACAGCGTTGCTTTCAACCGGTACCTCGGCCCGGGTCGGCTGGTGGATCAGCGGAAAGAGCCATGAAGACCTGATTCAGGTTGATGACGATCCCGTTGCTTGGGATGACTACTATACAGAGGGACTTACAAAGGACGAGTATTGGGAGACCTATGAACTGGCCCAGGAAGTAGCTTATTGGTGCAGTCAGAAGGGCCTCAACTGCACTCCGAATTTTTACCGCCGGATTGTGCGCAAAATTGCACACCGGAACTGAGGAACTGACGGGCTGCCGGTTGCACGTGCAACCGGCACGAAGACCAAAGGCA
>Ga0272447_1001406_pt1 | contig 15129 bp, 12 predicted proteins | sample YNPCB0133_FD_194589 | JGI IMG/M metagenome (GOLD analysis project Ga0272447, IMG submission 194589) | Hot spring microbial mat communities from Yellowstone National Park, WY, United States - YNP-CB-013-3 | ecosystem: Environmental > Aquatic > Thermal springs > Hot (42-90C) > Sediment | place... | reverse complement strand
TGATCGACCCCAAGCGGGTGGAGCTGTCGCTGTTCGACGGCATCCCGCACCTGATGTGTCCAGTCGTTAAGGATGTGAAACAGGCAGCAGGCATTCTGCGTGCGGCGATTAAGGAGATGGAGCGGCGTTATGACCTGTTTTCTCGATCTGGTGTGCGCAACATCGATGGCTACAACTCGCGCGTGAGCGACGAGGAAAAGCTGCCCTACGTGGTGATCGTGGTAGATGAGCTGGCAGACCTGATGATGCAGGCCGCGGCGGAAGTGGAAACCTCCATCTGTCGGCTAGCACAGCTGGCGCGCGCGACAGGCATTCATCTGGTCATCGCCACCCAGCGTCCCTCCGTCGATGTTATCACGGGCACGATCAAGGCGAACATCTCATCCCGCATCGCCTTCGCCGTTTCGTCGCAAGTGGACAGCCGCACCATTCTGGACATGACTGGCGCAGAACGGCTCATCGGACGCGGCGATATGCTTTTCCTGCCTATAGACGCCTCCAAACCCACCCGCATTCAGGGTTGCTATATCAGCGAGCAGGAAGTGGAAGCGTTAGTGAAGTTCCTAAAGCAACAAGGCGTGCCCGAATATACGCTGACACCCATTGAAAGCGGTTTCAGTACCCGCGACGACATCGAGGAAGAAGAGGAGGACGAGCTGTTCGAGCCAGCAGTGCGCCTGGTGGTGATGAACGGACATGCCTCCACCAGCCTGTTGCAGCGGCGATTCAAAATTGGTTACACCCGCGCCGCCCGCCTGATTGACATGATGGAACAGCGGGGCATTGTAGGACCGCTGGACGGCGCCAAACCGCGTGAGATCCTGATTACCCGCGACGAGATGGAGGCGATGTTCCAGCGAGAGTAGTCCGTCGCTGATTGCAAAGGTTTGGCTCCCATGATATACTGAATCGCCTAACTTGATGCGGGTTTCCACTCGGCTGTCGTCTCCAGATGGACACCCCATCTCATTGCCCAGCTGCCCAACGATTCTTTCCAGAGAACGGAGTTGACACCATTGGCACGGGGATATCGTCTTCCAAACGGCACCGAACAGCGCGAGCACTCCTTCCACCAGCCGGTGCACCTGCACGTGCGTGTACACGAAGGAGTGCACGCGCTCTACGCCACGCCGCTCGTCCTTTCTCTCTGCACAGATACAATGTTGGAGCGTCTGGCAGGGCGCTATCTGCTCCTACTCTCGGTTAATGGCGCGCGGAGGATAAGCGAAACTCAGGTCTCGTTGGCGCTTTGGCTGCACCAGCAGGGCTTACAGGCGCACTCCATTGCGCCTTTTTTCGCGCTCATACCCGCGCAGCAGATGCCCCAGCTGGCAAACCTTTCCCTGAACCATCTCACGCTTACCGACACCTCTCTATCGCCTGATGAACTCAGCCAGCTGAATCTCCTGCATCTGCTGGTAGATACCTTTGCCTCTTCCTCCTGGCAGGTACTGTTCGACGAGCGGCTCAACAACTTTTTGTACTGCGAGACGCGGGACAATCGTTTCACTCAGCTGCTGTGCCGCGAGCGTGCTTTCCTCACCCATGTCATGGCGCGATTTCTGGGGGCATATCTGCGCTTCCACGAACCCGATGTGGTGCCTGAGCCGCTGTTCTCCCCGCTGACCGAAGAACAGCTCTGGCAATACGCCCTACAGGGGCTGTCGCCCCTTAGCGTTGAACGTACCGCGCGCGGGGTGCAGGTTCGGATTGCTTTAGGCACGCCCGACCGCAGTGTGTGCATCTTAGCGCACAGCTGCCCTCACATGGCGCGGATACAGCGTAGCTTCATCCTTCGTTGGGGCGACAACGGCGGGAGATATGTAGCACCGAAGAGACGGGCCCCCCGCCCAAGTGACTACCGCAGCATGAACCACAGGCCGCACGCTACCATCGCCGCCGACACGGTTATGGGCAACCACACCGGAGCAATCCACGGAACTGGTATCAGAAATAGCACGTCCAGGGTCTTCAGCGATTCGGGCCAGCGTATCAGGAGTTTTAAGAACACGTAGTAGAAGATGTCCCACAGGCCGAACGCCAGCAGGAACAGTCCCAACATCTGCAAGGGGGTGTTTCCCGCAACCAGCGCAAGCGTTACAAGCATGACGATGGTAGCAGCTTCCCTACCCACCTCCGTGCGCAGCATGTGGTGGGGCATGCGGTTCTCAAACTCGGGAATGCGCGTGAAGCGGATAGGTAGCAGCCCCAGTTGGACGGGCACGGGGAACCCATCGGGATAATACAGGGCACGTAGATATACCACCACCGCCGCTTCCACATAGCCCATCGCTATCGCAAACAGCGTCACCAGCAGCACTTCTGCCATCGGCATCACCCCCTTCGCAGAGTAGCAACGGCATAACAGGCGATACCCTCTTCCCGCCCGATGAACCCTAACCGTTCGTTCGTGGTGGCTTTGATATTTACCCGTTCTGGGTCGGTTTGCAGGATAACCGCGATGCGTTCTCGCATTGCTGGCACATAAGGACGCAGGCGCGGGGTTTCGGCTAGTACCGTCACGTCCACGTTCGCGACAACCCAGCCGCGCTCGCGGACAAACGCCCATGCCCTCCCCAACAGGTCAGCGCTATCGGCGTCCCGATACACGGGGTCGGTGTTGGGGAAAAGCCTGCCGATGTCATCCAGCCCTGCAGCCCCCAGCAGCGCGTCCGTAATCGCATGAAGCACCACATCGGCGTCCGAGTGCCCAGCTAAGCCGCGGGGGGCAGGGATTTCTATCCCGCCCAGCATGAGCCTTCGCCCCTCCGCAAAGGGATGCACGTCGTAACCGAAGCCGGTTCGCCAGTCGCCACCCACTAAGATTGCCTCCAGCTGAGCCAAGTCTTCAGGATAAGTCAGTTTGATGTTCTGCGGGTCTCCAGGCACCACAGTGACCGGGTGCAACTCCTCCACGATGCTGGCGTCATCGGTGGGGAAGCCTTTGCCAAAATCGTACCGCTCGAAAGCATGGAGCAGCAGTTGCTTGGCAAAACCCTGTGGTGTTTGTACTGCCACCAGCCGCCACCGCTCCCCGCCTCGGAGCTGCTCTCGGGGCAGTGTGTCCCGCACCACATCTCCAGCCCCCACCCACTTCACCGTATCTGCTACACGCAGGGCGGGGATTGCTGCACCCGTTTTGCGAGTAGCCTCCAGCACGCGCGAGATGAGTTCAGCGGAGACCGCTGCTCGTGCCGCGTCGTGTACCAGCACCCACTTGTCACCGTCGGGCACAGCCTCCAGTCCCAAGCGGACGGACTCCCACCGCTCGCGTCCCCCCTGCACAACAGCAACTATCTTGGGGAAGTCACAGCGCAGCGCTTGCAGACGAGTTAGGTCGTTCTGTTGCCCCACCAGCACGACGTGGTCGACTTGTGGATGCGATTGAAAGGCGCGCAGCGTCCAGCAGATTACTGGTTCGCCCCCAATCCGCGCCCACAACTTTCCAGATGCACTGCCGAACCGCTCTCCCTTGCCCGCTGCTGGGATAAGCGCACAAGTGCCCCCCACTTCCGCCTCATCCCCTCTCTATCGCCGGCGGCGCAGGCGTGCAGTAGGCACTCGCAACCCGCTGCGCTCTGCCCAGTCACTGCCTTCCTCCTCTTGCCCCTTGACACTGGCGAAAATCATCTTTCCAGCCACCGTCTGCAGCACGCTGGTCACCAAGACATCCACTTCCTGATCGATGTAATCGCGCCCGCCTTCCACCACAATCATCGTGCCGTCATCCATGTAACCGACACCCTGATTGGGCTGGTTGCCCTCCTTGATGATATGCACGCGCATCTCCTCCCCGGGCAACACCACTGGCTTCAGCGCGTTCGCCAGCTCGTTCACGTTCAGCACCTGCACCCCTTCGAGCTCCGCCACTTTGTTCAGGTTGAAATCGTTGGTGACAATCACGCCGCTGATACTTTTCGCAAGGCTCACCAGTCGCTTGTCGACCGGCTCGGTGGGGTCTACCTGGTCATCGTAGGTACGCACTTCTAAGTGCCGCTCTTTCTGCATCTGGTTCAGGATATCCAGTCCACGCCTGCCGCGGGCACGGCGCAGCGAGTCGGAAGAGTCTGCGATGTGCTGCAGCTCATCGATGACAAAGCCGGGCACGTAGATGGGTCCTTCGATGAACCCGGTTCGGCAGATATCTGCGATGCGCCCGTCGATGATGACGTTGGTATCCAGTATCTTGATTTTTGGGGCACCGTAGGCCGCTGCGCTGTCCACTGTAGGGATCATGACGCGCAGCTCTTTCATGCTCAGCACTGCTACCGTACTCAGGTAGATGAAGGTGATGGCGATGATGAGTGTCAATGGGATGCTGATGAGTCCATATTGGCTGAGTACGACGGCGAACGGCAGGGTGAGTAACACCCCAACAGCGCCCCCGATGGAGAGCGCGATTTTCTCACGGGTAGACGCACTCTCAATCTGTCGCTGAACATTCAGCACGAAGCGGAATATCTCCGAGCCGAGAACGATACCCACCAGCCCTCCGACCACAGTAAGCGCTAGACGCACAGTCAGTCGGAACCGCTCGTCGTCCAAAATGTTCGGTGTGTCGGGCTGTGTGGCGACTTCAGGCAGCAGCCGCTTCAATGTTGCGATGAACCAGCCAGTGGATTGGTTGCCCACCACCAACCCTAAAATCACCAGCAGGATGGTCAGTGTCCAGCGAAAAGAACGTGCGGACATGGGAAGAGTGCCTCCTTAAAACTTGATAATGAGTGCGCTACTCGATTTCGTCGCGTCGGTTTGTGTTTCCTGCGCTTTACTCGTCCACCTGCCACTGCGGCGCGATACGCTGCTCCACCCCCAGCTGCTGCAACACTCGTGCCACGACGGTATCTACGAGTTCCTCAATGGTTCGTGGGTTGTGATAGAACGCTGGCGATGCAGGCAGCACAATCGCTCCCGCTTCGGTCAAGGCGGTTAGCGTGCGCAAATGTACCAGGCTGAAGGGGGTCTCACGCACCACAAGAATCAGTTTGCGTCGCTCCTTTAGGCAGACGTCGGCGGCACGCGTCATCAAATCGTCGGACACGCCATGCGCAATGCGCCCCGCCGTGCCCATCGAACATGGGATAATCACCATACCGTCGTGCCGAAAAGAGCCGCTCGCTGGTGGGGTGAAATAGTCGCGCGGATTCAAAAAGAGAATGTTCGGATAGTCCCCACCGAGCAGTTGGTGCGCACTCAGATTGTGCATGTGTACGTCCAGCCCCAGCTCCGTGCGCGCCACCGACAAGGCATGTTCCGAGACAATGACCAACACCTGCTCGAAGTGTTGGGCGGCGTAGCGTAAAAAACGCACTCCGTAGATGGCACCGCTGGCACCCGTGATGCCGACCACCAGCTTTCCCGTCAAAGCATACCTCCGAAGACCACCCTAGTAGCCTAATTGTACCCGTTAGCACATTGGGGTGGAGGCAGGGGGATGCTTCTCTTTGAAAAATCGGCGTAATTGGCTATCGGTGGGGGCGGCAAAGTACCGGCGGCACCGCTCGCACCAGAAAACCCACCCCTCCTCCTTTGTTTGGGGTAGATACTGGCACAGCGGGACGATCTTCAATCGCCCGTGACAGTAAGGGCATTTGTTGTTCAACGCCTCTCCCTCCCATCGCCTGTTTAGACGAGGGCAAATGGGCAAATGTTCTCTACTCCTCGCTCTGCTCGCGGTTGAGCCAGCGGGTGCGCCGGGCATAATGGCGCAGGGTACACTCGGCGTAGGTTCGCGTCAAACCGCAGAGAGGATGTTGCTGCCAGCGACTACGGATAGCTTCGCACGCGCGAAGGAACAGCTTGTGCGCTGCCTGTTTGCTGATGCCCCACCGATGCCCCATCTCTTCAAAGGTATACCCGCAGAGATATAACTCGACCGCCTCACGCTGACGTTCGGTAAGCGACGCCTGCTGCAACATCAAGGCAATCTCGCGCTGGCGCAGGAACCCAACGGCATCGCGCTGTAAATGGCGATGCAGAAAATGCAGCTGCGACGCGCGTTGCTCATCCGCTGCCTCACGCTGTGCATTACGCGATTCGGGATAGGCTGGATAACGCTCGTCGCGCCCCGCCAGACGCAATAAAAGGTCAGACAACACCTCGAGGTCCACAACATGGTCTCGCTCTTCCACTGTCATCCTCCCCATCAGAATACTATACAAAATTATACCTATCTTTGCTTCGGCTGTCAAGACTTCTCTTTGCTCGAAGTTTCCTGTAAAATGGAGGTATGATTTCGTTGGGTCATCCGCTTTTCATCGCGATTATCGCCACGATTGTTGCTGCATTTTTGGGGGGAGCAGCGGCTCATCGGCTGCGCCTTCCCATCATTGTCGGCTACATTAGCGCGGGCGTGTTGCTGGGGATGCTCAGCCCTGTACTGCAACTGGATTCTTCAACTGTACACACCGTTGCGGAGTTTGGCGTGGCGCTGATGATCTTTGTGGTGGGCATGGAGCTCTCCCTACGCGACCTAGTGCGCTCTGGGGCGCGGCTCATGTTAGCGGGAACACTGCAGATTGTGCTGTCCATCTTGCTGGGATATTTGCTGATGCGGATGCTGGGCTGGGAATGGTTTGCTGCTCTGACGGCGGGCTGCATTGTGGCTATGAGCAGCACTGTGGTGATGATTCGGTTGTATGAGCGACAGGGCGATATCGGCAGTACCGCCTCGGTGTTGGCTATGGGAATTGCCATCACGCAAGACCTTGCGCTCATCGTACTGGTGGGGATGTTACCGATTCTGGCAGACTTCACCCCAGAACGGATTTCCCTATTGGGTGGCTCGTTGCTGCGCTCCGTATTGGTGCTGGTGGCGGCTTTTTTGCTGGCAACGCGGTTTATTCCTCTCCTGCTGCGCTATGCGGTTCAGTGGAACTCTCGCGAGCTGTTCTTGCTGCTGGCGGTCAGCCTGTGTTTTGCCACCGCGCTGGGCACGCACGCGCTGGGGTTTTCGATGGCGCTGGGGGCGTTTCTCACTGGGCTGATCATCAGCGAGTCGGAGTACAGTCGGCAGATTGTGGCGGAAGTGGTGCCCATCCGCGACGTGTTCGCGATTTTCTTTTTCGTGTCGTTGGGGATGCTCATCGACCCTGCTTCACTGGGCACTCAGTGGTTGGAGGTCTTCCTGTTGCTCGTGCTGATTATGGCGGGCAAAGCGCTGCTTATCGCGTGGTTAGTTCGTGCAATCGGCTTTCCCGTGCGCATTGCGGTGACAGTGGGGTTATCGTTGGCGCAGATCGGAGAGTTCTCGTTTATCATCGCAGAGATGGCTCGCGCCAAGAACTGGTATACAGCTGGACAATACAATACGATTCTTGCCGCTTCGGTAATCTCTCTGCTCTTCTCGCCGATGCTGTTTGCGCTTTCGCCCGTGATTTCGCGTTGGGCGACGCGCTTCGTGCGGGGTGAGCGTTTCCGCGAGTTGCGCGAGGAGATACAGGTGCAGCGCAGCGTGATGCGCGACCACGTTATCCTGTGCGGTTTCGGCAGGGTCGGTAGCCGAGTTGCCCAACAGCTGTTAGGGCGCAAAGTGCCCGTCGTCGTCATTGACTTAGACCCCGAAAGCATTTTGCGCGCACGCAGCCAGCATATCCCTACCATCTACGGGGATGCAGAGGCACGTGAGGTACTGGAACTGGCAAACCCACACACCGCCTCCATTGCTATTCTGACCATGCCTGAAAGCAGCAGTGCGATGGTGGCGGCACGGCGTCTCAAGGAGATTAACCCCCAGCTGACCGTACTGGCACGCACCCACGAGGAGGGCAAAATCGGGGACTTGCGCCGTTGTGGGGTCGACCATGTGGTTTTTGCGGAAGAGGAGACCGCGAAGGTGATTGTGCGCCTCGCTCTGGGCTCGGTCGTCAAGAAGGGCGAGTGGGAAGGCTGAAGGCAGGAGATGCTTCCGCGCGTCACGAAGCAAGGGCTGAGACGATGCGAAGGAGGGGAGTACGATGCCTCGCTTGTTTGGCAAGGAGTTCTCCGCGCAGGAGTTGTTGCAGAAGGTCGGTGACATCTCGCAGGTCGCTCGCGTCAAGCCCATACGGCTCATGGAGGGGGTGGAAGACGGCGTGCTGGGGTTCGATTTCATGACCGGTAGCGGCCTGACCTTCAGCGTGCTTGCCAGCCGCGGTATGGATATCTCCGCAGCGCACTACAAGGGCAAACCGTTAGCTTGGCGTTCCGCAACAGGCGATGCCCACCCCTATACCTACGAGCCAGAGAGATTCGGCTGGCTTCGCGGTTTTTATGGGGGACTGGTGACCACCTGCGGCTACAGTACGATGGGCTTTCCTAGCGAGGACGACGGACAGCAGCTGGGCTTACACGGGAGAGCATCCTACACGCCAGCGTATCACCTTGCGTGGGGCGGAGAATGGCGGGGCGAGGAGTATGTGCTGTTTGCGCAGGGCAGTCTGCGCGAGGCAATCGTGTTCGGGGAGAACCTGCAACTGACCCGTCGTATCGAGACACAGCTGGGCGCAACATGGCTGCGCATCCATGACGCGGTGAAGAATCTGGGCTACAAACGCACTCCGCACATGATACTTTATCACATTAATCTCGGCTGGCCTGTGGTGGACGAGGGGGCGGAGGTGATTCTGCCCAGTCAGGAGGTGACTCCGCGTACTGAAATCGCGGCAAAGGACATCAGCATCTGGAACCGCCTAATTGCGCCTACTCCAGGCTTCTACGAGCAGGTATACTTCCACAAGATGGGTGCGAGGACAGACGGCACGGTCGTCTGTGGCATCGTCAACCGCGCCTGCGATGGAGGGTACGGCGTCTATGTGCGCTACAACCGCAACGAACTGCCCTACTTTACTCAGTGGAAGATGATGGGACAGGGCGAATATGTGGTGGGCTTAGAGCCAGGAAACGCGCTGGTGCAGGGGCGGGTAGAAGAACGTGCTGCCGGTCGTCTCCAATACTTAGAGCCAGGCGAAGAGCGCACCTACACCCTGCAAATCGGTGTGCTAGAGGGGTTAGAAGCCATCGAGCAGTTCGAGCAAGAGGTAAAGGCGTGTACCAGCTGAAGCGACGTCGCAGGTTCCTTGAGCAGTTCAGGAAAAACGCCCCTCTTCCACCTGGGAAGAGGGGCGAGAGGGTGCAGGCTATTTGACCGCTGTATCGCCGCGCTCACCGGTACGGATGCGCACCGCGTCGGCAACGGGAATGAGGAAAATCTTGCCGTCGCCGATTTCGCCAGTGCGGGCTGCCTCTTGAACCACTTCCACCACTTGTTCGGCTAAGTCGTCGGGCACCACCACCTCGATTTTCACTTTCTGGAGCAGGTTGATGGTATACTCCGCGCCGCGGTAGGTCTGGGTGTACCCCTTCTGCTTCCCGGAGCCGTGTACCTCGGTTACGGTGATACCCGCGATGCCGATTTCGTTCAATGCGGCCTTCACTTCGTCCAGCTTCTGCGGACGGATAATCGCTTCTATCTTAATCATTTTCCGACCTCCTGACCGTTTACGTGTTTGTCTCCGGTGATGGGCTTTTTGCTCCAGCGGGGGCGCGCGGCGCGGACACAACGGGTGGCGCCGTACCTGCTGCGCCTACGCTGAACTGACCAGGCGTCGCCAATACGAAGTCTGGATACGCTGCAATTCCGTGTTCGCCGACGTCCAGTCCTGCAATCTCCTCTTCAGGTGAAACGCGGATGCCCACCGTCACCTTGAGCAAGCCGAACAGAATCAGTCCGGTTACCACGCACCAGGCGAAGACAGAGACCACGCCGACCGTCTGCGCCAGAAGCAGCTGGAAGCCGCCCCCGAACAGCAAGCCGTTGCCCGTCGTGTTGGGGGGAGCATAGCCCTCCTGCGCAAACAGCCCTAACGCGATGGTGCCGAGCGCACCGCACACGCCATGCACCGACACTGCGCCCACCGGGTCGTCCACCTTCGCCCGATCCAACAGGATGACCGAGAACACCACCACCACACCAGCCAGCAGCCCGATAATCGCAGCGGACAGCGGTGACACGAAGGCACACGGCGCAGTGATGGCGACCAGCCCTGCCAGCACACCGTTCAACGCCATGCTGACGTCTGGCTTTTTGAGTGACAGCCAGGAGGTTATCACCGCGCCGATGGCGCCCATTGCTGCCGCCAGGTTGGTGGTCAAGGCAATCTGTCCAATCGAGGCGTCTGCCGCCATTGTGGAGCCTGGATTGAACCCGAACCAGCCTAGCCACAGGATGAACACCCCCAGCGCAGCCATCGGTAGTGAGTGCCCTGGGATGGCTTGCGGCTTGCCCTCACGCGAATATTTGCCGATGCGCGGTCCCAGCATGATAGTGCCTATCAACGCCAGCCACCCACCAGTGGAGTGTACCACGGTGGATCCAGCGAAGTCCCACATCCCCAGCTTCGCCAGCCAGCCGCCGCCCCATACCCAGTGACCGACAACAGGGTAGATGAACGCGGTGACCACAAAGCTGTAGATGAGGTAGGTGCTGAACTTGGTGCGCTCCGCCATTGCTCCCGAAACGATGGTCGCGGCGGTGGCGGCAAAGACCAGCTGGAACATGAACTTGGCGAACAGCGGCACGCCCGTCCAGTTCAGCGCGCTGTAGACACCCTGATAGGCATCTCCAGTGGCAGGCGAGTTATCGGCTCCACTGAGAAACCATCCGCTCAAGCCGATAAACGCGTTGCCATCGCCGAACATGAACGCGAAGCCGACCGCCCAAAACGCCACCGAACCGATGGAGAAATCCATCAGGTTCTTCATCATGATGTTGTTGGTGTTCTTGGCACGGGTAAGACCGCCCTCCACATAAGCAAACCCCGCCTGCATCCAGAACACCAAGAAGGCGGCTACCATCACCCAAATGGTGTCCAACAGCATCTTGTGGGTGGCAAGGGTCTGCTCCACCGACGGGTTCTCCTGCGCCCATGCTCGTAGAGCGGTCAGCGTCAGCATCGCACATGCAATGCCAGCGAGCATCGACCATTTTGACACAAACCATCGTGCAATTGCTTGCATGTCGGCACCTCCTTAGAATCTGAAGACCTGCGAGTACACCACGGTAATCTGTTCCTTCTTGCTGGCTGCGCCCCCGCTGTCCAAGAAGAACGGCTGATTCGAGCGGTCAAGGCGAACCTCGAATCGGCTCACCGATGCCCCGACTGGGTACTCGTAGGTCAGGGTAAACTCGCTAAGCTTTTGCGCCACGCCCGTTCGGAAGCCGTCCCGGTCGTCGAAGAAGGAATAGCGCAGGGCGATGGCGCGCTCCTTGGGCAAAGCACGCCGATAGTACAGCGCGTAGCCGACCCATTTTGCCGATGCCGATTTATCCTCGCCGAAGTCAACGTTGAGACCAACCTTGTCCGCGCCAAACTGATAGAACAACACCGTGTCCAGCACCGTGCGTGCCCCACTTGCTGGTGAAATCGCCTCGTCTCCTGTGATGACGTTTTGCACAAAGGTTAGTTGGTCGCTGGAGTAACTAAAAGCCACATGGAAGCTCTTCTTGCCGTTGTTCTCTTCCGTAATGTCCCAGCCGTTGACCACCATTGCCTGCAAGCCCCAACCTGCGCCAAGGCTGGTCGAAGCGCGGATACCCGTGTGGTAGAAGGGAATGGCGTAGATGAACGGCAACGAGCGTGAGTAGTTGTCATTCGCAGCGGACTCGATAACCTCCGCGCCCAACGCGGTTACGAACTTGCCCACGTCAATGGTCCATTCGCCTATCTGCGTACTGACAAACGCCTGCTGAAACAGCTTGTACTTGTCCTCTCCGGGCGAGTAGTGTACTAAGTCTGCCGTCTTGCCTGCTGTTAAGGTCACAGTGAACCCGACTGGTTCCGGCTTTTTGACGATATCCACCTCCAGCAGGCTCAACTCGAGCGAGGCAGAGCGTTGGTCAAAGGCGCGCACTACATTCTGATTGCCGCCTGGTACCGTAGCAGGCGGGTTGTTGAAGTTGTACCCCGCATACACGTCGAGCAGACCACTGGTCTGCACCTGAAGCGCCTCTTGCGCGTGTACCGTCACCACGACATACAGCGCGCAAGCGCACCACACTACGAAACGTCGCATGTTTTTACCTCCTGAACGAATGTTTTAGAGTTTTGACGGAAGGACGTGGAGTGGCTAAGCCTCTCCAGACGCGGCGTTGCGTAACGTTGGGGTGCTACAGTGCGGGGTTGCCCAATCGCGGGCAAAAATGAAAAAACGACAGACCGTACCCTTTGCTCGAGGCGACCTCTTCGTCTGTCGTTGCACGCGAGACCACTTTGTCGCGGGAGACGTTATGATTGTATCATATGCCGTTTCAGTTTGTCAAGCCACGACGGGGCTTTTCGACAGACCGCCCTTTGGTTTCCCCACCAGCGGACGGTGGCGGGCAGCGCCGGGATAAAACCAGTTCCTACCCATTTTCCGTCTGCGCCGCCCGCACAAGACGACCACGCGCCACCTCTCTGACGTCAGTCGAGGCTCAGGAGGCGCACGCCGTGCAAGGAGCGCTTGGTATCTGTTGGAAAGTACGTGCCAACCACTGTAGTAACTCCTCGCGACGGCTTGCCATAATGGCCACCACTTCTTCGTGCGACAGGCGTGACGGACTGATGCCCGCTGCCCAGTTCGTTACAATGGCTACTGCAGCGTAGCACATGCCCAGTTCCCGCGCATACACCACCTCTGGCACACCGGTCATCCCTACTACATCTGCCCCCCATTGGGCAAACATGCGGATCTCCGCAGGGGTTTCGTAGCGCGGTCCGTCAGCACACAGGTAAGTGCCGCCAAAGTGCAACGGGATAGAAAGCGACTCGGCAGTGCGCTGTAAGAGATGGCGCAGCTCGGGACAGTAAGCTTGTGTGAAATCGGTGTGTACCACTTCGCCTGGACGGTCGAAAATAGTTAACGGTCGCTCGCGGGTGAAGTCAATGAAATCACTGATGAGCACGAAGTCGCCTGGTTTCATCGCTGGGTTCAGTGACCCCACCGCTGCCGTCGCGATGACCCGTGTGACATTGCACTGTTGCAAGGCGAGTATGTTCGCGCGGTAGTTGATACGATGTGGTGGCAGCGTATGTCCTTCTCCGTGTCGTGGCAGGAATACCAATGGCACCTCCTGCAAGTGCCCCTCGATGACCGTTGCTTCCCCATGGCGAGTGCAAACTATCCGCTTGCGCTCCACTGAGAAGCCTGGCAGCTCACTCATGCCGGTTCCGCCAATCAACGCAAACATGCTGCTCGCCCCCCTTCTGCAGGAATATTCGCCAGCAATGGCGTGTTGACCTGTATTGAAAACACAAGCCGCGACGGGGGTATTCGGCAGACCCGAAGTTCAGGTATAATACGCCTGCGATGTGAGGGAGCCTGGTAAACCATGCCGGAGAGTCGGTTCGACGTGATTGTAGTCGGAGCGGGGCACGCAGGGTGCGAAGCAGCGTTAGCGGCGGCACGGATGGGCTGCTACACTGCTGTTCTTACATTGGACCCCGCGCGAGTGGCGCACATGCCCTGTAACTGCTCCGTTGGGGGGCCTGCCAAGGGGCATCTGGTACGCGAGATCGACGCACTTGGCGGGCAGATGGGTATCGCCACCGACCTCAACTTGACGCACATCCGTCTCGTGGGCACAGGCAAGGGGCCCGCTATCCAGACCCTGCGCGCGCACGCCGACAAGCACCTCTACCCGCAGTACATGCGCCGCGTATTGCAGTCGCAGCCAAACCTCGAACTGATGCAAGGTGAAGCGATAGAGGTTTTGGCACATGCGGGCAAAGTAGAGGGTATCCGCCTGAAAGATGGGCAAGAGCTGCGGGCGCAGGCGGTCATCATTACCTCGGGCACGTTTCTGAACGGTTTAATCCACATCGGCGAGAAGCAAATCCGCGCTGGGCGCGCTGGCGAGCCACCGTCGGTTGGACTATCCGAATCGCTAAGCAAACTCGGCTTTCGCTTAGGGCGGTTCAAAACGGGAACTACTGCCCGCGTCGCGAAAGAGAGTGTAGACTTTTCGCGCGTGCAGGTGGTTCCATCCGACCCCAACGCGCCGCCTTTCTCATTTATGCACGACCGACTGCACCCGCCGCGCGAGCTGCTGCCTTGCTGGCAAACGCGCACAACTGAACAGACGCATCGCATTATCCGTGAGAACCTGCACCGCTCCGCGCTATATGGGGGCAGGATCACCGGCATCGGTCCGCGCTACTGTCCGTCCATCGAGGACAAAATCGTGCGGTTCCCCGACAAAGAGTCGCACCCTGTGTTTCTCGAACAGGAAGGCTGGGACACCAACGAGCTGTATGTGCAGGGCATGAGTACCAGTCTGCCAGAAGAGGTGCAACTAGCTTTTCTGCGCACGCTGCCCGGCTTGGAGGACGTAGAGATGCTGCGTCCGGGTTACGCCGTAGAGTATGACATGGTATATCCGGACCAGTTGAAGCCTACCCTGATGACGCACGCGATAGCCGGGCTGTTCCTTGCGGGACAAATCAACGGCACTTCGGGCTATGAGGAGGCTGCAGCGCAGGGACTGGTAGCCGGCGTGAACGCGGCGCTGTTTGTGCAGGGGCGCGAGCCGATGGTGCTGGAACGGCATACCAGTTACATCGGCGTGCTAATTGACGACCTGATCACCAAAGGTGTGCAAGACCCATACCGGATGCTGACCGCACGAGCGGAGTTTCGCCTTGCCCTGCGTCACGACAACGCCGATCTGCGCCTGACACCCATTGGCAGACAGGTAGGTCTGGTAGATGATGCCCGATGGAGCCGCTTCCTTTCCAAGCAAGAGGGCATAGAACGCGAAACTCGCCGACTGCAGGAGACCGTTATCACTGGCAAGCACAATCCGCTGTTGCGGCAACATGGTCTGGCACCAGTTGACGGTCCCACTAGCCTGTACGACCTGCTACGTCGCCCCGACGTTACCTACGAGACCTTACTGCAGTTGGTGCCTGTGGACACCCCCGCCACCCGCGAGGTAGCAGAGCAAATAGAGCTGGCGGCGAAGTACGAGGGTTTTCTGCGCCGCCAGCAACAGCAAGTCGCTGAGCAACGCCGGCTCGAGGCGCTGCTTATCCCAGAGCGGACGGACTATAGCACCATTCGTGGACTATCGCACGAAGGTCGCGAGAAGTTAGCGCGGGTGCGCCCGCGCAG
>Ga0272447_1001404_pt1 | contig 15154 bp, 11 predicted proteins | sample YNPCB0133_FD_194589 | JGI IMG/M metagenome (GOLD analysis project Ga0272447, IMG submission 194589) | Hot spring microbial mat communities from Yellowstone National Park, WY, United States - YNP-CB-013-3 | ecosystem: Environmental > Aquatic > Thermal springs > Hot (42-90C) > Sediment | place... | reverse complement strand
GTCGAGAAGGTGCTCAAGCTGCACGAGGGCCGGCCCCACGTCATCGACGCCATCAAGAACGGCCAGATTCAGCTTATCGTCAACACCCCTTCTGGCGGTGAAGCCCAACAGGATGCACGGAAGATCCGCCGCACCGCCCTGGCCTACAAGATCCCTTTGGTCACTACTCTGGCTGGAGCCAGGGCTACCGCCGCCGCCATCCGCGCTCTGCAGTCGGGATCCCTAGGGGTGAAGTCCCTGCAGGAGTTTCACGCCGAAATTGGACGATAAAAGCCTGCTGGGGTTGCTTTTCTGAAGAAATCCTTAAGACCCCCACCTTAAGAAATCCTGAAGTTCTCGACTGCAAAAACTGGCTCTTGAGGCCTGGGAAAAGGGGTGGAATATAAACTGCAATACTAAGCTACCTTTTTGTATCGATAAATCAATTTATTTCACATTTTGGCTGCAAACGTTAGGTATCCTTGGCAGTTTTCTTGAGACTGTCTAGCGTGGAAGGAGAAGGATCCCCAGGACAAGGCTGAGTCATTTCCTGAGGTCACTCTGCCAAGCGCAAGTGGAAGAAAGCTCTCTTCAAATTTTCTAGGAGTTGGCCTATGAGTGTGGTTGTTCGGCGCTCCGCTGCCGCACGGCGGCTATGGAGCTGGGAAAGTTTTTGTCAATGGATCACTAGCACCGAAAATCGGCTTTACATCGGCTGGTTTGGCGTATTGATGATCCCGACCTTGTTGGCGGCAACCTTTTGTTTTGTGATTGCCTTCATTGCTGCGCCGCCGGTGGACGTGGACGGGATCCGCGAGCCGGTGATTGGCTCCCTGCTGGGTGGCAACAACCTCATTTCTGCGGCGGTGGTGCCCACCTCAGCCGCCATCGCCTTGCACTTCTACCCCATCTGGGAAGCTGCCTCTTTGGAGGAGTGGCTCTACAACGGCGGCCCCTACCAGCTCATCGTGTTTCACTTCCTCATCGGGGTGTGGTGCTACCTGGGCCGGCAGTGGGAGCTGAGCTACCGGCTGGGCATGCGCCCCTGGATTGCAGTGGCTTTTTCTGCGCCGGCGGCTGCCGCTACAGCGGTGCTCCTGGTCTATCCCATCGGCCAGGGCAGCTTCTCAGAGGGGCTGCCGCTAGGGATTGCCGGCACCTTCCACTTCATGCTTGCCTTCCAGGCGGAACACAACATCCTCATGCACCCGCTGCACCAACTGGCAGTGGCGGGGGTGTTTGGCGGCGCCCTGCTGGCTTCTCTCCACGGCTCCCTGGTAACCTCTAGCCTGATCCGGGAGACTTCAGAAGAGGAGTCAGCCAATGCCGGCTACCGCTTTGGCCAGCAGGAGGTCACCTACAACTTCCTGGCCGGCCACTATGCCTTCTTGGGGAGGCTGGGGATCCCCAGCCTTGGCTGGCGCAACAGCCGCTCTGTCCACTTCTGGATGGCGGCCCTGCCTACCTTGGGGATCTGGGCGGCGGCAATCGGCATCGGCCTCATGGCCTTTAACCTCAATGGCTTTAACTTCAACCAGTCCATCCTGGACAGCCAGGGCCGGTTCATCCCTACCTACGCCGATCTCCTCAACCGCGCCAACTTGGGGATCCAGGCCATGCACGCCCCCAATGCCCACCACTTCCCCCTGTTGCTGGCGGCCAAAACAGACTAGGGCCGGTCGAGTTCAAAGGCACGGTGGACAGCTTGGAGAGCCCGGATCCCCTGCTCCCGTCGCACCACGCAGCTTACCTTAATCTCTGAGGTGCCGATCATCTCAATGTTGATCCCGGCGTCGGCCAAGGCAGCAAAAAAGCGCGCCGCCACGCCGGGATACGTTTCCATGCCGGCGCCGACGATGCTGACTTTGGCAATGTCGTGGTCGGTTTCAACCCCAGCTGCCTGCAGCTCCTCGGCTACCTGCCAGCACACGGCCTCAGCCGCCCTGGCCTGCTCCTGAGGCACGGTAAAGGCAATGTCGTTACTGGGAATGCCGTTGTGGTAGCTCCGCTGGCTTTGGATGATGGTGTCGACGATAACGCCAGCATCCGCCAAGCGCCCAAACAGATGGGCAGCCGTCCCCGGCCGATCCGGCACCTTGCGCAGGCCCAGCCGCGATTGCTTCAGATCCAGGGCAACGCCCCGCACCGGGTGGTGGCGCAGAAGGGGATCCCCGCAAGGTGCTGTCTTGACTCGATGCAACTGGGGAATCACCTGAAACGCTTCCCCCAGCGCCAGGGCGGCCTCCCCAGCCCGCTCGGCTGCCACCACGCAGCTGACCTTGATCTCCGACATGGAGATCATCTGCAAGTTGACCCCCGCTTCCGCCAGCACGCGAAACATCTCGGCGGCAATGCCCGGGCGACCCATCATCCCCACCCCGGCAATGCTGACCTTGGCTACCGCCTCATCGACAAGGACTTCCCTACACCCCAGCTCCTGGCCAACCTTGCGGGCCACGGCTGCTGCCTGAGCCGCCTGGGCACGGCTGACGGTGAAGGCAATGTCGTTGGTAGGGGATCCCTCCGCCGCACTAAGGTGGAGCGACTGCAGAATTAAGTCGACATTGATCCCCGCTGCAGCAATCTCCTGGAACAGTTGCGCGGCAATGCCCGGGCGATCCGGCACTCCCACCAACACCAACTTGGCCTGCTCTCCATCCAGCTCCACGGTATCGACCGCCCGCCCCAGCTCAATGCTGCTATCAGGGGAGCGGACGCGAGCAGGGGGAGAGACCATGAGGGTGCCTTCTGATCCGGCTTGCAGCGGCTCCAGGCTAGAGCGCACCCGCAGCTTGACGCCGTAGTTGCGAGCAATTTCTACCGAGCGGGGGTGCAGTACCTGCGCTCCTAGGCTGGCTAGCTCCAGCATCTCGTCGGCGGTAATCTCTGGCAACAACCTGGCCTCGGGCACCTTGCGCGGATCGGCAGTAAAGATCCCGGGCACATCGGTGTAGATCTCACACAGCTCGGCTCCCAGGGCCACTGCCAAGGCCACCGCCGTGGTGTCCGATCCCCCCCGCCCCAGGGTGGTGATCTCCAGCTCAGTTAGGCTGGTGATGCCCTGAAAGCCGGCCACCACCACCACCTCTCCTCGCTCTAGGTGTTGCCAAAGGCGGTCGGTGTGGATGTGCAGAATGCGGGCCCGCCCGTGATCCCGGGTGGTGACGATGCCCACCTGGGCCGCCGTCAAGGAGAGGGCAGGGTAGCCCAAGCGCTGCAGCGCCAACGCCAGCAGGGCAATGCTGACCTGCTCACCCGTAGACAGGAGCATGTCCCACTCCCGCCACTGGGCCGGCGTGGTCGGGGATCCCTGGAGGATCTGTTCCCCCAGTTCCACCAGGCGATCCGTTTCTTCTCCCATTGCCGAGACCACCACCACCACCCGCTTCCCCTGCTCCACCGTGTGGGCTACCCGCTGGGCTACGGCCTGGATGCGCTCGATGGAGCCGACGGAGGTGCCGCCGTACTTTTGGACAATTAAACCCGCTTGCATAGCCAGGGCTGAGCTGGTTGACGTGGTTTGGATCCTATCCCGAACTAGGCCAGGCCAAGCCAGCTTTGCAAAAAGGGTGGCACCGGCAGCAGGATCAGCACAAGCCAGCTCAACATTGCCAGCCCCAGCAGCTCCCGCCCCTCATCCAGCTCGGCGACATCGTTGAGGGCTGGCTCGTCGGCACTGGTGATCACCAACAAAAGCAGCGCCCACAATAACAGCCAGGGCTGCACCGTCAAAGCCAGCAGCAGCACCAGCCAGCGAGTCACTCGCCCCACATTGGCCCCCATCTGCTGGCCATAGATGGCGTGGACAATGTGGCCCCCATCCAGTTGGCCCACCGGCACCAGGTTAAAGGCAACCACCACTAGACCCAGCCAGCCGGCAAAGGCCAGGGGGTGCAGATCGATCACCTGCCCCGGCTGCAACTGATCCCCCAGCACCAGGCGCGCCAGAATGGCCAGCAGCACCGAGAGGCGCGGGTCAATGCGATGGAAGCTAATCGGGGTCGGCTGCCCCTCTGGCCCTGCCGGAGGATCCCCGGGCGTCGAAAAGACCAGCCCCACCAGCAACATTGTCAACGCCACCAGGCTGCCCGCCAGCGGCCCGGCAACGGCGATGTCAAACAGTACCTTGCGGTTGGGCACCGGCTCTTTCAGCTCGATGAAAGCCCCGAAGGTTCCCAACACAAAAGGCACCGGGATGAAATAGGGGAGCGAGGTTTTGATGCCGTGGCGGCGGGCCACCCAGTAGCGGATCCCTTCATGGGATCCCAGAATGGCCAAGATCCCCACTGCATAAGGTAACCCTTTGAGCAGAGAGGGTAGATGCAGCAACCGGTCAGGGCTGACTCCAGAAGCTTGGGCGCCGGCAGTTAGGGTCGTCCAAAAGGTAAACAGCAGCAGCCCCAACGCCAGCAGAGGCCACTCCTTCTGACGGGCTAGGGAGCGCCGCGCCGCCGGGTTGGGCACCAGGGCAAAAAAAGGCTTGCCGGCAAACCCCTCCTGCAGCACCACCAGAAAGCGTTTGCCAAACGTGGTTTCCACATTCCGCTGTACCTGCTCGTAGGCTTCCGTGGGATCCGCCCGCAAATTGCCACGGCAGATGATGGCCTGAGGACGGTACTCCACGCTTTGCAGATAGAAAACGTTCCAAGGAAAGCAGCGGTTGAGCTTTTCCCGCGATACCTCCGAGATGGAGATGGGAGCAGCTGCAGCACCTTCCTCCTCGCCTTCCTCTGTCTCCGGATCTCGCTCTGCCGGGGTGTTTTCCACTCCAGCCTGAGAGCCTGCTGGTGGAGGTTGGAGGCGCCCCCGACGCGCCAAAGTCATGCTGGTAAAATAGGAGGCCAAAAATAGCCCCAACATCAGCAAAAATAGCCCCAACATCAGCAAAAATAGCCCCAACATCAGCAAAGGGGGCATTTCATACTGAAACACCTGCCGCCCCAGCACCCAAAGCAGGGGGGGGATCATCATCACTAGCCACAGGATCCGCCAGGGCACCTTTGAGAGGCGGGCCACGCTTTTTTGTAGCAGCAGGTAGGTTGTCGAGCCCACCAGTGCCAACAGGATCCAATCTGCCATGAGCTCAACAGGAAAACACCTTTACCAAGCTAGCGGCAAACCCGATCGGCTTGCTAGAGCCGGCAGCAGCGATCCGTCAGGAGCTAAACTTCTCTTGGCTTGCTCGTAAGCTGCTCTCTTAACTCTCAACGCCACATCCACGCCGGCAAAAGCGTGTGCCCTGTCATCGCCCGCAGGGTGAAATAGATAAACAACAGCAGGGCCAGGGATCCCACAGTTACTAGAGCTGCTGCCGTTGCGCTTTTGCGGTACAGGTTTACAAACGGCTGTAGGCCAGCCCAAATTCCCCCCAGCAAGACGGTAACGAAGTAGGTGGGGTAGCGGGCGACGTTCTCCACAAATTGATCTTCGAGTCGGCGAGGAGGCTGCGGCTGGGGCATAAGCAGAGGGCAACCCAACAACTTTCTCTCAATCTGCCACAGATAGCGGTCTCTGTCCCCCGCATGTGGAAGGGTGGGAACACCCAGGTTCAAGACTGCGAGAACCTAATATGGTAGGCGTTATCCTGCCTGCTTTGCCCAGCACAGCCACCCCCTTTCCAGACTGATGCAAGAATTGCCCTCTGATGCCTTCAATCGCGCCAGTGATCTGCCCAGGGATCAGACCCTGGCGTTGATGCGCGTTCAGGAGGCCCTGGATCAACTGGAGGCAGCGATTCTCAGCAGTCCTCGTTTGTTCTGGTCGCGCACTCTCATCGACGAAGAGAAGATCCTGGAGCAGTTGGACTTCATCCGCCTTAACCTGCCCACCGCTCTAGAGGAAGCTGAGGAAGTGCTGCGCCAGCGGGATCAAATCTTGGCTGAGGCCCATCGCTACGCCCAAGAGATCGTGGCCATGGCCCAGCGCCGAGCCGAGCAGCTTGTGAGCGAATCCACCATCCTCCGCCAGGCTCAAGCTCAGGCGGAACAGTTGTTGCGGCAAACCTACCAACAGAGCGAGGAGGTGTGGCGACAGACCCTCCAGGAGTCAGAGCGTCTCCAGCGGGAGGCCCACCGCTACGTGGATCAGGTTTTGCAGGATCTGGAGATGCGGCTACTGGAGTCGCTGCGGGTGATCCGCAACGGCCGACAAAGCCTGCAAACCTGAGCCCGCTCCTGACTGGCAAAAGGCGGCGCAAGCCCCAGCTTTAGGCCAGGCGGCGCTGCCGTGAGGGCTCAGCTTCCTGGGAAGTTATAAGCCGCAGGCGCTATGCAGCCTCTGGGTCAATGGGGAGTGTTCACCTGCCCGGGTTTTAAGTCATATTAAGAGTAGCATCCGGACTTCCCTACCCTACAAACCGGGGTAGCCAAGCCAAGCTTCCTCCGGCAAGACGAAGACAAGTCTTGGATGGGTGGCCCGGAACTCAAGGCGCTGGAGATTGCCGTGGCAGGCAAGGGATCTTGAGCTTTGGCGGCAGGCTGGCGCAGCTTTTCTTTGGCCGACTGAGAGCGTGTTTCCCTCCTTCTCAGTGAGTGCTCCAGAACTGTACCCCTCGAGCCACCTTCCTCAGCGGGCTCTCTCCTCAGCCTGCGAGTTCTGGTTTTTGTCCCTTTTGGGAGTTCCTTAGTCGTCTAGGAGATTCTATGGCCATTGAACCGAAAGCTCGTAAGAACCGCGAAAGCGCTAAATCCCGTTCCCGCAGCCGTCGTCGAGAGTCAACCAAAGCAAGCAATTTGGACGCTAACCTCTCCCTGTCCAAGTTGATCCAAGAGAATGCGGTGCTCCAGTCGCGCAGTCAGTTGTTGCTGATGTACAGTGACTTTCAAACCGAAATGCCCAACGATGGCAAGACAGGCGTTGGCACCTGGCTGCGAGCCCGCCTCAAAGAGCACGGCATGCCTAGCTTACTGCGTTTTGGCCCGCGTTCCTGCCCCCAGGTCTTCCGCCGCGATGAATTCTCCGAGTGGATGATGCTGGCTCTCAACAGTCCCAGTTCCAAAAACGAGAACGGCTAGTAGAAGAAGCCAAGGCAGCAAACCTAGACTGCACTAGCGGGTTGGGCTGGGGAAGCATAGACGGTTTGAATTTCTCCAGCTTGCCCGCTATTCCTGTTGCGCCCATTGAGGGAAGCGGGTGACCTGGGCTCCTTCTCCTCCTCTGCAAGCAGCAGCTCCCGGATCAGACGGGCTGCCAGGCGTTGCAGCCAGCGGGAGGCCAACTGCCGCCCCAGCTGTTGGGCTTCTGGTTTGGCGGCTACCTTGGCCACTAGAGGCAAAAGCTGCAGCGGCTGAAAGGCGGGGTTGCTGCTGAGAATTGACCACAGACGTTGCAGATGGGTTAGACCATCGGTAGAGCCGTTGCCTGAGCTGGAAAAGAGGATATCCACCAGCTGCTCTCGCAGGAAGGCTCCCCGCTCCGAAAAGAGGAAATCAACGGCTTTTTCCAGGGATCCCTGCAAGTCAAAGTCTTCGCTGTTGACGGCATTGCGCAGCAGATTTTCCAAGCGGTTCCAGCGAAATTGCCCCTGGCTAAACAGCAGCTCTCGCAGAGCTTCGCGCAGCTCTGGAGCGGGATCAGTTAGGAGCCGCTGGGCCACATAGGGATAGGCTACGCTCAAGACCTTGAAGTTGGGATCTAGACCGATGGCAATCCCCTCGAGGGTGAGCAGCGAGCGGATGATCAGGGCGTAGTAGGCAGGTACGCGAAAGGGAAAGTTGTACATCACCCCCGAGAGGCGATCGGTAATGCTTTTGAAATTCAGCTCGGCCACGGGCTTGCCTAGGGCCTCGGCGAAGACATCCTCCAAGGCGGGGATGATGGGGGTGAGATCGGTGTCGGGATCTAGGAACTCCAGATCCACGTAGTCCTGGGCCAAGGCGGCAAAATCCCGGTTGACCAAGTGGACGATTGCCTTGATGAGGCCGTAGCGCTGGTGCGGCTGGATGGTGCTCATCATCCCAAAGTCAATGTAGGCCAGCCGCCCGTCGTACATAGCCAAGAGGTTGCCCGGATGGGGATCGGCATGGAAAAAGCCGTGCTCCAAGAGCTGCTTCAGAGAGCAGTTGACCCCGATCTCGATGAGGTGCTGCCCGTTTAGCCCGGCGGCGGCGATTTTGTCAAGCTGGGTCAGCTTGATGCCATCGATCCACTCCATTGTCAGCACCTTGGTGCGGGTGTACTCCCAATAGATTTTGGGAGCGTAGATGGAGGGGTGGCGGTACAGCTCTAGAAAGCGCTCGGCGTTGCGGCCTTCCTGGGTGTAGTCCATCTCTTCGTACAGCCGCCCCGCAAATTCATCGACAATGCCCACCAAGTCGCTGCGGATGCGGCGGAAGGTGCGCTTGGCCCAGGCGGCTAGGCTGCGGATGATGTACATGTCCAGGGAAATGCGCCCGATCAAATCGGGCCGCTGCACCTTGACGGCAACTTTCTCTCCCGTGTGCAGATACGCCTGGTAAACCTGCCCCAGGCTGGCCGCGGCAACCGGTTCCGGGCCGATCTCGCGAAAGATCTGCTCTATTGGCTGGCCGATTTGCGCCTCGATGAGGGCAAAGGCAGTGGCATTGTCGAAGGGGGGCAGCTCATCCTGCAGCTTGGCCAGCTCTTCCAGAAAAAGGGGCGAGACCAGGTCGGGACGGGTGGAGAGAGCTTGGCCAATTTTGATGGCTGTCGGCCCCAATTCCGTGAGGATCTCCCGCAGCCGCGCCGCATGCTTGCGTCGGTTCTTCAGCTCTACCCCCCGCCAGCGATCCCACAAGACCCAGATCAACAGCCCCAAAAAGGGGGCAATCAACTGAAAAAGACGCCCCAGCACCAGATCCCAGCGCCCCCGATACTGCCTAGCCAACTCCTCTGGGTCATAACGCAGAGCCGGCTGCAAGGGCTGCTGCCCCGATCCAGGCCAGGGCTGCTCTGCCACCGCTGGCTGGGCTGCGGCCGCTGTCGACAGTGTTGCGCCCATAGAAGTCCCGACGGATCTCGTAACACATCTTAACTTGCTGGGTTGGCAAGCGGCTTGTGGGCTGGGGGGTTGATCTGGGGCGGACAAAGATATCCTGAAATAGGCACAGACTGGGCACAAAGTTTAAGCCGATGGGTTAGCCGCTAAGCCCGCGGGGCAGCCCACCAGGTCAGCATGGAAAGGCGGTCTTTTCTCCAAAAACTACTCCTAGCTGCTGCTGGCCTTGGTTTGTCTCCCGGCTGGCTAACCAGGCAGGCTAGGCGCTATGGACAAGCTCTAGCAGCCACCTCCCGCAAGTTGGCTCTTCTCATTGGCATTAACCGCTACCCTGGCGAGGGATCCCCGCTGCAGGGCTGTGTAACCGACGTAGAGCTGCAACGGGAGCTGCTGCTGTACCGCTTTGGCTTTGAACCGGCAGGCATTCTCGCCCTCACCGATGGAGCGGCTACGCCAAGCGCAGTCCAAGCGGCCTTTGCCGAGCACTTGGGAGGCCCAAGTCAGGCGGCGGAAAAAATAGTGGTCGTGCAGTTTAGTGGCTACGGCCAGTGGCGGGCGGGATCGGCCCCGGATCAGTGGCAGCCGGCTTTGCTGTTGTCGGGCTCCGAAAGCTCGGCGGCCATGGAGCTGGAGCGCTTTTTCCAGCTTGTGCAAAACTTGGGCACGGCCCAGGTCACAACCATACTCGATTGCGGCTTTACCCACATCCCACCTGCTCTACGGGGCAACCTCCAACTGCGCTCCCGCCCACCTGTCCCGCCAGCAGCCTCCAAGGTGCTGGATCCCGGTCAGCCATCCTCTGCAGAAGGGCAGCAAGTTTGGCACCCTCGGCCCAAAGGCTTGTTGATTGCTGCCACCACTCCCCAAGACTTGGCAGCGGAAGCTGCTTGGCCGGGATTTCATGCAGGAGTGCTCACCTACCTGCTGACCCAGTACCTGTGGGAGACCACGCCCCCTGCCCGCCTGCTAGTTGCTTTCAACCAGGTGGTCAGTCGGCGGGAGCTGGGCCTCTTTTCTTGTCAGCACCCTACCCTGGAGGGCAAAGAAATAGCTCGACGAGTCCCCCCCTACTTCCTCACTCCCTCCCAGACAGCGGCTAGCGGGGTCATCCAGGAGGTGAGGGGGAGCCGTGCTCAGGTGTGGCTAGGGGGGATCCCAGCGGCAGCCCTGTGTGGTCTCCAGCCGGGCACCCTTCTGGCTCCCTTTGTTGCTGATCCTGCTGCTCCAGCAACACCACTCCTGATTCGTTCCCGCAGTGGGCTGTTGGCGCAGGTCCAAGCGGTCGGCGGGGAAGATCAGTTTCCCCCCGTAGGCACGCTGGTGCGAGAGCAGTTGCGCGCTCTCTCGAGCAGCCTCAAGCTCTTGGTGGGGTTAGAAGACAGCCTGGGCCGTGTTGAAAGAGTGGATCTAACCAACGCCATCGCCGGCTATAGCTGGATGGAGACGGCCAACCCACGCGAGCGCCAGGTGGATTGCCTGCTGGGCCGCATCACCCCAGAGATGGCTGCTGCCTTTCAAGGGGACGCTCTGCCCAAGCCCTTGGAGGTCGGCAGCTACAGCCTCTTTTGGCCGGGGCGAGAGCTGCTTCTCAATTCCTGTGGCCCAGCGGGCGAAGCGGCAACTACGGCAGTGCAGCGGCTGGCCTCCCGTCTGGCCCATCTGCTGGCGGCCAAGCGCCTGCGGACCACCCTCAACGCTGCCATCTCGCCGCTGGGGGTGGTGGGGGAACTGTCCACCCGAGGTAAAACCCCCTCGTGGGCAGCGCGGCCTCCTCAAGGGGCCTCTGCTCCTGCTGAGCTGGGCATGCCCCGCTTCCTGCGCGGGGATCCCCTCTATCTCACGCTGCGCAACGAGGGCGAGCAGGATCTGTTCGGCTATCTGTTGATGGTCGATTCCAGCGGGCAACTGCAGCTGCTGGCTCCGGTGCCCCAGGACAACCTTGCCCTGCCGCTGCGCCTAGAGGCTAAGGGCAGCCTGACCATACCACCCCCGCCTGAGATGGCCGTCCGTGAGCCGCGCTCCGTCCTCAACCCCGATTTGCTTACCTGCCACGCCCAGGGACTGACCGAGTTACTGTTTGTGGCCAGCACCCGTCCCCTCTCTGCTAGCCTGGAGGCCCTCAAGGCCATGGCCCGCCAGCAGGGGGTAACCCGTTCGCCGATGTTGCTGAGCAAGCCGCTGGAGTGGACGCAAATCCTTTTCGAGGAGTTGACTTACCGCGCTGAGGAGGGGGCCCCTGACTTGCGTTGGCTGGATCCGGCTCAATCGGTCACGCTTTCCCTTACTTATCTCTTGGTTTAGCTCAGCAGTAGAGCAAATAGGCCACAGAGAGCAATACCATCGAAAACCCCAGCCCCGCCAATGCTGAGGATGCCTGAGCAACTGCGCCGCAACACCTCTGGTAGGTGCAGCAGATCCGCTCCAATCACCGTGCCCAAAACCCCTCCGGCAAAAGCCACCGCCGGCGCCTGATCTCCAGCCCAGAACAGAGCGGCCAAAGCCGCTGTAGCCGGAGCCACCAGGGGATTCATCTGAATGCCGATCCCGGGCACTACGTGGGAAGCGTAGTAGCTGACCAAAGTTACCAGCGCCGTTACGGCTAGGATCAACAGCCCACTGGCCCGGCCAAATTGATACAGGGCCAAGAGCAGCGGGATCAGGCCCCCGCCCACGTTTAGGGCAACCACCGTCTCCTGAGAGATCTTGGCCAACGGGATCCCCCAAAATTGCCGCATCCACAGGCTGGCCAGGTCTTCCACCAGAGTTACCTCGCACCTGACGCGGTAGAGGGGAATATTGACCGAGCTGCCCACCAGGATAGCCAGCAGCAGCAACAGTGCCCCATCTCGGGAAAAGCCCAACTTCCCTGCCGCCAGCGCTACCACATCCACTGCTAGCCCCAGCCAGAGGAAGGGCAATAGCAGTAGAAGCATTAAAAACAACAACAGTGAGACTGGCAGGTAGAACATGGCGGAGATTCCCTTTCCCCTATCCTATCAGGGCCCAAGCTGACTTCCCCAACCTTGGCCAGAAAAAAAGATCCCCACCTTTCACAAGTAAGCCTCAAGTAGGCTCTGTTAGACCGAAGATTTTATTGCGAATATTTTGAGCAATCTCGTAACCAGCACGCTGATCGCTGGGAGTCTTAGCTAGGGAAATTTGATAGCGGTTATCCCCGCGAAATCTAATCACAACATAATTTTTCTCTGAAACAACCTCAAAACCAAGCTTATGCAACTCTACTTCATAACTATTATCGCACCATTTGCGGTAGCCTTTGAACAAATGATTTATACCTTCCCTAAGCTTTTGACGATAACTCTTACCTTCGTTTGCATGGTTATTCTGAATTAGGTCTTGGAGTATATGCTGGACTCTACTTCCCTTATGCACCTGATCGGCTGCTCTACTCAAGATCTCTAAGATAAAACTCTTGGCTTCTTCTCGATAAAAATCTCTTTCGCTTCTTGCTAAGACTATAGTATTAGTGTCGGCTTGCGCGAGATCCTCAATTCTCCGCCGAAGCTGTGCCCGCAGATGATCCAGTTCCGCTTGCTGACCTTGTAGCTGCTGCTCTTGTTTCTGAACTTGCTCAGACAAGTTCATGGCATTCTGCCGCCATTCTTGCCGCTCAGTTTCGAGCTGTTCTAGGAGCTTCTGATACTCTGCTAGATCAGCCTCAAGTCTCTGGAGCTTCTCTTCCCGCTGTTGGAGCTGGGTTCGGAGCTCATCCAGTTGATTTTCATAGCTACGTAGCTGCTGTTCCTTTTCTTCTATTTGCCGGGAGAGCTCCTCAATCTGGCTTCTCAAAGCTCGAGCCCGACTGCCGTGACGTTGGGCAACTTCCGCGGCTACCGCACTCCCAATTCCAGCGACTAGACCCACTCCCCCGGCCTTACTGAGTCGATCCAGGGGCGCGGCAGCTATACCAGCAGCGGCGAGGGCAGTAACGAGGTGAACATAGAAGGGCTTGCGTAAGTCCACTGAGAACCCCAGCTAGGCAGGAAGCTAGAGCTCAAGATATAAAGAACTCCACTTCCAGAAGAGGCGCTCTGAAGAATTGTTAAATTACGAAAAATTACGAAAAAGAGGCCCGCTGCTGCCTCTCCCCGAGGACTTGCAAGCCGTGATGCTCGTGTGCTGAATTAGCCTGTTTATTGAACAAGTTATGGGATCCCGGCCACGCCGGTTTGGCGGGCAGCCTGGATTACCGCAGCGGCCACCTGAGGAACCACCCGCCCATCGAAGACTGAGGGGATGATCCACTGGGGATCCAAGTCTTCAGGCGGAATCAAATTGGCGATGGCGTGGGCGGCAGCCAGGCACATCTCGGTGTTGATCTGCTGGGCGCGGCAGTCAAGAGCGCCGCGAAATACCCCCGGAAAGGCCAGCACGTTGTTGATCTGGTTGGGGTAGTCGCTCCGACCCGTAGCCATCACGGCGACTCGATCCGCCACTAGCTCGGGCTGGATCTCGGGCACTGGGTTGGCCAGGGCAAAGACGATGGGATCTGGCGCCATTGTCTCCACCATCTCCGGCGTCAGGGCATTGGCCACGCTTACCCCAATGAACACATCCGCTCCCACCAAAGCCTCTGCCAGGGATCCGCTCTCCTCAACGGCGATAGCTGCCTTTTCCGGGGTGAGGTCAGAGCGGGAGCGGCTGAGGATCCCTTGGCGGTCGCAGACAACAACATGGGTAGCTCCCGCCCGCTGCAGCAGGTGCGTCACGGCAATTCCAGCTGCCCCTGCACCGTTGATGACAATACGCACCTGGCCCAGGTTTTTTTTGACCACCTTCAAGGCATTCAGCAGAGCTGCTAGCACCACAATGGCGGTGCCGTGCTGATCGTCGTGAAACACGGGCAGGTTGAGGCGGGCTTTGAGCTGGGATTCAATAGCAAAGCAGCGGGGGGCGCTGATGTCTTCCAGGTTGAAGCCGCCAAACCCCGGCGCCAGGCGCACCACTGTCTCCACGATTTCTGCCACCTCCTGCGTGGCCAGGCAGAGCGGGAAAGCATCGATATCGGCAAAGCGCTTAAACAGGGCTGCTTTCCCCTCCATCACGGGCAAAGCGGCCTCCGGGCCGATGTTTCCCAGGCCCAGCACGGCACTGCCGTCGGTAACGATGCCCACACAGTTCCCCTTGATGGTGTACTCATAGACAGCGCTGGGATCGGCGGCAATCTCCAGCGCCACCCGGCCCACGCCCGGGGTATAGGCCATGGCCAGGTCAGCGGTGCTCTCCAGGGGGCTTTTGGCCACCACCTGCAACTTTCCCCCTCGATGCAGCTCAAAGGTGCGATCCACCACCCGTTCCACCTTCACATTCGGCAAAGAGGCAACGGCGGCCTGAATTTGCTGGGCGTGCTCGCTGCTAACGGCATCGACACAGATCTCCCGCACGGTTTCAGCAGCCGATTGGTGGATGAGGTCGATCCGGCTGAGGCTGCCGCCCACCTCGGCAATGGCTTGAGTGACGCGGGCTAGGGCTCCGGGCCGGTTGGGTAGACGTAGGCGTAGGGCAATACTGTAGCTGGCGCTGGGAGTGAGCTGGGTCATAGGCAAACTGCCCTTAGCAGAGTCAAGAGGCTACCCCCGCCGCAGCACCCGCGGGGGAGCAGAATTGAGAAGCGCAAAAGACTCTTTCGCGTTAGCCTTGACAACTTTCGATCCCGACCTCAACACCTTAGCCAATTGGCTGGAAGGCTACTACAGCAACCGCGCTCAGGCAATGGCGGAGCCGGTGTGGTTTGTGCCAGTAAGCCTTTGGTACGTGCGTCTGCCTCACCTGTTTCCCGAGGGAATTGGCTTTTTTACCGAGCAGTTCAATGAACACACACCGGGCCGATTCTACCGCAGCCGAGTGCTACAGTTGCTGGCGGATCCCTTGCGGATCGAGAACTACAAATTGCGGGATCAAGCAGCTTGGGCAGGCGCCTCGCAGGATCCGCAGCGTCTAGCGCAGCTGTCACTCTCAGACCTCGAGCATTTGCCGGGCTGCCGTATTTTGATCGAAAAACGCCCAGGCTGTTTTCACGGCGAGATGCTGCCAGGGGGAGCTTGCCGCCTCAACCCCGGCGACAGTACCTATATCCACATTGAGTTCGACCTCACAGCCCAAGAATTCATCACCTGGGATCGCGGCTTCGACGCCACCACTGGTCAGCAAACTTGGGGATCCCGTGCTGGCCCCTACCGCTACCAGAAAGGGATCCCT
>Ga0272447_1001403_pt1 | contig 15155 bp, 19 predicted proteins | sample YNPCB0133_FD_194589 | JGI IMG/M metagenome (GOLD analysis project Ga0272447, IMG submission 194589) | Hot spring microbial mat communities from Yellowstone National Park, WY, United States - YNP-CB-013-3 | ecosystem: Environmental > Aquatic > Thermal springs > Hot (42-90C) > Sediment | place... | reverse complement strand
GAGGCACTCGGGGCCCGGGAACTCTTAATGGATCCCGCGCCGAGGACGGAATACTCCGTGGTGCTGGAGGCGAGGGCCGGCAGGATGAGGAGCTGGAGGGACGAGGCGCCCCTCACGATCTCGCTAAATGGGGCGGAAAAAGATTAGGAGAAGAGACCCCATCAGAATCACGTAGAGGATCAGGATCAGTATCCTAGTCCTCCGCTCCCTCCTCAGCCGATCAGCCTGGATCTTCCGACACTCGTCAGAGCAGATCTCCTCCTTCGGCGGGATCGCCTTGCCACAGATTATGCAGTGCCTATGGTCCGGGATTCTCCCCCTCTTCTCCCGGGGTATCTGAGACATTGATACTCAGGCCGCGGCAAGCGATATAAGTATATGTCAAGCACATATCCTCGCTCCCTAGCCATGTTTAGCAGACTCCCCCTTTACGCAGACGGCGTAGAGGCGTCTGTAGCCACGCCTCGTCCTGATCTTATGTACAGTCTCTAGCTGGAAGCCTTGCCTCGCTAGGACTCTCCGGAGGTGGCTGGTCTCATAAAACCTGACGTTTGAGATGTCGAGGAATACGCTCACACCTTCTCGCCCCCATCGCGCGAGATACCTATCCCTCTCGCTGGGCGGCTTGAAGCCGCGTGGCTTGCCGAAGACCATGTAGACATCCCTGCTCCGCATCACACACCCCCTTAGGCTGGCTACTGAGACCCTAACTAGGCGCGCATCTCCAAATCGCCACGAATCTACCTGAGGCTCACCGAGGTCCGACCAAACTATGTCGGAGGGGTCCTCGTAGTCGAAGATCAGTAGGCCGCCACCCTTCAGCATCCTCCAGGTGTTTCTCAAGAACCTGGCGAGATCACGTTCAACCACTGGTATGGACCAGTTCAAGCAGAGCGCGGCGTCGAAGCTCCTCCTCGGCCTATAGCTGTAATAGTCGCCCACCAGAAACCTGACGTTAGTGACCCCCTCGGAGGCCCTTCTAGCCTGGCGGACCATGTGGGGGGAGAGATCTATCCCCGTCACCTCGAATCCACGCTCAGCAAGCATCCTGGCATGAGTCCCAACGCCGCAGCCGAGATCTATGACCGTCCTGCACCCACGCCTCTCCAGCTCACTAGCGATGAGGCTGACCTCAGACGAGTAGTCCCTCTCCTCAAGTACCTCGTAGAAAGGCGCGAGCTCCCTATAGAGGGGCCTAATAGGCACATCCCCCAAACCTGGGACGGTGGTATAAAGGAATTAGCTTAACATGTAGTTCCTATTTTTCTGGCTCCAGCTATCCGGAGAGGTTAACCCTGCACCCAACAAGACCTCTGATTAAGAGCGTAGGCATAAATATTGACGCAGCGGTGTTTAGTGGGTGAACCTGCATTTTCAGGACGAATTTATTGTTGACGCCAATGTACAACACGTATGGGAGTTACTAACGAATATTGATGAGGTGCGAAAAATAATCCCAGACCTACGAGAATACGAGTTTATAGACAGTAATCAAGCGAGAGTAGTATTGGGTGTTGGTCTGGGTTTAATAAAAGGCTCATTTAGAATGCTTCTCACAATAGACCCCATAGAACCCCAAAGGGCGACTAAGATCATGTGTGTGGGTGATGGCTTGCAAAGCAGAGCCTCTATCATTATCAATTTATGTCTGGAGCCGTTATCGGATTCTACAAGGATCCGATGGGATGCAGACGTAAGCATAACTGGTTTGATCGCAAATGTAGGAACAAAAATAATACATGACACGACAAAAAGAAAGGTAACCGAGATAGTTGAAGGCATAAGGAGAACTTTAAGTAAAGGATAAACGAGTCTGCCAAACACAATACATATTAGTCGGAACAAGTTGTCTAATGGACGTGAAATCTCTGGAAAATATTGCAGGTGTGAAGAAGGATCTTGAGGTCCTTATCGGCCGTGAGAATGTATCAACTAACTTTTACACGGTGTCGGAATATTGCATGAACCATGTCGCTAAAAACATCTTTGCGATGAGTAAACATAAACCATTTATTGTGGCAAGACCTATCTCTATGGCCCAGCTTATTGCAGTTGTAAAATATGCGAATCAAGAAGAGATACCGATCTTTCTGCGAGGCGGAGGCACTGGATATTCCGGTGGAGAGGTGCCAACAAGCTCGGGCATAGTGATTGAGCTCACCGGATTGAACAAAGTAAAAAGTGTTGATTCTCGGAGCAGACACGTCGTATGCGAAGCTGGAATAACAGTCAAGGATCTCAACACATTTCTGATGGATAATTACAATCTTTGGTGGCCACATGATCCCGGGAGCAGGGATTGGGCGACAGTCGGCGGGAGCATAGCTACGCTCGGCTGTGGGGCTTACACGACTAAGTATGGATACGCCCCCGCCTCGGTCACTTACATGAAGATCGTAACCCCCGAGGGAGAAATAATAGAACTCGGCAGTAAGATAAGGAACGACATGACCTGCTACAATATGATAGATCTATTTGCGTCATCTGAGGGAACTTTAGGGATTATTTTGGAGGCGTCTCTAAAGGTCTTTCCTATTCCGAAACACAGAGACCTCGTGATAGGAGTCTTTGAAACCTTCAAAGAAGCGGTAGATACATGTTTTAGCATCGCTGATAGTGGTTTATACCCAGAGTCGCTGATGATGGAAGACTCTCTTCGATTTGTCTTAGAAGGGCTTGCTCCCCACATAGATATTGACGATCCCTCTGTCAAGAGGCTTCAATTAGACCGACGTGAGGCGGTAGTTATCGTATCGTACGGCGGTCTCGAGTCATTTGTTAAAGCTTGTCGCAGTGAAACTGCGCAGATCATGTTATCGAAGGGGGGCATAATTGTAGATGATAAACGAATCGTCGATGCATATTGGAAATCCAAGACTGAGCTTCCTTCATGGTCTAAGGAAATGCCAGGTGTGCGGGTGCATAGTTTTGTGCCAGCTATACCCTTAAACGTTGCTACTGACTTCAATGCGAAATATAATCAGCTTATTGGAGAGCTCGGCCTAAATAAAGGTGGGGCTAGATATTATGTTGTTTTACCTTGGATGGAGTGTACGGTTAGCCCCACAGCTATATTTGATGACAACGATCCTAACAGCGTGGCCGCCTATGAGGAATTCACTAGACGGTTTTCAGAATATGTTAGAGGGATCGATGGAGCACCAGCCTCTACGACGGGGGTTGGAATGCGCTTGCTGGATATAGTGGAGAAGCTGACAGCTAGAAGTCAACTTACAATAGCTCGAAAAATAAAAAGTTGCATAGACCCTAAGAATATTCTCTGCCCGGACAAGAAATTCAGAAGTGGCTGACAAACATGGTATTAATCCTTAGACGCGGCCAAATTCAATCGCTCATCACAATGCAGGACGCTATCAAGGCTGTGGAGAATGCCCTAATCGAGATCGGCGAAAAAATGGTCGTTCAACCCCACCGTCCATATCTTCAAATATCATCTACAGCTGGATTTTTGCTCAATAGTGGATATCTCAAAAGGCTAGGAGGCGTTGGCGTGAAAATTGCCTCATCTTATGCTGGAAATTTTGAACGAGGTTTACCAACTGTGTCATCGCTAATTGTTCTCTTTGACCCAGATACGGGGTTGCCGTTGTCAATCATGGAGGGGGGATATTTAACAGCACTAAAAACGGGGGCTGTAGGTGGTGTGGCTGTAAAATATTTATCACGTGATGATGCTGAAAATCTCACACTCATTGGAGCTGGCGAGCAAGCCAAGTTCCAATTATTCGCAATTCAGCTGGTACGCCCTATTAAAAAAGTTAAAGTTTTATCAAGGAGGAAAGAAATCGCGGCTCGATTCGCATATGAAATGAGTCGTCGTTTTGGAATAGATATTGAAGTCGCGGAGAATATTAAGTGTGCCCTAAAAGACTCCGACATTATTGTCGCCGCGACTACATCTACTACGCCTGTAATAGTTGGTGAGGAGGTAAGTGAAGGTGTACATATCAGCGGGATAGGGTCCTTCACTCCTGAGGCCGCAGAGATAGACGCGCGGTCTTTCGCTCGGTCTGGAAGGGTATATGTAGATAATTTGGAGGCGATTAACGTAGGAGACATAAAATTCGCGATCGAAATGGGTGCCATATCATTGGGCGAGGTGTACCACCTCGCTGATGTGATGAGTGGTAGAGTTGTAGGGCGGAAGGGGCGAAGCGACATAACAATATTCAAATCAGTTGGTGGTGCGGCTTATGATGTCGCCGTAGCTCTACAAACTTACAGGAAGGCTCGTGAAACTGGTGTCGGGATAGAATTTGATCTTTTATCGTGAAAGTCTCCCTCATTATTGCTGAATTTTGAGAACCTATGATTCTACCAAAAAAGCCCACAAGCCCATTGGGCATGAACTTGAGTGCCAGTATCACCGCGACGCTAAATATTATCTGACTTAGAGCAGCGCTGTATGACCGAATTAACTCTGAGAATGGCCATATTAAATATGCTCCTATAAATGGTCCAAGGAATGTCCCAAGCCCTCCCAAAACGCTTATGACAATGATTGTACCCATAGTACTAAGATCAGCCATGGCCGGACTTATGTAACCGATAATATGGGCATAAAACCCACCCATTAATCCAGCCAAAAAACTCGAGTAGGTAAATGCAAAGAGTTTAATCTTTGTGATATTCACACCGTAAACTGCTGCGGCTTCCTCATCTTCTCTTATCGCCTTCAAAAACATGCCATATCTGGACCTAGTAAAGATGTAGGAAACTAACATGGCGAAAAGCATGAGTAACAAACTAGCGACATAATACTCATGTAGGCTGAAGAACGGCGACTTTAGTAATAAATACTCTGTCTTCAGACCCGCTTTTCCACCTGTAAGTTTGTATTCTGACTGTGTAAAGAGGTAAACTATGTAAGAAAACCCGAAGGTTGTTAGGGCAAAGTATATGCCTCTCAGCCTTAGACTAGCCGCCCCAATCCCGAGACCGATTATAGCAGCTACTGTCCCCCCAAGAAAAATTGATCCAATTGGGTGTATACGTAGAATGTTAACAAGAAAAGCGGAAGAGTACCCACCAACCGCAAGAAGGCCATGTTGGGCGAAGCTGAACTGTCCTCCGTAGCCTAATACAATGTTCCAACTCATAGCAACCACTGTATAATAATTTGCAAAAATCATAACCCAAACCCAAGAAGGAGGAAGCGGGAGGATAATAGGCAAAATAAAGAGGATAATAGGCATAATGATAATCAAAGTCTTTAATTGGTTATCATTCCTGATACCCGCGACCATGCGCTGCCACCATATTGTATACTAAGACGAACTTAAAGCATCAGTATATAAGCCTCGCTCTTAATCCGTTACTTGTTGGAGTTTATTGTTTTTTGGTTACTGGCCTTTCCGACTGGTGGCTACTCTGTCTAGGCGGTAAGCCGGAAGAATAGCCTCCTCAGACCATATATTGAGGGGCAAAGCCCCTAAACGCGAAGAGCCTAAATAAAAGGTTCACAGTAACCTCCGAACAAGCTATGGGTTAAGAGTGAACCAAATAAGCAACGAGGTGAAACTGTTAACTTTAGCCCGTAGAGTACCCCAGAAAAACCACTGGAAAACCGGCTCTCTCCCTCAAAAAGATAACAGTAATACCTGTTAAAGGTCCGGAAAAGAAAATGAAGGATTTTGAAATGACTTCATTGATAATCTTTAATTCAATGTGTTACGGGATAAGATCTGATGAGACAATGCATAGTCAAGAACTTAAAAAGGAATTGGAAAGTATAGTGGGCATAGAAAACGTTCATGGCAGCTATTATGACATATCAACAATACATCTTGAACAATATGCCGACGTAATGCAGTTCAGACACCTTTTAGACATGCCAAAATTAGTTGTAAGACCGTCGACCGCAGAAGAAGTCGTCTCAATAGTACCTCTTACTAACAGATTGAGGGTGCCCATCATACCAATGGGTGGTGCAACCACGCTTTATGCGTGGGGGGAGCACTACCTAAACGCACCAACACCATCATTATTGACACTAGAAGACTAAACAGGATCATTGAAATTGACGAGTGCAACTTGACATTAACTGTAGAGGCTGGAGCTACAATTCAACAAGTAAATACCATACTAAAAAAGGGCCTATGATTCCCCCCATCACCCAAAGAGTTATAGAACAGCTACTGTCGGGGGAGCGATAAGTTCAAATGGTGTGGGCCCTTTTATGACTAAGTACGGACGGCCTAGCGAACAAGCGCTTAAATTAAAGGTAGTTTCCTCGCGTGGGGAAATACAAGAGGTCGGGAATAAGACCGTGTCTGATAATGCTCAGCGTCTTAGAGAGCTGTTTTTAAGTTCTGAGGGGAGTTCAGGTGTCATCGTGGAAGCCACACTCAAAATCTATGAAATCCCCCGCGTACGCCGGATCATGATGTATAGCTTCCTATACATCGATAGTGTGTGTAGGGCTATTAGATGGATTGGCAGCTCAGGTATCGCACCAGAAGCGGTAATGATCGTAGAAAATGTACGTCTCTACAACGAGGCTCTTTCATATCTGGTTAGCAGTTCAAACGTAGATGTATTCAAGGTCTTAGAGTGTAGAAAGTTTTACCTCCTACTCTCCCTAGCAGGTGAGCAAGAAATTATCGATACGGCCTTGGCAAGTATCTGGGAAGCTATACCGAGATTGAGCATGGAAACTCACTTCACATATGGCGGCAAATCCGCAAGGAGTTGGATCCAGACGCAATATTCGACATCCAATGAACCCTCTGCATGAAAATGCCGGTTTTAATCTGCAATGTTAGGCAAATGTCTAATTTGAGTAAGTAAAAAATATAAATAATAATATTTAAATACAGGGAATCTATGTAACAGTCGATGAAAAAAGTAGCTGTAAACGCGTTAACAAAATCCGTTGCAGCGATAATAGCGGCTCTTATAGCGATTTCAGCTGCTACGGTAGGAGTATTATTACTATACGGAGGTTTCCAAGCGACATCGGAGACAATAAAATTAGGAGTTTTAACACCGTTGTCCGCTCCTGCCGACTTCACTTCAGGGAAGCTGATATTGAGCGTCGCTGAAATCTTTAGAGATTATGTAAATGAAAAGGGGGGAATAAAGAGTAGACGAGTTGAGCTGGTTGTTGAAGACCAAACACTTGACCCTGCCAAGGCTGTTGCCTCTCTCCAGAGAATGGTGACGGAGAAGAGGATTGTTGGCCTCATAGGTCCCTGGGAGAGTTTAATCGCACTCCCAGTGGCCAGAGCGACAAATGACTATCCAACCATCATGTTTGTAACATATAGCTGGGCCGACGCCATTACTGCTGACAAACCAAAGTATGTCTTCAGGGTCGGTGTCTATAACTCGCTTTTCGCGGCACACCTATTAGAATATGTAAAGTGGAGAGGCTATAAACACGTCGCAGTACTTACGGAGCAGTCGCCTTACGGTTTGGGCTTCAGAGACGCGATGATAAGTTTAGCGAGGGAGAGGCTTCCAGAGCTCCAGATAAGCAGCGTTGAGGCTCCGCAGGACAAAGTCGATTTTTCTGCCGAGCTCCTCAAGATCAAGGATCTGAAGCCGCAACTTCTTGTAGTTGCGTTTAACTTGCCCGCCATAGCCCAGATTAATAAGCAGTTCTATGAGCTCGGCCTCGACAAACAGATGGAGATCATACAGGGGCACGATTGGCCTGCGTGGGATGGAGGTAAGACTTGGTGGGAGACGCTCGGCGAGAAAGGTGTAGGTGGTAGATACCCAACTTACTATAGCCCAAACATGAAGATATCTCCTGCTTGCGAGGACTTCAGAAGACTATATAAAGAGAAAACAGGAGCGGAGCCTGTACATTGGATTTTCTGGTACTGGGACTCCCTCAGGATACTGCAGAAGGCCATAGAGGACACAGGCTCTACCGATCCCAACGTTCTCGCGAGCTATATCGAAAAAATTGACATGGAAGGCTGTACGGGTAGAATCCGATTCGTAAACGACCCCACGCCAGGCTCTCCAATGTGGCACCAGTGGATGGAGATGACCCAGTTCGTGATGGAATTCACTGAGCTCAACCAGCCAGTGGAGAAAACTAAACAGATATACCCACCGCCCTAACAGAATGGTCTTACAGAGATGTCTACACCAGTCAACCCTACACTCTTTTTCGAATTCTTCATAGTTGGCTTAATTCTTGCCTCTATATACTCACTAATGGCGACCGGCCTAACACTAATCTATAGCATATTAAGAGTTGTCAACTTCGCGTATGGGGAAATATACATGTTAGGGGGATACGCGTTTTATTTTATGACCACGCTCTTCGGTGCGCCCCCTATACTCGGACTCCCAGTAGCCGCTCTAACAGGATTCGCCGCATCTCTATTGCTTGAAAGACTATTAGTAAAGGACATCTATAATAGAAATATAGATAGGCCGACTGAGTATGTGGTATTGGGGACATTCGCTGTCACAATCTTTCTGCAAAATTTTGCTATCCTCTTATTTGGCCCATTCTTAAAGACCACGCCTCCACTTGTGGAGGGTAAGCTTAGTCTACCTACTTTTTCGATCTCATACGACCGTATAATAGCGATGATTGTAGCTTTGACTACCTTAGCGTCATTATACCTTTTCATAAAGAAAACATGGGCTGGCAGAGCGTGGCTTGCGGTTGCCCAAAACCGGGAGGGGGCGAAAATAATTGGTATAAATGTAGAACGGGTAGGAATGGTCTCGTTTGGGGTTGCAGGAGCGCTTGGAGCCCTAGCGGGGGGTGTCCTAACACCCGTTTACGGCGTGTATCCAACTGTTGGTACGACCCCATTAGTTATAGGGTTCGTTATAATTGTTATAGGTGGACTAGGCTCGATAAAGGGGAGTCTAATAGGTGGAGTCATCGTTGGTTTGGTCCAATCACTTATTTCAGGTCTGGCGGCACCTGTGTATGGTGAGATGGCACTCTGGATTATTCTTCTATTATGCCTATTAGTTCGACCGAGCGGTCTTTTTGGTGAGAGAATTAGAGAGGTGTGACTAGCTACTATGTGTTAAACCACTGCCTCACCACATCGTGAAGTCGTCTCAGAATACTTGATGCTTCCTCGCCCAACATAACTCTACCATTATTAAGGACATAACAGTGATCAGAAATTGATAATGCGTCTTTCACGTTCTGGTCAACCAGAAGTATAGTCTTTCCCATCTCTTTTATTGACGAAATGGTCTCGTAGATTTTAGATGCAAACTTGGGAGATAACCCCGCAGTTGGCTCATCCATGATGAAGAGTCTGGCATCTAACAAGAGTCCGCGGGCAATAGCCACCATCTTCTGTAGACCACCACTAAGAAGATGTACTTGTGTCTTTCGATATCGTAAGAGGTCGGGAAGCATTTCTGTTAAGACAGCTTCGATACGTGCTTCTGCGTTTCTATCATCGATACGTAGACTCTTATGCGCTAGCATTATGTTTTCCTCAACAGTGAGTGTTGGGAAGAGCTGATTATCCTGAGGTACATAACATATCCCAAGCGAAATTATTTTACGTGTTTCCAGCCGAGTTATATCGCTCTTGTCGAATAGTACCCTTCCCTTAATTTTAGGTATAAGGTTGAGGATGGATTTTAGCAGGGTGGATTTCCCGGAACCATTTGGACCAATAATGCACGTCACCTTTCCCTTAAGCACATCCAATGTTATATCAGTTATGATAGGTACGTCTCTAAAATAGCCTGCTGAGAGGGACTCAACCTTCAGAAACATGTGATCCACCAAGGTATGCCTCTATCACGGCCTCGTCCGCCAGTACTTGTGTTGGCTTACCCTCAGCTATTAGCCGACCTGTATGCATGACACCTATCCTATCGACAATCTTTACGAGCTCACTGATGATGTGGCTGACGATAATCACGGCGACCCCTTTCTCTTTTCTGATCATCTGAATATATTCCATCTGCTTTTGCATTATGGTGGGTGAGACGCCGGCAAAAGGTTCGTCAAGCAGAAGCAATTTTGGATTACACATCAGGGCTCGGCCGAATTCCAGAAGCTTTGCCTGGCCGCCTGAAAGCCTGCCTGCCGGCATATGGGCAACGTGCTCTAATCCGAGGAATCTCAGTATTTTAGCGACGTCACTCCGTATCTTTCGTTCATCTCTCCCGTTAGCTTTGCCGTATCCCGCTATTATTAAGTTTGAGTACACATCTAGTTTCTTCCATAATTTTGGTATCTGGAACGTCCTTGCCATTTGTTTATATGCATCAGAGTATGGTGGTTGATTACTTATTTCAACACCATTAAAAAATATTTCTCCCCCATCAGGCTTGTATATTCCGCTTATGAGATTAATGAGTGTTGTTTTGCCCGCGCCGTTTGGGCCTATGAGTCCATATATCTCCCCTTCCGTTAAGGTCAGAGAGACATTATCGACTGAAACCACTCCCCCGAATCTCTTGGTTACTCCTTTTAATTCTAAAATTTCCATGCGTCGACGCGATAGTTGCATAACATTGTATTTATATTTTTATCCACTAATTTGATCGTATCCAAATAAGGTTGTCCAATTAGAGGTGTGGGGCGTGGTCATGTAATTTACTGACCTTGCTTAAGACCCTTAGACGTCTCTATTCCCCGCTTGAAACACGAATGGCGGCAGCACATCTTTACAGACCTTAAATAAAGCCCCTTTTTAAGACATTAATCCATTGTAGTCGCTGTTTTGGTCGCCAACCTGATGAGGCCGGGCTCCGCTACTCAGGCTTGATCTTGTAGTAGCGGTGGGGAACCCTGACATACACTATCTCGCTAGGAATTTAGACGGCCGGCGCCTCATGAAGCTTGACGTGGTGAGACGACACAATACACTGTATATCTATGCGAGCGTGTATAAATATCGGGCGCTTGTGCAGGTCTGGGGGTTGGCTGAGGCCTGTTTTGCGGAGCCCGAGTATCTGGTCTATCAGCCCTACGTGGGGCTTCATGTGGTCTACCATGCGCGCCGGATCCTCTATAGGGGTCGGTCGAGGTACCAGAAGATAGACATCATCGAGAACGAGGCCTACGGGATCATGCTCTTCCTAAACAACAATCTGCAGCACGCAGAGCTGGATGCGGAGATCTTTAACAGGGCGATAACGCGGCCAATCCTTGCGAGGAAGGCGAAGCGCGTCCTGGTGCTGGGCGGGGGAAGCGGCCAGACCGTAAAGACGCTTCTAAAATCTAGGAGGGTGGAGGCGGTAACGGTGGTTGAGATCGACGAGGAGGTCGTGGAGGCGTGTAAGAGGAACATACCGGGGGTTAGGGAGGCGTTGGAGGACAGTAGAACCAGGCTGGTGATAGGGGATGCCTTCGAGTTCATCAGGATAAGCAGGGAGAGCTACGATGGATTGGTGGTTGACCTGACGGAGGAGAGGCTTAACGATATCGGATCTTTTGAAGAGGTCTACAGGTTTGCCGCGGAGAGATGCAGAGGCCTCGTCTCGGCCTATATAGGGTCGACCGCGCCGCAGCTCGACGGGCCCGAGAGGATCAGGCGCCATCTCGAGTCCGCTCAGCGCTACCTCGAGAGGTGCAGGGTGAAAAGCGTCTTTATTCCATCGTTCGGGTCGAGACAAGCCTTCCTCTACGCCGGAGTTCATGAGGGTTCTCGAGGAGGGGTGTAGAGAGGTGGGAGCCTACCTCATAGTCGACGAGGTCCAGTCAGGCTAAAGAAATGCCAGTAATAGTATAGCTCAGCGCCTCAGGAGTGGAGACCTCTTGACGTGTCTCCCGAAACCCTCCTTGAACCTCTCCTCAGCCCACGCGTCTCCCCTTTCATGATAGCCCTGCATCTCCCAGAACCCGTCGACATATTCGGCCGAGAACTCTATTTCTCGTAGGTGCTTCGCCGACTTCCAGCCATATAGGTGGGGTATGAAGGGCCTGCAGGGGAACCCGTTCTCCGGGGATAGGGCAGCACCATTCATCTTAACCGCGATTATGGCCTTCTCCGACAGCGCGTCCTCGACTGGTACGGGGGCTGAGTAGCCGTCAATACAGTGGAAGAGCACCCATTTCGCCTCGGGACTCACGGCGGCCTGCTCCGCGAGCCATCGAATCGGCACGCCCTCCCAGGAGACCGCCCTCACCGACCAGCCAGTCACGCAGTGGAAGTCTGCGACATAGCTTATCCTGGGAAGCCGGTCCAGCAGGTCCTCATACCTATACTCGAGCTCCCTCCCCACTAGCCCGGTTATCCTCAGCCTATAGCTCGCTAGGTCGACCTCCGGTATACCGAGCGCAGAGTAGATGATGAACCTCTTGATGTATCGCTGGCCCGGCGGCAGTTGCTCACCCAACCCCGGCGTCCCAAGCAGTCTTTTGAAGTCGGGCGAATTAACTATATCCCAGCTACACGGCTCCGCTCCGCGGTAGGGTTCTAAAGGAGGTGCCCGGGGCGTGATCTGTGGATGCGGGCCGATGATTATCTCCGGGCACTGCCTGATAGGGTGAGGCTGAAGGTCGCGGCCGCGCAGGACCTTGAGGCCGCCCTGGAGCTCGACCTAGAGATGCTTGAGGAGCTTGGCCTCTCGGAGGCGCTTCGACGGGCCTACGAGTCTTGGAGCAGGCATGCAGGCGCGATTAAGAGGTTTGGGCGCGATGTTCCGTCAGCCGTCCCCGAGCCGGCCGTTGTTGAGCTTCCTAAGGAATCTGTTTAGGATGCTTGCTGAGAGGCTCTCGAGACATGGCCTAGACCTTTTCTCAGACAGCCTTGTTGTTCTCGTGGGTGGCAGGAAATACGCCCTCGCCGTCGAGCTCGAGTGCGGGTAACCACCTAATGGGTTAAACTTTAATCACGCGCCACAGCCCCTCTACTCCGCGTGGGAGGCCTAATCCTCGCCGCAGACGTGGGAGCCACCAACATGCGTGCAGGCCTCTTCAACGAGAGGCTAGAGCTCGTTAAGCTCTCGACCGCCGCCACACCCCAGACAAACGTCTCCGCGACTGTCCCGATGGCTCTGCTGAAGCTTGCGAGGGAGGTGTCAGGGGACATGTGGGGGATGATCGAGCGGTGCGGGGTGGCGTCTATAGGCCCGCTAGACTCAGGCAGGGGTGTGATACTTAAGGCGCCCAACATAGCTGAAAAGGGTGTAGAGATCCCGCTCCTGTCCAGGTTGATGGAGGAGCTTGAGGTCGAGTTTTATCACCTTAACGATTGCAACGCGGCAGCGTACGGGGAATGGATGGTCGCGAGGGAGAATGGTGTGAGAAACCTGGTCTACATAACCATAAGCAGCGGGATAGGTGGAGGCGCGGTCGACAATGGGCACCTCATACTGGGGAGAAGGGGGAACGGCGTCGAGATTGGGCACATAATTATAGACCCCTCAGGCTATATGCAGTGCGGGTGCGGGGGCTACGGCCACTGGGAGGGCTATGCCTCTGGAGCCAACATACCGAGGCTCGCGGAGAAGCTCCTCCGGGACGGCCAGATACCGGACGGGACGCTCCTATCTGAGTCGATCAGGAAGGGGACGCTCGACGCCAAACGTGCCTTCGCCCTCTACTATGCGGGCGACAGAGGTGCCCTAGGACTCTTCGAGCGTCTGAGGGACTACTTGGCGGCCGGCCTGGCCGGAGTGATAAACGTCTTCGAGCCCGAAACCCTCGTATTGGGGGGCGCGATATTCCTTAAAAACCGCGACTTCTTCGAGCGCGAGGTCTTCCCAGCAATCGATAGGTATCTCCTGCTGGAGAGGCCGCCGATCATCGAGCCCGCTAGAGGTGATTTAGCGCCGCTCTATGGCGCGGCTTATGCGGCGCGGGACCGCATCGAGGGGGCGCTGGTGGAGCCTGGGCGGTAGCGGAGACCCTTGCCGGGCCCCGTGGTCCTGCTCCTGGCTGACGCCGCCTTAGAGCTTGTGCCGAGGGAGATCTGGGATCATCCCGCCGTCGCGAGCTATGCGAGGAGGAGGGGTAAGAGGCCTGGCGAGATCCTCCTCGACTCTAGCTACCACCATCAGGCCATGCGCGGGCTTCGCGACTCGGAGAAGAGGGGGAGGCCCGACATTCTCCACTTCACGCTCCTAGAGGCGCTCGGGTCACCCCTAAACAAGGCGGGGAAGCTCAGGATAGCCTGCCACACAGTCTCGGGCCACATCATAGAGGTCAACCCGGTCACGAGGCTTCCCCGAAACTATGACAGGTTTAAGGGCCTGATGGAGAAGCTGCTGCTGGAGGGCCTAATCAAGACAGGCGGGGGCGAGGTCCTCCTGAGGGCCAGAATGATGGGCCTTGCCGACTGGGTGAGGGAGAGCCTCGGAGTCCCGGCTGTAGCCGCTCTTCTCTCCGAGACCGGTCCACCCGCCAGCATCCAGACGGTCACGAACCTGTTGGCCGAGGGCACGGCCATCTTCATCGTGGGCTGCTTCCCCCACGGAGACTTCTCCGACGAGGTCAAGAGCCTAGCCTCAGTCGAGATAAGCCTCTCCAAATACAGACTCGAGGCCTGGGTGGCGGCCTCGAGGATCCTCTGCATGCTTGAGAGTGTCCTTGGAGTTTAGGAGTGGTGGGAGACTGGGATCGGATATAATTTAAATGTAGCCGCGGCGGAGTATTTGGAGGAATTTTTATGTCTGCCCTCGCCGCCCGCAGGTTTGGCGAAGAGTTTGCGTCGCTACTCGATAAGCTTGTCACGGTCCACATGAATAATGGGAAGAGGGTTACGGGTAGGCTCACGGCCTACAACGCCAGCGACTATAGCCTATGGCTGGCGGAGGTCACGACCGACGATGGCAAGAGCATACCCAAGCTCTTCATCCCGGGCAGCAGTCTCTCGGCGATTGAGATCGTGGAGCCCGGCCCCGACCTCTCCGCCCTTTACGACAGGATAAACAGCGTCTTCCCAAACATGGCAAGATACATCAGGGAGGCTGGCGTAATAGTTGTGATGGACAGGATCAGGGTTACGAAGGATGGTGTGGTGGAAGGTACGGGGCCAGCGGCTGAGCGGATACAGAGAATATGGGAGGAGTGGCGGAGGGAGACCTCACCGGGCTAGGACTCCAGTCTAGCGATCGTCCTCGTCGAGACGGTTATCAGCTCGCTTACCCCTACCTCCTCTAGACCGAGGCCACATAGTTTTGAGAGCGCCTCCACCCCCCTCTTAGCCGCGTAGTAGTCAGGCATCGACTCGCCG
>Ga0272447_1001399_pt1 | contig 15199 bp, 14 predicted proteins | sample YNPCB0133_FD_194589 | JGI IMG/M metagenome (GOLD analysis project Ga0272447, IMG submission 194589) | Hot spring microbial mat communities from Yellowstone National Park, WY, United States - YNP-CB-013-3 | ecosystem: Environmental > Aquatic > Thermal springs > Hot (42-90C) > Sediment | place... | reverse complement strand
AGGGGATAAGGCTTCCCCTGGCCTTCCGGCCCAACCGCTACTGGCTTTTCGCCTGGCTCTTCCCCGTTCCCCTCACCCTCCTCTCCGTCCTCCTAAGCCTCCCCTTCGGGGCCTACAGGGGCCTGGCCTGGACCTTTCCCGAGGGCCCACCGCCCCTCCCCGAACCCCTGCTCCTCGTTCTCGTCCTCCTCCAGGGGCTCGTCGCCGGGGCCACGGTGAACCTCCTGGCGGCCCTGGGCGAGGAGCTCATGTGGCGGGGGTACCTTTGGGAAAAGTTTAGGGAACGGGGCTTCTGGCCGGCCACCCTGGAGATCGGCTTCCATTGGGGGCTCTGGCACGCCCCCATGATCCTCCTTTTCGGCCATAACTACCCGGACGAGCGCCTCCTGGGCGTGCCCATGATGATCCTCTTCACCCTCCTCCTGACCCCGGCCCTCCTCTACGTGCGGGAAAAGGGGGGTTCGGTCTGGCCCGCCGCCCTCCTCCACGGCACCCTGAACGGGGTGGCCGGGCTTTCCCTGGTTCTGGTGGAGCGCACCAACGACCTCCTCGTGGGGGTGGTGGGGCTTCCCGGGCTCTCCCTCCTGGCCCTCTTTAACCTCTGGCTCAGGAGACGGGTATAGTCAGGTGGATGCGGTTTCTGGTCCTAAGCGGCCTCTCCGGGGCGGGCAAGACCACGGCCAAGGGGTTTTTAGAGGACCTGGGCTACTTTATGGTGGACAACCTCCCGCCCCGCCTCTGGAAGCCCCTTCTGGAGGAGCTTAAGAACCGGGGCGTGGAGCGGGCGGGTGTGGTGCTGGATGCCCGGGCCCTGGCCTTCTTCCCCGACCTCGAGGAGGCCTTAAGGGAGCTCAAGCCCACCGTGGTCTACCTGGAGGCCCGCCCCGAGGTCCTCCTCCGCCGCTACAACCTGACCCGCCGCCTCCACCCCTTGGGGGCGGGAAACCTCATGCGGGAGATCGACCAGGAAAGGGAGATCCTCTCCGCCCTCCGGGAAAAGGCCCACCTGGTCCTGGACACCTCGGACCTTTCCCCAAGGGCCCTGAAGGACGCCCTAGCCCGCTTTCTGGGCGAGGAGACAGGCTTCATCCTGCGCCTTCTCTCCTTCGGCTTCAAGTGGGGGCCGCCCCAGGAGGCCGACCTGGTCCTGGATGCCCGCCCCCTGCCCAACCCCCACTACGACCCCCTCCTCAAGCCCAAGACCGGCCTGGACCCCGAGGTCAGGGCCTATGTCTTCCGGGAGGAGGAGGAACCCTTTTACCGGGCCCTTCTGGCGGTGGCGGGGCTCTCGGCGGAGGGGGCCAGGAAGGAGGGGCGGGCCTTTTACACCGTGGCCGTGGGGTGCACGGGGGGGCGGCACCGCAGCGTGGCCGTGGCCGAGAGGCTGGCCGAGGACCTAGCGGGCCGCTTCCGGGTGGAGGTGAGCCACCGGGATGTGGAGAAGGAAGCCTGAAGGGCTTTTCCGCCACTTCCCCGCCCTGCGCTGGCTCTACCCGGGGATGCGGGTCAAGCGCTACGCTCTGGTGGCGGGGCTTGGAGTTCTGCTCCTGGCCTTTGGCCTCGCCCCCTTTCTCCCCTCCTTGCCTCAGGGGCCCCTTGGCCCGGCTCTGGCCCTCTTGGGCCTCCTCCTCCTTTTGGGGGGCATCCGGGCCATGAACCGAAGCGTCCTCTCGGCCCTCACGGAGCCCGAGGAGGTGCCGGAAAGGGTCTACGTGAAGCGGAGGCTGGAGCAGGGCCCCCGGGTGGTGGCCTTCGGCGGGGGGACGGGCCTCTCCCGGATGCTTCGGGGACTCAAGGAGCACACCGCCAACGCCACGGGTATTGTGGCCGTCACCGACGACGGGGGCTCCACGGGCCGCCTTAGGCTCACCTTCGGCCTGCCGGCGGTGGGGGATTTGGTGGACTGCCTGGCCGCTCTCTCCGACCACCCCGCCCTGCCCAAGCTCCTGGCCCACCGCTTTGACCGGGGGGAGATGCAGGGGCACACCTTCGGCAACCTCTTCCTGGTGACCCTGAACCAGGTGGCGGGGGATTTCGCCATGGCCATCCTCGAGGCCAACGCCATCCTGAACCTTCGGGGCCAGGTCCTCCCCGCCACCCCCGAGGCCGTGCGCCTCAAGGCCCGCTTCCAGGACGGGGAGGAGGTGGAGGGAGAGGTGGCCATCAGGAAGAGGGGGGGCAGGATCCGGGAGGTCTTTTTGGTGCCGGAGCCCAAGGAGGTCATGCCGGAGGCCCTCGAGGCCATAAGGAAGGCGGACCTTCTGGTCCTGGGGCCGGGAAGCCTTTACACCAGCGTGATCCCAAGCTTCCTCCCCGGGCCCCTCAAGGAGGCCCTGAGGAAGGCCAGGGCCCCTCTGGTCTACGTGGTGAACCTCATGACCGAGCCCGGGGAGACCGACGGCTACACCGCCTACGACCACTACAAGGCCGTCGCCCAGCACCTGGGCCGAAGGCCCCAGGTGGTCCTGGTGCACACCGCCCCCATCCCCGAGGAGGTCCTGGCCCGCTACCGGGCGGAGGGCCGCTTTCCCGTAGCCTACGACCCCCGCCCCTTCGCCGTGGACGGGGTGCGGGTGGTGGAGGGGGACTTCCGGGAGGAGGGCCCCCTGGCCCAGCACGACCCCAGGAAGGTGGTGGAGGTCCTCCTGAACCTGGTATAACCGTGGGCGTGTTCTTCCTCTTCCAGGACCCTCTGGGCGACGACCACGGCCTGGCCTACCAGTACCCTCGGGCCGCCCTCTACCAGGAGGCGGGGGAGGGCTTCGCCGACCTCCTGGCGGTGGCGGGGGAGGCGAGGGAGGGGCGCCTCGTCCTCAAGGTGCGCCTGGCCCGCTACCCCAACCCCCTCGAGGGCCCCTTGGGCTTCAGCCTGGCCACGGTGGTCCTCTTCCTGGACACGGCGGAAGGCGGGGAGGAGACCCTGGTGCCGGGCCTCTCCACCCCTAAGGGACAGGGCTGGGAGGTGGCCTACGTCCTCACGGGCTTCGGGGCGGAAAGGCGGACCCCCAAAAGCGAGAAGACGCCCGTCCAGGCCTGGCGGGAGGGGGACTGGGTCCTTGTGGACACCGGCCTTCCTCCCGGGCGCTATGGGGTCTACGGCGGGGTGGGCCTCTTTGACCCCTTCGCTCCCTGGTACCTGCGCCCCACAAGCCCCGATGGCGGCCCCTGGACCCTGATGGCCCCCCCGGGAAGCCCGCCCCTGGTGGACCTGCTGGCGGAAACCCCCCTGGACCAAGCCCGGGCCTACGAGACCGGGGTTCTGAAGCCCCTATGGCCCAAGGGGCTTTATCTGAGGCGGGAAAGCCTCCTGGCCTTCGCCCTGGGGGGCGTTTCCCTCATCCTGGCCTTTCTCCTGCGGAAACGTTAGAGGGGCCTCAGGTCCTCCAGAAGGAGCCAGCCCACCCCGGGGGGGAGGCCCTCCAGGTGCTCCCTAAGGGCCTCCGCCACCCTTTCGGCCAGGGGCTTCAGGGCCTCCGGGGCCTCCTCGGTGAGGAAAAGCAGGGTGACCTGGTAAAAGGCCTGGGTGGCCGTGGGGGTGCCGTCCTCAAAGAAGGGGGTGGGCGGGGAGACGGGGTCCAGGAGGAGCCTCACCCCTAGGACCTCCTGGGGAAGGAGGTTTGCCAGGTCCAATAAAGCCTCCTTGGGATGCCAGAGATACCCCTGGAAAAGGCGGACGGCCTGCACACCCCCACTTTAGCCCCACCACCGCCCTCCCTCCAGGAGGTAGACCCGGGGCAGGCGGCGGGAGAGGTGGACGGCCACCTCGTAGGGGATGGTGCCCCGGGCCTCGGCCCAGGCGAGGAGCCCCGTGGGGCCGAAGCCGGGGGATAGGACCTCAAAGACCGCCTCGAGGCCCACAGCCCCCCCCAGAAGCACGGTGGTCTGGTCCATGGAGATCCGCCCCGCCACCGGGCAAAGCTCCCCACGGGGTCCCCTCACGAAACGCACCGCCCCCCGGGGAAGGCCATCGGCGTAGCCCACGGGCAGGGTGGCCAGCCACTCCCCCCCTTGGGCCACGAACGCCCCCCCGTACCCCACCCGGTCCCCAGGCCTTAGGCGCTTGACCAGGGTGGGGCGAGCGAGAAGCCGGAGGATGGGCCTCAGGCCAAACCCCGGCACCAGGCCGTAGAGGGCGAGGCCCACCCGGACGTTCTCTCCCCCGTGGAGGAGGAGGCCATAGGAGTTTTCCAGGTGGTAGAAATACCCCGGCCCCAGGGCCTCCCGCACCCTCTGAAACCGCCCCCGTTGCACCTCCACGAAGGCCTCGTCCTCCCCCGCCGTGGCCAGGTGGCTGTACACCCCCTCCACCCGCACCCCCAGGGCCTCCACGGCCCTCAGGGCGGCCAAGGCCTCTTCCCAGGGGAAGCCCACCCGGTTCATCCCCGTGTCCACCTTGAGGTGGGCCCTTGGGGTGAGGCCCAGGGCCCGGGCCCTCTGGGCCAGAGCCTGGGCGGCCTCCAGGGTGGAGAGGGTGGGCGTGAGGCCCCACCTCAGGGCCCCCTCCGCCTCCAGGGGGTGGAGGCTCCCCAAAAGGAGCACCTCCCCCCTCACCCCCCCTTCCCGGAGGGCCCTCCCCTCCGCGAGGGTAGCCACCGCGAACCGCTCCACCCCCTTTTCCTCCAGGAAGCGGGCGATGGGGAGGGTCCCGTGGCCGTAGGCGTCCGCCTTGAGGACAGGGATCACCTCCCCCTGGGCCCTGGCCTTGAGGAGGAGATAGTTGGCCCAAAGAGCATCCAGGTCCACCTCTATCCAGGCTCGCCAAGGGTAGTCCCGCACGCCTAGTCCTCCAGGAGCCCCACGAAGCGGTGGGGGTCAGGGTCCAGCTTAAACCGCCGCCGGTCCAGGTGGGAGAGGAGTTCCAAAAGGCGCTCCGTGCTCCCCCGAAGGAGGAGGTGGTAGACAAAGACCCCCTTGACCCGGGGCACGGGGGCGGGGGCGGGGCCCAGGACCTCCTCCTCCTGGGCCACCCCCTTCAGGGCCTCCTTTAGGGCGAAGGCGGCCTCCAGGGCCCGCTCCTCCTGGCGGTGGCTCACCTCCAGCTTCACCATGCGCACCTTGGGGGGGTAGTGGAGGGCCTCCCTCAGGGCCTTCTCCGCCCAGGGGAAGGCCTCCACGCCCCCCTCCAGAAGCCCCTGGTGGGCGGGGTGGTCGGGCGTGTAGGTCTGGAGGAGGAGCAGGGGCCTCCGCCCGGGCCTGAGCTCGGTCAGGGCCCAGAGGAGGCGGTGGTACCGCTCCGCCGCCCGGAAGTCGGAATCATAGAGGAAGCCGTCGGCGTAGGGCAGGAGAACCAGGGCCAGCTCAGGGAGGCTCGGACCCCTGAGGATGGCCGTGGTGCCCACCACTACCCCGGGCCTCCCCTCCAGAAGGGGACTCAGGTCGTCCTTGCCCTCCTTGGCGTAGCGGAGGACGGGAAGGGAAAGGTGCCTCCTGAGCTCCTCGGAAAGCCACTCCAGCCCCGGCCCCCTGGGCTCTAAAAGGGGGGAGCCGCACTCCGGGCAGAGGAGGGGCGGGGGTTCCTCATGCCCGCACTGGTGGCAGAGGAGCCGGCCCCTCCCCTCCCGGTAGTAGCGCAAGGAAAGGGCGCAGTTGGGGCAGGTAGGTTTGTAGCCGCAGTCGCCGCATAGGAGGAGGGCGCTGTACCCTTTGCGGGCGGCCAGGACCACCGCCTGCCTGCCCTTTTCCTCCACCTGCTTTAAAAGGGCCAGGGCCCGGCCCGCAAAGGGGTAGCCCTTCTCCCGCCTCAGGTCCAGGACCATGACCCTGGGCTTGGGCACGGGGAAGGTGAGGCCGGGTCTGTCCAGGACCTCCACCGAAGGCACCAGGGAGAGGTAGGTGAGGGGAATGCCTAAAAGCCTGGCCCGGAGCTCCGCCAGCGGCGGAACGAAGGCCCGGGTGCCCGAGGCCAGCTTGTAGCTCTCGCTCCCCTCCTCCACCACCACGAGGGAGCTCGGGGTGAAGGGGAGAAGAAGCCCCCCATAGGTGGCGAAGACCAGGCCCCTGGGGAAGCGGAAAAGGGCCTCCCGCGCCCTTGGGGGAAGCCCCCCGTGGTAGGCTCGGGCTTCGGGGAAGAAGGCCAGGAAGCGCTGGAGGAGGCTCACCTCGGGGAAGAGGACCAGGTGGTCCCCCTGGGCCACAAGCCCTTTGAGGAGGCGCACCCTCTCGGAAAACCGCCCCCCGTTCAGCCGCTCGGGCCTCTCCGGCAGGAAGAGGGGCTCCACCCCGCCCTCCTCCCCCCTGGCCTCCGGCGGGGGGCCGTAGCCCACATAGCCCTCCTCCAGAAGGCGCTTGAGCCGCCGCACCCCAAGCCCCGTGGCCCGGGCCAGAGCGGAAAGGCTCTCCGCGTGGCCCATATCCCAAAGGAGCCGCAAGGCCCGGTCCAGGTCGGGGTCGGGATGGCCTTCCTTGAGGGGGAGGAGGACCTTCTTCCCCTCCTTGAAGGCCACCGCCTCCTCCAGGACCCCCGCCTCCCGCAAGAGGTCCAAAAGCTTGGGGTCGTAGCCCTTGGCCTCCCGCCATTCGGAAAGGGCCTCGAGGCCCTGGGGCAGGACCTTGGGGTCGGCCCCGGGGTAGAGGCGGACCCGGTGGGAAAGCTCAGGGAAAGGAGGGAGAAAGTCCAAAAGGACCTGGCCCAGGGGGGCGAAGAGGTAGCGGGCGGCCTCCTCGGCAAAGCGGATCTCCTCCGGGCGCAGGTAGGGGGTCTGGTCCAGATAGGCGATGGCGTGGCGCAGGCCGGGCCCCGGCCTCACCTCCTCCTCCCCCACCACCACCCCCACCCGCACCTCCCCCCGCCAGGGCACGGCCACCCGAAGGCCCAAGGGAGCCTCCCCCTCCTGCCCCAGGGGGGGCAGGTAGCTCATGGGGGGAAGGGGCAGGGGAAGGGCCACCTTCAGCGCCCGCATACGCCTAGGATAAGGGGGTGGGCCTGGCCGTGCTCCTCTCGGGGGTGGCCCTCTACAGCGCCCTTTACGCCGTGGTCCCCCTCCTTCCCCTCATAGAGAAGCTCTTTGACGCACCCCCGGGGGCGGCGGGGCCGGGCGTGGGCCTCCCCCTCCTCCTCCTGGTCCTCCTCTCCCCCCTGGTGCCGAGGCTTTCCCTGCCCGCGGGGGTCATCCTGGGCGGGGGGCTCCTCCTGGTGGGGCTTGGGGGGCTTTTGGGAGCCCTTAGCCCCAGCCTCTTCCTCTGGACCCTCTTGCGCCTCCTCCAGGGGGTGGGGGCAGCCCTGGTGCCCGCTTTGGCCATCGCCCTGGTGCCCGTGCTCTTCCCGCAGAGGGCTTTGGAGATGGCGGGCATCTACATGGCGGGCAACGTCTTGGGCGGGGGGCTTGGCCGGGTGTTGGCGGGGCTTTTGGCGGAGGGGGTGGGGGCGCGGGGGGCCCTCCTCCTCCTCTCCCTGCCCGCCTTGATCCTGGGCCTTTTCCTCCTCCGCACCCCCTCCCGCCTGCCCCCTTTAGGCCCGCCCCGGTACGACCTCAGGGCCTGGCCCCTCTATTTGGTGGGGGGCATCCTCCTCTTCCTGAACCTCTTTTTGGCCAACCTCCTCCCCTACCGCCTCCTGGAGATGGGCTTTGGGCCGGGCCAGGTGGGCCTCCTTTACCTGGCCTACCTCTTCGGCATCCCGGGAAGCGCCCTCTCCGGGGTGCTTTCCCGAAAGTTTGGCCCCGTGGCCACCTTCCGCCTGGCCTTTTTGGGGACCATCCTGGGGATGGCCCTCCTCCTTCTCCCCCCGCCCGGCCTGGCCCTGGGCTTCGTCCTCATGATGGCGTCCCTCTTCACCGCCCAGAGCCTGGCCTCGGGGGCGGCGGGGAGGCGGGGGGCCGGGGTGAGCGGGGCCTATGTGGCGGCCTTCTACCTGGGGGGCACCCTGGCGGGCCTCCTCTACCCCCTCTTCCTCCACAGCTTTCCCCTGGCCGTGGGCCTGGGCGTGGCCCTGGCCCTTCTCGCCCTCCTCCTGGCCCCGGTGGGATAATGGGCCCATGGAGGTCCACGCCGCCGATCAGTACCTGGTGGCCCCGGGGGAGGCCGGGCTTTTAGAGGTGTACGAGGCCCTAAGGGGTAGCGGGCTTTACCCCCCCTTTCCCCCGGTGGAGCTTCCCGGGGGCGTGGGGGGGCTTGTGGCCCGGGGGGGCTTCGCCCAAACCTTCTTCTTCCCCGCCGAGGTCCTGGGCCTCACCTTCCGCACCCCCAAGGGGGAGGTGGTGCGGGCCGGGGGCCTTGTGGTCAAGAACGTCCAGGGGTACGACCTGGTGCGCCCCTTCGTGGGGAGCTTTGGGCTTTTGGGGGAGGCTTTGGAGGTGGTCTTCCGCCTCAGGCCGGGGCGGGCCTTCGCCTTCCTGAAAAGGCCCTGGGAAGGGGCCTTCCCCGAGCTTTCCCCTAGGCCCCGCTTTCTCTTCGCCCTGGAAGATGCCCTCTACGCCTTTCACTATGGCCACGAGAAGGAGGTGGCCCGCTTCCGGGAGGCCTTCTTGGGGGAGAAGGTGGGGCCTTTGGACCTCCGCCCCCTCTTCCCCCGGGGGATGGAGGTGGGGGAAGGGCCTTTAAGGGACCTTCGCTTCGCCTGGAAAGACGGCGGGGAGGCCCCAAGGCCGCCCGAGGCCTTCCTCCGCTGGGTGCGGGGAATGGGGTATCCTCTTTAGGATGCGGGAGCTGGAAGAAGCCTTAGCCGCCATCCAAAGCGCCCAGGACCTCGAGGCCCTGAAGGCCCTCAAGGCCCGGTACCTGGGCAAGAAGGGCCTCATCACCCAGGAGATGAAGGCCCTCGCCGCCCTCCCCCTGGAGGAAAGAAAGGCGCGGGGCCAGGCCCTGAACGCCCTCAAAGAGGCCCTGGAGAAGGCCCTGGAGGAGCGGGAAAAGGCCCTGGAGGAGGAGGCCTTAAGGCGGGCCCTGGAAGGGGAGCGCCTGGACGTCTCCCTGCCCGGGGCGGGCCTCTTCGCGGGGGGGCTTCACCCCATCACCCTCATGGAAAAGGAGCTTCTCGCCATCTTCCGGGGCCTGGGCTACCAGGCGGTCACGGGGCCCGAGGTGGAGGGAGAGTTCTTCAACTTTGACGCCCTCAACATCCCCGAGCACCACCCCGCCCGGGACATGTGGGACACCTTCTGGCTGGAGGAAGAAGGCCTCCGCCTGAAGGGCCCTTTGGGGGAGGAGGTGGAGGGGCGGCTCCTCCTCCGCACCCACACCTCCCCCATGCAGGTGCGCTACATGGTGGCCCACACCCCCCCCTTCCGCATCGTGGTGCCGGGCAGGGTCTTCCGCTTTGAACAGACGGACGCCACCCACGAGGCCGTCTTCCACCAGCTGGAGGGCCTGGTGGTGGGGGAAGGGATCACCATGGCCCACCTCAAGGGGGCCATCTACGAGCTGGCCCAGGCCCTCTACGGCCCCGAGTCAAGGGTGCGCTTCCAGCCCGTCTACTTCCCCTTCGTGGAGCCCGGGGCCCAGTTCGCCATCTGGTGGCCCGAGGGAAGGAAGTGGCTGGAGCTGGGTGGGGCGGGCATGGTCCACCCTAGGGTCTTTCAGGCGGTGGACCAGTACCGCCAAAGCCTGGGCCTTCCCCCCGCCTACCAAGGGGTCACGGGCTTCGCCTTTGGCCTGGGGGTGGAGAGGCTCGCCATGCTCCGCTACGGCATCCCCGACATCCGCTACTTCTTCGCCGGCAGGCTGAAGTTCCTGGAGCAGTTCCGGGGGGTTCTATGAGGGTGCCCTTCTCCTGGCTCAAGGAATACGTTCCCGAGCTGGAAAGCCCCGAAGTCCTGGAGGAGCGCCTGGCGGGCTTGGGCTTTGAGACAGACCGCACGGAGAGGCTCTTCCGGATTCCTTCCGGGGTGGTCTTCGCCCGGCTCCTCGAGGCCCACCCCTTCCCGGGGACGGGCCTCAAGCGCCTGGTCCTGGAGGCCGGGGGGGTGGTGGAGGTGGTCTCCGGGGCGGAGAACGCCCGGGCCGGGATCGGCGTGGCCCTGGCCCTGCCCGGGACCGAGCTCCAGGGCCTGAAGGTGGGGGAGCGGGTCATCCAGGGGGTGCGCTCCTTCGGCATGGCCCTCTCCCCCAAGGAGCTCGGGGTGGGGGAGTACGGCGGGGGGCTTTTGGAGTTCCCCGCCGAGGCCCTTCCTCCCGGCACCCCCCTGGCCGAGGCCTGGCCCGAGGAGGTGGTCTTGGAGATAGAGGTCACCCCCAACCGCCCGGACGCCCTGGGCCTTCTGGGCCTGGCCCGGGACCTCCACGCCCTGGGCTACGCCCTGGTGGAGCCCCAGGTCCCCTACCGGGCCGAGGCCCTGCCCCTTCCCTTCCGCCTGGAGGTGGAAGACCCCCTGGGCGCCCCCCACTTCACCCTGGCCTACGCCTTTGGCCTCCGGGTAGGGCCAAGCCCCATCCCCCTGCAGCGGGCCCTCTTCGCCGCCGGCATGCGCCCCATCAGCAACGTCGTGGACATCACCAACTACGTGATGCTGGAGAGGTCCCAGCCCATGCACGCCTTTGACCTCCGCTTCGTGGGGGAGGGGATCCTGGTGCGCCGGGCCCGGGAGGGGGAGAGGCTTCGCACCCTGGACGGGGTGGAGCGGGCCCTCCACCCGGAGGACCTGGTCATCGCCGCCATCCAGGGGGAGGAAAGCCTGCCCATCGGCCTCGCCGGGGTCATGGGCGGGGCCGAGAGCGAGGTGCGGGCGGACACGGAGGCCATCGCCCTGGAGGTGGCCCTCTTTGACCCGGTCGCCATCCGCAAGACCGCCCGCCGCCACGGCCTCCGCACCGAGGCCAGCCACCGCTTTGAGCGGGGCGTGGACCCCCTGGGCCAGATCCCCGCCCAGAGGCGGGCCCTGAGCCTCCTCCAGACCCTGGCCGGGGCCCGGGTGGCCGAGGCCATTCTGGAGGTGGGAAACCCCAGCCCGCCAGAGCCCATCCCCTTCTGCCCCCAGTACGCCAACGCCCTCCTGGGCACGCGGTACCCGGAGGAGGCCCAGATCGGCATCCTGAGGCGGCTGGGATGCCGGGTGGAGGGGGAGGGTCCCTACCGGGTCACCCCGCCCAGCCACCGCCTGGACCTCCGCCTGGAGGAGGACCTGGTGGAGGAGGTGGCCCGCATCCAGGGCTATGAGACCATCCCCCTGGACCTCCCCGCCTTCTTCCCCGCCCCCGACAACCGGGGCGTGGAGGCCCCCTACCGCAAGGAGGAGAGGCTCAAGGAGCTCCTGGCGGGCCTGGGCTTCCAGGAGGTCTACACCTACAGCTTCGCTGACCCCGAGGAAGCCCCCCTCTTTCGCCTCCCCCCCTACCCCCTGCGCCTGAAAAACCCCCTGGCCCCGGAGAAGGCCGCCCTCAGGACCCACCTCTTCCCCGGCCTCCTCAAGACCCTCAAGGAGAATCTGGCCCTGGACCGCCCCGAGCGGGCCCTCCTCTTTGAGCTGGGCCGGGTCTACGGCGTGGCGGGGGGCCTGGTGGAGGAGAGGACCCACCTGGCGGGCCTCCTCTTCGGCGAGGGCCTGAAGCTTCCCTGGGCCCGGGAAGCCCTGTCCGGCTTCTTCCTCCTCAAGGGCTACCTGGAGGCCCTCTTTAGGAGGCTTGGCCTGGAGCTTCGGGTGGAGGCCCAGCCCTACCCCTTCCTCCACCCCGGGGTCTCGGGGCGGGTCCTGGTGGAAGGGGAAGCAAAGGGCTTCCTGGGCCAGCTCCACCCGGGGATCGCCCGGGCTTTGGAGCTCCCTCCGGTCTGGATCTTTGAGCTCACCCTGCCCTTCCCGGAAAAGCCCCTGGCCTTCCGGGACCCCTCCCGCTACCCCCAGGCCCTGCGGGACCTGGCGGTGGTGGTGCCCGAGGCCATCCCCTACGGAGAGGTGGAAAGGGTCATCCGGGAAGCGGCGGGTCCCTATTTGGAAAGGCTCGCCCTCTTTGACCTTTACCAGGGCCCGCCCCTCAAGGAAGGGGAGAAGAGCCTGGCCTTCCACCTCCGCTTCCGCCACCCGGAGAGAACCCTCAAAGACGAGGAGGTGGACGCCGCCATAGCGGGCATCTTCGCCGCCCTAAGGGCGAGGGGCTTCGGCATCCGGGAGTAAACTCTAGCCATGCTGACCTGGGTGGACCTTTTGGCCCTCTTCAGCCTGGCCCTGGGGATCGCCTTGGGCTACCGAGGGGGGCTTCCCCTGGCCTTCGCCGGGCTTGGGGTGCTCCTCTACCTTCCCCTGGCCCAGTTTGGGCTTTCCGGACCCTGGTGGGGCTTGGGCCTTGGCCTCCTCCTGGGGCTTCTGGGAAAAAGCCTCCCCCTGCCCCCCCTTTCCCAGGGCCTCGAGGCCCTTCTGGGCACCCTGGGGGGCTTTCTCCTCGGGCTTTTCCTCTCCTTGAGCCTCTGGACCGGGTTTCCCTGGGAAACGGTGGGGGGCACCCTTCGCTACCCCTCGGTGAACCTCCCCACCCCCGTCTACCAAGGAGTTAGCCAAAGCCCCTTCGCCCGCGAGGCCTTCCGCCTGGCCTGGCAGACCCCCTGGCTCAGGAAGGCCCTGGCCCTAGAGGGCGAGAACCCGCGATAGGGCAAGAAGCGCCCGGTTGATGTCCTTCTTGCGCTCCACCGCCTCCTTGAGGGGGGTGAGCTCCACCTCTCCCTCCACCTCCCCCACCATGACCCCGCTGGTCCCCCCGGCCAGGGCCTCCACCGCCGCCGCCCCCAGGCGGCTCGCCAGGATGCGGTCCTTGGCCGTGGGGCTTCCTCCCCGCTGGATGTGGCCCAGGACCGTGACCCGGGCCTCCACCTTGACGTGCTCCTGGATGGCCAGCAAAAGCCCCGCCGCCCCCCCGGGGTAGGCCCCTTCCGCCACCACCACGATGGAGCTGGTCTTCCCTCGCTTCTGCGACTCCAAAAGCCCCTGGGCGATGGCCTTGGGGTCCACGGGCTCCTCGGGCAGGGCGATCACCTCCGCCCCCCCCGCCAGGCCCACGTCCAGGGCAATGAAGCCCGCGTTCCGCCCCATGACCTCAATGAAAAAGACCCTTTCGTGGCTGGCCGCGGTGTCCCGGATGCGGTCTATGGCCTCCAGGGCGGTGTTCACCGCGGTGTCAAAGCCGATGGTGTGGTCGGTGCCGTAGAGGTCGTTGTCAATGGTGCCCGGCACCCCCACCACGGGGACCTTGTGCTCCTCAATGAGGCGCATGGCCCCGCGGAAGGTGCCGTCCCCCCCGATGGCCACCAGACCCTCAATCCCTGCGGCCTTCAGCTTGGCCACCGCCTTGGCCCGCCCCTCCTCGGTGAAGAACTCCTGGCTCCGGGCGGTGAGGAGAATGGTCCCTCCCCGTTGCAGGATGTTGGCCACGTCCCGCACTCCCAAGGGGAGCATCTCCCCCTGGATCATGCCCGCATAGCCCCGCCGGATGCCGATGACCTCAATCCCCAGGGCGTAGGCCTGGCGCACCACGGCCCGAATGGCCGCGTTCATGCCGGGGGCATCCCCCCCGCTGGTGAATACCCCAATCCGCTTCATCCTTCCTCCATGCTCAAACGATAGGCCTCGTTCCGGGGTACCCCCGCCGCCACCAGGGCCCGGAAGAGGGCCTTTCCGGAAAAGCCCTGGGCTTTGAGCTCCCGAAGGAGCCTCTGGCCCTCAGGCGGGGGAGGCTTCTTGGGCCCCAGGACCAGGACAAACTCCCCCCGGGGCTCGGAAAAGCGGTCCAGGGCCTCCCGCAACCTGCCCCGGAAGACCTCCTCGTGGATCTTGGTAAGCTCCCGGGCCACGGCCACGGGGTGGTCCTCCCCGTAGACCTCCAGGAGGTCTTGGAGGGTCCTCCTGAGCCGGTGGGGGCTTTCGTAGATCACCGCAGTCCTCCCTTCCCGGGCCAGAGCCTGAAGCCTCTCCTTCCGCTCCTTTCCCCCCTTGGGGAGGAAGCCCTCAAAGGTGAAGGGGTGGGTGGGCAACCCCGAGGCCACCAGGGCGGGGATGAGGGCGGTGGGGCCAGGAAGCGCTTCCACCAGCCAGCCCCATTCTAAGGCCTGGCGCACCAGCTCCGTCCCGGGGTCGGAGATGCCGGGGGTGCCCGCGTCCGTGGCGTAGGCCACGTAGGCGTAGGGGGCGAGGAGCTCCTTAGCCCGGTCCAGGGTGTGCTGGTCCAGGCGCAGGGTGGGGGTGGGGATGCCGTAGTGGCGGAGGAGAAGCCCCGTGCGCCGGGTGTCCTCGCAGGCCACCACCTCCGCCTCCCTCAGAACCCGAAGGGCCCTCAGGGTGATGTCCTCCAGGTTGCCGATGGGGGTGGGGACCAGGACCAGGCGCATCAAAGGAGGATGGGCCTGAGCATCTGCGCCGCCTCCCGGAAGGAGAACTCGTAGAGGGAACCCGAGGGCAGGGTGAACTCCAGGATGTCGGGGGCACCCCTAAAGCGGACGCGCCGCAAGGCCAGAAGGCCCAGGTCGCTTTCCAGGTGCACGGTGAGGTAGTCGGGCTCCAGGTTGGGCTCGTCCTCCGCCTCCTTGGGAGGCTCCTCGCCCACCTCTTCCTCCAGCCGCCTCAGGGCCTCCAGAAGCGCCACCTTAGGGACGCGCACCTCCTCCTCCAGGGTGCCATCGGAAAAGCGCAGGACCACCTCGTCCCCTTCCCCATAGGCCTCCAGGCCCCAAAGGGGCTCCTCCGCCCCCTCGGGCACCTCCACCACCTCCAGGGTGCCATCGGAAAGGAGACGGAGGACCGCTCCGCAGGCCTCGCAGTCCAGGAGGTTCCCCGTTTCGTACCCCTCCAGGTCCAGGGGTTCACCGCAAACCGGACAGACCATAGGCCACCCCCTAGGGGGATTCTACCCCTTTAGGAGGGGAGGCCGCCCTAGCCCCCGTAGCGGGCGATGCAGGCGCGGACCTCTGCCAAAGCCGCCTGGCGGTCCCGCCAGCCCGTCACCCTGACCCACTTGCCCTTCTTGGCCTCGAGGGCCTTGTAGGTCTCAAAGAAGTGCTGGATCTCCTGCTTGATACCCTCGGGGACATCCCCGATGTCCTGAATGTGGTCCAGGCGTTGGTCCTCGGCCACCACAGCGAGGATCTTGGCGTCCCCCCCCTTCTCGTCCTCCATGAGGAGGAGGCCCACGGGGCGCACCTCCACCACCACCCCCGGCAGAAGGGGGTAGGTGGAGAGGATGAGGCCGTCCAGGGGGTCCCCGTCCTCGGCCAGGGTGGAGGGGATGAAGCCGTAGTCCCCGGGGTAGAACTGGGCTCCGGGGAGCACCCGGTCCAGCTTGACCACCC
>Ga0272447_1001396_pt1 | contig 15212 bp, 14 predicted proteins | sample YNPCB0133_FD_194589 | JGI IMG/M metagenome (GOLD analysis project Ga0272447, IMG submission 194589) | Hot spring microbial mat communities from Yellowstone National Park, WY, United States - YNP-CB-013-3 | ecosystem: Environmental > Aquatic > Thermal springs > Hot (42-90C) > Sediment | place... | reverse complement strand
TCACCGGCACCTGTCGTGTCGACCGCTTTGACCCTGAAGGCCCTGACGTGGAAGGAACCTGTCTCGTTGACGAGGAGCGAACCCCTCCTGCCGAGCGTGATGACGGCCGCCCTCGCACCCGATCTGACGATGGCCCTCCCTGCCCTGACAGCGTCGCCGACCGACCTGACCTTTATGCCGGTGAGCTGGGATGCCTCCACCTCGTTGGGAACGACGTAGTCCGCCTCGGAGATCAGGTCCGCGTGGGTCCTCCTGAAGGGAGCCGGGTTGAGGACCGTCATTACGCCGCTACCCCTCGCTATCCTCAGCGCCTCCTCGACCGCGTCCCTCGGAACCTCGAACTGGGCCAGAAGGGCCGTAGAGGACCTGATCGCGTCGGCGAAGGACCTGACGTGACCGGCGTCCAACTTCTCGTCAGCACCCGGATGGACGGCTATGATGTTCCTGCCCCTAGAGTCGACGACGATGAGCGCAGTCCCCGTAGGAGTGCCCTGAGCGGTCCCGACCCCGTCCATCGAGACGCCCCTCTCCCTCCCCCGCTCGATAAGCCAACGACCGAAGAAGTCGTCGCCCACCATGCCGATCATGAAGGATTTGCAGCCCAGCCTCGCGAGGCCCACCGCCTGGTTCAGGCCCTTCCCGCCAGGTGCCGTGACCATCTCCTTGCCCATCACCGTCTCTCCGGTAGAAGGGAGCCTCTCAGCCCTCAGGACGAGGTCCACGTGGAGAGACCCGACCACTGCCACCTGCATCGCCCTGCGGAAGCCCAACGCCGATCACACGTAACGGCTAACTTAATGTAATTAGCGACCAGGACAGCAGGGGATCGATGAAGGTCCACCCGTACCTACGCCCTGGCAGAGACTTCGCCTATCCCGAGTACGGTGCGGTTTATCCTCCTGACAGGGGCTTCTCGGTCAGGCACCTGAGGCTCGAGCTTTGGATCGACTTCGGCTCGAGACGGATCAGGGGGATCGAGGAGCTCAGGCTCAGCAGGTCCGAAGGTGGTGAAGGTTGGGTGAAGCTCGACGCCTGCGAGCTGGAGATCCTGAAGGTCACATCGGACGGCGCTCCAACAGATTGGCACTACGACGGCCAACTCCTGTCTGTGAAGGTGAGAGGTACGGAACCGGTCGTCGCGGTGGAGTACAGGGCTTCTCCGAGGAAGGGCCTGCACTTCGTAAGACCGGACAGGGCCAACCCGGGAAGGGGGTTGCAGTGCTGGAGCCAGGGCGAGACCGAGTACAACAGGTACTGGATGGTCCTCCTCGACCACCCCTCAGTCAAGCACACCTCAGAGCTGATAGTCCACGTCCCGAAGGGCTTCGTCGCCGTCTCGAACGGAGACCTGGTGAGGCACGAGGTAGTAGGGGACGAAGAGGTCTGGCACTGGCTCATGGACAGGCCCCACTCGCCTTACCTCATCAGCGTCGCGGCCGGAGAGTTCGAGCTGATCGAGGAGCGCCACAACGGCATCCTCCTTCAGTACTACATCCCGAGGGGCTGGAGGGACAAGGCTCACTTGAGCTTCTCGAAGACGCCGAAGGTGATCGACTTCCTGAGCTCCTACCTGAACCATCCCTATCCATACAGGAAGTACGCGCAGGTCGTGGTCCACGAGTTCATCTTCGGAGGGATGGAGAACACCACAGCGACGACGCTGACGGACCTGACGCTTCACGACGAGCTCGCCCACGAGGAGTTCTCAAGCGACCCTCTGGTGGCCCACGAGCTTGTGCACCAGTGGTTCGGGGACCTGGTGACGTGCAGGGACTGGCCCCACATATGGCTGAACGAGAGCTTCGCCACCTACCTCGAGAACCTCTTCGTCCTCCACGACAAGGGTGAGGAGGAGTTCGTCTACGAGATGTTGAGGGACCTCGACTCCTACCTGAGCGAGTACAGGGAAAGGTACGCGAGGCCTATCGTGACGAGGGTCTACAAGTACGCCGCCGAGCTCTTCGACTCCCACGCCTATCCGAAGGGAGCGCTGGTGCTGAACGCCCTCAGGTCCCTGCTGGGCGACGAGGTCTTCAGGAGGGGCCTCAGCGAGTTCCTCAGGAGGTTCGCCTACAGGACGGCCGACACCGAGGACTTCAGGAAGGTGATGGAGGAGGTCAGCGGCAGGAACCTCGAGCTCTTCTTCGAGCAGTACCTCTACAACGCAGGCCATCCCGTGATATCGGTCGAGGAGGAGTACGACGAGGGGTCTGGCACGCTGAAGCTGAGGTTCAGGCAGACGCAGGGCGAGGACTCGCTCCCGGAGTACTGGGTTCCTGTGAGGGTGGAGGTGAACACGGGATCTGGCAAGAGGGAGTTCAGGCTCGAGCTCAGGTCGAGGGAGGAGGTCTTCGTCCTTCCGGTGGGCGAGAGGCCGAGGTGGGTTTGCGTGGACCCGATGTTCGAGGCCTTCGCTGTGATCGAGAGGAAGCTCGGCGACGAGGTCTGGATCAGAATACTGAAGGAGGACGCCCACACCTACTGCAGGATATTGGCGGCGAGGGCCCTCGGGAAGAGCGGGAGCGAGAGGGCGGTGGAGGCGCTGGGGGAGGTCCTGAGGAATCCGGGGACGTTCTGGGGGATAGCGGTAGAGGCGGCGAAGGCACTCGGCAACGCGAGGACCGAGTCGGCCAAGCGAGAGCTGCTCGAGGCGCTGAAGGAGGTGAGGAACAAGAAGGTCAGGACGGCCGTCTGCGAGGCCCTCTCCAACTTCAGAGGAGACAGGGAGGTGATCAGAACCCTGACCGCAGTCCTCGAGGACCCGACGGAGGGCTACTACACGAGGCAGGCAGCCGCATCCTCGCTCGGAAAGGTGGGGAGGGAGGAAGTGAGGGAGTTGCTGCTGAAGCACATTGACGACCCTTCGCACAACAACGTCATCACAGCAGGGTGCCTCAGGGGCCTGGCGGAGATAGGCGACGAGGAGTCGCTGAAGGTCGTCATGAGGTACACAGAGGATGACAAGCCCAGCCACGTCAGGGCCGTCGCCGTCTCCCTTCTCGGGAGGTTCCCGGGGAGGAGGGAGGTGATAGAGAGGCTGAGGGAGCTTTCAAGGGACGAGAGCTACAGGGTCAGGAGGGCAGTGGTCGCCGCCTGCTCCGAGCTCTTCACGCCCCAGGTCCTAGGAATACTCAACCAGATGGCAGAGCAGGACACGTACGAGATGGTGAGGAGGGCCGCGAGGGACGCGGCCGAGAAGGTCAGGAAGGCCCTCGAGAGGGGAACCGAGTACAAGGCGCTGAGGGAGGAGGTCGAGAGGCTGAGGGAAGAGAACAAAAAGATGCTTGAGAGGATCGCAGCCATATCGAGGCCGGTCGAGGTCAAGGGCTGAGGCATGCGCTGACAGGAGGCTCAGGTCCACCTAAGCAGCACGTAGACCACGATCCCTAGGGCGAGGCTGAGGGACCAGCAGAGGTAGGCGATCTTCCCGACCTTCGGATGCGGAGTCCTTCCGATCGATCCGTAAGGGAGCGTGAGGCCTGTGAGGACGTTGAAGAGCACGAGGGGAACCGATAAGATTGAGAGCGTCAGGTGGACCGTCAGGACGGGCAGGTAGACGAAGTCCCTGATCACCTGTGGACCCCTGTAGACTTCTGTCCCGCCGAGCATCAAACGCGTCACGTAAAGGATGAGGAAGGTCGCTATCAGGACGAAGCTCAGGCCCATGAAGTTCCTGTGGGACCTGACGTCTCCCCTCCTGATCGCCCTGTACCCTAGCTGGAGCGAGACGACGCCTGCCAGGTTGACGGCCGCTATGACGTGCGGCAGGACGCCGAGCAGAGGGCTCTCGTGTTGCAAGGCCCTGTGGAACGTCAGCAGGTAGGTCAGGACGGAGTAGGAGAGTGCCGTCAGGAGGGCGGTGGCTGTAGCGTGACGCCTGACGCTGACCCTTGAAGGCTCTCCAGCCATCCCAGTGAACCAGTTAGGAGCACACTACTTAATAACGAAATATGGTTGGTAAACTAAGCCGTTAAGAGGACAAGACAAGAGACGTCATCTGCAATCCACCAATCTTTTAGTATGGGTTTATTTGGTTTGGGCAGCAATCCGGAAGCAAGATCGGCCAATCACATCGAGCATGAGAAGCGTTCAGATTCTTAACATGAGCCATGAGAAGCATGGTTTGATAACGTAAAACCTATGACAAAAGTTCACGTAAATTGTAACTCTTATCGATAGCTGAAGAGCTGAAAATTATTTGCTGCTCCCCTTTTGTATCTACATCTAGTACGGCTTTAGCGGGATATGCCTTGTCGGCAGATATGCTCAGGTAAAACCTGTATCTTCCGGGGCGTAAGATGCACCTTAAAACACGGACAAATTCTATTGGCGCGTTGCCGGACATTTCTAGCTCAGTTCCGTATTCGGAAAAAATTAACAGCCATAATTGTTCCATCTCATCTTTTACAACGTCGAAGATTGCAGCTCTAACTCTCTGGCCAGGCGCTATATTCGTGATGTGTTTAAATTCTATCCCGTACAACCCCTTCGTCCGATAAGACATTTCAGGAACCATCCATGGAATATATTCTCCCTCAACTTTCGGATTTTTATGTGGAACTAATAATGCAAAATCCCACTTCACAAGCAAGAAGTGCGGTGAAAATAATAAAAGATGCAGACGTTTTAATTCATCTAATGAAGGAAGATCGTCGATTTCAAGATCAAGTTCTTCTCCATTTTTTATCTTTTTGATTGTTATCTGAGCTTTCGCATTATTTGCGATCTCCCTCCCTCGGCTATTCTCAACTTCTACATATACTCTTATGGAAATGGGAAATTTGAAAAAATTGCAGTCAACAATTTTTAGTTTTGGGTTCTTTAATTTCTCATTTGTCCTGTGGGCTATAAGAACTCCAACTGCCGTTGTTATCGGGCTAATAGAGGCAACCAATAGGTTCATGTTAATGGTTGGAATGCATACGGGGATCCACCAAAGTGTAGAGATTGTGATCGTAAAGAGTAGAATCGAAATGATAAGATCGATATTCATTTTAAGGTGATCGAATGCAACGACGCCGACAAATGACCTCGTAAATTTCATCAGGTACAGACTTCTCAATTATTTTTAAGGCTTTAAGTTTCAAAACGCTTTTAGTTCCATAGTCGTTGCATTACGTCTCCCAATTCGCGGACGGATGGGGTTAAATCAGGATGACGCCGATCTGTTTGTCTGGCAGGGATGGCACGCGACATAGTCTGCGGGATGTACGTCGACGAGTCCTCGGCCGAGTTCAAGGTCTCCAAGGGCGGCGTGCTCTACTACTTCTGCAGCCAGTCCTGCATGCTCCAGTTCCTCGAGCCCGAGATCGAGCTCAGGCGGCTGAAACGCATGGTGGCCTTCGCGCTCGCCGCAGGTGCGTTCATCGCTGCCTCCGAGTTCCTCCTTCCTTCCCTCCTGACGCTCCACCCGAACGCCTTGGTCCTGTTGGCTCTGGCGACCGCGGTCCAGTTCTCGGCCGGCCTCCGGTTCTACAGGGGGCTGTTGGACGCGATCAGGGCGAGGCAGGCGAACATGGACAGCCTCATCGCAATAGGTACCACTACAGCATGGGCCTACAGCGCGATCATCGCCCTCCAGGACCTCGGCGTCCTTCCTTTCCTTCTGCCAGCACCGGCCGGTCACCACAGGTACTACTTCATGGAGTCGGCGCTGATAATCGGATTCATACTGCTGGGGAGGACGCTCGAGCACCGGGTCAGGGTGAGGGCCGAGGAGGCAGTCAGGTCGCTCTACGAGATGCACCCGGACAGGGCCACTGTGATCAGGGACGGCGAGGAGGTCGTGGTCCCGGCGGAGGAGGTGCAGCCGGGGGAGGTAGTGGTGGTAAGGCCCGGCGAGAGGATCCCGGTCGACGGCGTTGTGGTGGAGGGCTTCACGAGCGTGGACCAGTCGGCCATGACGGGCGAAAGCGTCCCCGTAGAGAAGTCGGTGGGTGACGAGGTCATCGCAGGGACCGTCAACCTCACAGGCCTGATCAAGGTCAGGGCCACAAGGACGGGCTACGAGACGACCTTCCACCAGATAATCAGAACAGTTCAGGAGGCCATACTCTCGAGGGTCCCGCTCCAGCAGCTGGCCGACAGGGTTGCCTCGGTCTTCGTCCCTGTGGTGGTCGCGGTGGCCGTTGGGTCCTCCTTCTTCTGGGCCCTCGTGGCCGGGATGCCCCTGAGCTTCTCGGTGCTAGTGGCTGTCTCGGTGCTGATCATCGCGTGCCCCTGCGCCCTCGGGATAGCTACGCCGGCGGCCATAATGATCAGCGCTGGAAGGGCGGCGCGGAAGGGGATCCTGATCAGGTCGGGAGAGGCGCTGGAGCTCCTGAGGAGGGTGACGACGGTTGCCCTCGACAAGACCGGGACCATAACACTCGGGAGGCCGGAGGTGGTCAGGGTCTTAGGCCTCAACGGCTTCAGCGAGGACGATGTGTTGTTCTACGCCGCATCGGCCGAGAGGTCCTCGAACCATCCGATAGCCCTCGCGATCCTCGAGCACGCCAAGAGGAGGGGCCTGAAACCGGTCGACCCGGGAAGTGCGGCAACGCGGCCTGGACTCGGTGTGGAGGCAGAAGTGATGGGCAAGAAGGTCCTCGTCGGCAGCACCTCCTTGTTCAGGAGCGCAGGGCCCCATGCCGGAGACGGCCAGGTGCCCGATCAGGTCCTCGAGATGCAGAGGGAAGGGATGACGACGGTCGTCGTCTCGGTCGACGGAGTGCTCGCAGGTGCCATCGGCCTCATGGACAGGCCACGGGAGGAGGCGAGGGAGGTGGTGGAGGAGCTGAGGAGGAGGGGGATGAGGACCGTGATGCTGACGGGCGACAACGAGGCCACTGCGGGGGCGATCGCCGGGAGCGTAGGCGTGGATGAGTTCAGGGCTTCCCTGATGCCAGAGGAGAAGGCTCGGATCGTGAGGGAGATAAGGGAGAGGGGCGAGGTAGTGGCTATGGTGGGCGACGGCATAAACGATGCGCCTGCGCTGACGGCGGCCGACGTGGGCATAGCTATCGGCTCGGGGACCGACATCGCGAAGCAGGCTGGGAGCGTCGTGCTCCTCAGAAATGACCTCAGGGACGTCGTCAGGGCGATCGACCTGAGCAGGGTCACGGTCTCTAAGATCAGGCAGAACCTCTTCTGGGCCTTCGCCTACAACGTCGTGCTGATACCGGTGGCGGCCGGTGTCCTCTACCCGTTCGGGGTGATGCTGAACCCCGTCTTCTCGGCCGTAGCCATGACCATGAGCTCGATATCCGTAACGCTGAACTCGATGACGCTCTACCGCGTCCGGCTCTGAGCCTAACCCTCAGCGGCACGCTCCGATTCGGTCGCCCGCACGACCATCAGGTCGCTGTAGATCGGCCCCTCGGGCCTCAGGACGCTCCTCTTCAGCTTGAACCGGTCGACCGTCAGCTCGCCCACCTCGAACCCGGACCTCTTCGCCAGCAGCTCCAGAACCTGAGGCTTGTTCCGGACCGACTTGACCCTGAAGAAGGTGACGTGGGGCTTGAACTCCTTGTCAGGCTTCAGCCCCAGCTCGCCGAGCCTCCTCGAGACCTCTCCCTGCAACCTGAAGAGCTCTCCCGTCGGGTCCTTGACGCCAATCCAGACGACGTTTATCCTCCCTCCGCCCGGGAAGTAGCCGAGGCCCTCGAGCCTGATGGGGAAGGTCCTGAAGGCTATGCCTGAGAGCTGCTCCTTCACCCTCTCGACGAGGCCCCTCTCTAGCTCGCCGAGGAACTGGAGCGTGATGTGGAGCGACTCGGGGTCCACGAGTTTGCCGACCAGGCCTGCCTCCTCCAGCTCCCTTCCGAGCCCCGTCACGGAGCGGACGATCTCAGGCGAGAAGACGTCGACCGCCACGAAGCACCTGATCAGCTCGCCGCTCAAGGCCCTAGGAGATGCTCTGAGACGTTAATTTCAACTCCCTCTCTCGGGATCATGGTGCTATCCTGGACATAATCTATCCCCCAGTACGACAGTAACTTTCAACTCCCTCTTCTCGGGATCACCTGTTGACTTTGAGGTTCAGAAGCGGGTGCAAAGGCCCTACTTTCAACTCCCTCTCTCGGGATCACTGGATGGCGGCTGATAATAGCAGGCATACTGACGCTCGTCTTCTTTCAACTCCCTCTCTCGGGATCACCGGCATGAGGGGATATGCCCCTCTGGTCTCGGATTCGGATTAGGCTTTCAACTCCCTCTCTCGGGATCACGAGCTCCTGAGCGACGACATCCGCGTGCAGGCGCACTTGGCGTCCCTTTCAACTCCCTCTCTCGGGATCACCTATTATGATGAAAAAGCGAAACGTTGGCGTGATGCCCTTACAGGTCTTTCAACTCCCTCTCTCGGGATCACTTAGGCAAACCTTGAAGACTCTTCTGAACCCTATCAGGCTTCTTTCAACTCCCTCTCTCGGGATCACTAGTGAGCATGAACACGTCCTACGCCGCAAACTCTAAGATAGCTTTCAACTCCCTCTCTCGGGATCACTCCCCTCCGCACACTCAGGCGTCAAATCTACCCTTTTGATATCCTTTCAACTCCCTCTCTCGGGATCACCGAGCCCGATTCCGGGATTTTCCGGCTCTCCGCGGCGTTCTGCCGCGGCACCTCCTCGCACAAATGATTCCTAAGACCACTATTTGGATATATCGTTTCGCCCCTTTATAAGGGGTTTATAAGGCAGATCTCGCTGTACTTTTGTCACCTGGTGCAGTTTGTTTGTTCCGCAAAATTTGTGCTGCAAAAATTGCGAAAGCCGCAACTTTCGACGAAACCGAGAGAAGCGATTGGGGGCAGGGCTCGAAACTGCTAGGCTCCGAAAAGCTCCACTAGGTATCTGTTGCCTATTTGAAGGACCTTCACCGAAACGCATAACTCCTGAAAGGCGTAGAAAGGTCCGTGCTGACGCCTCCCACACTCGAAGAGTGGGTCTACACGTTGCTCCTCCTCGGATGGGTCCTCTTCGTCGCGATGCCCTTCACCCGCTGGACCTACGGCCTGATGAGGAAGAGGGGCCTGGAGCACCACGTGGCCGTTTACTTCAACCGCAAGATAATAGAGTGGATGAATTATCACCTACTGCCTTCACTCCATACATCTTCATCAGCTTCTCCGTGATAACAGACCTGAATAACAGACCTGAGTTTGTGCAGGTCATTCGCCTTAGCAGTGGCTATCAGGTCATACTCTTCTGTGACCTCATAGATGTCGATGATCTCTGGTATTCTCGTTAATGCCTCTCCAACGTCTTCAAGCTTTCCCGGTTCTACGAAGACGTGGAGAATATTCCTGACGGTCAAAACCTTATCCATCTTAAAAGTATCTGAAAGGCTATTAGTGCTGTGAATCCAATGATTATCATCAATTTCGTCTACCTTATCTCCTTCCTGACTCTATCCATCTTCTATATCAGCTTCTCTAACCTCTCCTCAAATAGTGCCAACTCCCTATCGGAGACCTCCAAAGCTTTCGCCTTCAGAACAACTACACTCCCTTCCTTAACCCCCTCTACTGCGTTCACGCTCCGTGTCTTTGCCTCATATAACCGAGATAACCACATGAGAACCGTAAAGAAACTGATGTCCACTAACTTTCGACACATACGGCTATGTAGTTGATGATAAATCTTTTTCCGTCATTCACAACGTGCCAAGCGTCCCAAGGCCTGTTGGCCACCAGCTCCATGAACATTTCATGTTCTGAGAGGCGGAAACAAAGACAGACCTTCAGTCTGACCAACCCTTTTCACCTTTTAAAACGTCTCGGCATAATGCGTTTGTCTCTTCATCAGCTCTTCCCTTAGCTATCTTCAACAGCAACCGCATGCGTTGCGAGCTCCAGGAGCCTCGTCGGTCCGTGCTGCTCCGTCGCAAGCCAGTAGCCGAGCTTCAGGGCCCTCCTTCCCTTCAACCCTCAACCCCATTCAGGACCGGCGGTTAGTCACCGGTTAAGTCTCGCGGTATAAAGACTATTCCGACGGCGATTAACGTCGTCAGGCCCGGAGCTTGGCTGTAAACTACGCAGCGAAAACTCCATCTTCCTCTTCCTTCTGAGATGGAGCCCATAGACGCGGTGAACTGGTAAGTATGAGAGGGGAAAAAGGGGGTGGGTATTAGGTTACGGCTGTGGTGGTCTGTCGGCCGGGTGTTTAGGACCTCAGGAAGCGCCGGTTCTATCTTGCGTTCCCTGCAAAGAGCAGGGCCCCTAGCCCGTGTGGGCAGGGTTCAATACACGTTATCCCTCTCTTTTCGAGAGGGCCCGGACACCCCCAAGGCTTCCCCCACCCGGCCGCTATCTTCCGTTATTTGGAGTCCTCTGGAACACTTCCAGATCCTTATTAGCAGTTTCGGAGCCTTCCACATGATCTTCTTCTGGTCCTTTTTACTCCTTGGATTTAAATGATAAAGCTTAACCGTCAGTTGAGTCACCGCAAAGAGTAACGCGCCGTCATGTATGTATGCTTTCGGCTTCGACTCATCCTTTTTTGACTCACTTTCTGCATTTTTCTTCTTCGGCCTCGGTTTCTTTGGTGTCGGTGAGTACCTAATCCCTGCCTTCTCTAGAACGTCCGATTTCTTCGGAATGTGATAGACCTCTAAGACGACCTCGCAACATAGCGCTTGGGTTATGACGTCATCGTCCGGTATCTTGATCTTCTCAAACACTCGTCTGATGCCGGGAAATCGTTTTTCAACTGTATCGACGAACTCCTTTGCCTTCTTAATCACTCTGTCCTCATGTAGAGTTACCGGAGTTTCGTCACTCTCTAAATCTTCAACCATCTGCTGGACCTTGTGGTAGACGCTGTATACTCGCCTCCACTTATTCATGGCTCTCCAACAGATGAGGTAGGGAATGTCGACCTTCCGATGGAATTTCGGCCATGTAAACGCTAAAGCGACCGCATCTACGAAGTCGTTCTTTCGCGGTATTTTGATGCCGTTATTGTCGTTGTTATTGCCGTCCTGCTTTCCCTTGTTCTTTTTCTTGTTATACCTCCTTTCCAGCATCGCTTTGAAACCTGCAAGCGCCGACGGTCTCCTGAGCACGTAGACCTCTATTCCGTGCTGAAGCAGGTCAATTAAAATCGGCACACGACTCGGAAACAGCGCATCGACAAGGACTCTATTGACGTCGTTTGCCTTCAAGAAGTCCATTAGTTCCTCTCTCCTCACGGCAGTAAGCACCGGGTTCTCTCCTGGGATGAAGACTACTGGGTCTCTCTTTCTGTGGAAGTCGATCGATGCACCATCAAACGGTTTAAAACCGCGTTCTATCAACTGTCTGTAGAAGTCCAATGCTTCGTTCTTCAAAGCTTCTTCTCTTTCCTTCTTCACCTCCTCTTTCTCCTCGTTGGTCTTCTTTGAGGCCTTCTTCTTAGTCGTCTTCTTCGCCTCCGGAACTACTGTTTCCGTCATCACTCCTCACCCCCATACTTCGTGGAAATGCTTACTGAGTATTTCACAAGCGATTTTACGTCTCTCCTCGCCAGAAGATTTCTTGAAGGCATTATAGAGCTCCTCGTAGCGTTGGAGCTCATCAGGTCTTCCGCTCAAATAGTATCGCAAATCCTCCATTGCGTTTTCGACCATATCATCGAGAAGGTCATCGAAAAGGTCAAGAAGGTCCTCCATCTTCTCACCCCGTCTTCGTCCCCGTCTCCCCGGGGGAGAGAAAGCGAGAGGCGGGTCGGACGCCCGGCCGCGTCCTCGAAGACCACCCCCCTGATAGGAGGCGCCTCCGCAGGCCCATCAGGGGCCATCGCAGGCCTGGTCTCCTCGCTGGTCGAGAGGTTCGAGTTCGGTCCGGTGGACGACAACGTGCTTGTCCCAGCCTCGGCGCTCCTCGTTTTGCTGGCCCTCAGGCCCCTCGGCCTCTGACGGCGCTCGGGTCATATTGGACCTGCCCGCTTCAGTTGAAGGTCTTGAAGGCGGAGGGAGGGCTGACGGCCCCGCGGAAGCGCCTGATCCTGATCGGCCTCTCGACCGGCGTCTTCCTCGCATCGATCGAGTCGACCGTCGTCTCGGTGGCTATGCCGACGATCGTCAGCGAGCTGGGCGAGCGGAGCGCCTACATCTGGCCGATCGCGCTTTACCTCGTAGCCTCGACCGTCTCGGGTCCCATATGGGGCAGGCTCTCGGACGTGGTCGAGAGGAAGTCGGTCTACATCGCCGGCCTCCTGACCTTCACGGCTGGCATGCTCCTCTGCGGCCTCGCCTGGGACATGAGGTCGCTCATCGCCTTCAGGGTCCTTCAGGGGATAGGCGGGGGAGCACTGCTGGTCCTGACGTTCACCGTCATCGGCGACCTCTTCCGCGTCGATGAGCGAGGCTACGTCACCGGCTACACCTCGACGGTCTGGGCGGTCTCGAGCGCCGCAGGGCCTGTCCTCGGAGGTTGGCTGACGGAGAACGTGGGATGGCGCTGGATCTTCCTTATCGGTGTGGCTCCAGGGACGGCGGCTGCGCTGATAGCGCTCCGAGCGATGCCCAGGCTCGGCGGGACGAAGGCGGGGTTCGATTTGAGGGGAGCTGCGCTCTTCGCGCTGGGAACAGGAGCTCTGATGCTCCTCGTCGAGTCTGAGGTGAGCCGGCCTGAGCTTGCAGCGGTCCTCACCGTGATCGGAGGAGCGGCCCTCGCGTCCTTCGTGGTGCTGGAGCGGAGCGCAAAGAACCCCCTCCTCCCTCTCAGGTCGCTCAAGGACAGGTACGTGGGGGCGGCCATGGCAGTGAATTTGGTCGCGGGCTTCGTCTTCTTCGGGACGATCTCGGTGATGCCGGCTGTCCTCCAGTGGGGCATCGGCCTCGAGCCTACGCTTGCTGGCCTGGTCATCGTCTCAGGGACCCTCGGATGGGTTGCGGCCGCGAACATCGCCTCGAGACTAGTCGTGGACCACGAGGTCGGCGCGATCGTAAGGCTCGGGCTCTCGCTCATGGCGGGAAGCATGGTCCTCCTCTCGGTCGCAGCGGTTCAGGGTGGTCTGGCCCTGATGGTGCCTTCGCTCCTGATGCTCGGCTTCGGGATGGGGATGGTCGTGCCTCCGACCCTGATCGCCACCCAGACGCTCTCCAAGAGGGAGGAGCTCGGGATAACGACCTCGATGCTGGCTTTCATGAGGGTCCTCGGTGGAAGCGTCGGATCGCAGGTGATGTGGTTCCCGATGGCACCGTCGCTCGCATCGCCCACGTCAGGACCGTTGGCTCTCTCGTCAGCGCTGGGATCGTTCGGCCTCGGCCTCGCTGCCGTGGTTCCTGTGATGCTGCTGCTGAAGGGGATCACTTACCCTGACCTGAGGGCCCACGAGAGGGCTTCACTCGCCCATCACGGTGACAACTAAGCTCCTCTCCCTCGGCCTCGTGTCGAGCTCTATCAGGACCACCTGCTGCCACGTGCCGAGGAGCGGTCTCCCTCCGGCAACAGGTATCGTCAGCCCCGGCCCCACTATGGTCGCCCTGATATGGGAGTGGCCGTTGTCGTCGCCCCACCTCAAATGGTGCTTGTATTCAGCACCCCTGGGCGCTATACGCTCCAGCGCTGTAGAGAGGTCCTCGATCAGACCGGGTTCATACTCCATCGTCGATACGGCGGCTGTCGAGCCGGTGACGAAGACGTTGACCAAACCCTCCCTCACCTCCGCTTTCGCCACGCTCTCCTCCACCAAGGGGGTCACGTCCCTCACGTCTCCCTCTCCCTTCGTCTTAATCCTGTACTCGAACCTCCTGACCTTCACGTAACAGCGTTCGCCGTCCGCTCTGATAACGTTGCACGTAAGGTCAGAGCATTACCGTGGAATTACTTGGATACTGTCCCCGACCGGCTTCGTGTTCCCGCTAAAATGAGCCTGAGACTGTCGCGTTAAGGCGTTGGAGCGTTTCATCCCCTACTCCAGGTACGGAGAGCTCGTGGAGGTCGTCGAGCGGACCGGAATCGATCCGAAGGAGGCCGCATCTCTGCTGGAGGAGATACACTTCTTACTGACTACAGGTGAACTGAAGCGCGGGGGAAAGCTCTCCGACGTCCTTAACAGACTGGTCGAGCAGACCATCTCCCGTGAACGGGAGGAGCTCAGGGAGCTGAGGGCGGTTAGGGAGGAGGTGGACGCGTTGACCGTTCTCCTGTCAGCCTCGGGCAACGTCGACGTCGATACCCTCACCAAGCTCTCGGACCTCCTCCGCCGCCTCGCCGAATCGCTGAGGTCGAGGTCGGTCAACCAGGTCGACGAATCCGTGAAGGAGAGGATCAGGAACCTGATAGCCAACGCGCTCGTCCCAGCAGTGAGGGAGAAGTACGTCCCTGCCTGGATGTTCGCGATGCTGGAGAAGAACCTCCAGGACGCGAGGAAGCTGCTCCAGGAGAGGGAGCTCGAGGTCAGGAGGCTCCGCGACGCCCTCAGGGCTAGGGGCATCTCGCTCCCAGTTGCGAGGCTCTACCTCGTCGGAGGACTTCTGATCGAGGAGCACCCGATCAAGGGCAACGGCCAAACGTTCACGTACAGGTGTGAGGTGTGCAAGGAGAACGTCAACGTCCAGATGCCGAGCGAGGAGGACCTGAAGCGCGCCGTTGACGGAGATTTCCTGCTGAGGCTCCACTGCACGCATTGCGGCTCCATCAAGGACTTCAGACCTGAGCAGCTCGCCTCCGGATACGAGAACTTGGAGCAGGTCGCCCTTCCGGACCGGTGGGAGACGAACGGACCCGATGGGCGCTGAGGCACGATGGATTTTTACCGAGCTGCAGGGGGGAACTCGGTAGGGGCCCGTAGCTCAGCCAGGAAGAGCGACGGGCTTTTAACGGCCCTAGTACGGAAGAGACCCGGAGGTCCCGGGTTCGAATCCCGGCGGGCCCGTTCCTCTTCTGTTCCAGGCTAAACATACGCGGTTAAATCCTGTCAAACCCGCAATTTCTGTGGGTTGGCCGCCAGGGACAGGCTGAAGTCAAGAATCCTGAGGATGTTGAAGGAGGACGAGGAGTTCAGGTACGCGGTGGCAGGTCTAATTGGACTCGAGGAGATTTTGAAGAGGTTGGACAGGAACGAGCAGGAGCTGGTAAGGCTCAGGGAGGACATGGCGAAGATGTTCGAGAAGCACGAGGAGAGGTTCGCGAGGATCGAGGAGGAGATCGGGAGGATCTGGCAGGAGATCGCCAAGCTGAGGGAAGACATGATAAAGGGATTCGAGAGACACGATTTGGAGCTCGCCAGGCTGAGGGAAGACAT